>Ga0316612_1000005_pt1 | contig 106378 bp, 97 predicted proteins | sample MIS2016226_MG_FD_207676 | JGI IMG/M metagenome (GOLD analysis project Ga0316612, IMG submission 207676) | Microbial mat bacterial communities from Middle Island sinkhole, Lake Huron, Michigan, United States - MIS.2016.226 | ecosystem: Environmental > Aquatic > Freshwater > Lake > Sediment... | reverse complement strand
AGTCTTTTTTAACAATCTGAAGTTTCAGATTAAACTCTCCGATAGACAGAATCTAATTTTGCAGTTTCTTGGCGCTTCTTCCCGCAAATATTATTTTTTGTCCTAAATAACCTGCTGAATGTAGGTTCTATTGAGGCTTTGAGTAGTACAGAGAAATGTTGGGAAGCTTTGCGGAGCGCCGCTTCCCAACATTTCTCTGGGGTTTAATTAAGCGCAAAGCGCTGCATTTAATCTGGAATCGTAAAGTAAAAAGTTGCGCCTTGATTAACGGCGGCTTCTGCCCAAATATGTCCACCATGACGCTCCACAATACGCTGCGCGATCGCCAAGCCAATGCCAGTGCCTTCAAACTCACGTTCGAGGTGCATTCGTTGAAATACACCAAACAACTTGTCAGCATATTGCATATCAAAGCCAGCCCCATTATCAGAGACAAAGTACACTATTTCTTCATTTTCTTTATTAGTTGTTTGAAAACCAATTTCAATGCGAGCATTTTTGATTTTCCCTGTATATTTAATCGCATTTGATAGTAGGTTAATCCAAACTTGAGTTAATAGAGAAATATCTGCTTGGCAATCGGGCAAATCAGCAATAACAAATTCAATCTGCCGCGATTCTAATTCTGGGGCAAAGTTATTGAATATCTGTTGAATCAATGTGTTTACAGATACAGATCTTCGAGACATTTCCTTACGATTTAAGCGCGATAAATTTAGAAGATCATCAATTAATTCGCCCATGCGCTTAGCATTGTCGCGCACAATTTTAAGAAAGCGATTACCTTCAGTATCTAGGCGATCGCTAAAATCTTCTTCCAACATCCGCGAAAAGCCATCGATCGCCCTTAAGGGAGCGCGAAGGTCATGGGAAACCGAATAGGAAAAAGATTCTAATTCTTTATTTGCAGCTTCTAGTTGAGCAGTGCGTTCTATTACCCTTGATTCTAGAGATTGATTAAGTTGAGATAGAGCTTGATTCGCCGCTTTTCGCTGTAGTTCGGCGGAAGCTCTCGCCGCAAAAACTTGCAGAATATTCCTTGCCTTTGAAATATTTTGGATTGGCTGCACATCGATAATAGAGAGATTACCGATAGGATTGCCGTTGATATCTTTGAAAGAAATACCCATATAGCTATCTGCCTGCATGGCGCACAGAATATCATTTTCAGGGAATTCTTTCTGCACCAACTCATTACAAATATACTCACCATTGATTAACGCTAATTCGCAAGGAGTGTAAGCTGTAAAAAAACTGACAGGTGGAAGCGGTACGCCATTACCAAAACTTGCTAAGGTATGAAGTTGATCACCAATCAGTTCAGTAACCACGGCATATCTCACATTTAAGGCTTCGGCAAGATGTCTCACCAAGGCAGGGAAAAAGTCATCACCTGTAACTGCCGATGTCCCTGCGACCAAATTTTGTAAGGCTGCCTCGGAACTCTTGAGAGCCGATTCAGCTAAGAGGCGATCGCTAATTTCCGACTGCAAAGACTGATTTAATTGATCTTGTTGTTTTAATAAGCGAGATTTACCGATGGAAATAGCTGCCTGTGATGCCAGTAAATTGAGAACTTCTAAGCGCTCTCTTGTAAATGCATCAGTGGCAAGTCTATTCTCTAAAACAATGATCGCAGTCAGACTGCCGCGACTCAATAGGGGTAAGCATAGCAAGGACTTAACTTGATATTGCACAATCCAAGGATCATTTTGAAAGTCACCAACTTGAGTCGCATTGTTGAGAACTACGCTCTGGTGAGTTCGTATTACATAATTTACAATGGACCTTGGTATATAGTGATGACCATCTGTGGTGATTGTATTAATCGGAATTGACTGCAAGACCACACGCTCATATTCAATGGTCTTAATTGCCGCGATTGTCCATTGGTCTTGATGGGATGAATCTGCATCAATGGATAAGTCAGTGGGTAATAGTAAATAACCTGTCTGTACCCCTGCATTCTCGATGAGAATACTCATCAAAGTTTCTAGCAGTTGATCAAGCTTAATTTCCCAAGCGATCGCTTGGGAAGCCTTGAGAAATGACTCTATATCTAGGTTTCCTAAATTACTAGAAGATGATTGAAGAGAAATACTGATATGAGAGCTTTGGGTTTCCTTTTGATTGATTGAGATATTGGATGAAATATCGGCTGAGAATATTCTCAATAGGTCAAGATAGCAGCTTTCTAAATGTTGCAGCTTAGCCAAGGCTCCCCACTCTAAGTAACCTAGTCTTGCCTCTTGCATATAGGCTTTGGCAATGGTTATTTTGTCTTCCGCGAGATAAAACTTAGCAGCCAATTCATTGGCTAAGGCGGCTTCATGGAAGTATTGGTTTTCTTGAGCTAAGGCGATCGCGTGATCATACAAGTCCATTGCTTCGATTCTCTGACCTCGCACCCGTGCCATTTCCGCCTTCACTAACTCATATCTATGGGCAAAGTTTGCAGGAGCCGAGGTTGCCCAATGAGTTAGCTTCTCGATCGCCTTAGTAATTTCCGCACTAAAAGATATGCTTTTATCTATATCTTGATCAATTGCCACATCACTTCTATCTACATTGGCTAATAGGGTTAATGCATAATAGAAATAGAAGGCTCCAAATTGAACCGCCCCCATAGCACCAGCAATATGCTGCTCGGCAATGGTCGCGATCGCCAGTGCTTCCTGTGGTTGTCCAAAATGATAGCTCAAAATTAATTTCTGCACATAGACTGTCGCAATGGAATAGGTGTCTCCTGCGGCTATGTGCAGAGGCAAGCGTTGAATTTCATCGTAAACTGTACCAATTAAAACTTGAGGATTTTCAGATTCCCCAATCCAATTTAAGACCGCTTGCTGACCAATTTGATGGAAATTGAGGGCGATCGTTTGTTTTAATTGGGCGATCGCCTCGCCATAGGTTTCCATATCCTGCTTAACCTTGAGCAGATGCTCTCCTGAGAAATAGGCGATCTGACAATGATTAAATAGACAATAGGCGGCAAATTCTAAATCTCCTGATTCCACACCTGCTTGATATCCCTCTAACAAAGGTGCAATGCAATCACGGACTGGTGTTTGCCAAGGACGAATAAAATGATAAACCAAGTTAAAGATTTTTGCTTTAAAGTTAATTGCATGGAATTTATCCATTAAATAAAGGGCAATGTTAGCCGATTGATTGCCTATATCTATATGTCCGCCTCCACCCATGATTAAGCCATAGGTGGAGAAAGCGTAGGCTGTTTCGAGAGAATGTCCAAACTGTAAAGATAGTTCAACTTGCTTGAGAACAATCAATGGATATAAAGCAGGAAACCCAATATAGACCGCCGAAGACATATTACTGAGAATATTCATCGTCGCTAATTTTTGAGGATTGCTCATCGCTGGCAAATCCAAAATATTTTCAGTATTGGCAAGCCGTCGCGAAACTGTATCAAAAGCTTCTTGGGTTGTGAGTTGATCGGGCTGTTGAGGCAAGGCTACGCCTAACTGCTGCAATATATTTAGAGCGATCGCGATCGCCTCAGATAGACGATTACGCGCAATCAGAGATTGAATTTGGACTTCTATAAATTTAACTTGCTCTTGAATACTAGAAATATGAGGTTGAATCAGATCAATCGTGGTATCGACAATCTTAAAAGCACCCGTTAGACAAGCAGAAGTAATTAGTTCTAGATACAAGTCCTGTGTCATCTGTGGATGTTGCATCCAAGCATCCTCGGCTAAAAGTGATATCCCAGTTTCACAATATTGGACACTAGATTCATAGGCGTAGGATAGACGCGCATTCTTGCCTGCAAGGAGATGAAGCTGGGCTAAATAATCACGCTCTGTTTGAGTAATTACTTGATCAATTCCTAATCTAAATTGATTAGCAATCACAAAGACTTGATCTTCTAGTTGATGGTCTAAACGCTCTGCTTTTTCTAATAAGAATTTGCCAATACGGTAATGGAGCGCTGAGCGATCTATTTCTGAAATCAATGAATAGGCGGCTTGCTGAATGCGATCATGGACAAATTTGTAGCCAATGATGGGGCGATCGCTAGTTAACTCGATGCCGTAGTAAAGCGACTGATGAGCATTGCTCAGCGTGAGGATCATCCCCTCGGCGATCGCCACCATCAAACCTTGAATGGTGTCCGCATAGGATAGCTCCGATATGCATACGAGCGTCTCCAAATCGAATTGATTGCCAATACAGGCGGCAATTTGTAATAAATATTGGGTGCGATCGCTTAGCTTTTGGATTTTAGCCGCCATCAAATCCACAACATTATCCGTAATTCCCTGCTCCTGAATTTGGGCGATCGACCATTCCCATTTGCGTAATTGATAGTTAAATTTAATCAAATTTTCATCATAGAGAGACTTCAGGAACTCGTTCATAAAGAAGGGATTGCCATTAGTCTTTTGCTGGACTAGTTCTGCTAGAGATAAAGCCTCTGTGGTTGAGCAATGTAATGTATCAGCAATCAGTTGCGTAATATCAGTGAGGTTCAGTGCTGATAGGAGCATTTGGCTCAGATCACCATTTGCCTGTTGAATATTTTCGATTATTTGCATCATCGGATGCGTGGCACTCATCTCATTATCTCGATAGGCTCCTATTAAAAGCAGCGAATTTTTTGCGGTGGTAGTTGCCAAGATTTGGAGCAGTTTTAAAGAAGCACGATCAGCCCATTGCAGATCATCTAAAAAAATCACCAGAGGATGTTCTGATTGGGCAAAAACACAGATAAAGTTTTGGAAAACACGATTAAATCGATTTTCCGACTCATTAATACATGTATTTGCTCTAATTAAATTTGCCTCTTGTTTACCAATAATCAACTCCAAATCAGGGATTACTTGGGTGATCAAATAACTATTTATGCCTAATGCATTAATAATCCGCGATCGCCATTGATTTAAACGATCTTCATTTTCTGTTAATAATCGCTTGATTAAGCTTTTTAATGCTTGAATAATTGCGAAGTAAGGAATATTACGCTGATATTGACCGAACTTTCCCGAAATAAAATATCCGCGACTTTGGGTAATTGGCTTATAGATTTCCTGCACTAATCTAGATTTGCCAATACCAGCATAGCCTGATATTAAAAGTATTTCCACGCGATCGCTTTGAGCATCGGTAATCCTCGAAAAAGCAGCTAATAAATTCTCTACTTCTTTAGCCCTACCGTAAAGTTTTTCAGAAATCAGAAACTTGTCAATAATATCCTGTTCTGCCAATCGAAACCTATCAATCTCTCCCGTTGTTTCTAACTGGTTTAAACATTTTTCTAGATCAGCTTTAACACCCCATGCACTCTGATACCTGTCTTCAGTAGTTTTTGCCAACATTTTGAGAATAAGGTTAGACAACATCAATGGTATCTGTGAATTAACTAAATGCGGCGCGATCGGCTCCATCGCTAAATGATGATGAATTAGTTCTAGTGGATCATTAGAGTTATAGGGTAAACGCCCAGTAAACATTTGATAAAAAGTCACACCCATCGAATAAATATCAGTACGACAATCTAGCGATCGATTCATTCTTCCCGTTTGTTCAGGAGATATATAGGCTAAAGTTCCCTCTAGAAAATCATGATGATCAAGATTCCAGTTTTCTTTTGGTAACGCTGATGCAATACCAAAATCAATTATTTTTAATATATTTGTATGCGAATTAAAAACAATATTTGATGGATTAATATCTTTATGAATAATATTTGCTGCATGGATGTGGCTTAGTCCTTCGCTAATTTGAATTGCTAATTGAAGATTGGCAATAATATCAATTTTTCTCAATATTAGGATCTGTGCTAAAGACTCGCCGCCAAAGTCTTCTAATATAATAATAAATCTATTTTGATATTCCTGAAAGCCATAGGTATTAATTATAAATTTAGAACTAAGACTTCGCGTAATTTCATATTCTAATTTATATCTTCCTATAGTTTGAATATTTGAAAATTCTATTTTTAATACCTTAAGAATTACTCGTAAGTTATTTTCTATGCAAATACATCGATAAACTTGAGAGTTTCCTTCTTCATAAATTTTCTCAATAATTTTATATTTAGGTATGGCGATCATATTCTATTTCCTTTGATTAAGGTTACAGGCAAGGGGCTTAAGCCCCTTGTTCCAATATATCTAATAAGCCTATCTAAGACCTACGCCACACGCCTCGCGTACGGCGATCGCATATATCGCCAAAATTTTATCCAAAGATTTCCGCAGGATCAGCAGATTGAACCTTGCGTAGCGAAATTGCCCCTGAAATCACACACATAATCATGGTTAAAATCATTACAGGTATGGCTTTATCCCAAATATATAACGGTAATAAAGTGGCATTTTTCGTCAGATTGTAAAGTCCAAAGGAGATACCTAATCCGGGGATAAATCCGAGAATGGAGAGAACAAATGCTTCTTGAATCACGACTTGCGCTAAATATAGGTTGTTATAGCCCATTGCCTTGAGGGTGGCATATTCCGCAAGATGATCAGATACATCTGTATACAGGATTTGGTAAACAATCACGATGCCAACAATAAAGCCCATCACGGTTCCGAGCGTGAAGATAAAGCCGATCGCGGTGCTTTTTTGCCAATAGTCTTTCTCAAAGTTAATATAACCTTGCAAAGTCAAAATGCGCGTATCATCGATCGCCGCATCCTGAGATTTTTGAAGATCTTCAACGGTTAGCTCGGACTTAGCCACCAGCACTTTATTTTGATCTTCTTCACGGATTATTTTGCCATCTGCACCAATACTTTCTTTATATAAAATGCGAATTCTTTTGCCGTCAGGGGGCAACTTATCGCGGGGTAAAACTACGGTTTCATTGGGTTGACTGAGGATGAAATTTCGCATCGCTTCGTAGGGAGAAGCATCAGGGCGCAAATTGATTAAACCGATGTTAATTAATCCCGAACGGCGGCTATCAAAAATGCGGAGAAAATTAGTGTCACTGGTCACTAGCGCCCCATCCGCCGCAAAGGATGCACCCAACTCAAATAGTCCGCCAATTACCAGTTTGCGATTGGCAACTTCGCGAGTAACGATATTATTGCAGGCAAAGGCAGCATCACTAAAGGTTGCTTTTAGTGCTAAAGCTCCACATTCGCTTACAATTGGACCAAATTCAGCACGGGAGGCGCGATCGAAGAGAACCACATCTTCGGTTTTAACGCGATCGATATTTGAGGCAACCCCCGCGATCTTGAAGACCTTAGCATCAGGATTTGCGCCTAATATCAAAATATTACGAGTTTGTCCCGCAGGATCTTCTTGGATTTTCCAAGCCGCAAGTCCCAGATAAATGGGGTTAACCGATTCAACTTCCTTCATCCCCAAGGCTTGGTAAAGACGGCGTTGAGAGAAATTTCGCATCCCCACAAGGTTGGTGGATTGGGGGCTAATAATTACCAAATCACCGACTAGATTACTTTGGAGTCGAATGGCACTGGTAAAAAGCGCATCGCGAAACCCCAATTGTAAAAACATTAAGACCACAGCAAAGGTGATCCCTGCGATCGCTACTAGCAGACGGCTTTTTTCGTAGGTAAGCTGTAACCAAGCGAGAGGTACGGCAAAGATCATAAATTAAACTTGATTGAACTTGATTAAACTTCAACTTTGACTCGGACTTGTAAATTGGTAAGCGCTGAAACTTTTTGGCTATTATCGAGTTTGATTTTAACTTCGATAATCCTGACATCGGTTTTGGCGGCGGGGTCAGTGCCGAGGACATCATTTTTGGCGATTCTTAAACCAATGCGATCGACCTTGCCTGTGATTTCTCCTTCAAAGGCTTCACTTTGAATGACTGCCTTCTGCCCAACTTTAATTTTGCCAATATCCGTTTCATAGATTTCGGCAACTACATACATTTGACTAGTGTTCCCAATCTCCACAACTCCATTGGTTTGACTAACAACTTCACCAGTTTTGGAATTGACTTTGAGAATCTGTCCAGCAACAGGAGCGCGAACCTGCGATAGGGCTAAATCAACTTCGGCTCTTTCAATATTGATGAGCGCTGTTTGAAACTGAGCTTCCGCAAACTGCACGTCCGTTGGACGGATTTCTTTGACACTATTGAGCAATCCTTGAGATTGGCGAAGTTGAAATTGAGCTTGCTGAACCTGCTGCTCTGCTTGATTAAGTTGACCTTTCAAGGTTTCTACCCTGAGGCGATAGGTATCTAGCACGGTTTGGGAAATAGCTCCCTCGTTATAAATCTGTAGAAACCGATTGTAATCTTGATCTGCAATTTGTAATTCAGCACGAACCCGCGCCACATTCGCTTCGACGGATTTAATATTTGCCGCCGCAGAAAGCACATTCCCCTGTTGGGCGACAATATCACCATCTTTTGCCCCTGCCCGCACCTTAGCAAGATTGCGCTCACTCTCTTGAGCTTGACTTTGGGCTTGGCGTAATGCAGAAAGCGATCGATCATAGCTATCAAGGACAGCAATTACCTGTCCTTCTTTCACCGTATCCCCCTCTTTGACCAATAATTTCACAATACGGGATGTCCCAAGGGTAGAGGGAGATGCAACTTTGACAACCTCGCCCTGTGGTTCTAAACGACCTAAGGCACTAACGGCTCTTGCTTGTTCTTTATTAGTACTACTAGTTGCGGGTGTAGCGCTTGTTTGTGATGAGTTATTGCTAGAGCGTCCCAACACAAACCAAATGCTCGCGCCTAATATTGCCAAAGCGATCGCGATCGCAGGGATCAAAAATTTATTTGCTCTTTTAGGTTCTAAGGCCTTTTTCATGGTGCTAGGTTAGGTACTTTGGGAGAAATTTATTGATGGCTATCCAGATATATATACTACCCTCTCTGGGTTTTGATCCAAAAACAGAGAGAGGTAAAGCATTCCTCTGCTTTTGAATTTTTTAGGAAAAGTTTCTAAAAAAATGTTAATTTTTGGTAGCGTGATCTTTTTTTAGAGACTTTCAAAAAAAATAAAAACCAATTTTTAGTGGCGTAGCGAAGCCACGCCACTAAAAATAATTTTGAAAAGTATTTCTTTGCAATACTTTTCAAAATTATTTGGACTACATCAAGAGTAAATATCGATGGAGCAAGTCAGATCTCTGATCAACAATAGTAGCAACGTGGTTACCCCCTTACTAGAACTACGCGAAATCCATAAAAGCTTTGGCGATAAGACTGTCCTGAATGGTGTGGATCTCACAGTGCATACAGGAGAGGCGATCGCGATTATTGGTCCTTCTGGCACTGGTAAATCAACGATTTTGCGCGTAATTTGCGGATTACTAACCGCCGATAGTGGTGAAGTTTATATCAATGGCAACCTTGTTTCCCCTGAAGACGATATCCAAGAAGCAAACTATGGGCTGAACATTGGGATGGTATTTCAAAATGCCGCCCTATTTGATTCGCTCACAGTTGCGGAAAACGTCGGTTTTTCATTATTTGAACATTCGCGTTTGTCCAGACGGGAAATTTATCGACTCGTAGAACATAAATTGGCTTTGGTGGGGCTAGATAACATTAGCGATCTCTATCCCAGTCAACTATCGGGGGGAATGCGAAAACGGGTGAGTTTTGCCCGTGCAATTATGGATGACCCCACTACGAAAACCCAAGCCAAAAAAATTCTCCTCTATGATGAACCGACCGCAGGGCTTGATCCTGTGGCTTCCACGATTATTGAGGACTTAATGCGATCGCTGCGGGAACAACGGGTTTGTGATAGCTATATTGTCGTGACCCACCAAGACAGCACGATCCGTCGTACGGCCGATCGCTTGATGGTTTTATATCGCGGATCAGTGCGCTATGCAGGAAACGTGAGTACAATTGATAGTGCCGACAATCCGTATGTCAGACAATTTTTTAGTGGCAGTACTGAAGGTCCAATTCAACTTTTGACAAAGGAGGTATGAGGCTCGTGCAGCGAAAAACATTACGCGACGGTGCGCTTGGCTTATTTATCATCGGTGGAGTCGTGGCTCTTGGCGGTGCATTATTATGGCTACGCGGGCTACAACTAAATAGTTCTAAGTTTACATTTACGATTAAATTACCCGATGCTAGTGGATTGAATACTGGTTCAGTCGTTAGGTTTCGTGGTGTTGAGGTGGGACGGGTCACAGCCCTGACCCCCCAAACTGAGGGTGTGGATGTGCAGGTCGGCATCGAAAACTCGAAACTAATTATTCCCAAGCAATCTTTTGCTGAAACCAATCAAAGCGGCTTTTTGGGTAATACCAATATTGATATTTTTCCTTCTAAAGAAAAATTAGAACTTGCCCCCAATCTCACCCCCCTCGCTAAGGACTGCAACAGTGAACTAATTGTGTGTCAAGGTGGACAAATTGAAGGTTCTAGAGGCGTAAGCTTTACGGTGCTGCTCAAGGATATGAGTTCTACCCTACGCAAAATCAATGATCAGAGTTTGATTGATAATCTTAATGACACTTTAATTGCCACCAAAGCGACCGCCAAAAGTATTCAAAAACTAAGCGAATCTGCTAATCGGGTAGTTGGTACATTTGAAAATCAGCTTGTTAAATTTGGGGATACGGCTGAGGCGATCAGTGGTGCGGCCACTAAAGTGGGTAGTGTTGCCAATAGCGCCCAAGATTTAATCGAAGTCAATCGCGAAAAGTTAGCCCAAACCCTTGATGGGATTGCATCTGCTTCTAGGGAAGCGCGATCGCTGCTGGCAAGTGCTAAGCCTTTGTTAAACGATGGTAAGTTGATCGCCAATTTGCAAAAGTTAGCGGAAAATGCGGCGGAAACTTCAGCGAATCTGCGTAAAGTATCGGGAGAACTTAATGATCCTGCCACGATCGCTTCTTTCCGCGAAACCCTTGATTCAGCGCGGGCTACCTTCGCCAATGCTAAGAAAATTACGGCTGATCTTGATGAACTGACGGGCGATCCCAAATTTCGCGGTAATATTCGCAATTTGATCAATGGTTTAGGTGGTTTACTCACGACCGCCCCTAATCTTGATAATTTAACGGCGAATACCTCGCGCCCTAGTGAAACCGCCAGCGATGCACCTAAATCACCGAGTAGCATTGAGGTAGCGCGTAACAAGGTCATCAAGCCTACTACAAACGACAATCAAGTCAAACGTGAAAAATCCCTCAATGCAGAAACTACTAGGGAAAAAACCAAGGAAAAAGTGAAGATTAACAGTCCCACGCCAAACACCACAGTTGGTAAATCGGGCGCAATTTCAGTAACCGAGACTTCTAGTTATGATAGCTCTGGCGATGATCGATGAATTTACAACCTGGTCAAGTTTGGTTAATTATTGGTTTGGCTCTTTGGGCGATCGAGTTACTCGTCCCCTTGCCCACCATGTTAATTGCGGGGGCCATGGGACTAGCGGCGATACTGGTGGCGGCGATCGCCTTTCTGCTGCCAAATTTAATACCTATGGCGTTGCAAATATTAGCTTGGATGCTGATATCAGGGATATTAGTCAACCTATCGCGTCGATTTATTCCCAGAGACTCCTATCAACTCCAAGAAGCTAGTGAAGGCTTCACCCTCACGGAAATTCCCGCAGGACAGACGGGAAGGGTGCAGCATGAGGGAGTCTCATGGAAGGCAAGGTGTGATGATCCCCAGATTGCGATCGCGGCTGACCAAAAGGTGATCGTTTTACGCAGACAAGGCACAACCTTAATTGTTGTTCCCGAAAATTGGCTTGATAGCAAAACATAAAACCCAAATATAAGGTCGTCGGCGCACCGTGCCGACTTTCTTCAAGACCAAAAAGAGAGATGGGGCGCGATCGCGCCCCATCTCTCTTTTTGGTCTTGGCATAAATATTAAAAAAAAATAATTTTAAAATTGGTTATCAAAAAAGTTTTCCACAGAGTTTTCCACAGATATCGAAGACTTTTCCACAGATTACTAGGAGTTTTCCACAGGTTGTTTTGTCGAATAAGATGTCTGTGCCTTATGGGTTAAGGATTCATTAACAAGAGATTGTCTTTACTTGGGAAAACTTTTGGAAGATCATGCTTTACAAAGATATGTAAATCAATTGACTAGAAAATACTGATTCCATCAAATTAGTTTTACCTATTTATCGTTTTTGTTGCTCTTTTCGTTACGTTGACAATAACTCCTAGTTGAACACACAATTAAATCCCGACCTCTGAAAATGGTTGCGACATTCCTATCAAACTTGTTTAAAAGTTGAGGTTTCAGCATGAGTACGACCGTCAGCATCCTTGCCGAAATTCCTGAAGAATTGCACGAAACCCTCAAGCATTATCTAGAGTCTCATCCCGACTGGGATCAGGATCGCGTGTTTGCCGCCGCTTTATCTTTATTCCTGTTACAAAATGGTGGTAGCGGCGATCGCACTGCATCCCATAGTTATCGCAGCACTGCCCAAGTTTATTTAAATGCCTTATTTCAACACTCGTAATTTGCATCCGTAATTTGCACTCGTAATTTGCATCCGTAATTTGCATCCGTAAACTGCTCGATTGGTTTGCTAAACTGAGAGTTGCTCAATTGTCCTAAATCTCCCAAGCTATGACTTCCGCCCCAACTACTGAAGTTAATCAACCCCTAGATGTTCTTGTCGTTGGCGCAGGAATTTCGGGACTCACGATCGCCCATGAACTAGCGATCGCCAAAAATTATCGTGTTTTAGTGGCGGAAGCACAGGATCGCGTCGGTGGAGCAATTACCAGTAATCGCAATGATGAAGGCTATCTCTGGGAAGAAGGTCCCAATAGTTTTCAGCCTGCCCCCGAACTATTGCGCCTCGCCGTACAGGTGGGATTAAAAGACGAAATATTATTTGCGGATGGCAAATTACCCCGTTTTGTCTTTCTCAAGGGCAAACTTAACGCTTTGCCAATGAGTCCGCCGAAAGCGATCGCCTCGCAGCTTTTAACGTGGGGTGGCAAAATCCGTTTAGCCTTAGGAGCGCTCGGCTTTGCCCGTCCCGCGATGGCAGCAGAAGAATCCGTCGATCAATTCTTTTCACGGCTTCTTGGTAAACAGGCGGTGGAGCGCTTAGTTGCCCCGTTTATTTCTGGTGTATATGCAGGCGATCCCAAACGCCTCAGCGCTAAGGCGGCCTTTGCCAAAATTTCCCGTCTGGAAACTAATTATGGTGGTTTATTAGCGGGTGCAATTTTATCCATGAAAGATCGTAAAGCTCAAAAGCTCAATGATCCCAATATTCCCAAACCCAAATCTGGTGAGCTTGGTTCCTTTCGTCAAGGCATCAAAATGTTGCCTGAAGCGATCGCCGCGAAACTGAGAGCGCAAGGTACGGCTGTAAAGCAAGAATGGACATTGCGATCGCTAGAAAAGCAGGGTGAAATCTATATTTCTAAATTTGATACGCCTACGGGTGAACAAGTTGTGCGATCGCGATCGGTGGTTCTCAGCACTCCCGCCTATGTCAGCGCCAAACTACTACAGGATTATCTACCCGTCGCCAGCCAAGCCCTAAGTGAAATCTTCTATCCGACAGTAGCTTGTGTAGTACTTGCCTATCCTAAAAGCGAATTTGCCTACGATATGAAAGGTTTTGGCAATCTGATTCCCCGCACTCAAGGAGTCCGCACCTTAGGAACAATTTGGTCATCGAGTCTGTTTGCAGGACGCGCCCCCGCAGGCTGGCAACTACTACTCAACTTCATCGGCGGCACTCTCGATCCCGCCTTAGCAAAGCTTTCAGAATCCGAAATCATTCAAGCTGTCCACGCTGATCTGAAGAAAACAATTCTCCGTCCTGACTCAAAAATCGAACCCAAAGCGATCGCTGTTCATGTTTGGGACAAAGCAATTCCCCAATATGAAATTGGGCATTTAGATCGCCTCGCCACTGTGGAAGCTCAATTACAAAAATCTCAAGGGCTGTATATTAGCGCCAACTTTATCGGCGGCGTAGCGCTCGGTGACTGCATCAAGCGTGGTTTACAAGAAGCAGACAAAATTGATGAATTCTTAAAATAAATATTAGGACGGGCGGCACTTCGCGCCGTCCGTCCTAATGTTGATCACTCCCGAAGATTTGATATTTAAAAAATAATATGACTGGATTTGTGGGGCTGCACGTTCATACGGAATATAGTTTGCTTGATGGGGCAAGCCAAATTCCGCATCTAGTTAGCCGCGCTGTGGAACTAGGAATGCCCGCGATCGCCTTGACCGATCATGGTGTGATGTATGGGGCGATCGAACTGATCAAAACCTGCAAATCTAAGGGAATTAAGCCAATTATTGGCAATGAAATGTATGTCTTGAATGGCGACATTACCAAACAATATAAGAGAGGAGATAAAGAAGGAAAAAAATATCATCAATGCGTTCTCGCCAAAGATACACAGGGCTATCGTAATCTTGTTAAATTAACTTCCATTTCCCATTTACAAGGATTTCAGGGTAAAGGGATGTTTGCACGTCCTTGCATCAGTAAAGATTATCTTTTGCAATATAAAGAAGGATTGATGCTTACTTCTGGATGTTTAGCAGGAGAAGTGCCGCAGTCGATCATGAAAGGCGATCGCGAAGAAGCTCGGCGGGTGGCAGCTTGGTATAAAGAACATTTTGGCGATGATTATTATTTAGAAATTCAAGATCATGGCTATCCTGAAGATCGGATTGTGAATGTGGAGATCTTTAAAATTGCGCGTGAACTAGATATTAGAGTAATCGCCACCAATGACTCTCACTTCACCTCCTGCTCCGATGTGGAAGCCCACGATGCACTGCTTTGTATCCAAACAGGAAAGCTAATTTCCGATGAGAATCGCCTCCGTTATAGCGGGATGGAATATCTCAAATCCTATAAAGAGATGAAACAGCTATTTCGTGATCATTTGGAAGATGAATTAATTGAAGAGGCGCTTGCCAATACCCTCCATGCCGCCAATAAAGTCAAGCCCTACGACCTGATGCGCGATCCCCGTGCGGCTGATTACCCCATTCCTGAAGGACATACTGCCGATACTTATTTTGAAGAAGTGACATGGCAAGGTTTGCTGCAAAGATTTAATGTCAAAACCCATGCTGAGATTTCCGCCGAATATCAAGAGCGCTTGCGCTTTGAATTGGGAATCATCATGCAAATGGGCTTTGCCACTTATTTCCTAGTGGTTTGGGACTATATCAAATATGCTAGAGACAAAAAGATTCCTGTGGGACCTGGGCGTGGTAGTGCCGCAGGTTCTCTCGTCGCTTATTCCTTAGGAATCACCAATATTGACCCGATCCATCATGGACTTCTCTTTGAAAGATTTCTCAATCCTGAACGGAAGTCGATGCCTGATATTGATACTGATTTCTGTATCGATCATCGTAGTGAATTAATTGATTATGTCACCCAACGCTATGGACAGGAACGAGTCGCGCAAATCGTTACCTTTAACCGTTTAACTTCCAAAGCTGTGCTTAAAGATGTGGCAAGGGTGCTAGATGTGTCCTACAGTGAATCTGACAAGATGGCGAAAATGATTCCTGTTTCGCGGGGAAAACCAGCCAAACTCAAGGTAATGATTTCCGAGGAATCGCCAGCACCAGAATTCCGCGATCGCTATAAAAATGATCCTAAAGTCTTTGAATGGCTTGACATGGCGATGCGGATCGAAGGCGTGAACAAAAGTTCGGGCGTTCACGCGGCAGGGGTGGTAATTTCGCCTTTTCCACTGGATGAAGTTGTGCCATTGCAGCGCAGTAATGAAGGGCAAGTCGTCACCCAATACACAATGGAAGATTTGGAATCCCTTGGTCTATTAAAAATGGACTTCTTGGGATTGCGGAACTTAACCACAATTGAGCATACCAGTAAGTTAATTCGCGGTAATCAAGATCCGAATTTTCATATCGATGCGATCGCCCCCGATATGTCCACAGAGGCAAACGAAAAAACCTACAAGCTATTAGAAAAAGGTGATCTCGAAGGTGTCTTCCAATTAGAATCGTCAGGCATGAAGCAGATCGTCAAAGATCTCAAACCTTCTAATATTGAAGATATTTCTTCGATTTTAGCGCTCTATCGTCCAGGACCTTTGGATGCAGGATTAATTCCTAAGTTCATCAATCGTAAGCATGGTCGAGAAGCGATCGAGTATCAGCACCATACTTTAGAACCGATTTTAAATAATACCTATGGGGTTTTGTGTCTTGCTAAAGGAACTTTAATTGCTAGACCAGATGGCACAAGTACAGCAATTGAGAATATTCGCAAAGGTGATCTAGTTCTATCTTCTGACGGTAAGCGCGTATGGTCAGCTAAAGTCGCTAAACAATGGCAAAGTGGTATTAAATCAATTGTCAAAATTACGCTATCCACAGGTACAGAAATTTACTGCACGCCAGAGCATCGCTTTCTCACACCAGAAGGCGATCGTTTTGCCTATGAATTAAAGCCTTTGGGCAATATCAAGAATGCTCATGTCAACGGTTCAGTCATTTATGAAACTTGGCAAATTTCTAAAAAAAATAAATCACTTAACCCCAATGAAGCCTACTTATTAGGTTTATTAGTTGGTGATGGACACTTAACTTCTAGTTCTCCGAATATTGCTTGCTCTAGTGAAGAAACCGCTATTTGGGTTGCTAATTTGATATCTGAGACATGGAAAGGTGAACCAAAGCATTATTTTCATACCCGTTGCTGGTATGCCTATGCAAAGTTTAAAACGCAACCACAACCAACTCCATTAACTATCTTCATGGATAAAATCTATGGTGGTAGAAACTGGAAAGTTAATTCTAAAGACAAACATTTACCTGTTGATATAGTTAATTATCAAGACAGCGATCGCATTGATGTTTTGCGAGGACTATGGGATAGCGATGGTTCCTATACTCAAAATCCTTATTTCCGTAGTATTTCTAACCAACTTATTAAGCAAGTAGGGCAATTGCTGAGTAGTCTAAAAATCTCCTATTCTCTGCATTCAACCCATGTAATGATTACGGATATTGCCCGTTTTTATCAGCTAATTGGTGAGCCAAGATTACCTCAAAAGCTTACTGGTGAGAAAAAATACAACTTCATTCCTGTACCATCTTTGCGAATGCAGGAAGAGTTAGAAGAGGCGATCGCTACAACGGATCGAGAAAGTCGCAAAACTGCTAAGCGTTCTCTTCAAGCAGGAGTAATGTTTAAACCTGTGAGATCGCAATATGCGTCAAAGATTACAGGTTGGACTGAAGCGTATCAAAAAATTTATACAGAGACGTATCTACAGGATGCTCGTCCAGTATTTGTGGTATCTGTTGAAGATTGGGGAACATCTGAATGTTTTGATATTGAAATGGCAGATCAAAGTTCTCCCTATTTCCTTGCCAATGGAGTTGTCACGCACAACTGTTATCAAGAGCAGATCATGAAGATGGCTCAGGAATTAGCTGGCTATTCCCTTGGTGCGGCGGACTTATTGCGGCGGGCGATGGGAAAAAAGAAACCTGAAGAAATGGAAAAACAGCGTTCCATTTTCCTTGATGGTTGCGCTAAAAATGGCATCAGGTCAGAAATTTCTAACGATCTCTTCGATCAGATGGTAATTTTCGCGGAATATTGTCTCAGTTACGATACGTTAGTGCGAACGGTGGAATATGGCTTAATCGCGATCGGTAAAATCGTTGAGCATCATATAGAATGTCAGGTTTATAGTGTTGATGAGAATGGATTTGTCTATACTCAACCGATCGCCCAGTGGCACGATCGCGGTAATCAAGAAGTCTTTGAATATGAGTTGGAAAATGGCGATCGCATTAAAGCTACCAAGGATCATAAGTTCATGACTACTGACGGTGAGATGTTAGCGATCGATGAGATTTTTGAGCGTGGGTTAGATTTGCTTTGTTACAATAACTATCAAGATTAAACATGGTCAGAGAGGTTGCAAACTGATGACTGTTACTACTACGAGAAAATTCACCTTTGAAGAATATCTGACCTATGATGACGGCACGGACAAGCGTTATGACTTTAATGACGGAGAACTAATTGAAGTGACTCCAGCAACGGTATTTCACAACGATGTCATGATGTTCTTGGCATTTTTCTTGCAGTCCGCAATACAACAATCTAAACTGCCTTACTGTGTGCGCGTTAACAGCACCGAAATTTTCAATGGCAAAAAAACTCGCCGACCTGATGTTTTAGTCATGACTTTGAAACAGAAGCAGGGATTAGGGAATCAGCCTGATATGTTGTATGAGCCATGCCTATTGGTAATTGAGATTGTTAGCCCAACTTGTCGTACTGTGGACACAGTAGAGAAACGGGAAGAATATGCTCAATTTGGTATTCCTGAGTATTGGATTGTAGATTTTCTCTTAGGCACTTTTTCGGTGCTTAGTTTAGTAAATGGAGCTTATGTTGAGAAGATTTATCGAGAGAATGAACAAATTATTTCTAATGTTTTTCCTAATCTGAATTTGTCCATGAATCAGGTCATGGCAAATATTTAAGACTGGCGATCGCATCAAAGCTACTAAGGATCATCAGTTCATGACTACTGATGGTGAGAAGAAGAGCGATCGATGAGATTTTTGAACGTGGGTTAGATTTGGCGATCGCCCACAGCGAGAAATTAAGCTATGATTTATCTGTCATCAAATTATATTAAGGTGTTTAAAATGGATGCAATGACAACTCAAGAAGCAAGCCATAACTTAGATAGATTGATTGATCGTATCATTGACAACGTACAGCCAACAATCCTTTGCAATGATAGAGGTAACAAGGCTATTTTGATCTCTCTAGACGAGTTTTCTGCTTGGCAGGAAACCTTATATTTGCTATCTAATCCCTTTAATGCCAAACATCTACTGGATTCAATTCAATCTGCAAAGGCGGGTCAAACTATCGAAAGAGCGTTAATTGAAGAATGAAACTAACATTCACTGAAGCTGGTTGGAATGATTATCTGTGGTTTCAAGATACCGATAGGAAACTTCTCAAAAGAATTAATCTTTTGATTAAAGATACTCTACGCAATCCCTGCGAAGGCGTGGGAAAACCCGAACCATTGAAAGCTAATCTATCAGGCTATTGGTCAAGGCGGATTAACACAGAGCATCGATTAGTGTATGAAGTGCTAGAGGATAGCATTCTTGTTGTTGCTTGTCGTTTTCACTATCAAGATTAGACTGAGATTTTAGAGCTACTAAGGATCATAAGTTCATAACGATTGATCGTGACATGGTGGCGATCGATGAAATTTTTGAGCGTGGCTTAGATTTGGCGATCGCCAAGTTAGCTTTTATGAATTACAATTCCTAACTCTTGTAATTTTAGAAATGCTTCAGAATAACTACGAGCAGTAATCCCAAATTGGGCGCGAATAGTGGGAAGTCCCATAGATTTCAAATCTGACTCTTTAAATTCAACCACTTGACCATCATCACTAGCATTATTAGAATCACCGTCTAAAAATCCCTCAGCTTCATCAACATTTGGATTGCTAGATAACAAATCCAACCCTAGTTTTTGATCGAACTCGCTAAATTCACTCTCATCAACTTCAACCAATACTTCTTGACCAATTTCAGCCAACAACAAGTCAAATTCTGCAAGTTTTTTGTTATCTGCGATCGCTTTAATCTCATCTGGAGAAAAATAAATTTGTTCGCCATCTTTACTCACTTTTTCTTGAGCAGCAGTATAACGTCTATTGAATTCCGCTAGATTTTCTGCTTGGGAATGCCTAGCATTATAGAGTCCAGTCATTTGATAGTAGTCTGCAAACTCCATCACTCCCTTAACAGCCCGCTTACGACTAGGGAAAGCAATGGTAAACTTTACCTTGTCGGCAACTTTTCTTTTTTTCTGCCGAGAACGCATTTCACCGCGCTTAGTTGTGTAGTATTCATTGTAAGTTTCTGTTCGATATAAAATTTTGTCTTCCCTTAAACCAATATTTACAGATTCAGGGCGATCGGTGACTAAAACTCTGTATGAATTAAATTTAATTTCATCTCCAATTGAATTAGGAGTATCAAATTTGAAACTATGCAAGTTATGAGCAGCATTAGTTAGAGCTTGTTGTTCCTGTACAACCGAACTTTTTGCCTTACGGATGTTTTCGGCAACATTAAATTTAGTTCGCTCTTCTTGAGCTTCAGTCGAATCATCAGTCTTGCGCTGCAACACATAAACCGATGTCCCCAAACCACCAGCCGCTAAGCTGCCACCTAGAAATTTCACTACACTTTGCGATGATAGCATCAGAAAAATACCAAGCCCTATGCCTGAGACAGAGGCAATCAAGAAGTTAGTCTTATTACTTGATGGAATTGTTTTCGCTAATTCTGGATTGTAATCAGGAATTTTCTTTAAAGAGCGTTCAATTATGTCAACATCAATCATGTTTTATTGTAAATAGAGTTAAAAATTTATATTCGTGCAGATTCAGATTTTTGTGTGAATTTACAAGTTACCTTTGCTTGCATAGAAAAAGTTAATTCTTAACTTGGACTGTTTATAAAATGTACATACAGCAAGTCCATCTACAGCCCTCTACAGGCTTTATATCTGTAATCTGGAGTACCATCTTTTTTTCGTGGACAGTCGTTGGAACTACTTCCGCGTGAGGAAAAGTTAGTAGAATTTGAGTAAAACTCAGATGATGAACTGACTGGGAGGGAGGAGTTAGAGTCTGTAGTAGAAGTTACTGGGATTGTGCAGTTAGAGCGAACTGGGTAACGTCTTACTAATCTCTCGCTAGCAGCCTCAGAAAGTACAATATATCCAAAAACCTTGTTGTCAAAACAAAAGTCATAGGCTTTACCCCCCCCCATTTATAATATAGTCGGTTTCCTGATATTCTTTGGATGGATCGATCAATATGGGATCAGACATGACAGCTTCAGCAGCAATAATTGAAGTTAAAATTGTAATGAATGATGTAAAAAGCTTCTCTAGTAATCGTTGATGATTCAACATGACCACCCCACCTGTTTTATAAAATATTTATGCTGAGTATTTTATCATTTTAATGCCAAATTTTATGACAATTTTTACATTTCATTGTCAAGCAACTAAGATAGTCATAATCAGATTTATGAGATATAGACTATGAAAACGATCGCTATTCAAATAGATGAAGATATTGCCCAAGCATTTCAATCTTCACAACCAGCACAACAACAACAGATTCAATCATGGCTCAATCAATGGATGAGACAAGCTTTGAAAATCAGTAAACTGCAAAATACGATGGATAGACTTAGTGATGAAACTGTAGCTAATGGATTAACTCCAGAGATTTTACGGGCAATCATCAATGAGTAAAAGCAGAATAGTCCTTGATTCTAATGTGATTTTAAGTGCTGCTCTCTTTAAGCAATCCAGTCCAAAATTTGCTTGTATTACATCCATTTCAAAATATTGCGATTATTTCTGTATCAGACTACCTGAGTTAGAAAATGGCGATCGCATCAAAGCCATTAAGGATCATCAGTTCATGACTACTGATGGTGAGATGTTAGCGATCGCTCAATATTTGAGCGTGGGTTAGATTTGGCTGTAGCAAAACAAACTTGAAACGCGATCTCTATTTAGATTTTGAAGATCTGAGGCGCTCTTTTGCTGAGTCATAAGCGGGATCGTGTTCGTCAAAGCTAATAATCCGAACTGTTTTTGGGAAAGGAGAATCAACAACTCTATAAATCAATCGATATGCACTATCATCCCAATCAACTTCTAGCGCTCGGTAATTTGCCAAATCCCCTTTTAGGCTTGGGAAATACTGGCTTGTATGTAGTGGATTTGTGGATAGCAGTTGCTTGAGACTCGGATACAGCGCTTGTAACTGCATTGGCAGTTTTGGGATATCCTGTTGAATTACCAGTTGATTCTCCTGAATTGCGTATACAGATTTTGCTTTGCGACTTTTGCTTTTGCCCACTAACTTTAAAAATATTGATTTGTTCTTGCAACATATTCAGATCAATTTCTTCTCCCCTTTCAATAGTTGTGACCCACTGAGAATCATCAGCTTCTAGAGGTAATCGTTGTATTGCTTTACCTTCAGCCGAATGGGGATTAAGTTTCGCTAATGATGAATTTGTGATTGTTTTCATATTCATAACATTGTCGCTTTCTACAATTATTCTATCAAAGCGATCGCCTTAAAGCCACTAAGGATCACAAGTTCATGACTACTGATGGTGAGAAGAAGCGCGATCGCTCTTGATTTTTGAGCGTGGGTTAGATTTGGCTAAAGAGTGGAAAGTTTTCTGGATTGCGAATCGATTCAACAGATATATCAATGTCTAAATCTGACCAGTAAAGATGGTTTGGGGATGGAAGTTCTACATTAAATATTTTAGAAATACTGGCATCTCGAAACCAAGGAAATTCACAAAATGGTAGAAAAAGTTCTTCATTGTTTAAAAGTAACCAAAGACCATGTGGGGATATGTTAGTTACTTCAACTTGGGAAATGTCTGTTCCAAGCAATACGGATTTCTTGTTCATTGTCTTTTACAAGTTTAAGGGCTGCATTGATTTCACGTTGAGAGATGCCTGTATGTTGAGCAAGTTCAACCATTGGCTCTAGCCAAAATTTAGCTTCACCATGTTGAGATTGAACATGGACGTGCATTCTCGATTCTTCTCTGGAGAAAAAATAAAAACGGTAGCCGTCCTTACGAAAAACAGTTGGACTCATTGACTCAATAGTTGATATTTCTCACCATATGATCTCGATTGTAACTTATAGCGCGATCACCTCTCACCACAAACAAGCGATCGCATCAAAGCCACTAAGGATCATCAGTTCATGACTACTGATCGTGACATGGTGGCGATCGCTCTTGATTTTTGAGCGTGGGTTAGAGTTGTTGGTAGTCCTAAACAAGTAAGGATGAGTTGTAGTGATGAATAAAGAACCAGATAGCACCAATGTGGTTTTCTAGTTTTTTAGAAAAAGAGAGGGTTTTACGAACTAATCGGGAAACACGTTGCCGCATCGTACAGTTAAACCGCTCAATATAATTGGTTTTACCAGACTCCTTACCAACAGCTTTGTGACGTTGTGTAGGGAATACAAGAGCGTAAGCCCTCCAAAAATCGGTGTAAGCGACCGCACACTGACGGTATACACTTGGCAAAGAATCCCAAAGTTTTTTGGCTCCTTGTTCGGAGCGATCGCCGATATGAACGCCAACAATTTCGCGGGTTTCGACATCAATAGCTAACCAAATCCACTGCTTGTTGCCTTGATTACCAACAAACGACCACATCTCATCACACTGAATCGTTAGTCTTCCTTTTTTTAGCGGATACATTCGCTTGTTGAGGAATTGCCTCGTATTTACGATTAACATAATCTTGTAACCAAGTTTCAGAAACCTCGCAAACTCTGGCAATACCTGCAAGAGGAATCTTCTCAAGTAAGAGTTTGTCAATCAAGGCTTTGGTTCCTTCAGAGATTATTTTTTGCCGTGGTGCTTCAACAAACTGGCGACCACAGGCTTTACATTTATGATTTTGATTCCCGTTATGAATAAAACCATTTTTGACCACATCTTTTGATCCACATTTGGGACAATTTGGCATTGGTAATTAACTGTCTAAAAGTTCTTTTATAATTTTATCCTTACATCTGGCGGACTACTCGCTTTCCTAGCAAGAGTTTTAAGCAAAACACTCGCGCCCCATACGGAATAAAGTTTTTAGACGATTTTGCTGTTCCATTTTTGATTTTTTGTCCTGTACTTGGAGATCAGAGATTCAAACGTACAATCAACGCACAATTTGTTAGTGACTTAAAAATACTTAGGTTTTATCCTGAATAAAAATATTGCCAATCCAGTTTTTGAATTTTGTGCAATCTGCAAATATAACCATGAACGTATGAAAAACAAAATAAAAATTATTCTTGCGACCTTTTTAAGCACTGCCTCAAGTATCCCCATCTTTACGGTTATGCCGCAAGTAGCCTCAGCCGCACAAAGGCTTGGAGGGCTTAACATTACTCAAGAAGTATGTAGATCACAAACTTTGGTTTTATATGTGAAGCCAGTTGTTTTGAATAGTAAAGATGCGTATTCTTGGCGTTGCCGAGTCTACCCTTTGCCTGCCCTCTCTGGACCGCATTTATACGAAAAAGGGCTTGATTTGACAAGAGTTTGTCAGCAGCAATATGGACGAGGTGCATACGCATCGCCAACGAATACCAGAGATGCTTACTCATGGCAATGCTACAGATAATACTCCCTTCCCATCCAATAAATAGACCCCAATTCTTGACTGGGAAGAGAGTAATTATTTTTGTGGAAATATCCTGAGATTTGAGTGCAAACAAAGAATTAGTGAACAAAACAAGCACGCAATCAAACGTACAAACAACGCACAATTTGCTAGTGACTTAAACAATGCTCAGGTTTTATTCTGGACGAAACTATAACCACTTAAAAGACAACTAATTTTTATGCAAGATCAAGATCTAGACAATCCTAATCCCAAAAAGAACTCTTGGTTAGTTCCGTTTTTGGTCAGTTCTACCGTTATAGGAATATTAGCCGCGATCGCCTTGCCTGGCTTTTTCAACCAAGCAGCTATGGTAAAAAAGCATGAGGCAAAAATGGCTATCACTATAGCGCTTAGAATACAACTAGAAAACTATAAAGATAAAGGGAGATTTATTTCATCTTGGGATGAGATTCCCATGGGATTGCGTCCTACTAGTTATGACTTTAAAGTTTCTATTAAAAGAGATACCATAGTCATCATAACAGCTAGTCCCAAAAGTGACGGTTTGTCCAGTTTTAGTGGTGTCGGTGTTGGTCTTGCAAAATGGATTTGTCAAACCTTAGAGCCTTCCAGAACACCACCTCAGATTGACGAATATCTTGCTTCGGAATGTCCTGCTGGTTCAACAATTCTAAAATTGGATTAGTATTCTAATTATCTCCAGTATAAACACATGAAACGGCGTGATTTTTCTAAATTGATTAGCTTGTTTGCTGGGAGCTTTACAGTCTCCTCTCTATTGAGTCTGTTCAACTCTAACAAAGCTGAAGCTCAACTTTCTGGAATCGTAGTTCTTAAATGCTTAGGGCATCTAGAAGGTAACAGGTATCTAGATGGTAGAACTACTTCTGCAACTGTCGGATTAGCTCCTAATGCTCAGGGTGGCTATACTGGGACGAAATGGGCGGTTGAGTACGTTAGACCAGGAGTCGTATCCCTAAAATGCTTGGGACACCTTGATGGTAACAGGTATCTAGATGGCATAACTACCGAGGGTACTGTCAGACTAGCTCCTACCAATGGAGGTTGGAATACTGGTACAAAATGGCAAGTTGTTAATGTTGGACGAGATGTGATCTCTCTGAAATGTTTGGGACATATTGATGGCAACAGATGGCTAGATGGCAGAACTGGTAATGCAACTGTTGGATTAGCTCCTTCCAATGGCGGTGGCTACACTGGTACGAGATGGCAAGTACAAGTTATTGCCAATTAACGATGTAAATCACAAAGAAACCTCAATATTCTAGATCGACTTATCAACTCTTTTTTATGATTTTCCCATGTTAAGTAACTTAGTTCTACCTCGAAAATTTATTCAAGTAATCGCCATTTTCTTATCAACTATTCTATTTGTGAATGGGTGTGCGTTAGTTGAAACATGGTTTGAGAAAAAGATTGATTTTCCATTTGCAAGACTTGATATCAAGATCGCAAATGTGCCATCAGGTATAACGGACTTGAATTCAGCTAAGTTACTAACCATTGCTGAGAATAAACCACTTAAAAAAGATGGGACAAGTATTCGTATACCAAAAACAAACGAACCTAATGCTTCGATCGTAGCAGCCGAATTTGGTGGTGAAATAAAATTGCTAGATTACTTTGTTACGGGACTAAGAGAAACTCCTGAACTTAGTTATGAATCAACGGCTAGAAGTATTGTCTTTATGCATCCTTTGTTTGCGGGGTTGCCTATGGATAAGCGTACTGTAATTTTTGATAGCATTGACAAAGAAGCAAAATTTCAGGATCTGGTAAAACTCATATCAGAAACAAGCTCATTAATAGATCAAAAAGTAGCAGACTTAAGCACTGAAATTGCGATCTCTATATCTAAATCAAAACTTATTGACGCAAAAGCAAAAGCACCAAACGCTTCAGTTCCATCCTCTTCTGCCCCTACTCAATCTCCAACACAGTCAAATATCTTTGAAAATATGCAATTTCCGCAAGCTGTTTGTGGAGATCCATTACCAAGCGATCCAAAAGTTTATCCCGTCAATTTACACCCTGTCTATATTGATTTTAGCGATGCGAATTTACAGAAAGTTAAGTCTAATTATTGTCAGGATAGTTTAGCTGTCGTCAGAAAAAATGATAAACAATCAATTCAGGTAGCTTCCTTCCTAACTATTGATCGCGCTAATGCATTTAAAGATTTTATGATCAAAAAATTAGGTAGTGGTGAAGTCGGGAAACCCACTGTTATTCCATCCAAGAGATCTTCTTTAGATTCTAATAATAATCATAATTTGGCACAGAAAAATGATCATCCAAATTTTCTAGATTGGTTAGAACCTAGCGCACAAGCTCAACCTATTACTATTGCTCAAGCAGATTCCGAACAAAAATTTGAATATTCGGTAGCCAAGGTTTTTGATAATAAAGGAATTTTAGTTGGAGCAATAGAGACATTTCCCCTTCATAGCTTAGAATTAAAACCTGATTCTGAGGGTGCTAGACTTACGGGTACATCACCAGTTGCACTCCAAGTTCTAGTTTTCCCTAGTGGCAAATATTCAGATAATTTAAAATCGGATGCTTTTAAAAATGGAGGAACTCTAGAATCTGATATTCTTTATGAGAAACTTATACTACCTGACGATTCAATTAATGAGGTTATCAAACTCAAAACTGGAGATTGGAAAGTTGGCAAGTACGACATTGTAATGTCACCAGGGGCGAAATTTGTTAGAAATGGGACATATCCCTATGGTGCATTTGGCTATAATGTCACAAAACAGATTGTTAACATCATAACAATGGTTGATGGTGTTGTATCTATTAAAAATGCTCTTAGTCCAGCAGATATAACCCCAGTGACACAAATAAAGTCGCGTGAGTTGATTTCTAAAATTGCCCTCAAACTTCCTCCTGTTTTACAGTCCTGTCATAGAGCCATAGAGTTTCCTAAACAGGAAGATAAAGACAAGGATGTTTGGACAAAGTTAACAGGTTGCTTGCAAGAACCAGATAATTTAAGAACTATAGGTAATTTATTCGGGATTGGTGAAGATAAACTCGTTACAGGCGTTCTAAAGATTGAAGCAAGTCAAAATGCCAGTTTATACAAGCAAATTGGTGATTTTGCTAATGGGGCATTTGCTTCTTTCGATCTATTCAACGCTATTTCAGATGCTTTCATAATTAATCAACAATTGGTAAGAGAAGTTCAAAAAGGCTCTTGGATTGCCCAGATGGAAGTCAAAGAATTACCACCCGACCCTGCTCTTGTTGCATTCAAAAATGTCACGAACGTAAATGGTTTTAAAACTGTTGATATTGACTGTAAAAAGAAACCTATTGGCAATTTTCTAGATGTAGCATTTGAATCTTGTACTAAAGAACTTTTTGTAAAAGAGTGGCATCTAAGAGGCGTAAGAGAGGAGGATCTTTATCCAAATGGTGTTCACTACAAAAACTATAGTTCTAACTGGTTTGAGTATATTAACGGTCAATCTGAATTGAACCCTTACGTCAGTGGTGAACCTGTTGCAAGTATTGGTTTACTACGACCAAGTGAAGATGGTGATATATATATAACAAGAGAGGAATGGATAGAGTCTACAAGAACTAATGTGAAGAAAAACAAATTTTCTGTAAGATTAAGAAAACTTGATTCTCAACCTTCTAGGAGAAGAATAAATATTATTTGTGGAGACAAACCAACAAATATATGGGGCATTAAATTTGTCCCTAAATGTACTCCTACGGGAGGGACATACATTGATGTTTACTACAAAACTCAGTATATTTATCTTGATATTGACTTGCTAAATGGTCAAACATTGCAACTTAGACCAGATGCGTTTGGCGGACAGCCTGGATTTGATGGAAAAACAGGTTCTATGAATTCAACGGGTTCATCTATGAATTTCGATCTTGTGTTTATTAGTAAAGGAAGGTGAAATTCTAAATAATTTTTCTCTACTATTCCTGAAGTTTAGGGTTGCGAAAAATATGAAACTAGAAATGGGGCGATCGCCTTAAATGTCTTCAGGATCATATCCCAACGCTCTCAGCCTTTCTGCTAATCGTTGGGCTTTCTGCTCGGCACGCACCGCCCGTTCATCGCCAGTCAGCAACAGATTCCCAGACCCATCCCACCAGCGTAACCAATATACGCCATTTGCCAATATCAACCCAAGTTCCACACCCATTGGCGCGATCGCATAATGTCCGCGATCGTTCGGTGACATTTTGACATAGCGACCATCCAGTAAGTGATAAGCCTCAAGCTTGTCTCTAAATCCGTCAAAAATTACATAAAAGGGAATCCGAATTGCCTGCTCGTAAACCCAGAATTTCCCTGCTTTCTCAGTCTCACTAGGCGGCGTTGCGTCTCTTTCTTCGGCTCCATTGCCAGACACAAATTCGATCGCAATCAATGGCGCGACATATTCTTTCCACAACACATAAGAACGGCGATATTCACCATCAATAAGCGGCGATACGTTAGGCACATAAAACCAATCAGGTGCTTCGGCTCCTTTTTCGGGTGGTTCTATTAATCGCCAGTAAATGCCACTATCTTGACCGATGCAGTAACGTCCATCAGGATGTAATTTTTGGAGAACGGGTTCTATGGAACTTGTTAAAACAATACTTTGCGGATGTTCCTGAAAATTTTTCACAAAGGTTCCGTCTTTGTCTGGTAATTGCTGATGATCGGGGAGGATAAGTGAAGTTGGGAGAATGATTTGATTTGGTGGTTCTACGGGCTTAATTGGGGCTTCAGTGGTTTGCATAGTAACTCTCTAGAGATACGTTGGCTTGATTTTAACATAAACTTTTAGGTGAAAAGGCGGGTTTTTCCTAAGTTTTTATTCCTAGTATTTCTCTAAACGCTACTTGCATCGCCAGCCTACCGTTAACGCTGCGCCAAGGTGGAACCATGATCAGCCCTTTAATTGCTAACACAATTCCCCATATCTTGTACCAAATTTCATCACGCCCCCAATAGGCATTAGCGATCACCATCATCATCAGTCCTTTATCTTCTAAAGATTCGGATTGGGCAGCAAATGATTTCGCCATATTGAGATAGAAATCTGATTGATTCTTATTTTTTAAGAAACAATGACAATTGAATAGATTCGCCGCAACTATGGTAAGTCGGTCTTTACTGCCAATTTTCTGCATTATTTCTAATGTTTTTTGAAAGTAGGGAAGAGCTTCTTGATAGCGTTTCAATTTATAGCAATAGATTACACCCAAGCTATTGAGAGTACGACCTTCATTAAATTTATCATCAAATTCACGGACAAGGATTAGAGCTTCTTTGGCATATTGTAGAGCTTGATCGTATTGTCTTAACATCGTGTAGCATTGCCCCAAATCTTCTAAAGCAGAATATTTGCCACGTTTATCATTGCTTCTATCACAAATATCCAGTTGCTGTTGGATAAATATCAATACTTGATTGTATTGACCGCGCTCAAAATATGCCCTTCCAACATTGCCGAGAAAGACGCTTTCCATTTCTACATCTTCAATTTTCCGAGCAATCTCTAATGATTCGTGTAAATGAACCAAGCCCTTTTGGTAATGTTTTTGTTTGTTTTGCGTCACCCCAAAATCATATAAAGCAGACCCTAAGCTATTTAGAGCGTATCCTTCTTGTTGTTGATCGCCTATTTCACGAGCAATATCTAGCTGCTGCTGAAACAAGACGATCGCCTCAGCATAATTCTGTTTAATACTTTGAATCTCTCCTAAACCGCCGATCGTCTGTGCTTCTGCTTGACGGTTTTTGACTTGACGAGCGAGTTGTAATTGTTGTTGATGGTAATCGCAAGACTGATCAAAATCACTGAGATTACAGAAAGCCCGACCTAATCCGTTTAAACATACCAAATCCTGTTCTGGGCTTACTTTCCCCAAAAGGTTTTGATATAGTTCTATCTGTTCTCGATAGTAGCCCCAAATGCGTAACTGTTCATGTAATTCTTTTGAGACTGGACAAAATGATAGAACTTGACTCGCTTTTTGCCATTTTGATATTTCACAAAGATGATGGAATGTATGTAAATAGCGATTAACTTTCTGTAATTTTTTATTGATTTCTTGTGCTTCTTCCTCTATGGTCAGTAAATATTCGATCGCAACACAGGCGTTAAATTCACTCAAAGAACTGCAATTCATATCGATTGCTAACTCAGCGTAAAGTTTCTGTCCTGCGGTTAAATTGATGATCATAACAAATTCAATTCTGCAAACAAATCTTTGCGATGTTCCAGCGCCACACTCCGAATCAAGTTGTGCATTTCGAGAACGCGGCGATCACTGTCATTTATAGATGCTATTTCTACTAAATAGCGATCAAACAAATCCTGTAATACTTGCTGTTGTTGTTCCTTGCTATAAATCTGATTTCGTAAACGCTGGATAAATCGCTCCAATTGCAATAACCAACCGCTTTCCTGTACGGGACTACGATAGATTGCTGCCACACAAATCAAGAGATAAGCATCAGGATTTTGGGCTTTTAAACGTTGGAAAGCTTTATCCAATCGGCTCTGATACACTTTAAAAAACACTCCCCGCGTCAATTTATGCAACTTCCAATCATCATCACTTTGCACTTTAATCTGGGCTTCCGCTTCCGCCAAATCTTTCTCCACCAACTCGATTTCTTCTCCCGCATTTCCCCAAAAAGCGCGTACATTACCAGCAAAGGACTCCACAATTTCGCCACCCAAAACACTTAGCATCAGGGGATGACCACGATAAATTTTGCCAATTCTCATTAAAAGATTTCGATCTTCTGAATCAAGGCAAACATTTAAACCCATTTTCTCAAATAGAGCTATCTGTTCTTCTTCTTGCAATCCAGATAAAATCTCTTTGTGATAGTTGTTCGGATAGCGCGAAGCCAAACCTTCAATTTTCGTCGGCAAGTCTTGCGAAGTTACAAACATTAAACTTTGGGAAGATTCAATCATTAAAAAATGTTCAAAGAATTTTACCCAATATTCATCTTTAAAATCTCCCCAACCATCGGCACTTTTAGTTAATAAAGTTTCGAGCGAGTCTATCAAAATTAAAACACGTTCCTGTCGTAGGTGATTGCTCAACCGCTTTAATATTGTCATTGGTTGCTTGTCGGCAATCGCTAAAGTTTCACCTAATTCCTCTAACCAGCGATCGGCAATGCTTGCAAAATCTCGCGGACTATCATCGACATCAAAATTAACGCGCAAAATCTTGGTAAATCGCGTTTGCAAGTCATCCGCAACTTTTTGTGCTAAAGCAGTTTTACCGATCCCCGTGATCCCCAGCAACAATAATAGACGACAGTTATCACCAATTTTCTTTTTTAAATCACTAATTAGTTTTTTGCGTCCCACCCAACGATGATCGTAAACATTCCAATCGTCAATTTTGTCTGGCACATCTTCAAAAATCTGCTCCCAGTCATCTCTCCAATTGGGGATTTTTAACACAATGCAACAGTCCACAGCAGTTCCTCGCTCTACCCCTTCCCCATTATGAAAATTTGTAAAAGTTTGACGATGAATTTTTTGTTCCTTGTTGGCCTCACAGAATTTGAGAATTGAGTCATATTCTTTTAAAGCTTCATTGACTAACCCATCCCCAAATTTCGTTAACCTAAACAACTTTTGCCGATTCCGAGCCATCTCACCTTCACTGCCTTTAACTTACGCATATGATAGTTGATTAACGGCGATCGCGCAAACAACGTACAAACAGCGCACAATTTTCTAATTATGAATAAGTACATCGGCATAATTAAAAAACAGATCTAAAACCTGCGGCGCACGCGCCGCAGGTTTTAGGGTTTTAGATTTAATTAAGCCTACATACTTATACTCCTTTCCCAGTGAAAGATTAGCGTTGCGGCGCTTCGCGCCGCAACGCTAATTCTTGGTTTTTAATGTCTATTTTGATACTGGGAAGGGAGTAAGCATAAAAAATATAGCAAAATAAATATTGCTAGCCATTATTCAGCAACCAGACGCGAAACAGAGAGAGTGTCGCACATTTTCTTGATCTGGTTGCAAACGCGGTCAAATTGATTACGATCGCTAATATCAATACTTAAATCAATAATGGCAGCTTTTCCTTTTTTAGTCTGGACATTTGCCTTACGCACATTAATTTTATTGTCCGATAGACGGGTCAAGATATCGCGTAATACGCCGACGCGATCGATGGTTTCCACCCGAATATCGATGGGATAGGTGACAACATGATCATGCTCTTTCTGCTGATTCCAAGCCACATGGAGTAGTCGATCGCTAGGAATATTCGCTAAATTATTGCAATCATTGCGATGGATCGTAATGCCACGATTGCTACCAAGAGCGACAACACCCGTAATCGGTTCCCCTGGAAGTGGCGCACAGCAACCCGCGATCGAGTAGACCATTCCTTCTAGTCCCAAGATAGGAGATTTAGAATTATGGTTATGGGCGTGATTATGATCATGGCGTGCTTCATACTTCTGAGGATTAAAATATTTTTCACTATGCTGATGCTCACGCAGTTTATTAACTACCGCATTTACAGAGGTTTCACCATAGCCAATTCCCGCAATCAAATCCTCCACGTTATGATAATTACATCGCTCGGCAAGCTTGAGCATCTGATCAGATTTGAAGAGAGCTTCTAAACCACTCTTACCCAATTCTCGCTCTAAAGCACTACGACCGAGAGTCAGATTTTCCTCACGGCGCGATCGCTTAAACCATTGACGAATCCTTGATTTGGCGGAACTAGTAGCGACAAAATTAATCCAGTCAGTACTAGGATGAGCATTGTTTTGAGTGAGAATCGTGACAATATCGCCATGCTTAAGCGGACGCTGCAATGGAACCATCACACCATTTACCAAAGCCCCTGAGCAATGATTACCTACTTCCGTATGCACACGATAGGCAAAATCTACAGGCGTTGCTCCCCTCGGTAAACAGTACACATCTCCCTTTGGACTAAATACATAAACCTCACTATCAAATAGATCCTCCTTGACACTATCCAAATATTCTTGAGGATCTTTCATTTCGCGCTGCCATTCCACCAACTGGCGCAGCCAAGTAAATTTCTGATCATCCCCCTTCAGTGGCTTACTGACAGAATTACTTTCCTTATATTTCCAATGGGCGGCAATTCCATAATCGGCGATATGATGCATTTCCCATGTGCGAATTTGCACTTCTACGGGTTGTCCCTTTGGTCCAATTACCGCCGTATGGAGCGACTGATAGCGGTTAGGTTTGGGTAAGCCAATATAATCTTTGAAGCGCCCAGGGATCGGACAGAAATGATCATGGACAACTGCCAGAACTCGATAACATTCTTCTTTGCTATTCACAATTACGCGCACAGCTTGAATGTCGTAAATCTCGTTATACTGCTTTTTCTGGCGTTCCATCTTGCGATAAATGCCATAGAGATGCTTCGGTCTACCGCTAATCTCAAAATTTTCTAAACCCATTGATGCAAGGCGATCGCCTAATATCCGCGTCACTTCTGTTAATTGCTCATGACGGCTTTCATGGGTTTCCACAACCAATGATTCCATCATTTGATACTGCTCTGGCTCAATGTATTTGAAAGCAATATCTTCGAGTTCCCACTTAATCTGTCCTAAGCCTAAACGATTGGCTAAGGGAGCAAAAATTTCTCTAGTTTCTCTAGAAATTAAAACCTGTTTCTCAGAACGCAAATGTTCCAGAGTTCGCATATTGTGGAGGCGATCGGCAAGCTTAACGATAATTACGCGAATATCCTGCGCCATCGCCAAAAACATACGGCGAAAATTTTCCGCTTGGCTTTCAGTTTTACTCTCAAAACTCAGTTTCGATAACTTCGTGACCCCCTCAACCAATTGTCTAACTTCCTTGCCAAACTTTTCTTCAATCTGCTCACAGGATACTTCGGTATCTTCAACCACGTCATGTAAAAAGCCTGCGGCAATCATGGCATTACTGCCACCTAAATCCTTCAAAATTGAGGCAACGGCGATCGGATGCAGTATATAGGGTTCTCCCGAAGCCCGACATTGACCGCTATGCAACCGATAGGCAAAATCTAAAGCACGACAAATAACATCTTCATTTTCTAGATCTTCTCCCCTCTGCGACTTTTCCCAACAACTTCTTAACCAGTCAGGAATCCAAGCACCCACTACCACATCGCATTGTCGCGCCTGTTCATAATCTAGCGACTGACCTAGACGTTCTACTGGAGGTTCAACTAATAATGTCATCGGAGTCATAGTTTCAAGTTCCCCTTAGCAGAGATGGTTGTATAAGATTTCCATAACCTTATTTTAAACTTTATGTCAACTATGCTGTTTTGTCTTTAGATTTGCTTTAAAAACGTAAAACTATTAAAAAATCATAAGTACACTTAAAACCGAAGATTATCGTGTTGCTCGCTACGCAAGGTTTGGGTTACAGCCTATTGAGGCTTTGAGTAGTACAGAAAGATTTTTACAGCAATTTGTTTTCAAACCCGCCACAAATTAAAATATAAAACCCGTTGCGGGGCTTCGCCCTGCGACCCTTCTTGTGGCGGGTTTGATCGAGTTTTGCTGTAAAAGCGGCGCGATGCGCCGCTTTTAAAAATCTTTCTGGGTTTTAAGTAGGCTCAAAGCGCTGTATAACTGTCATGCCTATTTGATTATCGGTTTACTCAATCGATCAATCTTTTTGCATAGCGTTAAACGATGGATGTCACTTTCCCATAGCACCGTATCAAAAATTTTTCGTAATATATAAAACCCCCTACCGCATTCTAAGTCATGACATGGAGTTGGCTCGTCTTGCCCCACTGCGGAGGATTGCAGCTCGATACCTTGATCGGTAATAATCCACCAGTACATTTGCGAAACGATCGAAAATTGCACTGTGATTTGTTTGCATGGATCAAGCGAGTTTCCGTGTTTTACCGCGTTTACTAAAGCCTCTTGTAAACCCAACCGTAATTCTGGCTGCCATTCTGACGGTACTGCGTCTAGCAACAGGTCAAGGACTGGGGCAAGATAGAGGGTTGAAGTAAAACTGAGATTCCTCCACTTATGTCCTACTGGACGGACAGGTGTCACAATCACGCCCTTTTAGCTCCTCTGAAAATAACTGCTATAGCCTGATTTAGGTCTTGCTTGAAAAAATTTCTAAGAATTTATCCAAGAATTTAATTTTTAAGCAAGCTCTGTAGAATCAACTGAATTTACGATCGCGATGACTTGCGACTGCCATAAAATAGAGTCTCCTCTTATTCTAGCGAAAAAACCTTCCTTAAAGGAAGACAAAAATTTTTTTCGATAAAATCTTCTATATTCTGGTAATGAAGTGCGCCGCACTTTATTACCCAACTGTAATTTAGGTGAAATAAGCTTACATGCAACTTAGCCCGCGCTTTAAATGGTTTTCTCAACCGATCGATCGCGCTGCGATTGGGTTAGTAATATTGCTAAGTGTAGCGATCGCTGTATTGCTATGGATTGGCGATCGCACTGCCCCACAGGTGCGGGATTTTAGTTGGCAAGGGCAAAGAATTGATGCGACGAATGTATCTTTTACGTTGGTCTTTAATCGCCCGATGAATCGTGAAAGCGTGGAGCAGAATCTCAAATTTGAGCCACCCCTCGCAGGTAAAATCAGTTGGTCATCACGGCGGATGTCCTATACGCCTTTGTCACCTGCAATCTATGGCAAGTCCTATACCCTGAAGCTGGAAAATGCCTATGATCGCTTTGCTAACGAGTCGGGGGAAAAAATTGCGATCGAGCCTTTTACAGGTATCTTTAAAACCCCAAATCCCTATTTTGCTTATATTGGCTCAGAGGGTGAAGAAAAAGGGCGGCTTGTGCTTTACAATGTGTTACAAAAGGGAAAGCGAGTTTTAACACCTCCTAATCTGACGGTTCTAGATTTTCGGATTTATCCCGATCGCCAAAAAATTCTATTTGGGGCGATCGAAGCGGCGGGGCAGAGCTTACTTGACCAGAAACTCTATGTGGTAACGACGGGAATCGATCGCGAAGATCTTTTAACGACAAATTCACCTGAAATTAAACCTATTCTCGGTAGCGATGACTATCAAAACTTTAAATTCGATCTCTCACCCGACGGCAAAAATATCTTGGTACAGCGTCTCAGCCGTCAGCAAGTTGGACGTTATGGACTCTGGCTCATCAAAGATAACCAACCCGCCAGAGCATTGGAAAATCAACCAGGGGGTGATTTTATGTTTACGCCCGACAGTGCATCGGTGGCGATCGCCCAAGGCGAAGGAGTTGCGATTTTGCCTCTTGAGTCGCAAGCCCCACCGTTGGACTTTCTCCCAAGGTTCGGCACTGTTTTAAATTTTGGGAGAAGCGGGACTCAGGCTGCGACGATTAAATTTAATAAGGACTATACGCGATCGCTTTATTTAGTGACTAATCAGGGCGTACAAAAGGAACTTACGAAAATTACTGGTTCGATTCTGGGCGCTCAGTTTGATCCTCAAGAAAAGAATCTCTATTGCTTACTCACCGATGTAGACCAAGATCCTGCCAAAAATATATTTCGAGAGAAGCCCTATCTTGCGGCGATCAATCTAGAATCTAGGAAACTAAAGCGCATTCTTGAATTGCCGACCCAAAGAGAAATTCAGTTTAGTATTGCTCCCGACGGACAGGCGATCGTTCTCAATTCCGCAATTCCGAGTAGTGGTGATTCTCCTACTGCTCAAGCACCTGTTGAAGATTCCGCTAAAGCTTCTAGAGGTTCGCAAACGCCTCAAACCCCAACCCAATTAATTGTGCTACCGATTAGCACCTCAGATAGCAATACTTTACCGCAGCCTGAAGTGTTGCCCATGTATGGCAAATCATCTCGATGGTTTCCATAGAGATGATGCCTCGCGCCTTGCGCGAGGCATCATCTCAAACAGCACCTACTTAGTAAAAGCTAAAATACAACTAATTCTACGGAGGTTAATATGCCAAAGACATCAGTAATCAAACGCCTCTTCACTGTTAAAGAATATGAGCAAATGGGTGAGGCTGGGTTATTTGATCATGAGCGTGTAGAACTAATTAGAGGAGAAATTATTAAAATGGCATCAATTAGCAGAAGACACGCCGCTTGTGTAAATCGTTGTAATCGTGTGTTTGCCTATAAACTTGGGAGTAAAGCGTTAATTTGCATTCAAAACCCTCTGGCTTTAGACAATACATCTGAACCTGAACCTGATGTCATGTTACTGAGATATAAAGATGATTTCTATGAGTCGGGACATCCACAACCGACAGATGTGCTGCTTTTGATTGAGGTTGCCGATAGTACGATTGATAGCGATCGCGATTCAAAAATTCCCCTCTATGCTGAAGATGGCATTATTGAAGTTTGGTTAGTTGATATTAATAATGCTTGTATAGAAGTTTATCGTTCCCCTAGTACTGAGGGTTATCAAGAAATTCAGAAATTCTATCGCAGTCAAAACTTATCGATTCTTGCTTTCCCTGATGTAAATGTTACTGTCGATGAAATCTTGGGATAAAGAGTCTGAGCAAACAACAGTTGTTGTTACTGGCATTGGGATGATTACGGCGATCGCGAATGATCGTGAAAGTACTTGGCAGCAACTTTTACAAGGTAAATCAGGGATTAAGTTTGACCCAAAATTGCGACTTCCGATCGCTCGTATTGAAGATTTAGATCAGTTCTCTGAAGTTTCTCGATCGCAAACAAGATCTGAATATTTATTGCAAAATGTGGTTTTAGAAGCGATCGCTGATGCAAAATTAGAACTTCCATTACCCGATTGTGGTTTAGTAATTGGTTCTAGTCGCAGCAATCAAAGAGAATTAGAATTACTTTTAGATCATCCCGATCAAAGGCTCAATCAAAACCTATTTCCCAATTACTGGTGGCATTGTCAAGCGGCTCATTTATCCGCGCAAATCGCTCATTTATTGCAGACGCAAGCCCCCGTCTTAGCACCCATGGCAGCCTGTGCGACTGCCAACTGGTCGATCGCGCAAGCTTGTGAATTAATTCGCTCTGGGCAATGCGATCTGGCGATCGCAGGGGCGACCGATGCCGCGATTACGCCATTAACGATCGCAGGCTTTCAAAAAATTGGGGTGTTAGCCCCATCAGGTGTATATCCCATGAGTCAGGAGCGCGAGGGTTTTGCCCTTGGGGAAGGGGCGGCGGCTTTAGTTTTAGAATCCTTAGAATCGGCAAAAAATAGGGGTAGCCGAATTTATGGCGAAGTTTTAGGCTGGGGGATTACCAATGATGCCTATCATGCCACTAGTCCCAATCCTGATAATGCCATGGCGGCGATCGCCATTCAAGATTGTCTAGGGCGATCGCAAATTAATGCCAACCAAGTTGGTTATATCAATGTGCATGGAACCGCGACACCGATCAATGATGCGCGTGAAGCGGAGTTAATTCAACGATTTTTTGCTGATAGTGCGGTGAGTGCCACGAAGGGCGCGACGGGGCATACCTTGGGGGCAACGGGAATGATCGAGGCGGCAGTTTGTTTATTGGCTTTGCGCGATCGCCTGTTGCCTCCTTGCGTAGGGCTGCAAACTCCTGCCTTTAACATTAATCTGATTCAAAAAGCAACGCGATCGCCCGATCTTCAATACGCGCTTAACTTTAGTTTTGGCTTCGGCGGACAAAATGCGATCGTGGCTTTTGGTCAATACCAATAATAGCGGCGCATCGCGCCGCTATTATCTATAATTTTTGGTCAGAATTCATGTAGGATTTTATACTTCATCTATTTTCTGCCTGAGTCATTTGTGCCGAAACCATTACAGCTAATGTGGGCATTGTCTGGACTGTTGCTGACAATCGCCAGTACTTTTATTCAGCCTTCAATGCTTTTGCCATCCCTTGCAGGTCAGGGAAATAATGTCGCGATCGAATCGATCAGCGTCACCATGCAGATTGGCGCAGTTCTCTTGACAGGATGTTTGGGCGGACGTAATGCAGCACTTTTATCTCAAATTGCTTACATCACCCTTGGCTTAAGTGGATTTAGTGTTTTCTATCAAGGCGGTGGGCTAATGTATCTTAAATCCCCTGCCTTTGGATATTTATTAGGATTTTTACCTGGTGGATGGCTTTGTGGATTTCTCGCTTTTTTGAGACCGCCCAGCATAGAACGCATGGCAATTAGTTGTATTGGCGGATTGTTAGCAATTCATCTAGTGGGCATTGTTTATTTAGTTGCCATCCAATTGCCTAACTTTAGTGCGATCCAGTCGTCATTTTGGCAATATTCTGTTCAAGTTTTATCGGGTCAATTTCTAGTTGTTTGTGCCACGATTGTCATTGCGACGGTTTCTCGCAAGCTATTATTTTACTGATAAGTCGTTCAGCATAATTAAAACCCAGAAGAGCGTACCGCCCGCGTAGCGGGCGGTACGCTCTTCTGGGTTTTATGGATTAACTTCTTGTTCTGTCCAGTTTCCCTGTTCATCACGGAGATATAACCAGCGATTTTGAGGATTGCCGCGTAACTCTAGGCGATCAACCTCTGTCGGTTCCAGTAAAAGTAAACAAAAAGTCGAAAGCGGTTGTGCAGCATTAGGCGGATCAGTTTTTGAGAAATGTATTCTTGCTTCCCTCGGATGCGGCCAAGAAAATTGGATTCTTGCAGGATCGGAAAGGGCTTGCCATGTCTCAATGCGAGCAGTTTGTAATTCTAAATCTGGACATTGATGATCGATCAATTGCAATTTACCTGAGATGCGAAATTGCGATCGCGTTTTTGTGAAATACCAGCAAGCTTCTGCCCAAGGATTCTCGGCAATTTGTTCAGGTTTCTGACTGCGGCGATCGACCACAATTTTGAGGCAATCTTGGAGAGGAGTTTGGAAGCGATCGCCATTTTCAAGAAAGCCACGAAATACTACTGTGCGATTACGAGGGCGTTGATCTATGCCCACCGTTGCCAGTTGCAAGAACTTGACTTCAGGTTGATCTTGGTGTTGATGTAAACTTCGAGCTAAATGAGATCGCCACATAAAAACAAAACTGCCTAGACTATATTATTCAAAGGACTCACAGTAAAATAAAGAATGAATTTTTTGTGGCGCGGCAAGGTCGCGCCACAAAAAATTCATTCTTTATTAAATCACAGAACCCTCAAGGGTACTTTTTACCCCTTACATCATATAACTGATGTTACGTGGAAGTTTCTAAGACCCTCACCCCTAGCCCCTCTCCCAAAGGGCGAGGGGAACGAGAATTTCTGGGTTTTGCTCCCCCTCTCCTCTCTGGGAGAGGGTGCTGGGGGTGAGGGCAATCTTCATTCCACGTAACATCATATAAGTTTAGACATAATTTATGACCAATTTGTGGATTGAGGGTGGTAGTCGTAGTGGCAAGACTGAACGGATGATTCGGCAGTTTTGTCATTGGGCAGAAACTGACTTTGCTCAACAGGCTAACCCTCAAGCTGTTTCGCAAAAAGTCTTAGCTTTAGCCGTCGATGCACAACAACGCCGCAATTTGGGCGATCGCTTGATGCTCGCAACTCACGGCAAATATCCTGTTACCACCGCTACACCTCTCAGCTTTTTTCGGGATGAAGTTCGCCTATTTTGGACATTATTAGTTAAAAAGTTAAATTTCAAAGCCCAATTCCCCTTACTATTGCGGGTGGAAAATGAACAGGAATTAGCCGATCAAGTTTGGAAAGATCGCCTTGATACAGGAACTTTGCGCATGGAAGGCTTGGGGCGCGATCGCCTCGTGCGGAGGTTGCTCGATTTATTCCTCCTCTCGGCTTATGGTGGGCATGACCTTCGAGAAATACCTGCGATTTTGCATATCGGTATTGAAACGAATTCCCTAGCAAGCGATGCAGATAATAATTCAGGTAAGAGTTCAGAAGCTAGTGAAATATTAGAACAGTGGCAAGAAATCGGTGAAGCGCTGCAAGAATGGCGAGACTATTGCTGGGAGAGAGGTTTGCTCACCTATGGCATTATCACTGACCTATTCGCCCATCATTTACTTCCCAATCCTCAATATCAGTATAAACTTAAGCAAAGATTTAATTATGTAATCATTGATCGCGCCGATGAGATGCCAGCGATCGCCTGTGATTTGTGTAAATTTTTACTTAAAAATAATGCTCAAGGAATCTTTACTTTTAATCCTGATGGCTCAGCAAGATTAGGACTAGGAGCCGATCCTGAATATTGGCAAGAACTCAAAAAATCTGAATGTGAAGTTATTCAATTACCCCATGCTCAACATACTTTAGGCGCAGAAATTGCTGATTCAGTTCTCTCTATTGTCAATGAACCGATTTTGCAATTTATCGAACCCTATGTAAATGTTCATTCCATCGAATCAGTTTCTCGTGCCAAACTATTCCGCAATGTTGCAGAAACTATTGCCGAAGCGATCGCCTCTGGTGCTGCCAAAGCTAGTGACATTGCGATTATTGCCCCTGGATTAGATAACATTGCCAACTACGCGATCGCCGAAATTCTGCGTAAAAAAGAAATTAATGTGCTGCCCCTCAATGATCAGCGTCCATTATCTCATTCAGCACAAGTGCGATCGCTCCTGACCTTGATTACCTTAGTCTATCCCAATCTTGGTAAACTCGTCAGTCGTGATCATATTGCTGAAATGTTAGTAGTTTTAACCGAAGCGATCGATCCTGTCCGCGCAGGAATGCTTTCCGACTATTGTTTTGTACCCCATCCCGACAATCCGCATCTACTAGCTTCTGAAACCTATAACCAATGGAATCGACTCGGCTATGCAGCAACCCAAGCCTATGAAAAATTGCGTCAATGGATAGCACAGCAAACCGCTAAAGATGCACCACTGTTATTTATCGATCGCGCCATTCAAATCTTTCTCAAACCTCGCAAACTCACTTATGAGCAGACTTCCACTCTCCAATCCTTGATTGAAACCGCCCAATACTATTGGCAGCTAGGATATCGACTCGATCAAGAAGAGTCAATTATTCTCGAAAACTTTATCCAACTGATCCGTAAAGGTACGGTCGCGGCTAATCCCTATGCGCCTAATCTACCTGAAGATAGCGTTGTTCTTGCCACAATCTTTCAATATCGCATGGCGCGACTATCCCATCGTTGGCAGTTCTGGCTAGACGCTAGCTCGGAATTGTGGTTACAGGGTGGATCGGCTTCTCTCTTTGCAGCACCGTTATTTCTCAAGGGTAGGAATGGAGAAAAGTGGACAGTCGAGCATCAACGTGAGGCTGATATGCAAAGATTACAAAAATTACTGCGAGATTTACTCGATCGCACCGATGAGCGAGTAAGTCTCTGTCACAGTGAACTTAGTACTAATGGACAAATTCAAAATGGAGTATTACTTCCCCTAATTGAAATCAGCGCAAATTTTGCTTAAAATAAAGTCTATATAGCATTTCCCAGTCTAGCGAAGTAGGGGTTTGTTTCCCCGCCAAAGGCGGGGAAACAAACCCCTGTACCTCACTTGATTGAAAAGCGCTAATAAGTCTAACTATCTCTTGGTAAATCTATGCAGACATTTGGACAGCAATCAGATCCGATTACCTTAGTCATTTCCGAAGTTGTTGAACTAAATCGCATAGATGAATATGAAGATTGGACAAAGGGAATTAATCAATCCGCCCAACAATTTGAGGGATTTATAGGGGTTGATGTCATTCGTCCACGCGACCATCACTACCCTGAATATGTCGTAATTGTCAAATTCGATAATTACGAACATTGCAAGAATTGGCTGACATCCAGTATTTATCGAAAATGGATGCGAAAATCCCATCAATTAATCTCTAGGCGATCGCAACAACAACTTCCTAATGGATTAGAACTATGGTTTACCTTACCGCAAAGTCATTTACCGAGAGTAGCTCAGCCTAAATACTATAAACAGGTCATTATTGGCGTAATTACTGTATATCCTTTGATCATCCTAGCTAAGTTGGTTTTAAATCCATTTTTACAAGGACTACCCGAACTATTAGGTCTGTTGATTTCAGTTATTTTTGTTTCTATTCTACTCACCTATCCAGTCATGCCCTACATCACTAAAATACTTAGTTTCTGGCTCTACCCAACATCTAAACGTGAATAAGGTCAATTCACAATAGTGTCGGCACACTGTTGTGAATTAACAAACAAATCCAGTAAGGAGCGCCCGACGCAAATTGTTAAAGCGCTCTAAAAAATTAGTTGTCAAGCATTGTAAAATTTGGTTATGAGTGCATTAATCCAAAATAAAACCATTGAACCCGCCCTTGCTGCTGTAAAACAGCGACTCGAAGCAGGGGGCGCTTTACTGCCAGACTCTCCAGACAATGTGTTGGAGGTAGTTGGTATTCTCCAAAGCTACGGAGTGATTCTTGGCGAATATTATCGAAATCTTACCTATGTTTCCGAAAATCAATTCTTAATAATTTTTCCATTTTTTAAATTTTTTAACGGCAATTTTTCGTTAAGTAAACTTGGTCGCCATTGGTGGCACGATCGCATTAACTTTGAATTTGCTGAATATTGCATGAAAGCAATGTTTTGGCATGGCGGTGGCGGTTTAGATGCTTATTTGGATTCAGAGGATTTTCAAAATCGCGCCAAGGTAGCGATCGCGGCTAAAGTGAAACGCAATCCATTAATGGCGGCGATGCATCGGCTTTTCCCCGATTTTTTACTAGAACAAGTGCGATTAATGACCTATTACAGTGCGTTAGGCTATTTCTGGTCATTTATGTCGCCAATGTTTTTGGAACTAAGCGATCGCTACGATCGCGGCGAAATTAAAAGCATTCCCGATGTCGTTAAGCATGTTCAAGATGGCTTAGTGGCCGCCGCTAGCGTACCTTACATTTACAAAGTGACGCTCAATGGTAAACATTATGAGATTGTGCCAGCCTCGGCAAACTTAACATTTTTAATGGATACGGCTGTCCCCTATGTAGAAGCCGTGTTTTTCCGATCCTTTCCGTTTCGTGGCACAACTTCCTACAACGCCCAAGAACATCAGATCCCCACAAATATTTCACAATTTAATTATGGTGTGTTGTATGCCGATCACCTTCCTGTGGGTGGTGCTGGTATCCCTCCCACTTTGTTGATGCAAGATATGCGGCATTTTTTACCCAAATATTTATTGGATTTTTACAAAAAAGGCGATCGCGGCGAGGAAGATTTGCTCGTCAAAATTTGTCTCTCCTTTCAAAAGTCGATGTTTTGTGTGACCACTGCTGCCCTGCGCGGACTGGCTCCCCATCCTTTAGAAACCGACGATCTCCAAGAACAACAAGCTAATGAAAAGTTTCTTGCGCCTTGGTTAGACCGTCTATCGCGATCGCGTTTATACACATTGCAATAGATACAGCGCTTCGCGCTTTCTTAAATAAATTCCCCCAACCTCTCGATACAGCAAAGTGACTCTTTAATCAGTTTCAAAAGCAACAAAAAGCTAAAAATATTGAGTTAAATAACCCCTTAAAAGCAAACATGATCCCTAAGAGAGATCTTTACAATTTAGGTAAAAAGGGGTGAAAGCCGTACACACAGAATGCTGCTAATGCTGTGCTAGTATTTACTCTAACCAGAACGCAGCAAAGTATGGGGAAACGCCATGTTTGAACGCTTTACAGAAAAAGCAATTAAAGTCATCATGCTGGCTCAAGAGGAAGCTCGCCGCCTCGGTCATAACTTTGTCGGCACAGAGCAAATCTTATTGGGTCTGATCGGAGAAGGAACTGGCGTTGCCGCCAAAGTACTTAAGTCCATGGGTGTAAACCTCAAAGACGCTCGCATTGAGGTTGAAAAGATCATCGGACGCGGCTCTGGTTTTGTCGCAGTCGAAATTCCTTTCACCCCTCGTGCGAAAAGAGTCCTAGAGTTGTCCTTAGAAGAAGCTCGTCAATTAGGGCATAACTACATCGGCACTGAGCATTTATTGCTAGGACTAATTCGCGAAGGCGAAGGTGTCGCCGCTAGAGTTTTAGAAAATCTTGGTGTTGACCTATCCAAAGTTCGCACCCAAGTAATTAGGATGCTCGGTGAGACTGCCGAAGTATCCGCAGGTGGCGGTAGCGGTGGACGCACCAAAACGCCTACCCTCGATGAGTTCGGTTCCAACTTGACCCAACTTGCCCAAGACGGCAAGCTTGATCCTGTTGTGGGTCGTGAAAAAGAAATTGAACGAGTAATTCAAATTCTCGGTCGCCGCACCAAAAATAACCCAGTATTAATTGGTGAACCTGGTGTCGGTAAAACCGCGATCGCTGAAGGTTTAGCCCAGCGCATTTCTAACAGTGATATCCCTGACATTTTGCAAGAAAAGCGGGTTGTGACTTTAGATATTGGCTTGCTAGTTGCGGGTACAAAATATCGTGGTGAATTTGAGGAACGCCTCAAAAAGATCATGGAGGAAGTCCGCACGGCAGGCAATGTGATCTTGGTAATCGATGAAGTCCATACCTTGATCGGTGCGGGTGCTGCGGAAGGCGCGATCGATGCTGCCAATATTCTCAAGCCAGCCCTTGCCCGTGGTGAACTGCAATGCATCGGCGCAACTACCCTCGATGAATATCGTAAGCATATCGAACGTGATGCTGCCCTAGAGCGCCGCTTCCAGCCCGTCATGGTGGGCGAACCTAGTGTCGAAGAAACTATCGAAATCTTGATCGGTTTACGGCAGCGCTACGAAGAACATCACAAACTCAAGATTGACGATGAAGCTCTAGTTGCCGCCGCTAGGCTGTCCGATCGCTATATCAGCGATCGCTTCTTGCCTGATAAGGCGATCGATTTGATGGATGAAGCAGGCTCTCGCGTGCGTTTGATTAATTCACAGCGAACACCCGCAGCCAAAGAACTTGACAACGAATTGCGTCAAACCCGTAAAGATAAGGATGAGGCAGTTCGCAAACAAGACTTTGATAAAGCTTCGGAGTTACGCAATCGCGAAATTGATCTCAATCAACAGATTCGCGCACTTAGCCAAACTAGCAAAGGAGATGTCCCAACCGAAGATGCTCCTGAAATTCGTGTCACCGAAGAGGACATTGCTTATATCGTCAGTTCTTGGACTGGCGTACCTGTCCTCAAGATTACCGAATCAGAGTCAGCAAAGCTGATGCAGATGGAAGAAACCCTGCATGGTCGCGTCATTGGTCAAGACGAAGCCGTCAAGGCAATTTCCCGCGCAATCCGTCGCGCCCGTGTCGGTCTCAAGAGTCCCGATCGCCCGATCGCTAGCTTTATCTTCTCTGGTCCCACTGGTGTTGGTAAGACCGAGCTAACCAAAGCACTCGCCGCTTACTTCTTCGGCTCCGAAGATGCAATGATTCGCCTCGATATGTCCGAATACATGGAGCGTCACACCGTATCCAAGTTGATCGGTTCACCCCCTGGCTATGTCGGTTACAACGAAGGTGGTCAGCTTACCGAAGCAGTCCGCCGCCGTCCCTATACCGTCGTGCTATTTGACGAAATCGAGAAAGCGCACCCTGATGTGTTTAACTTGCTGCTGCAAGTGCTAGAAGATGGTCGCTTGACCGACTCGAAGGGTCGCACCGTTGACTTCAAAAACACCCTGTTGATCATGACTTCCAATGTCGGATCGAAGGTAATCGAAAAAGGTGGTGGTGGACTCGGCTTCGACTTTGCCGCTAATCAAGAGGATGGCTTGTATACCCGCATTCGATCGCTGGTTAACGAAGAACTGAAGCAATACTTCCGTCCAGAGTTCTTGAACCGACTTGACGAAATCATTGTCTTCCGTCAACTGACCAAGCCCGAAGTCAAGGAAATCGCCGATCTGATGCTCAACGAGTTCTTCAAGCGGATGCTTGCTAAGGATATCGTCTTGACCGTGACCGAGCGCTTCAAGGATCTCTTAGTCCAAGAAGGTTACAACCCTAGCTATGGCGCACGTCCATTACGTCGGGCAATCATGCGCTTGTTAGAAGACTCCCTCGCCGAAGAGATTCTCACTGGCAAGGTGCGTGAAGGGGCCTGCGTACAGGTTGATGTTGATGACGATGGCAAGGTCAAGGTAATCGAACAAAATGCTTTGAGTGGTTCTGACAACCTCCAGTTGTTGCCCTCCGCTTAAAAAATAAAAAAACAAGGGGCTTTAAGCCCCTTGTTTTTTATGTTAGTACTCTTGCCATCGCAGCGATCGCTGTATCCTAGATGGTAGATAACTTGAAAAAAGCTTCATGAATAACGAGCGTAATATTTCCGTGAGAACAAATCCTCTGTCGCCCACAAAATTTCAGTCAGGCGCAGGGGATTTGTCATCTGCGGAGATGCCTGAAGTAATTGTTGTCCCTGACAATGAAGAATTTATTGGTAATATTCCTGCGCCTTTAACCCTTGCAGATGTCGAGGGTGGTGAACTCAAGCCAATTCCTAATCAACCTGCTCAAAATTTACAACCAGAAGTAAATCCTGAATTTTCGCAGGTTAGGTTCAAAACTTTAGATGGCAAATTAAATCTGTTATTACCAACAGAAAGAAAGACAAGCATCAAGTTTGATAAGCTTGATAAGTCAAGTTCACCTGAAAATCAGGTGGTTACGGCTAGTGACAATGCTGCTGACGCGCTTCCAAATTCTTTGACTTGGCAAGAGCTTCTTGCACAGCTAGAGCAACGCATGGCGACCAGTGGGCATGACTGGAAACCGCGTACACAGGTATATTTGCAAGCAGGCGATCGCCTGTTGGATACGCGCCAACTTCAAGAATTATTCGAGTCATTACAAAATCACCAATTGCTGCTACATTGTGTGGTGACAAATCGCCGCCAGACCGCAGTTAATGCCGCGAGTATGGGCTTTGGGGTTGAGCAAGGTACGATCTTTCGGGAAATATTAGGATTTAACCCAATTCCCAATGCCCCGACCGATGATCCGCTATATATTAAGGCGACCGTAAGATCAGGTACAGAAATTCGACATTCTGGCAGTATTATTATCTTCGGTGATGTTAATGCTGGTGCAGAATTGATCTCTGAAGGTGACATTATTGTATGGGGCAAGCTGAAGGGCATGGCTCATGCAGGTGTCAAAGGCAATGCCCAAGCGGTAGTAATGGCTTTGCACCTAGATGCTACCCAAATTAGAATTGCTAGTTTGATCGCCCGTGTTGAGAGTCCGAGTACTTATTTTTGTCCCGAAGTTGCCTTTGTAAGTAATCAGGGTGCGCCTGCGATCCAAATTGTTCAAGCTGTTGATTATTCTTCAAAAAACAAGTAAAAATTACGCAAAGCATAATTTTTACCCAATATTCATTTATAGTAACCCTTAAACATGAGTCGCATTATCGTTGTTACCTCTGGTAAAGGTGGTGTCGGCAAGACCACATCTTCCGCAAATCTCGGCATGGCGATCGCCAAACTCGGTCGCAAAGTGGTTTTGGTGGATGCTGACTTTGGCTTGCGAAATCTCGATCTGTTATTGGGATTAGAAAATCGCATCGTGTATACAGCCCTAGAGGTGATTGCGCGAGAATGTAAGCTCGACCAAGCCCTAGTCAAAGATAAGCGCCAACCGAATCTATCTTTATTGGCAGCACCGCAAACTCGCAATAAAACCGCGATTACCGCCGCCCATATGAAAGCCTTGGTGGAAGTTCTGAGCCGCTATTTTGATTATGTCTTGATCGATTGTCCCGCAGGGATTGAGTCGGGTTTTCAAAATGCGATCGCTGGTGCAAGAGAGGCGATTATCGTCACGACTCCCGAAATTTCGGCGGTGCGCGATGCCGATCGCGTGGTTGGGCTTTTAGAAGCCAATCGCATCACCGATATTAAATTAATTTTGAACCGTATTCGTCCAGCTATGGTAAAAAATAACGACATGATGAGTGTCGAAGATGTGCTGGATATTTTGTCAGTTAAATTAATTGGCGTAATACCCGATGACGAACAGGTGATCGTTTCCACCAATAAAGGGGAACCATTGGTGTTGTCAGATAAGCCGTCTCTTGCAGGCACGGCCTATATGAACGTCGCCAAACGCTTAGAAGGTAAAGAGGTTGAGTTCTTAGAACTTGAGGTTCCACCTAAAGGGATTTTTGCGCGTCTGTCAAGCTGGATTAGTGGGAACTCCTGAGGTTTGAGATGAATTTTTCAACGCTGCTCGATCGCCTGTTTCAACGTCAAAATATCACTAGCGGAACGCAAGTTAAACAGCGTTTGAAGTTCATTTTGGCGCATGATCGAGCAGCGATCGAGCCACAGGTGTTTGATAATATGCGCCATGAAATTATGCGCGTCGTTTCTAAATATGTGGAACTAGATGAGAGTGCGCTAGATATTCGCCTAGAGTCCGATAAAAGAATGACGGCCTTAATTGCTAATTTGCCTATTAAGATGGTGCGCGAAGAATTGCCTGATCTAGTGGCACTTTTTGATGAGCCTAGCGAAGTAACAGATCTTAATTCTAAGCAAGCTAACCCATTAGCTTTAGAAATGGATCAATTTGCTGAAGACGCTCTCGATGCGATCGCGGCAAAGGAAAGTCCAAAGGAAGGGGCAAAATCAGCAATAGAAAATCATGCCGATGATTCTACAGGGCTTGCTGAGCGTAATATTGAGTTGACTAGCAAGTTAAGAAATGTGGCTAATAAGTCTCAAAATGATAGTCAAGATAATAGCCAAAATAATAGCCAAAATAATAGCCAAAATAATAGCAATGGCGATCGCGCTGTAGCTCAAGATAAATCAGATAAAGATGATTTTAAAGATAATTCTGTAGTATCTGTTGCTAACAATCTTGTTGATACTAATAATCCTGTTTCTACCGATGATAATTCAGCTATTGATGTCCATGAAAACATTGAAGAAGTAGATGATCAATCTAGCGATCAACTAGAGTTATCTTTAGGTTTGCCTAGCGATCTAGCATCGAAAGAAATAATGGTTGATGAATCCCCAGAACTTTTTTTATAAATCGCTAAGATTCATTTTTTCATATTTCTCAAAGGGCTGATGAATCCAAGGATTATCTGATAAAAAATCAATATAATAGTCGGGCTTAGCGACGGAACAAGACTTAACCCATAAAACCGCCGATCGCACTTCGGTAATGTCAAATTCTTGATGTTGCTGCAACCATTCGAGAATTTGTAAAAGAGTAACACCCGAATCTACTAGATCATCAACTAGCAAAATCCGCTTACTGAGAGTATCCGTAGTCATGGTGATGCTATGGGCAATTTTTAAACTACCCCGTTCTTGAAAATCGCGACCTCCATAGGAAGACGTGGAGAGAATCGCGAGGGGCTTTTCAAAGATTCGGGAAAGTATATCGCCGATGCGTAAGCCACCTCTAGCCAGACAGAGGATTTGGTCAAATTCCCATTGCGATCGATAAATTTGGGCTGCCAGTTGTTCGATTTTGGCGTGATATTCTTCCCACGAAATATAGAGATCCGACATAGTGGCAGCTTTGATAAATAAATCTCCAGCCAATATCCAAATTTTGCTGTGTGCTTATAGTATCAATTAGCACATTCAATTGGACTTGTCTAAAAGTAGGGATTAAACTAGAAAGAGATCAAAATGAAATAGGGAGACAAAATTGTGGTAACTGCTATGGAGATTCCTGCTGTTGGCAAAGTTGCAGAGCAACCGATTGAACGCCGCTTGACAGTGCAAGTTGCCGAAATTGCGGCCGACACAACGACAATCCGATCGCTGGATTGGGATCGCGATCGCTTTGATATTGAGTTTGGCTTGCAAAATGGGACGACCTACAACTCCTATATCATTCGGGGCGAAAAGTTAGCCCTAGTCGATACCTCCCACGCCAAGTTCCACGAATTGTATCTGAAAACCCTCAAGGAACAAATTGATCCTGCCCAAATTGAGTATTTGGTGATTAGCCATACGGAGCCAGACCATAGCGGACTAGTTAGTGAAATTTTAGAACTTGCCCCCAATGTGACGGTAGTAGCAACAAAAGTGGCGTTGCAATTTCTCTCAGAATTATTAAATCGACCTTTTAAGCAACAGGTTGTCAAAAATGGCGATCAGGTTGATTTGGGCAATGGTCACGTTTTGCAATTTGTGAACGCGCCCAACTTGCATTGGCCCGACACGATGATGACCTTTGATCTCGGTACATCGATTTTGTATACCTGCGATATTTTTGGGATGCACTATTGCAGTGATGCTGTTTACGATGAAGACTTAAAGAGAATTACGCCAGACTATCGCTTTTACTATGAATGTTTGATGGCTCCCAATGCGCGATCAGTAATTTCGGCGATGAAGCGGATGGATGAATTGCCCCAAGCGGAAATTGTGGCAAATGGTCATGGTCCTTTGCTGCGCTACAACGTGAAGGAATTGACGGAAAACTATCGTCAATGGAGCCAAGCCCAAACTAAGGGCGAAACCAATGTTGTAGTTTGCTATGTGTCCGACTATGGCTATTGCGATCGCCTATCCCAAGCGATCGCCCGTGGGATCGCCAAAACAGGTGTGGCTGTAGAAATGGCAGATCTTAAGGTAATTGATTTGCAGGAATTGCGGGAACTAGTGGGTCATGCTTCGGGTTTAGTTGTTTGCACAGCCCCCGCATCTAATGGCAATGTGGAAACGGCGATCGGCGCAATTCTTGCCGCCGCAACTGAAAAGCAAGTAATTGGTTTATATGAGCCGCATGGGGATCAAGATTCTTCTATTGATTTGCTGAATAACAGGTTTAAGGATCTGGGCGTTGTGACCGCATTTCCTGCGATCCGTGTTCGTGAAAATCCTAATGAAGCAACCTATCAAACCTGTGATGAGGCGGGAACTGACTTAGGACAGTTGCTGACCCGTAAGCAAAATATTAAACAACTCAAGGCGATCGATGCCGATCTCGATAAAGCTTTGGGACGCTTAGCAGGTGGTTTGTATATTATTTCCGCCGCCAAGGGTGGCGCTCGCAGTGCGATGTTAGCTTCTTGGGTGGCGCAGGCAAGTTTCAAACCCCTTGGATTTACCGTGGCTGTAGCCAAGGATCGGGCGATCGAGTCGTTTATGCAGGTAGGCGATCGCTTTGTCTTAAACGTTCTCGAAGATGGCAATTATTCCAAACTGATGCAGCATTTCCTCAAACGATTTGCGCCCGGGGCTGATCGCTTTGAAGGAGTGAAAACCCAAATCTCTAGTTCTGGCACACCGATTCTCACGGATGCGCTTGCTTTTATGGAATGTGAAGTCATGAGTCGGATGGAGTGCGCCGATCACTGGGTGATCTATGCGATCGCTGAAGAAGGCAGAGTTTCTAAACCCGAAGCCCTCACCGCCGCACACCATCGCAAAATTGGCAACCATTATTAAAAAGATAGGGCGCATCGTGTCTTTAACAAAAAAAAGGGTGCGATGCGCCCTTTTTTTTTAATCGGGATAAAAATCTTGATCGAGAACTTGGTCAAAACTATAAGGGCATTGTGATGGTAAATCATGCTTATCTAAGGGTGTTTCTTTGACGACTAGCGCGATCGCTTGTTTATAGGATTTAGCGATCGCCTCTTCTAAATACGGCTTGAGGCTAGGATTTTCATTGACCAATTCACCAATTTCATCGCGTTGTAAATCAATAGTAATTTTCCAACTTTTACCCCGCAGTTGGGTTTGATATTCCCACTTCAGTAAATGCCCGATTAGAACTCCAAAACGGTTTCGCAATTCCTGCTTTTGCTGTTTACCCAAAGATTCTATTTCCTCAGCCAAATTTTCTAGATCTAAACCTTGTAAATCACCAAGCCGCAATAACTGCGCCTGTTTCTGAGTCCAAGCATAAAAATCCTGCTCATATTGATCTTGGGTTAATCTAGTTGATGGATAAGCATTATTTGACTTACTTACATCCAGCATTTTTTCTCCCATTCAGTCAGGATATGGCTCGAATTGACATATAGGCTAACAGTATAGCGTTTTGATTTTGCCTACGACAAAATCAAAACGCTATACTTTACCGAAGCGGCGATCGCGTTCTTGATAGTCGAGCAGCGCTTGATGAAATTCACTGCGATCAAAATCTGGCCAGAGTGTATGGGTGAAATACATCTCCGTATAAGCCATTTGCCAGAGCAGAAAATTACTTAAGCGCATCTCACCACTGGTGCGAATTAATAAATCGGGATTATGGGTTCCCGCAGTATAGAGATGCTGCTCAAACAGATTTTCGTCAATATTTTCAGGCTTGATTTCCCCTGATTGGGTAGCTTCCGCAATTTGCCGACAAACTCTCACGATCTCGCGGCGACTGCCATAATTAATCGCCACTGTGAAATGAATTGCTTGATTATTTGCCGTAGCAATTTGCGATCGCTCGATCTCATTTCTCAAGGACTTAGATAAAGAATCAAGATCCCCCACAAAGGAAATCCGCACGCCTTCGTTACACATTTCATCCAATTCACGGCGCAACATTCGCTCAAACAAAACCATCAAGAAATCAACTTCCTGAGCAGGTCTACTCCAATTTTCCGTAGAAAAAGCATAGACCGTCAGCGCTTCAATGCCCCAGTCTTTGCAACAGCGTAGCAAGTCCTTGAGTGCATCAACCCCCTGTCTATGTCCTGCAATTCTGGGCATACCTTTCTGCTTCGCCCAGCGTCCATTCCCGTCCATAATTACGGCAACATGTTTGGGCAATCGCTGACGATCTAGATCGGGTGGCAAAGTTTGCAATAGCTTAGCGGTCATTTCTTTTCTGACGATTTCCGACTTACCATATTTTTGAGATTCAAGTTTGACCAGAGCCAATTAAATTTTGGCACTGTTCTTCCTAAGGTGGCTGGACGATAATTACCTAGTTTAGTTTCTAATATTTCGCGTAACCGAACACTAGAGATAGGACGATCTAATATGCCATTTTCAGCGATCGCGATCGAACCTGTTTCTTCAGAAACGACAACACAAAAGCAATTTCTGACGCGCTCGGTAATGCCCATAGCCGCACGGTGTCTTGTGCCAATTTCCCGTGAAGCAGCGCGATCGGAAATAGGCAAAATCACACCAGCCGCCACAATCCGATCTTCGCGAATCAGAATTGCTCCATCATGTAAAAGCGTTGATGTCTGAAAAATAGTATGCAGTAACTCTTTTGACAACAAGGCATTGAGCCTAACACCTGGCACAGAAAAATCGCGATCATCAATTGGTTCACCCGTCTCAATAATCATCAATGCACCTGTACGATTTTGCGATAGCTCAATCACCGCCTCCAGCATTTCCTCAACTACAGAATCGGTTTCTACGGGTGTGCGCCGACTGGTGGTGGGTTGAAATAATGAGAGTAAATCACCCCGTCCGAGCCGTTCGAGAAAGCGACGCAGTTCTGGCTGCAAAATTACTGCCATCGCTACGGCGGAGCCAATCAATAATTTATCGAGGACGAAATTGAGCAGTCGCAGACCGAGGCGATCGCTAACAACGTTAGCAATCAGCAAAAAGATAATGCCCCGCACCATCAACAAAGTGCGGCGATCGTTGCTGAGGGACAGCATGAGGTAGATCAATCCAAACAATGCAAGGATATCGATCGCCCTCATGATGAATGCAATTGAGTTGATATTGGCAAACCACTGCATTCATAACCCTCTCATTCACAACTAATTTCGCAACGCACTCAGTAATCCACTTGGCAACTCATTTCGCGACTCATTTCGCGACTCATTTCGCGACTCATTTCGCGACTCATTTCGCGACTCATTTCGCGACTAAGTACATCGGCATAATTAAAAACCAGATCTAAAACCTGCGGCGCACGCTGCGCGTGCGCCGCAGGTTTTAGGGTTTTATATTTAATTAAGCCGATATACTTACTTGCGTAGTCTCTCTGGCAAACAATCTTGACGTAATAAATCCTCACGAGTTTCACGTTTGATGATCAAACTAGAGTCCCCATCGGCGACTATAACTGCCGCAGGCTTAGGCAAACGATTGTAATTCGAGGCCATGCTGTAATTGTATGCGCCTGTGCCGAAGACAACTAGGGTATCACCTGCCTTAGTTTCAGGTAATTGAATATCTTTAATTAAAATATCACCTGACTCGCAATGTTTACCTGCGATCGTTACCGTTTGTGACAGAGGTGCGCTCATCTGATTTGCCACTACAGCCCGATATTTAGACTGATAGGTAATCGGACGAGGATTGTCAGACATTCCACCATCGATGGTGACATAGGTACGAATGTCAGGCACAGTCTTACTGCCGCCGATGGTGTAAGCGGTCGCACAGGTCGCACCAACCAGCGATCGCCCTGGTTCACAGAGTAATTTAGGTAGAGCTAAACCTGCCGCAACAAAAGCATCAGTTACACCCGCGCTAACAGCTTTAATCCATTCCTCAATGCTAGGGGGATCATCGGACTCAATATAGCGAATCCCCAAACCACCACCAATATTTAGCTCTGAGAATTTCAAGCTATATTTTTCGCCCGCCAGTTTAAACCATTGCACCATCACACCACCAATATCTTGATGAGGCTGCAATTCAAAAATCTGGGAACCAATATGGGCATGAATACCAATACAGTTCAGGTTAGAACCTGCCACAAACGCAAACACTGCTTCGATTTCATTGGGATCAAAGCCGAACTTGCTGTCAATATGTCCTGTTTGGATATATTCGTGGGTATGACATTCAATTCCAGGGGTCAAGCGCAACATGATCCTTGGAGCCGTAAATGCTACCGAAAGCGCTTGCTCTTTGGCAAGACTTGCCAAGGTTTTTAGCTCATGCCAATTGTCTACGACAATCGTGCAGCCAGTTTCGAGGGCATAGCTCAGTTCATCTAGAGATTTATTGTTGCCATGAAAATAAATCAAACTGGGTGAAACACCTGCACGGATTGCCGTCAAGATTTCACCTGCGGAAACCACATCAATCCCTAAACCTTCCGAACCAGCGATCGCGCAAACCGCTAGGCAACTCCAAGCTTTAGAAGCATATAAAACCTGAGAAGCTCCTTGATAATGCTTGATTAAAGCATCGCGATATTGCTGGCAAGCAGTTCGCAAACTCAATTCATCCAAAATATACAGTGGCGATCCATATTGCTGGACTAATTCCACCACATCGCAACCACCAATTTCTAAGTGATCATCGGCATTAACTACAGCCGTTAGTGGCAAAAGTTGTTGATTTGGCGACAATCTATCTAAACTCGAAGCATTACTTTGTGATGAATCAGCCGCAACCGTCTCTTGTTTTAGATTGGTTAAAACAGTAGTCATGAAGTACCAATAATTTGTTGTAAATCTTTATCTTTGTCCATTATAAAAAATATCGGCATTTTTATTTTATGAAATAGCAGCAGGTGCCATGCTCATGCTGCTATTTCATGATTCGAGCTTTTCAAGCTTTAGCGATCGCTCTAATTCCGCAATCTCATCCTTATGGGCGCGAACCTTCAATCTAGCCTCTGGCAGCAGTTGCAAGCTTACCTTACGCTCACGGGGAACCCCACGCCAATAAAATATACCTGCGATCGGTGAGACAACGATTAGCCATAGCCAGAGATTTTCTAAATCGGGAATTAAAATACCTAAAACTAAACCTAGACAAATCAAGCCAGTTGCTGCCAAGACCGTCAAAAATACTGCTAAGAAAATACTGGGTCTAACTTGACCTAGCAAAACGGCAATATCCCGTTCTGGATCAATCTCCACAACCTTGTAAGCCCTTTGCTGAAAATGATCGCGAACCTGCATTAACAGGCGATCGTCGTTGAGTTGATCGCCCTTAAAAACTGCGTCGGCTGTGCGATCGCGAATTGAACCACGCAAAAAAGAAACTAGCCCTAAAAACAGTAACCCTGTTAAGAGGAGTGTGGAATATATCGTCGGAATAGTTGCGGGCATGGGCAATGAATTTCTATAGGTTTGGGATACAATCTATCTAGTTGAGTAATTGATCTACTTAATCAACTGATCTTTAATTGATCATATTGCTCATTATAAGTAGACAATCTAAAAAATCATAAGCATTAATACAGACTATTGAGACTTTTAGTAGTACAGCAATATTTTTGAAAGCACCGCCTTCAAAAATATTGCTGGGTTTCAAGTAAGCGCAAAGCGCTGTATCTGCAAGAGCTGTATCTGCAAGAGCTGTATCTGCAAGATAAGTATGCACAGGACAAACCTCTCCCAATTCTTAAAAACATCCAAATTATTGTTGATTGCTATATCCTCTTAGTTTTGATATAAAGATTAGCTGTTCAGCCTGTAATGATTTGGAGCTACTTAGGTAAAAATAAAACGATGACTGAATATCCTAAAGCAACTTATGCAGGCAAGTATGTCGATGATTCATTTAAACTTGCCAAATTTCTGCGAGTACTCCGCAAGCGTTGGGTTGTCATCGTAGCTGTCTCTGTCACCGTATTTGCTGGAAACGCCTACTATACATTTACCCGAACCCCTCAATATCGTTCCAGTGCTTCTCTCTTAATCAATAATTCAACGATTCCAGTATCGGATATTCAAATTCCAGGATTACCTAGTAGCTCATTAATTAATCTTGGCACAGAAATCGGTATTCTTAGAAGTCGCCCTTTAATTGAAGTTGCGGTGGCTAAGCTGAAGCAATCTACATCTAACAACGCGTCTAATGATATAGATGCTATTGTGATCACGAAAAGCTTAGAGATTCGCCCTGAAAGGGATGCCCTCATTTTGCGTCTTGCTTATACTGATAGCGATCCCAAAAGAGCGAAAGAAGTTCTTGATGCTTTATCGCAAACCTATGTCGAATATAGTTTAAAAGATCGTCGTACTAAGTCTAGTACAGCCATTAAATTTATCCAAGAAAAGCTTCCTCAAGTTAAACGGCAACTTGATAAGTCGGCGCTGGCGGTTACTCAATTTCGTAAGACCTATAATATTGTCGATCCTGATACCTATGCCGCTTCTGTGTACAAAATGCGCGAGGCTTTGGAGGCTCAGGCTCAGGACTTACAGATCAAAATCGCCCAAATCCAACAGCAGTATAAATCTCTTAGCCGCCAAGTGGGGAAATCGGCGGAAGCAGCGATCGGTGGCTCAATTTTACAGCAAGATGCTTCTTATCAGTCCTTAGTCAAGCAATTTCAAGAAGTTGAAACTAACTATTTTCTAGAGCGTACTAGATTTCGTGAAGATTATCCTACGGTTAAGATTCTTAAGGATCGTCGTGATGAACTATATAAACTAATAGAAACTCGCGCTCAGTCAGTAGTGGGGGTTAAGGGTAGTACATCTATTAATGAGCCAAATAGTTCTATTCAACAAACCTTATCAACTCAGCTATTTGACTCGCAAACTAATCTCGCCATTAGTCAAGCTCAATTACAAAGTATCAGAACTGCACAGGCTGAAGTTTCTAAAGCTTTTTCTCAAATTCCTCAAATCCAGCAAAAGTATGTGGAAATCCAAAGGCAATTGGCGTTGGACACGTCAACCTATAATAAGTTGACGGAAAAGCTAGAGGAATTGAGGATTTCTGAAGCCCAAGAAATCTCTTCATGGAAAGTTTTGGAAACACCACTCATTCCCGTCAAGCCGTCATCACCAGATATTGAGAGAAGCCTGATTACTGGAGCTTTGATTGGCTTAACATTAGGGGTTTTGTCTGCGCTTCTCCTCAATCGTCTCGACCAACGTATTCGTGAAGTATCAGAAGTTAAGGAGCTTATTGATATTCCTTTACTTGCTTCAATTCCAGTAACAGAAGTTGCTTCTTTAACTGCAATGATTAGTCAGGGAATATTGCCAACTAGTAGCTATTATGCGTTTAAGGAGGCTTTGAGCTCTCTGGCGTTAAATTTGCGCTATTTAGGCACTGACAATGCGATTAAGGTGATTGCATTCACTTCATCAGTACCATCTGAGGGTAAGAGTACGCTAACCTATAACCTCGCGACTATTCTCGCGGCTTTAGGATATAAGATTCTCTTGGTGGATGCTGATATGCGAAAACCAACGCTGCATAAGTTAACAAAACTGAGTAATAAATTTGGTTTGTCAACAGCATTGGCTACTCCTAATCCTTGGCAAGATCTAATTCAGATCGCTGATGAGAAGGAAAATTTCCATGTGTTAACTTCAGGTTCTCTGCCTCCAAATCCGATGTTGTTGCTAGAGTCAAATAAGATGACGGCCTTATTGCAGGAATGGCGGAAAGAGTATGACTATGTTTTGGTGGATACTCCTCCTGTGATTGGTATTACTGATGCTCAATGTTTAACTGATAAGGTTGATACTTTTATTCTGGTAGCAGCAATTAATCGTTCTACAAGGGGTGGCATTTCCCGCGCCTTGGAAATTTTATGTACAGCAAGGGCTAATGTGTCTGGCATATTAATTAATATGATTGGCTCTTCCGATAGTGAATATCATTATGGATATTACGATCAGTATTATCTCAATCCTTTGGGTTCGGAAGAAGAATCTGAACCTGAATCAAAAACAGAAATTAATGCCCTTGAAGGTTCTAAACCCAAGAAGTGAGTGGCGGCGCTTCGCGCCGCCACTCACATTATAAAAAAGAGAGCGTGCTTAGCACGCTCTCTTTTTTATAATGTTTGTTCGTTATTAGGTCTTGGACGGATACGGCTAGGTGTTACGTCTGGCTCAGGGAGTGGAGTGTATTGATTTCCTGTGAAATCTTTGCTGACCCTTAGACGCTGACTGGTGATGGTGATGCCTGATTCGCGCACTAGTACTACAGAAATCCAGCGATCGCCTGAGGCAAAGGGCGCTTGCCCAATCTTAAATAGACCACCAGCCCGCAAAGGACGTAGATTAATTGTATTTTCGTTGAGATAATTTTTTTCTTCAACGGGTTCTTCGATCGCTGCGCCTAATAATAAACTTGTGCCAAGTGGCTCGGTGACGATCGCATCAAGGACATATTGCCGACCAACACCGATTAGTTCAGGCGCTTTGAGCTTTACAGGTGGCGGCGCATCACCTGTACTCAAGGAAGATTGCTCTGATAAAACCTGTTGAGAGACAACCTGTAACTGACCATTGACACTTTTATAGGTCTGCTTAGAGATCAGCCTTGCTTCTAATTTAAAATTATCGTTTTCAGCAGCCTTGGCTCCCTGTACCATCGTTACTGTTTCGGCGGTGATCAGGTCGCCTTGTTTATCCCAGTTGGAGATTTCCGTGCGGTAGCTAATATTTTTGTAACGTTGCCAGAGATTGCGGAGTACTTGTTTGTAGCGATCGCGGTTGAGTCCATCGGCATGATTGAAGGATGGGGCATAGTATTTCATCACCGTTTCGATATCCTGGCTACTGGCGGCTTTGTCCAGTGCGTACACGATATTTGATAATTCTGGTGGGGCTGGTTTCGATGATTGGGCGGCAATTACAGGACTAGCGATCGGGGCGATCGCGGTAACTGCGGCAGAAACAAGTAGTAGAGTAATTCGTTTGAACATGCGTAACCCTAATCGATATCGCTGGAGGAATGTGACAAAGCAAGAAATTTTTTTTCATTTATAAGCCCTGATTGGTATAGTGTCTCATTTATTTCCGAGATTTTTAACACCGCATGAGGTGAATATTCAATAGAAACAAATATACAGTTTTTCTCAAAATTGATGTAGAATCTCACTCGTTCCTGTCACACAAATTTTTAGAGTATTTATTCCTAGCCCTCTACAAGTAATCTAGCGATTAGAACAGTCATTATTTCTCACTGTCCTAAAACCTATCCCAGAGCCTTAGTGCATTTTGTACTGCTTGTAGCTTGCTCTTCACCCTCACTAGTGCAACGTTCCAATGCAAAAATTTATTTCTCTTTCCCTAAATTTCGCCAATTTCAATTTATTGCCTAGCTTGCAACGACACATTAAAGCTAAACCAATAAATATGCGTACCCTATCGATCAGCCTTGGCGGATTGGCTAGTAGTTTAGCGATCGCGGCTCCCCTTGCCCATGCCAATCGCCTCGAAACCTTCGTGTACGATTTGACCGATAGCAAAATTGAATTTTCTCTCAAAAATGATATTGAGCCAAAAGGCACAGTAATTAGCAATCCCACCCGCATTGTGATCGATTTACCAGGGATTGTCTACCAAGGACCAACAATGCGGCGCAGAGTGGGGAAGGGGGTGCAAGCAGTGCGGGTCGGACAGGTTGATGCAAATACCACCCGAATGGTAGTCGAGCTTTCGCCCGATGTGACAGTCAATCCTCAACAGTTAAAGCTGCGATCTCGACAACCAGGGAAATGGACGATGCAGCTTCCCCAGAATATTGCAGCGATCGATCTAAATAGTATTTCTAATTTCACATTACCCATTACAGGTGCGATTATCAGTTCAGGCTTCGGTTGGCGGATTCATCCTGTTACAGGGCAGAGAAAACTACATAAAGGTGTAGATTTTGCGGCTCCCACAGGCACGCCGATTTTTGCGGCGGCGGATGGCGTGGTTACGGATGCAGGCTGGACAGATGGAGGCTACGGCAATATTGTCGAATTGCGTCATAGCGATGGTTCCGTGACCCTTTACGCCCACACCAATAAGGTGTATGTGTCCAAGGGGCAATCGGTTAATAGGGGACAGGCGATCGCTGAGGTTGGCACGACAGGACGCAGCACTGGTCCACATCTACATTTTGAAGTACAGCCCGATGGCAAAACTGCGGTCGATCCGATGGATTATCTGCAAATGCGGCAAGTAACTTTGGATCTCGCTTCTAATAGCTTTAAGGATTAGAAAAGAGCGCTTCGCGCTCTTTTCTAAATAAAACAAGGGCGCTTCGCGCCCTTGTTTTATTTCTTCTTGGTTGATTTGGCGGCAGGCTCCTCAACGATGGGAGCCTCAATTTCAGGTGTAGTTTCTAACTCATCTAATTCAATAGATTCATTGACAGGGGCATCATCAGGGGCGCTTTCAGCCTCAACGGTGATTTTAACTTCTGCGTTCGGTGATTTGAGCGCATCATCAAGCACTTGACGCGCATTCTCCGCCTGCGATCGCGCATCTAAAAACTTCATATTAAGCTGAGCAAAGCTTTTGAGGGTTTTAAACCCTTCCTTAATACTATTAATTTGCTCCTCAGATACCAGTTCATCGCTAAATAAAATATCGATTTGCGATCGCACCTGCATCGCATCGGAACGCAACTCTTGCACCTTGATTTTGAGAGTAGCCAGATTATTGAGGACTTGGACGGCTTGGGTAATCGGATCTTCGCGATCTTCAGACATGGAAATTTCTCTCACTTCTATAAATTGGTCAGGACTAAAGCCATCAGCCAGATCGGTGTCAAGTTTACCTGAGTCCATGAGTTCGATCAGTTCTGCCATCGCTTTGTCACGGGCTTTTGGCGAATCTTTGCCAGCCACGGTTAAGACAACTTCAGGACTTTGGGCAAGCGTATAGCGAACCATATTTTTAATCTACTATTTTTAATCTGTGTTGATGTGCGAGCAGAATAAGATCTTACTACCAAGATAGAAATGCTGCTTCAATCCCCTGGTCACGCTTCACTTTAGCATCACGCTCTACCCAAGTAATTATTTGCTCCACAGTCAAATCTTCAAGATGAATGCTGTAATCTTTTGCGATCGCGACTAATGCTTGCATCGCCGAAATCACCATCCGCGTTAAAAATTTTTCATGACCAGAAAGCTTGGCAGGTGTTACTTGATCCTGTCTGATATCTTCAAAATCTAGCTCAGGATGCGGTGAATCCCATTTTAAAAAAGCAGCATCTTTACCCTGCTCTTTGCGGATTTGAGAATCACGCTCAATCCATTGCACGATTTGGATTGCTGAAATTTCTTCCGCATGAATATTTAAATCCTGAGCTATATGAGTAATGATCCGCATCGAAGAAATGGTGATGCGGGTCATGAATTTTTCCATAGACGACAGCAATGCACCATCGATCGCATGGGCTTCTGACAAGGTTAAAAACTGGATCGGATCTTGAGAAACTGACATAAACCTACATTCATAGATATTGAAGGCAAAGTTCTAATCAACAAGTTATTAAAAAGCTTGCTTTGCAAGCTTTTTAATAACTTGTTGGGGTTTTAAGAACGCGAAAGGCGTTGTAATTTTAGAAACCGATAACTTGTAAAAAGCCTTTACCAGTTAATAATTCAATAATGATTACCGCAGTAAATCCAATCATGGCTGCGCGTCCATTGAGCAATTCGGCATATTCTGTAAAACCAAAGCGATCGCCGTCTTTTCCATTGGCATCGTCAACATACATTTTGGGTTCGATCGCCCAATTGTTTAAAATGCCGCGATCATCTTTAGTAAAAGCGGTGCGTGGTTTGGTGGTTCGTTCAGACATAAATTTTTACCTGATTTTTTACCTGATTAAATTGTTACTTTTATAGATGCGGTTAGCAACCTAGGACATATTGAGATAATTTATATAAAAATTTTATTATTTACAACTATTTAGTATTGCTACATGAATCTTAACATTAAGCCGATCTTAACGCTTAACGTCAAAAATCCGCAAACACCAAAGGAGTAATTTTGCAAAATCACTAGTAAAGTAGAGGTTGCGCTGGGCGCAAAGTTTATTTGATGCTATCTATGTCCCACTTTTCCCAATTATTTACTCAATGGCAATCCACACTTAACTGGTTGCCCAATGCAGAACAAATTGCACAATTTGAAAAATTATATGAACTAGTCCTAGAGGGTAATAGCAGGCAAAACCTAACGCGAATTACTGAACCCGATGATTTTTGGGAAAAGCATTTATGGGACTCATTGCGAGGCGTGTCAGCCTATTGGGATCGCGAAAATATTAAGGTGATCGATATTGGGACAGGGGCAGGTTTTCCTGGACTACCGATCGCGATCGCCCGACCATCATGGCAAGTCACCCTACTAGATAGCAAGCAAAAAAAAGTTGCCTTTGTTGATGAAACGATTCAGATTTTGGGATTAACTAATGCGATCGCGATGGCAGGTCGGGGTGAAGAGATTAATACACTTCCTGCTTATAGAAAGAAGTACGATCTAGCTGTCGTAAGGGCTGTGGGCAAACCAGATATCTGCGCTAACTACTGTTTGCCCTTTCTTAAAAAAAGCGGCACAGCAATTCTATATCGTGGTCAGTGGCTACCCGAAGAAAGCGAACAGATTGATATTTTCTGTGAAGAGCAAGGCTTACAGGTTGTGGAACAGGAAAGATTTCAAACCCCAATTACTGAGAGCATTCGACATAGCGTTTACCTCTCACCCCGATCAACCTCCATTTCAAATTCATAGGGAGACGCAAAGTTAGAAGAATCATAGAGAAATCGGATGACTTCTTCTTCTAGGCGATGAATGTGATGTACTTCGATGGCGTTAGCAAAGCGCAGAGCCGATAAATAACCATCTAGGAATAGTCTCATTTCGTCAGTCGTGCGATAACCACGCTCTGACATTTCGACTAGGGAGTCGGTAATTTTTTGGTAATGACGAATGGCGATCGCGTCTTGAAGCATAGGTCAAGCTGGGAATAACTACCGTCTTAGGTGGATTTTGCTTAGATAATAAAATTGTTTGCCCGTAGGTCTAACGAGCGATCGCTAGTTACGAAAATTCAACCTTACATATACTTTCAGCATCGTAATTCTACCATTTTTAAATACTAAATAAGGAATAAAGATGGTGCGATGTACCCCTTTATTCCTTATGGTTCGTATGGTTCATAAATAGGCAAGACATCTTGCCAACTAGAAGAAACTTTTGCTTGCCATTGATCGTGGGCGATCGCCAGTAAGCTTTCACCCAGAGATAATGGCGGATTGGATTGTTCTGATCTAGTGACTATCGATGCACAGTCAATCCCATATACAGGAATATTTAACTGTTCGCCGAGGGTTTTGGCAACAACAACGCCAATCCTTGTGCCAGTAAAGCTACCAATTCCCGTAGCGATCGCTAAAAAAGCAAAATTAGCCCACGGAATATTGCCCACAAACACACTTAAGCAGTCATGTAACTGTACAGACAACTCTCTGCCTAGTTCCGATGACTGCTGCTTGTGGATGATATAGGTATCAGAGTTGCGATCAGAATTTGGGTTAAGTTCCGCGATCGCAAGCTCTAATTTGGTAGTTGTTGTATGCAAAGCAAGGGCAAAAATTTTGGTCATGATCTGTAGAATGCTGGGAAATAATCACCAGAATTCGATCTAGAACTTACCAATTCCAGCGCCAGTATCAGCAGCGCCAGTATCGGCTGCACCTGTATCAGCAGCTCCATTGGATTCAGAATCTTCAGGATCATTATAGCTGCCCATTGGTCTTCTGCGTCCAAAGCGACCCATAGGGGTGCGCTTACGAAACTTACGCGCATACGCTTGGTTGCGAAGAGCTTTTTCTTTTTTCTGATTGCGGCGCTTAGCCATTTTAACCTACTGTACCCCTTAGAGATTGAGTCTATTTAAGCTAACACAAAACGAGAAATAGACAAAGCCCAATTATTTTTTTAGCATCAAACTTGTAACAAACTTATTTCGAGCCTCGATAAATACGATTAGCTTGTTCAACCGAAAGCCACGGTGGCAAATCACCCACTTGATTTTGTTGATAGATCGTTTGGTGGTTTGGTTGGTCATGTGGCGCAACAGTCGGCGCACTGGCATGAATAAACTCTGTACCACTAGTCTCTAAGTTATTAGCAAATACAGTGTGGGGCGGGATAAAGTCATCGGCAATAGGATCATAGGCAAGGACTTCAGCCGACTCGATATCGTAAATCCACCCATAGATTGTCATTTTGTTTTGATGGATCTTAGAACGAATGACTGGATAAGTTTTAAGATTCTCGATTTGGGTAATTACATTTTCAGCGATCGTAATTGCTAGTAGCTTTTCTCCTTTGATGGTGGGAAAATTTTCATGAATTAGCCGACGAGTTGCCTCCGCGTGTTGCAGCCATTCATGGACTAAAGGCATTTCAATTTTGAGTCTTTCTAGATTAAGCAATCCTTTCATCGCACCACAATTAGAATGACCGCAGATAATTATCTGCTCAATGCCAAGGGCATGAACCGCATATTCGATCGCTGCGCCCTCGCCGCCATTAGCAGCCCCAAAGGGCGGCACAATATTTCCTGCATTTCGGATGATAAATAACTCGCCGACTCCTGAATGTGTAATCAAATGCGGAACAATTCGTGAATCAGAACAGGTAATAAACAAAACTCTTGGCTTTTGACCATCGGCAAGTTGTTCAAATATTTCTTGATTTTCAGGAAAATAAGAAGATTGGAATTTGTGCAATCCTTTAAGTAATTTTTTCATTTAATATCTGAATGTAGATCCATTTTATAGACAAGAAAATTGTAATCTTTAATGTTTCGATAAGTAGCTAGGCGCAATCAAATATAAAACCCTAAAACCTGTGGCGCACGCGCAGCGTGCGCCACAGGTTTTAGATCTTAATTTTTAATTAGGCTCGGCTACTTAGGATGTAGAGAATAACTCCTAGAAGTAGCATTATTAATATTTGAAATGAGATACTCAACTTACTGATTTATAATCTATTGGAACTAGTTGAGACCTGATCTGTCAAACGATTTAGTCCATGAAAGTTCAGTTCTAAATTTTTAATTTCAGATCGGGTGTTTTTAGATTGTTGAATCTCGATTGCCCCAATTTGACTGGTGTTGAGCAAATGATAAGTATCATTTCTATAATGAAATCCCTTAGCATGATTTTTATATCGATTCTGGATATCCTCACTGACTGGACGGTTGATATTGTTAGAAATCAGGATTAGATCTGGTTGGCAATAGTCAAAAACTTCTGAGCAGTAACCTTTTTCTTGTCCAGAATGTGCGGCTACAAAAAAGTTGATTTTGCAAAGTTGTTCTTGAAATTTATTATCTTTTAAAAGTGATAACCATCCTGCTCGATCTAAATCACCAGCAAACACAATATGAATATCTCGGTATGACATAAATGTGACTAAACTCAGGCTATTCATACTCAGAAATTCAGGATATGTATTCCAAAAAAATTGAAACTGAATGCCACTAGTAGTTAGATAATCATTACAAATTATGTAACTATCAGTTTTGTCGGCTAAAAGTTTGAGATTTAGATCTGGTGAAGCATCCCGTAGTTGTTGTTCATAGGCATAGTTAAGATCAATCGTGGGATTTTTAACAATAAAAGGAAAAGGAGAATCTGGGCGATGCAATAAGAAATTGGATAACTCTGCTAAATGTTGCTCTTTATAGGTGGAGACAATTAAACGTTCAATACCAAAGAAAGTATTTTTGGTGATGTATGTCGGAATGAACTCTTTGGTATGACTCCAGCTACAACCAACTAATACTGATTCTTGGGCATCGTCAATTACCAGAGCGCTAAAGCCAAAATCAACATCAAAGATTTTAATTTTCATCCGACTGTTCTTAAAAATAGGTAAAAGTAGTAAATTATAAAAATAGAGGACAGGCAAACAATGCCCTCTATTTCAGGTGGTGTATACCCTGTCAAGAAGTAAAAGCAGCTAGTAGCAATATGAAAACGCCACATGCAAGTCATTCCTAGCCGCTAAATCTTGGACTATTACATCTTGAATTAAAATCTAGCACAAATATTAGACTATATGCAATACTTTGCAGATATATAGATTAATACATAATACTTTTAAATACAAAAAAAGTTTGACTGATTATTTCGACGGAAAAATGAAAGCAGCCAGATAAAAAGTATCGAATAATCAACTGGCTGCAAATCTTCTGGGACTAATACACGTCTTGACTAAAATCTAGCACAGATGTTAAACTATCCGCAATACTTTAAAGATACATAGATTGAAATATATTTAGCTTTAAACACAGTAAATTCACTAAATGCACTTTTAGGCTTGTAACTCAATCTCGTAAAGTGAAGAGGTGTAAATGTATAAATCTGTTCATATGACATTTCAACCTAGCTATTTCAAAGCTGATCTGTTTAAGGTTTTATCTAATCCAGTGCGAATTCAGATATTAGATTCTTTACGGATCGGCGAACAAAGCGTTAACTCGATCGCCCAATGGATTGAGGCTGAACCCTCGGCGGTTTCGCAACAGTTGGCAGTAATGCGGCGTTATAACTTAGTGCGATCGCGGAAACAAGGAAACTTTGCTTACTATTCCGTTGGCAATCCCACGATTTTTAAGGTGTTGGATTCGGCGCTAGAGCTTTTTAACAACCACGTCATTGAGATGCGGGAATCGTTACAAAAATTGGAGTAATTACAATCCCATGGCACAAGCAGCAATCTTAGATAGCAACAATTCAAGTCTACCAAGTCCAAAAAATAATCCCTTCAAAGGATTATTTACTAACTTTCGAGGTGATTTAACGGGAGGACTGACTGCGGCAGTCGTGGCTTTACCCTTAGCCCTAGCCTTTGCTGTCGCCAGTGGAGTCGAACCAAAAGCAGGACTTTACACAGCGATCGTGGCTGGAGTCGTCGCCGCCGTATTTGGCGGATCGCCCGTGCAGATTACGGGACCAACAGGGGCAATGGCAGTCGTTTTGGTGGGAATTGTTGCCAAATATGGCATCGAGAAGGTTTGGATCGCAGGAGTAATGGCGGGGATTATCCAAATTGCCCTCGGTGTCGCTAAGTTAGGACGCTTGGTGAAGTTCATTCCCTATCCCGTCACCGCAGGTTTTACGAATGGGATTGCCGTAATTATTTTCTGTGGACAGTTAAATAATTTTTTCGGTTTGCATTTACCTAATCAAGAACATTTTCTACCAGCCCTTTGGCAGACGGTGACGCATTTAGAAGCCTACAACTGGCTAGCGATCGCCTTAGCACTTCTGACCATTGGCACAAAATTGTTATGGAGTCGCATTAATCGATCAATTCCTGGATCATTAGTGGGTTTAATCGTCGCGACGATCGCGGCGGTGATTGCTAAATCTCAATGGAATTTAGACGTACCAACGATTGGCGTTATTCCGCAATCTTTACCAATGTTGCAAGGGATTCCCCATTGGAATGATTTTCGGTTAATTCGTGAACTGATTAATCCTGCGATCGCTTTAGCAGCCCTAGGCAGTATTGAGTCCTTACTAGCAGCCGTAGTTGCTGATGGGATGAGCGTCAGCGATCGCCACAATAGCGATCGGGAGTTAATCGGGCAAGGATTAGCAAATATGATCGTGCCATTTTTCGGTGGCATTCCTGCAACTGGGGCGATCGCACGGACTGCGGTGAATGTACGGGCGGGCGGCAAAACCCGTCTATCGGGCGTGATTCACGGTATCGCCTTAGCCCTAATCGTATTGATCTTTGCGCCCCTCGCCTCGCAAGTTCCTCTTGCCGCCCTCGCTGGCATCCTGATGATTACCAGTATTCGGATGATGGAATGGGAAGCGATCGGCTTGCTGATCCATACTACCTATGCCGACTTTAGCGTGATGATGCTGACATGGCTTGTCACCGTTTGTTTTGACCTCGTACTAGCGGTCGAAGTCGGTCTGATTGCCGCAGGTATTCTGTTCATTAAGCGGATGAGTGAACTTAGCCTAGTGAAAATGCCCGAAGATAGCACTTTTCTGGCAGGCGTTCCCCTAGACTTTGGCAAACAAATCGCCATCTATCGGATTGATGGGCCCATGTTTTTTGGGGCAGCCGAAAGGTTTGTTACCTTCTTACGAGATGCGCCTGAAGTCAAATTCCTGATCTTGAGAATGCGCTATGTACCAAGTATGGATTCGACGGGCTTAGTAGCTTTAGAAGAAATTTTTCACGATTTGCAGCGCCATGACTGTCAATTGATCTTGAGTGGGTTACGTCCTGAAGTCGAACAGCTTTTAAAACGCAGTGGACTACTTAAGCAAATTGGCGGCGAAAATTGTTTTGACACAACTAATGATGCTCTGCGTCAGATTAGACCCGACAGCAATCAGTCTCATGAGGAAAAGCTACTAGCTACCAATCCATAAAACAAAGGCGGCATTTTGTGCCGCCTTGTGCTAATCGATCCATTCATTTTCTGATTTTTGATCGCGAAACAAAATGCGATCGAAGCCCTCATTGAGGCTGGGCGGATGATAGGTCAGGGTACGATACATCTCCACCACAATATCTTCAGGGACAACGCGATCGCGGGTTTCATTTCGCGATAAACAAATCCACAGTGGCACATTTAGCCAAATCCCCGTAATGGGCTGAAATCCATACTCCTTGGCAAGGGAAATCACATCTCGACGATATTCGCGCTTATAGTTTGTGGCATCATATATTACAGATTGTTGCGATTTGGCAGCATTTATAAATGATTGTTGTATCTGCGCCCAAATTTCTGACCAATTACCCTGAATAGTATCGGAGCCATATAATTTGGCACGAATGCGATCGGGGCTGATCAGTTGGGTTTGCCCAAGGGTGATGCTGCTACTATTCTGATCAGAAGTCTGATCAGAAGCGCGTAACATCTGCTCAGCGAGGCTAGACTTGCCACTTGCGGGTACACCAATCAGAATAATTACACTTGCCATAAAGATCGCTGCAAAAGTCTATAGATCAATTTTGGGATTTGCAATGCCGCAGGCATTGTAAGTGAGTAGGCTTAATCGAATCTAAAACCTTAAAACCTGCGGCGCACGCGCAGCGTGCGCCGCAGGTTTTAGATTTAGATTTTAATTATACCGAGGTACTTAAATCCCAAAATTGATCCTAATACTCAAATAACTCTAAAAACGAAAATATGTCCACACTTTACGATTTCAAAGTCACCAACATCGATGGTCAGCCAGTCGATCTCGCACATTACAAGGGCAAGGTTGCGTTAGTTGTTAACGTTGCTTCTAAATGTGGCTACACCAAGCAGTACAAAGGTTTAGAATCTCTGTACCGTGAATACAAAGATAAGGGCTTTGAGATTCTTGGTTTTCCTAGCAATGACTTTGGCGCACAGGAGCCTGCATCCGAAGCTGAGATTAAAAGCTTCTGCTCTCTCACCTATGATGTCACCTTTGATATGTTTAGCAAGGTAAAGGTGAAGGATGCTGACATGGTGGATGCTTACAAATATCTTACCGAAACCACAGGTAGCCAAGTTCAATGGAATTTTAATAAATTCTTGGTTGACAAGGAAGGTAAGGTCGTGAAGTATTATCCTTCTAGTGTTGCTCCTGAAGATGCTGGTCTGCGAAAAGATATTGACGCACTCTTGGGTTAGTTTTTCAAATAAAGGCGACGCTTTGCGTTGCCTTTATTTGGGGAAGTGTTTAAGCTCACACAATAATTGACCGATACCTGGGTAATCTAGTTATAGCGAGAAGATGAGTGTCGGCGCTTTGCGCCGACACTCATCTTTTGGTTTTGTGAATAGCGATCGCCAATTAAAATATTCTCAAACAAAAAAATAATTTTGCCCCTATGACTAGAATAAAAAAAGACTTAATCAAGAAAGATTTAGAAGTTGCTTCAGAAGTTAACCTAGCCGAGACGACGGTTGAGTTGTTAGAAGATTCTAGTCCTGCACTAGAAGTAAGTAATGTTTTGACAGAACTAGTATCAAGCGGCAGCACAGGCGAAAAGAAAAGCGAAAAAGAGTCTAAGCAAGTTGCACATTTTTTCAATCGAGAATTAAGCTGGATTGCTTTTAATAAGAGAGTTTTGAGTGAAGGGATTGACTCACGGACACCATTACTAGAACGGGCGAAATTTTTTGCGATTTTCAGCACTAACCTTGACGAGTTCTTTATGGTGAGAGTCGCAAGGGTCAAGAAAAAATTTGCAGAGCAGGAAAATGGGATTACCGATGATGGGCTGGATTTAGAAACACAATTGCAGGAAATTCGGGCGGCGCTCGTACCATTGATAACGATGCAACATGAATTTTTTGGGAATACACTTCGTCCAGAATTAGATAAATATGGAGTGAAGTTATTAGATTACAAAGATATTGATAAAAAGCATCAATGCTATCTCAAGACCTATTTCCAAGAAAAGTTGTTTCCTGTACTCACTCCATTAGCGGTTGATCCTGCCCATCCATTTCCCTATATTTCCAATCTCAGTCTGAATCTGGTGGTGATTGTGCGCGATCGCGACACAGGCGAGAAGAACTTTGCACGGGTAAAAGTACCCAGTGTATTACCACGCTTTGTCAAAATTCCTGAAACCACCGATCATACCTTTGTGCCTTTAGAGCAGGTGATCGCCCACAATCTGGAAGCTTTGTTTCCGGGAATGGAAATCCTCAGTTATTATCCATTTCGGATTACGCGTGATGCAGAACTAGATATTGAAGAAGAAGAAGCTGATGATTTGATTTCGGCCTTGCAAGAGGAATTACGCAAGCAGAAGTTTGGTCCAGTGGTGCGGATGGAAATTGCCAGCGATGTCACACCAGAAATTCGGAAGGAGTTGATTACTCAACTAGGTATTACTGAAGCCGATGTGTATGATATTTCTAGCCTAATTGGTTTAGGAGATCTGATGGCGATCGCTTTTTTGCCTATGCCTGAACATCAGGATAAACCTTGGAAATCGGTCACTCACCATCGATTAAAGGAAGGTGATGAAGATGGCAAAAATATTTTTGAGATTATTAGTGAAGGTGATTTTCTCGTTCATCATCCCTATCAGTCCTTTACAACGACGGTACAGCGATTTATTGAGGCGGCGGCAAACGATCCTCATGTATTGGCAATCAAGCAAACTTTATATCGCACTTCTGGAGATTCGCCCATTGTCCATGCTCTAATTCGCGCCGCCGAAAATGGGAAACAGGTGGCGGTATTGGTGGAGCTAAAGGCAAGATTTGACGAAGCGAATAATATTCTCTGGGCGAAGAAGTTAGAGAATGCGGGAGTGCATGTAGTCTATGGATTGAAAAATCTGAAAACCCATACCAAGACTGTTTTGGTGGTACGTCAAGAGGGCGATCGCCTAGTGCGCTATGTGCATATTGGCACTGGCAATTACAACCCTAAAACCGCAAGATTTTATAGCGATCTCGGCATATTTAGCTGTCGCGATGAGTTGGGCGCAGATTTGACGGATTTGTTTAACTATCTAACGGGATATTCTCGTCAGCGTGAATATCGAAAACTACTGGTCGCACCCGTAAATATGCGCGAGAAGTTTCTGCATTTAATCCATCGCGAAATCGAGCATCAAAAGCAGGGATATCCTTCGTACATTATTGCGAAGATGAATTCCTTGGTCGATCCTGAAATTATTATGGCTCTCTATGAGGCTTCGCAGGTTGGCGTGAATATTGATCTGATCATTCGCGGGATGTGTTGTTTGCGTCCCAAGGTAAAGGGATTAAGCGATCGCATTCGTGTAATTAGCGTGATTGGTAGATTTCTAGAACATTCGCGCATCTTCTATTTTAGTAATGGAGGTGAGGAGCAAGTATATATTGGCAGTGCTGACTGGATGCCGCGTAACCTCGATGCGCGGGTTGAGGTGATCACTCCCATTGAAGATGTCTCGCTCATTAAGGAACTTAAGCAGATTCTAGAAATCGTCTTAGCCGATAATCGTCAAGCTTGGGATCTGCGACCCGATGGAACCTATATCCAAAGAGTCCCCAAGGATGGAGAGCCTGAGATGAGTTCGCAAAAGCATTTTATGTCACAAGGGCGACCCGAATTCGCATAATAAAAAAGGCTGCCTTCGGCAGCCTTTTTTATTATGCGAATTCTTTGGGTTTTACGCCTAGTTTCTCAAACATCGCGGCATCATCTTGCCAGTCAGGATTTGCCGTCGTTAGTAATTTCTCACTGGAGAAAATGGAATTTGCCCCCGCAAGGAAACACAAGGCTTGATCGGAAACACTCAGGCGATCGCGTCCTGCGGAAAGTCTCACCACAGCTTTAGGCATCACGATTCTGGCAGTGGCAACCATTCGCACTAATACCAGAGGATCGATCGCCTCAAGATCACCAAAGGGAGTTCCTTGCACCGCCGATAGCGCGTTAATCGGCACGGACGCAGGTTGGGGGGTGAGATTAGCGAGGGTATGCAAAAGATCAATGCGATCGCTGTCAGTTTCACCCATGCCGACAATGCCACCACAACAAACCTGAATCCCTGCCTCCGAGACATACTGAATCGTCTCGAGGCGATCGCGATAGGTGCGTGTCGTAATAATTTCGGGATAAAAACTTTCGGAAGTATCAAGATTATGGTTATAGGCGGTCAAGCCAGCCTTAGCCAAACGTTGAGCCTGATCTGGTCTTAACATTCCCATGGTTACACAGGCTTCCATTCCCATACCTGCAACGGTTTCGACCATTTGCAGCACCCGCTCAAACTCCTCACCATCGGGAGCATTGCGCCATGCGGCCCCCATACAAAAGCGGGTTGCGCCATGCTGCTTCGCATCCTGTGCTTGACTGATCACTTCATCAAGGGGCAACAGTGGATAAGCCTCTACATCGGTCGGATAGCGAGCGCTCTGAGGGCAATATTTACAATCTTCAGGACAACGACCTGACTTAATATTTGATAGCGTACACATCTGCACAGCATCAGTCTGATGATACTGGCGATGGACTGACTGCGCCTCAAAAACTAGAGATAGCAAGGGGCGATGATAAATTTCGGTGACGAGTTCGAGGGAGATCAAGACAGTATTTATGCGTATGACACAATGATAGCGATCGCCATTGTACTGCTAAGGAATACCGATTTAGAAAACTAATGCAACACTTCTTCAAATTAGCTTCCAAGCTACAACACCAAGCATATTTGCTAGGACACAAAACCAGAAGAAGAGGGGCGGCGCTTGCGCCGCCCCTCTTCTTCTGGTTTTGTTGAACAAGGAGCTTAAGCCCCTTGTTCAGATAGCTTGTCTACGTTAAAAAGTAAGCCGTTGTGAAATTTGAGCTAAAAGTGAAATTAAAGGCTAAAAAATATGATGAACCCCAATCCTATGCTTTATTTTCTAGCTTTTGCATCTTAAGCGTAACCACGATTGCTATATTAGATATAACGGGCAAAAATCAGGGATAGCCATGCCGTCCTTCTAAACTAACAGTTACATGATTGCTGCAAAAGAACCACCCAACGAACTGGAAAGAGTTGCTGCTCTATATCAGTGCAATATTCTAGATACCGAAGCAGAGCAGGGCTTTGACGATATTACGCAATTGGCTGCTCATATTTGTCAAGCCCCGATCGCCCTAGTCAGTTTGATCGACAAAGATCGACAGTGGTTTAAGTCAAAAGTCGGACTTACGGTGACAGAAACACCCAGAAAATTGGCTTTCTGCGCCCACGCCATCCTCCAAGATGGAATCTTTATAGTCCGTGATGCTTTAGAAGATGAAAGGTTTGCCGACAATCCCTTGGTAACTGAGCCGCCAAATATTCGTTTCTATGCAGGAGTCCGCATTAAAACCGTTGAGGGGTATCCTCTGGGAACCCTATGTGTTATTGATTACAAACCGAGAGAACTTAGCACAGAGCAGATTGCTTCCCTCACAGCCTTGAGTAATCAAGTTGTCTATTTAGTAGAAACTCGCCGTAATTTAGCTGAAATTAGCCGATTGACCATCCCCACAAAATCTCAATCTCCTAAGAAAAAGTTTTTAAAGAAAATTGCCTTTGCAATGGTGATCGCCGTATCAATGGTAACTACTATGGGCGCGATCTCTTTGGCAAATTTGAATAATTTACAAGAAACTAATAATGCAATTTTACAACAAAGAGAAGTCCTAGATAAAATCAATCAACCCCTCAATCGTTTGAATTATTTAAAGATTGAGAAAATGAATTATTTGCTTTCTAACAATGAAGAAAGCTTAGGAAAATATGAAGTCTTATCTTTGCAATTAGGACAAGATTTATTAGCAATTCAAAAGATGCTAGAATCTCCTATTAGCAAAGATATTTATAGCGATCAGAAGAATAAAGATAGTTATAAAAAGACACTGAATCTGTTAGCAAAACATATTCGTAAAGAACTAAATCTTGCCAAAAATTTAGTTGATTTACATCAAGTTTCAGGACTCAAAGCAAGCCAGCAAAAAATCATTGAACAAAATGATCAGGATTATCTCAACCTTGATGACATCAACCTAGAAGAGATGGTCAAAGTTGAAAATAAGAATTTGATTCAATGGTTGCAAAACCGTCAAAATTCTATTAAGACAACCGTAGATATTTCTTTGCTCACACTAATTTCCACCCTAGGAGTATTAGGCTTCCTCTTTTATTGTGTGAATCGTGAAGTAAATGTACGCCGTCAGTTAGCGAGTAGACTGGAAAAAGAACGAGATTTTAGTGTTGCGGTACTAAACACTACTGGTGTATTAGTAGTTGTTTTAGATCCCCATGGAAAAATCATTCGATTTAATCGTGAATCTGAGCGATTAACAGGCTACCACTACGAAGAAATCCGCGATCGCAATTTTGGCAAGATTTTTCTATCCTCTGAAGATGAGCAGTCAGTCAATAAAAATATTGCCAATTTGTCTAGACAAAATTCACCTAGTTCTTATGAACATTATTGGCATACAAAGTCGGGTGAGCGTCTGTTAATTTCATGGTCAACGACAGCATTACTTGATTCTAATAATGCTGTCGATTTTATTATTGCTACGGGGTTAGACATCACCGATCGCAAGCGGGTCGAAGAAGAAATACGCTTACAGAATTGGCGATCGCTCGTCTTCTCACAAATTACATTACGAATTCGACAATCACTAAATATTAATGAGATTTTAAATACGACCGTTGCCGAGGTGCGACAATTCCTAAAAGCTGATCGAGTAATCGTATATCGTTTTGATGGTGAATGGGAAGGCACAGTTGTTGTGGAGTCGGTGGAGCCACCTTGGATGCCTGCTTTGGGTTCAGATGTGAAAGATAGTTGCTTCCGAGAAGTGCTGTGGGAAACCTATCGCCGAGGGAGAAGAGTAATTAATGATAATATACCTAATTCTGATGCGCCCGAATGTTACAAGAATCTAATGGCACAGTTTCAAATACAGGCTAATTTAGTAGTCCCCATCCTTGAAAAAGAGAATTTATGGGGATTGCTGATTGCTCATCAATGTAGTGCGCCCAGACATTGGCGTAATTTTGAAATTGACTTTGTAACGGAACTTGGTACTCAGGTGAGTATTGCGCTGTACCAAGCTACTTTACTAGAACAGGAAACAATCCGCCGCGAACAACTCGCCCAACAAAATATGGAATTAGAGGAAGCTCGTCATCAGGCCGAAATCGCCACCCAGATGAAAAGCTCTTTCCTTGCGACAATGAGTCATGAAATCCGTACCCCAATGAACGCTGTACTAGGCATGACGGGACTGCTCGCAGATACTGAACTTTCCACCTTGCAAAGGGACTTTGTGGAAACAGTGAGGATTAGTGGTGAAAATCTGCTTACATTAATTAATGAAATTCTAGACTTCTCCAAGCTTGAAGCTAATGAGATGGAATTAGAAGAAATGAACTTCGATCTTAATGCTTGTGTTGAAGAAATAACCGATCTACTAGCCATGCTCGCTCAGGCAAAGGGACTAGAATTGGCTTCACTAGTCAATCAAAATGTACCTCTCTATTTGCGTGGTGATGTGGCTCGGCTCAGACAGGTGTTAACTAACTTGGTCAGTAACGCAATTAAGTTCACTGCGGAAGGTGAAGTGATTCTCAAAATTTTGCTCAAGGAGGAAACAGAAACTAGAGCCAAGATTGAGTTTAGGGTAATTGATACTGGTATTGGGATTAGTCCTAAAGCTCAGCAAAAACTTTTTCAGCCCTTTACTCAAGTTGATGCTTCGACTACACGCAAATATGGTGGAACTGGCTTAGGATTAGCAATTTGCAAACAGATTGTCGATCTTATGGGTGGTGAAATTGGTATTGATAGCGAAGAAGGTAAGGGTTCTCAATTTTGGTTTAAGGTTCCATTTGCAAAGCAATCTGCCGATGAAATTGAAGAACTACAACCACGTCGAGAAATTAATCTCAAAAACATTCGGGTTTTGGTAGTCGATGATAGTGAGACTAATTGCAAGATTTTGACCTACCAGCTAACGGCTTGGCAAATGCGTGTTGATGCCGTTCAACATGCTGCGGATGCCATTTCGATTTTACATAAAGCTGAAATAGAAGGAGATCCCTATCAATTGGCGATCTTGGATATGCAGATGCCTGATATTGATGGTGAGATGCTCGGCGCACAGATCAAGGCTGATGCAAGGCTGAAAGACACAAAATTGATCATGTTAACCTCTCTCAATCAACAAGGTGGCATCAATAGAGTTAAGGATCTTGGTTTTGAGTTCTATCTTGTTAAGCCAATTAAACAATCTCGCTTGCTTGATATTTTGATGGAAATTGTTTCTAATAATTCTAATACTAGATCTTTGTCAATAGTTCCATCAAGAAACGTCAATTATCCGATCGCAAAGGTTTCTAAGCTAAAAATACTCATTGCTGAAGATAGTCAAATCAATCAAAAAGTCGCTCTACATCAATTACGCAGCTTTGGCTACGAGGCAGATGTTGCCGCCAATGGCAAAGAAGTTCTTAATTTATTGGAACGCATTCACTATGATATTATTTTGATGGATTGTCAAATGCCAGAAATGGATGGCTATGAGGCAACGATCGCCATTCGTCAGTTAGATTCAGACAAGAGTAAGATCGCGATCGTGGCGATGACAGCTAATGCAATGAAAGAAGATCGCGATCGCTGCATTGCTTGTGGGATGGATGACTATCTCAGTAAACCAATCCGCAAAGAAGATCTGGCTCGAAAATTGGCCGAGTGGGAAAACAAGATTTTAGGGCAGAGCGATGCAACAGCTTTAGATATATCCTATGATCAATATGAGCAAGCTAATTTATTAGCGCAGAGTCTCAAGATTGCCGCCGCCTTACCGTTAATTGACTGGTCATATATTGACAGTATTTCTGATGGCAACGAGGAATTTAAAACTGAATTATTAGAGGCGTTTTTTGATTCTTTTTCTAAGGGGCTAGAAAAACTAGAACAAGCCGTTAGGGAAACTAATTACTATGAGATTGCCCAAATCGCTCATTCCATCAAGGGTTCATCTAGTAATTTAGGTTTTCTCTCGATCGCGGCGATCGCCAATGATTTAGAACAACTTGGGCGAAAGCAAAGATTAGGTAATATCAAGGAGCTATTAGGAAAAATCCAAGACTTAGCATCCCAGATTCAAAGTATCACATAACAAATAAAAGCGGCGCTTTGCGCCGCTTTTATTTGTTAATTAAAAAACCTGCTCAATCTCAGCAATTTCAGGAATTTCTTCCTTCAACTTGCGCTCAATTCCCATTCGCAAAGTCATCGCCGAACTAGGGCAAGAGCCGCAAGCACCTTGTAAGCGCAATCTGACAACTGGCCCTTCAATTTCGACCAGTTCCACATTGCCACCATCGGACATTAGATAAGGACGCAACTCATCCAAAACATTTTCGACATTATCTCTTGTGAGAGTCAGACTCATATTTTTTCCTCTATTTGTATCAAGATATCAAGACTAATAATTATGCTAGCAGAATAATTGAGAACTAACGCTGGTTCTCAATTGTTGTGGATTAAATATCCACAGCGATGTTCACCATCAACCATCCAGTGAGTGCGTTCTACAGGACAATCTAGAACTGTGGCAAACATTTCTAGCTCATGCCCACACACACTGGGAAATGACTCCGCAACATGGGCGATCGCGCAGTTATATTCTGTAAAAATAAAACTCTGATTTTCTCGATCATTTTCCTCCACAGGAAACCATTCCGTCACATAGCCCTCAGCACGACGAATTTCGGCTAATTTTTCTAATCGTTGCTTGAGCGAACCACTGCCGAGTTGCGCTTTATAATTTTGCGCCTTGCGTCGCCATTGTTTTTGCAACACCTCAGATACTTGTTCTTTGCCTAATGTATCGATCAGCGTATCTAAAAAATTTACGGCAAACTGGTTATAACTATCAGGAAAGCGATCGCGCCCCGCCGCCGTCAACGCATAGATAAATTGAGGACGACCCATCCCTAATTGCTCAGACGTATGATAGATCAGCCCCTCAGTTTCCAAATCTTTTAAATGCTTACGAATTGCTTGGGGACTAATATCCAGCTTTTCCGCTAAGTCTTGGGCTGTTATCTCACCACGCTTGAGCAGATGCTGCAAAATATCATGCTTAGTATCATGCTTAGTATCATGTTTCCCGTCGCTATTTAGATGCAAGTCTGGCGCAATTATCTCAGCAACGCCGATGGGAGTTTTCATAAATATTAAGCTCCTGATGGCAACTTGACCCTATCTATAGAGTCAAAACTTTAATTAAGTGACAAAGTTGCAAAAAAACGACTTTGACAACTCATATGTTGTTAATGTACCGTAGAATGATTAAAGAAACAAGTAAGTTGTTTTAATCCGAACTTTAATCTGAATTTTAACTATCAGGAGCCTCGACTGACATGACTGCAACGGTTCAAGCACTTGTCAACCAACCATATAAATACGGATTTGTTACATCCATTGAGTCGGACACAATTCCTCGCGGGCTTAGCGAAGATGTCGTCCGCATGATTTCGGCTAAGAAAAACGAGCCAGAATATATGCTGGAATTTCGTCTCAAAGCGTATCGCCAATGGTTAAAGATGCAAGAACCGACTTGGGCGCATGTGGATTATCCTGCGATCGATTATCAAGATATCGTTTACTATTCCGCACCTAAGCAGTCCAAGAAAAAGGCAAGCCTCGATGAAGTCGATCCCGAACTATTGGATGCCTTTGAGAAATTAGGTATTCCCCTCGACGAGCAAAAACGTCTTGCCAATGTCGCTGTAGATGCGATCTTTGACAGCGTTTCCATTGCAACTACCTTTAAAAAAGATTTAGCGAAAGTCGGCGTGATTTTCTGCTCGATCGCCGAAGCAATGCACGAATATCCTGAATTGATTAAAAAGTATTTGGGCAGTGTCGTGCCGATCGCCGACAATTATTTTTCGGCTCTCAATTCCGCCGTATTTACCGATGGTTCTTTTGTGTATATTCCCAAAGGTGTAAGATGCCCGATGGATTTATCCACCTATTTTCGGATCAATAATGCAGATGCTGGACAGTTTGAGCGCACGTTGATTGTCGCTGAAGAAGGCAGTTATGTTAGCTACCTTGAAGGTTGCACCGCACCGATGTTTGACACAAATCAACTCCATGCGGCGATCGTCGAATTAGTCGTCCTCGATGATGCCGAAATCAAATATTCCACCGTACAGAACTGGTATGCTGGCGATAAAAATGGCAAAGGCGGCATCTATAATTTTGTGACCAAACGCGGCTTGTGTCTAGGCAAAAACTCCAAAATCTCTTGGACGCAAGTGGAAACTGGTTCCGCGATTACTTGGAAATATCCTAGCTGTGTATTAGTCGGCGAAAATTCTGTCGGTGAGTTTTATTCAGTTGCTTTAACTAATAACAAGCAACAGGCTGATACAGGCTCAAAAATGGTGCATATCGGCAAAAATACCCGCAGCAAGATTATTTCCAAGGGTATTTCTGCAGGTGGCTCACAAAATAGCTATCGCGGCTTAGTGAAGATTTCGCCAAAAGCCGAAGGGGCAAGAAATTATTCTCAATGTGACTCAATGCTAATCGGTGATTGCTCACAGGCGAATACTTTCCCCTATATCCAAGTCCAAAACAATACCGCCCGCGTTGAGCATGAAGCATCTACTTCTAAAATTGGTGAAGAGCAACTCTTCTACTTTCAGCAACGTGGAATTGCGATGGAAGATGCTGTATCCATGATTATTAGCGGCTTCTGTAAGGAAGTGTTTAATGTATTACCGATGGAATTTGCGGTTGAAGCTGATAAACTCTTGGCTTTGAAACTGGAAAATAGTGTGGGTTAAAATAAAGTTGACGCTTTGCGTCAACTTTATTTTGGGTATTACAGAATTATGGAAGAACTTATAGAACTGCGATCGCTAATTCAGAGAGGAGATACACAGTCTGCTCTGCTGCTGATTGATGAACTGGAAGAGATGAGCAAAGACGACAAGATTAATAAAATCCAAAGTTATGCTGTGATTCTTTTACTACATCTAATCAAGCAGTCGGCTGAACAGAGATCTACTAGTTCTTGGGACGTATCAATCCGTAATTCTATATTCTCAATCCAACGCACAAACAAACGCCGTAAGGCTGGCGGAAATTATTTAAGCGATCGCGAACTTCAAGAAATTCTCGAAGAGGCTTATGATCGCGCTTTGGACAATGCCAGACTAGAGGCTTTTGGTGGTGCGTATGATGCGATCGCCCTTGGTAAAATGGTGGATCAGTCGGAGATCTTGAAACATGCTATGCAATTATTAACAACGGTTTGAAAATATGGAGGTGTTGAAATGTTAGCAAATCCAAAAACAAATCCAAAAATAGACTGGGAGATGATGGCGATTAACTCCCATTTTCAGACCGCGCAGGCTGCTCAAACTTTGCTCCAGCAAGGACAAACAGAAGAAGCAAAAGCCGCACTGAATGAGCTAGTTGAGGCAATGTCAAGATCAGAACGTCAAGCTCTTAAAAGTCAATTAATTCACTTAATGATGCATATCATTAAGTGGAAAACTCAACCAAATAAGCGTAGTCGTAGTTGGATTGTTTTGATTCTTGATGCGCGTGATGCGATCGAGGAAAGTCAAGAAGAGATGCCTTGTCTCAATCGTGAGTTTATCGAATCGCTTTGGGATCAGTCTTTTGTTAAAGCAAAGCGTAAGGCTGAAGCCGAGATGAATTGTAAATCGAGTATTTCTTCGCTAACTTGGAAGGAAGTCTTTGAAGATAAGTATTTATTGGATGAATTATTAACCTAGATCTGGTTTACACATCCATGCCAAAGCATTAAGCAACCAATCTACAGGAGGAACTACATATTCTTCTAAATCTATAGTTAAATTTTGTTCTTTTAGCTGTAAAAATATCCAACGGTTACCGCTAGTCACGCAACCAAAAATAGTGTCAATAGTATTCTCTCTGCCTAGGTTAAATCTTTGGGCAGCAACCATTTCAGCAATACATTGACCCAAACCTGATTTCAAGTCATCCTTTTTCGCTTCCACGATCGCAACCACAGGAGATTCTACAAAAAGTTGTTCGGTTGAGCGACTAATCAAGAAGTCACAAACCCCATTTAAACCAATACTTTCATCAACATTAAACTCTTCTCCTGAAAAAAAGCTAATCTGACGATGAAGCTGTTTTCTAACTTCAAATAGAATCGGTGAAATAATTAATTCCGATCGCGCTTTTTCTGATCCCATTGCGATCGCCAAAGGAATGCTTTCCTGTAAAAATTCAGTCAGGTTAGCGCTAGGGGTAATTACATCTAAGTAAGGTAAAAATCGTACCCCTTCTACAAAATTGAGATTTAATTCTTCCTTAGCTTTGCGTAACGTAAAAGCACTGTAAGACATAGTTTCTCGCCCTTCTCATGCCAATATCTGTCCACTACATATTACAATATTAAATAGCTGTTAAGAGAAACATAGATGATTGTTGAAAATAGTGAAGTGATTTTATCGGTCAAAGATTTGACTGCGGAAGTCGATGGAGTCCAGATTCTTAAAGGACTAGATCTAGAAATTAAGTCTGGTGAAGTCCATGCAATTATGGGACCGAATGGATCGGGCAAAAGTACCTTCTCCAAAATATTAGCGGGACATCCTGCTTATACCGTCACAGGCGGCGAGATTTGGTATAAGGGCAAAAATCTCTTAGATCTAGAACCTGAAATCAGATCTAGAGAGGGAATATTTTTAGCTTTCCAATATCCTCTCGAAATTCCAGGGGTGACAAATTCTGATTTTTTGCGGTTATCCTACAACAATTTGAGAAAGCATAAGGGCTTAGAGGAGCTAGATATTATTGATTTTGATGACTTCATTCAAGAGAAGTTAGAGATTGTGGAAATGAATCCTAGTTTCTTGAGTCGTAGTGTCAATGAAGGCTTTTCAGGCGGAGAAAAGAAGCGTAACGAGATTTTGCAAATGGCAATTCTTGACCCGACCCTAGCGATTCTGGATGAAACCGATTCTGGACTAGATATCGATGCATTGCGGATTGTGGCGGGTGGTGTTAATAAGCTTTCCACACCTGACAATTCTTCTCTTGTGATCACCCACTATCAGCGCTTGCTCAATTACATCATTCCTGACTTTATTCATGTGATGGAAAATGGCAAAATTATTCTGACGGGTGGTAAAGACTTGGCACTAGAATTAGAAGAGAAGGGCTATGACTGGCTCAAGGAAGAAGAGGCGGTGTTAGCATAATGGCTATTCAAGTATCTGAACAATTGGAAAATCAAATTCCAGATCAAGAATTTAAAGGTGCTGTGAGCAATCGCAGTAGGTTGGCTGTGGATAGCAAACAGTTTAGTTCACAAATTGTTGGGCTAAAATCTGATATTCCTAATATCGATCGCGATACTCATCAGTTTGTTGGTGAATTGAGTCAATTGGCAAGCGATCGCCTATCCAGTCTTTCTTTTCCTACGACCAAGGATGAGGAATGGAAATATACTGACGTTTCAACTTTGGGAAGTTTGACCTTTGCCAATCAAGAAGCGATCGCCTCTCGTAACGCAAGTATTGAAGCATTAATAGCCAGAAATATTGCGCCAGAATCTCTCGGTAATTGCCTTGTATTTGTGAATGGAAAATATCGCAGGGATCTCTCAGACATCAACGATGCTGCTGAAGGGCTAGTTATTGGTACATTATCAACCCTTGGCGATCGCATTTTGCCCAAGCTGCGATCGCATCTCGCCCAACACCCCGATACGAATGACTATTTTGCAAGCCTGAATACTGCCTGTATGGGAGATGTAGCAATTATTCTCGCCCCTAAGGATTTAGTGGTTGAGAATCCTATTCAATTGCTATTTATATCGGTTCCACAATTAGAAAATGAGACTTTAATCACCCACCCCCGTTGTTTAGTGATTGCCGAAACCCATAGTGATTTGACTTTTCTGCAAACTTTTATTGGCGAAGATAATCAAGCCTATTTCACTAACTCAGTAACAGAAATTTGGTTAGCGGAAGGCGCACAGGTGAATCATACCAAGGTGCAGTGGCAAGGCGATCAGTCAGTTCATATCAACACTACCGCGATCGCGCAAGCTCGCAATAGTGTTTATAAAAATCAATCAATTAGCTTTGGAGCCAAGATTTCACGCCATAACTTGATTGTGCAGCAAATGGCAGCCCAAACCGAGACTTCTCTAACGGGGCTGGCCTTTACCGATGGCGAACAAATCGCGGATACCCATTCTTGCATTGCCCACAACTATCCCCACGGATCTAGTAAGCAGTTGCATAAATGTATTGCCAATGGTCGTTCTCATACGGTGTTTAATGGCAAGATCCAAGTGGCGAAATTGGCTCAACAGACAGATTCTGCTCAGTTAAGCCGTAACTTATTGCTATCAGGTAAGGCGCGAGTAGATACAAAACCGCAGCTAGAGATTTTTGCGGATAATGTCAAATGCGCTCACGGTGCAACGGTCAGCCAATTAGACGCGGAAGAGATTTTCTATCTTCAAAGTCGGGCGATCGACCCTGAGAGTGCGGCAAATCTGCTCACCTATGCCTTTGCGGCGGAAGCGATTTCTCAGATTCCGATTGTGTCGGTGCAGCGATCGCTGAGTAGTTTTGTGTTAGAAAAAACCAAATCCTAATCAGAAAGCACCGCCCTTTGGGTGGTGCTTTCTGATTAGGACGAAACCGAATTCCCTCTTTTAACCTTAAAAGCACTGTATCAAAACAATTGTAAGGTTTTAGACATCCATAAAAGAAGGTTCGCGATGCGAACCTTCTTTTATGGATGGGATTTATTACTTTGCCAATGTTGGCGATAGATTAGCTCTAGTTGATTACCAAATTTGATAAACAACTTGGCTTGCTGATCTTGAAATGCTAAAAAGAGACGGTGAAATGCAGAGGTGAAAATCGCAATGATTAAACCTGTTGCAGTGGTAATTAGCGCTTCTCCAATACCTTGAGTTAGCGATCCTGACTTTGTATTTGCCGCAACATCACCAATTTTAAGAGAGCCAAAGGAGATAATTAAACCCGTCACCGTTCCTAATAGCCCTAATAAAGGCGCAAGGGTAATCGCCGCCTCTAGGAGTTTTTCACCCTTAAGCATTCCTGCTAACTCTTCATCGGCCGAACTTTCGAGGGCTAAACGAAATAACTCAGGATCAGGAGCATCTAAGGCTAGAGGAGCATGGAGAAATCGTCCCACAGGAACATTAAGGGAGCTTTCGGCAAATTGCGAGGCTAATTTCAAATCTTGCCGAGCGATCGCCAAAATATTTTCTCCAGTTTGCTTCTCTAGCCGCAAGATGCCAAACCAAAAAATTAGGCGTTCCATGATCCCCGCTAAGGCGAATATTGAGAGAGCTGCAAGTGGGTACATGACGATCCCACCTGCCTTAAATAACTCAATCACTTGGAATTGACTCCTTTTCTTCGCGTTCACGGCTAAGTTGATTAATCAGCGATAAAACTTTGACACCGCGCTCAAAGGAGCGATCTTCATGGAAGATAACTTCAGGAACACGACGCAATGCTAATCTTTGTCCAACTTCGCGTTTAATGTAACCCGTCGCCGAAGCTAAGGCTTCCATTGTTTGGGCGCGGGCTTCTTCAGTACCATAGATGCTGACAAATATTTTTACATGCTGCAAATCGCCCGATAGTTCTGCATCGGTGACGCTGACCATGCCCATACCGACGCGATCGTCTTTAATATCTTTCAGCAACATATTGCTGACTTCTCGCTTAATTAATTCGGCGACACGAGCAACTCGTCTTGTAGTAGCCATATTTTTAGATTTACACGGTAAATTTGATTTTTTGTTTAAATTTAGTTCTAATTTTGCTCTAGGAAAAATTAAAACTTTTAAGCCTAAAGGCTTTCGTAATGACGGCAATCTGCACAGGAACCACTAGGATTGACGGCGCAGCGAATGTAAGGCGATCGCGCATTGTACTTACAGCTAACCTTGCCAATTACATAGCCATATCCCTCAATGCAAGTCAGATCGGCGGGGGGTAACGCTTTGAGTCTTGGGGCTTGAGAAATGCTAAATTGCTGATTAGTTGGTCGATTAGTTTGCTGATAATTAGCTTGAGCGCGATGCAGCATCCACAGGGACAGGATTGGTGGTGCTATACCAAGAAATAAAATGATGGCGATGTCTAACATAAACACACCACTAGGCGATGTCTAGTCCTAGCATAGCTCTTAATACTAGGGATACGCCAATAAATCCACTGATTAGAGCAGTAAGCATAGCGATCGCGGTTACAGGGCTTTTGAATAGGGGGATGATCGGCGCAATGACGATGGACAAAACTCCGCCAGTAATTATGGCTAAAAATTTAGGATAGCGGAGTAGATTGAGGATAAAGTTTTTCATAGGTTATTTCTAGGTTGCAGAATCAAATTTTATACCTCCCGCTACGCGGGAGGTATAAGCTTCTAAGAATTAATATGAATCCTATTTCTATTAATTTCAGAAGTTTGTTTAAGTAGCTAGGCGCAATCAAATATAAAACCCTAAAACCTGTGGCGCACGCGCAGCGTGCGCCACAGGTTTTAGATCTTGGTTTTTGATTAGGCTCGGCTACTTATAGGGTTGCTGAATAGCATTATCTGACAAAATATTGGTCAATGCATCAGGATGATAATCCCAGTTTAGTAAACCTGCGATTCCCATAAACAAACCAAAAGTGGCTGGAACCATCGCGGCTCCATACAGCCAACCTTTCTGGGTGAGCGAAGTCATGGCAAGCATGGCGATCGCAAGGGCAAAGGCCGCCTCAGACAAGTCAAACTGATCATCATGGACATTCAGTTGCTCATATAGTTTTTCAGATTCCTGCGCTTGCTGCTGCAATTTTTCTTTTTTCTGATCTAGACTAGTCGCGATCGCTTCATATTTGGCAATCTCTTTTTTATAGTCATCCCGAATTTTTGGCTGCTGCTGAGCGAGAGCCTGTAACTGCAATTGATCAATCGTAGATCTAGCAATCTCAGATCGGAGGTTACGATCTTGATCAGCTAACTCCGCCAGATGGTCAACTCCTTGATTATTCTATTGTTATTTAATGGAGGCTTCAAGTTTATGTTGATTCCAGAGCTTTTGATAAAGATGGGAGTCGGCGAGTAACTCGGTATGGGTTCCCACTTGAACGATCTTACCTGCATCCATCAAGATAATGCGATCGCAGGTGGAAGCAGCAGATAGATTGTGAGTGATAAATAATACAGTCTTGTTGTGGGGTAGATTTTTCAAAATGCTGGTTGCGGTTTGATTATCCACACTAGAGAGAGCATCATCTAGCACTAAAATCGGCGTATCAACTAATAAGGCTCTAGCGAGAGCCGTGCGTTGTCTTTGACCACCCGATAGCGTAATGCCCCGTTCTCCCACCAGCGTATCGTATTGCTTAGGGAAATTGAGTATTTCCTGTTCAATGCGAGCTTGATTTGCAAAGTTTTCTACTTCATGATCGTAGGCTTGAGGCTTGCCGTAGCGGATATTGTCACGCATCGTTGCACTAAATAGAAAGCTATCTTGTGGCACAAAGGAAATAATTGACCGCAGATCTTCAATCCGCATTTTCGTAATATCCACTCCATCAATGAAGATTTGCGCCGATGGTACTTCCACTAAGCGCATCAAAGCACTAGCTAAAGTAGATTTGCCAGAGCCAACCGTTCCTAAAACAGCAACGGTTTCTCCAGAATAAATTGTGAAACTTACTTGGTTCAGAGATGGCTGACTAGCATTGGCATAGGTAAAGCTGAGATTTCTTGCTTCAATCTTACCTGTGACTTGCTCTTTATCCATCGCGATCGCATCATTTGGATCAACAATTGCTGGAGGTATGTCGAGAATACCTTGAATCCTCGATATACTAACGATGCCACGCTGATATGTCACCATCACAAAGCCTAAAATTGCGGTGGGGAAGATCAATCTCTCCACATAAATAATCAGCGTCAGCAAATCACCAATCTTAAAGGTTGTATTCGCAGGATTAGCCAGCTTTTCACCCCCAAACCAAATCAAGACTAGAAAACTAATACTGGCGATACCGCCTAGTAATGGAAATAGAATGTTTCGACTACGAGCCATGCGTAAATTGGCATCAAGCAAGCGATCGTTAAGCTTCCCAAACGCATCACGTTCGTTCTGTTCCTGTGCATAGGTCTTGATTAGAGCCATCCCATTGAGGTCTTCTTGCAGTAATGAACTTACTTGGGATAGTTCCTCCTGAACTTGTATTTGTTCATCGCGCAACTGACCACTAAAACGCTGAACAATCAATAGCATGATCGGATAAACCGAAATTGACAACAAAGTTAGGAGAGGATCAATCGCCACCATTGCAGGCAACGTCAAACTATACACAAATACCGAGTTAATAATACTAAGTAAAGCAAACCCCATTAAGCGGCGAATATTCTCAACATCGCTAGTGACAATGCTGATCGTTTCTCCTGCCGAATTGTTGGCAAAATAGCTCGGTGGTAGCTTGAGTAAATGCTCAAAAATTTGTTGCTTGAGACTAAACTCCACTTTGCGACCGATCCCAAAAATCCAGACGCGAGATGTCATACGGATGATCCACATCAATGATGATAAGCCAGCGATCAGCCATACATATCGTATCAAATACTGAAAATCACCATCTTTAACATCAGAAAGATCATCAACTGCGCCTCTAATCAGTGAGGGAATATATGTACCAAGCATATTTGCCAGTAGTAGGGCAAATGTACCAATAGCTAAGTCACTCCAGTAAGGACGGAGATAGTTTTTAAGATTTTGAAATTGCGATCGCGCCATAATATACCCATACTACTTTATTTTAGCAAAAGCTTACCTAGTAAGCTTTTGCTAAAAAATTTGCCTTGCACATATTTAGGATACTATCCAAAATCCAAATAAAGGTTGGCGGCGCGAAGCGATGCCGACTTTTATTTGGATCGCCACACCATGACCAAATATAACGAAGACATCCTCACATCAGTTAAATAGTTGATTTTATGATTAAGTTGTTTAGAGAATTAAATATTTCTTCGGTAAGTTTGCGAGTACATTCCTTGGCGGCGGTGCGACTGGACTGATATTCGGTTAAACGGTCAGAAACCGAAAGAGGCTCAGCAACGGAGATAATTAATTTGCGATCGCCAAAATTAGGATCTGCTTTAAAAGCTGACTTTGGATCGCGTTCAGTGACACGCTGCAAAACACTCCACATTAATTTCAGAACCTCAATATAGCGGCTAGGACTAGGATTTTGAAGGACATAATCACTGGTAACACCGATCAGACTTTCGGCAATTCGCATATGCCAATTACTATAGTGAGATTCCAAGGCTAACTGATCTGCAAAGCTTCTTTCTATAGATGATAGATGTTCAATATCCTTAATGTCATTACGAAAAATGCGATCCCATCCCGCTTGTTCGAGACGGCGACAGCGATCGATTGGTGTACCCTTTGCCTTAATGCCAAAGCTCATTTCGGAAACACTCAAAATGCGATCGGCTAAGTCCTCCAAACGGGTTAACAAATCATCTGTATCTGTAACTGCTTTGTCGGTTTGGGCATAGTTACCATAAAAGGTTTTGTAATAATCGCCGACCCACTGCACTAAATAATTGCCTAAATCATAGAGACGTTGATAGCGCGTATCGCTAGTAATAGCAGGTTTAGAAATTCCACATTCCTTTTCAATGATCGTGATCGTCTGATCGATCGCAGTCCAAGCCTCGGCTGAATATTCGTACTGAATCCCAATGGGAACAATCAACATTTCCTCAGTACGACCTTCCTTTTGCAAATCCTCGGCCGACCAAAACCCAATCTGGGCTATTCCTGGTTCTAGCTCAGCAACGGTTTCACTTTTGCCATTAGTCCCACCTTCGGGAGCCATGGAGAGAGGCTCTTTGCCGTTGGTAATCTGTTTTCGCATCAGACTTAAGGCAGGGCGATCGAGTTTGCCGCGAAAAATAGAAATGCCGCCTAGGGCTGGGAATAGCCAGTTGATATATTCGCCTGCCCATAGAGAAATACCGCGATCGTAGACAAACCCACTATGGGGAGTCTGAGCGAACTTAATTCCCATTTCCTGCGCTTGTTCTGGCACGGCATAGGAAAGCAAATACAGCATCGCAAAGGGATCGTCGGTGGTGGGATGGCGAAAGGCGATTAAATAGCGCGATTTACCATCCTGAAATTTTTTAGTTACGTCAACAAGGCGATCGATATAGCGGGTTTCAATCTGCTTGATACCACATTGCCACCGTAACCAGAAAGGCGTTACCAGCCGTATGATGTTTAATAAAAATTGATTGGGTTTGGGCGGATAAACTTTGAGGGGTGGTTGAGCGCGAGTCAGATCTACTGCCATGATTTCCGTTGTTTGTAAGCAATTTTTGCGTACAACACCCCATGGATTTACATAATAGTTACCAATTGGTAGTGTTCTTTCTCCGATCGCTGATGTTTCTAGATCAGCCTCTCTGTATACATACTGTATGCATACAGTCGGATGGGTCAGCAACCAATATTAATAATATCAGGGAATTTGCATTAAGCCGTTCAGCACGGAATTGTTTCGCCACCTTTGACGGGGAAACAATCTTTAATAGTCATATTTGCGGGGGGTGTATACGCTCAGGCGATCGCCAATTTCTAGGATTTTGGTTTTGCTAGAACCGATGATAATTACTGTTTGCATATCGGCAACGTCAGGGGCTAGTTCCGCGAGAGTAATCACGCGCACATTTTCGCCTTTACGCCCCATCCGATGCCCTAAAACAACGGGAGTATTAGGCGATCGCCATTTCAGCAATAGTTCTTTTGCCGCTGTGAGTTGCCATTGACGCTGGGTGGAAATGGGATTATAAATGGCGATCACAAAATCTGCTTGGGCGGCGGCGGCTAATCGCTGTTCGATAACTTCCCAAGGCTTAAGAATGTCAGAAAGAGAAATTGTGCAGAAATCATGTCCAATCGGTGCGCCGATCGCTGCTGCTGCTGCTTGGACAGCAGATATACCAGGGGCAACATGAATTTCAATCTGGTTCCATTTGGGTGCATCTTGATCAAGAACTTCATAGACTGCGGAAGCCATGCCATAGATTCCTGCATCACCTGAGGAAACGATGACTACAGATTTGCCGCCCATCGCTATTTCTAGGGCATGACGCGCCCGATCTAGTTCCACTCTATTATCAGAAGCGTGAATATTTTTTTCCCTTGTAAATTCCTTAACTAGATTTAAGTAGGTTTTATAGCCGACAAAATCCGTAGCTGCTTCGAGAATTTCTTTGACTTCAGGAGACATCCATTTAGCGGCTCCCGGCCCTGTGCCAATGATTGATACTTTGCCAGTGCTGGAAATATGGTCAATAGATTCTATTTGATATATCAGATACTTAGAAGATAGTTTAGAGGCGATCGCTTCTAAATTCTCTGTTGCAGAAATTAGTTCGATTTGATGGGTTGCATCATCGGCAAAGGGAAGATTGCTTTCTCGCAACCAATCAGCTTCACCAATTAACTGTACCGATGCGCCTGCCAACAAATCCGCCAGAAATATCTTGGCTTGGTGATCATCATTGAGCAAGCGATAGCCTGCGGGTGGTGATAGTAATGATGTCTGAAATCTTAACTCGCCTGTGGTGGTAATTGCGGCTTGGACTTGGAGCGCTGTGGCGATCGCTTTAGCCATCTCATTCGCGCCATTAAGTCCGCCCAATAGCGGTACGACCGCACTACCATCTTCAGCGATCGCCAATACAGGTGGTTCGGCGCGTTTATCGGAAAGCAAGGGTGCGAGCGATCGGATCAGGATACCTGCGGCGCAAATGCCAATAATCGGATGTCCTTGACTAAATAATTCGCTGACGGTTTCGCTAAACTTTTGATATTGGCGATCGGCGGTTTTGGTGCGCGAGGCAAGTCCATAAATTGTGGCGCTAGAGATTATTGTTTGGATTTGTCGAGCGATCGCGATACTCTTTTCCCCTAAAACGATGATTACAGTCGATTTCATTTGTTTTTACTATTTATGATTAGATTTTTTGTGGTTCAGCAAAATTGCGTCACAAAAAATTAGTTCTTATTATGACAGTGTAAAGCATAGATTTTCTTGACTTAATTTTTTGATTTAGCTATATTGTATAGCCATACAGATCATTAAAATTTCTTCTAAAATCAACTAAACTTAGAAATTTAGTGGCAAGCCCAAACCCTAACTTAAAAGAAATTCAACAATGGTTAGAGGAATTACCAACAATCGATGATCTCAAAAAATTAAATGGATTTGAAATTGGTAAAGCATACTACTTCGTTCGGATTGGCGGCAGATGGCGAATTGGCAAAGAAAATCCCTATATTGATGCTAAAAACTTGGCAAGTAAACCTGACAATATTCTTTGTTTTGCCGATGGAGATGAGGTAAACAAAAGAATCGCTGGGCAGAGAGATTGTGAATCAGGAAAGCTGCATACCGTTAAGATTCAAGCTGAAAAGAGAGAAGCAACTAGTTTAGATAAATTATTAGTTAAAATCGGATTGCGAAAGGAGTTTTTAGAATTTGTATGGGAAAAAACTCCACAGGAGATTTATGAGGAACAAATTGAAGAATACAAAAGATCCTATAACATCAATACTGGATTCACAGTCTTAGCTTTTATTCTGATTGTGGGACTCACAACTTTTTTAAATACAAGTAACTATAAACCTCTAGATTTCATCGACCAATTATTAAATTTAGAAAATAGCATCATTGATAAACTCAGCCTAAAATATCAACAGCTACCATTAAATAAAAAGAAAATCTTTTTACAAAGAACCGATTTATCAATATTATTAAAATCAAAATTAAATTTTGAGAGTTATTCATTCAAAGAATTACTAAAGCAATATTTTGACTCTAACAAAGAGCGCTTTAATGATAATTTTCAAAAAAAATTATTTTTAGAAAAGTTGTTAAATGAAATTAACAATATTTAAATATATAAGCTTTGACATTCTTCAAGATTGAGGCGCGATCGCGTCGCAATACTCATCGATGAAGTCTCACCCCGCGCAAGGTGAATTGCTCCTGCACAGCCAATCATCGCTGCATTATCGGTGCATAAACTCAAGGGTGGGAAAATTGCCCGAATATTATTTTCGGTTGCCATAGTCACAAGGCGCGATCGCAGCGCACTATTTGCCGCCACACCGCCAACAGCCACAATGGTCGATAAATTATGCTCGATCGCACATTTAATCGTGCGGGTCGCCAGCGCTGCCGCTACGGTTTCCTGAAAACTTGCTGCAATATCGGCGATCGGTAATGCTTCACCATTGGGGCTTAACTTTTGGGTGAGGCGCAAGACTGCGGTTTTTAAGCCACTAAAACTAGAATCATAGGGAAAATCAGGAATTCGTCCCTGCGGTAATTTGTAGGCTTTGGGATTGCCTGCGATCGCAATTTTATCAATGGCTGGTCCACCTGGATAGCCTAGCCCCAACAACCTCGCCACTTTATCAAAAGCCTCTCCTGCGGCATCATCACGGGTTTTGCCCATCACCTGATAGTCGGTATAGTCTTTAACTAAAATAATGCTGCTATGTCCACCCGAAACCAGTAAACACAAAAATGGTGGCTCCAAAGTCGTCTCGGCAAGTAATGCCGAGCAAATATGTCCTTCAAGATGATGCACAGCGATTAAAGGTTTTCTATGCAGCATTGCTAAGGTTTTCGCGGCTGTCACCCCAATCATTAACGAACCAATTAGTCCAGGGGCTGTCGTGACCGCAATCCCATCGATATCTGCCCATGTTTTGCCTGACTCGCGGTAGGCTTGCGCGATCGCAGGATTAATCGTCTCCACATGCTGACGCGCCGCAATTTCAGGTACTACGCCCCCATAGAGCGCATGGGTTAGAATTTGCGATGAAACCACGCTACTAAGAATTTGGCGATCGCATACTACCGCCGCCGCCGTTTCATCACAGCTAGATTCGATCGCAAGAACAGTTGGCATTTCTAAACAAAATTAAGATGATCTAAATGCCGCAAAGCGGCGCTTAGATCATCTTAATTGATAACTTACTTTACGGGATGTGAAGATTGCTTTACCAAGGCGCGATCGCTGATATACGATCTGAAATCAAGTTCTAAAACGAAAATCTCGTTATTTTTGCCTATCTTAACAAAGGTAAATTAAGGTCAGTCCATGAAAAGACTTTTTGCTCTCATTCTAGTTATTGCTTTGTGGTTTGGCGTTAGCCTCTCCTCCACCCCTGCGGCCTACGCAGACTTATCAGTTTTGACTCCTTGTGCCACTTCTTCGGCATTTCAAGATCGCTTGCAATCAGAAGTTGATGGTTACACCGCACGTCTAGCCAATTTCAGTGCTGGTAGCTCTGCTGCTGCATATCTCAATGGCAAAATCGCTCAAACTGAAGCTCGCTTTACCAAATATGCATCCTCTGGCTTGCTTTGTGGTGAAGATGGTCTACCTCACTTGATCAGCGATGGTCGTTGGAGCCATGCAGGTGAATTCACGATCCCTGCCCTTATGTTCCTCTACATCGCAGGTTGGATCGGTTGGGTCGGTCGTAGCTACTTGATCGCAGTTCACAAGGATTCCGCAACCGCAATTCAAAAGGAAATCATCCTCGATCTTCCTCTTGCAGTTAAGTCTTCCTTGAGTGGCTTTATGTGGCCTCTTGCTGCACTCAAAGAGTTTGGCACTGGCGAATTAGTAGTTCCTGACAGTGAAGTTACAGTTTCGCCTCGTTAAGCCTTAACTAGGCTAAGCGCGATCGCTTTGCTCCAAAGTATTTTAATTATTCGTAATTAGGATGCTTTGGAGAATATAAAAACTATCTAATAAGGAGAATTCCATTGAACGGCTTTTTATCATCTGCTCCCGTTGTAGCTACCATATGGCTCACCATCACTGCTGGTATCTTGATCGAAGCTAACCGCTTGTTCCCAGATACCCTCACCTTCCCTTTCTAAATTAGCAATAGCTAAACAAAAATGGAGGTGTGGCGCAAAGCGCCACACCTCCATTTTTGTTTTTGATAGGACTTACAGCAAAGCAATGCATCGTAAGGGCAATGCATTGAGGGTTTTAAATCATTTTGCGTAAGTCCTATTTAATATTGCGATAGAATAATGCAAGCCCTGAAGCAATGACAGGAATATATGAAATCTTCTCTTAGTACTGACTATATCAGTTTCCTGCCTCGACTGAGAGCAGGCGATCGCGTTACCTATGGCGGCACACAGTGGGAAGTTGAGGACTTTAGCACCTACGACGATGCTAAGGGCTATGAAATGATGGAATGGTTGCTTCGGTCAAATAAATCTAGTTATTATTTATTGCGGGAAGTTGATCCTGAGAACCCTGAAACTGATGTAAATTGGTACTTATCAGAAGAGATTTCCGTTAATCGCCTATCGGGTGAACATGTGGGCGATAACATCAAGTTTGGGCTATGGGATGCTATGCGTGAAAGTCGTGAGCCTTATCCCAAATTACGAGCTTTAGGCAGGCTCTATTATTTTGAATCATTAACAGAAGGCACTTATAACAGCGTTGATGGCAAAGAATCCCGTACTACATGGGACTATTGGGATGAAGAACATCTTTGGAATTTGGCGATCGAAGCATGGCAAGACCACGAACTCCATGTCTATTCGACCAAAAAAGTTAGCCCTGAAGACTTTGCGATCGCCGATAAATTCGATAGACCGCAAAAATTAGCTGCACCTGATGCTCCCAGTCGCAAACCTCAGGTCAACGATCGCACTTGGGAATGGGTATGTGCTTGGGCGTTGGTAATTATTGGCTTTATTTTAATGACATCTGGAGATTGGTAAAACATGACTTCTTTATTTGTCGAACAGCAAGCCAATGGAACTGCATTTTATATTAATGGGGAATTACAGTTTCACAGTGCCGATGAAGCAATTTACCATGAATATTTGACGATTCCTGCGATCGCCTTAGCCGCTAAACGTTTTCCCGATCAACCTTTGCGAGTTCTCATTTGTGGCGGTGGCGATGGACTCGCCGCAAGGGATATTTTAAGATTTCCACAGGTTAGTCATATTGATCTGGTGGACTATTCCCAAGAAGTAATCGATCTTGCGAAGGATATTTTTGCCCCTTTTAATCAAAATAGTTTGATTAATCCTAAAGTAAACCTGCATGTTCATGAAGCCTTTGCCTTTTTGTCTAACATTACCGAAAAAATAGAAAATAACCACCAGCAAAGAGAAGATTACGCCTACCATGTGATTATTTGTGACTTCACCTATCCCACTACCGTTGCAGAAACTCAAATATATTCACAGGAATGGTTTGCCTTGCTCAAGCAAGTCTTGGTTCCATCAGGACTTATAGCGGTTAATTCAGTATCTCCCGATCATAATACTCTCGCTTTTTGGTGTATTTACAAGTCCATGCAGTCTACAGGCTTAATCGCAAAGCCAATGCAGCTCATGATTCCTTCTTTCATAAATCATGATTATGGTAATTGGGGTTTTTTTCTAGCTTCTGAAACAAATATTACTCGTTTAGAATTAGCCTCGCTTGATTTACCGAATAATCTGTGCGAATTAAATCTTGACAAATTAATGAATGTGTTTCTGTTGGATCGCACGATTGTTAAAGCTCAGAATTTAGCAATTTCCCATCATCAAGGATCTTCGCAACTATTCTTCTATCTACTCAATCATCGTAATATTTCGATCTCTAATGATGAGAATGAGTTAGATGATATAGATAAAAAAGTAGATTTTCTGAGTTTAGAGGATAACCAACCATCACTAGTAACCATTTCAGAAACTGAGACTATTCCATCTTGGTTTATGTCAGGCGATCCTTTGAATCTAGACAATTTAGCTAAGGCTTGGCTAGAACAAATAGAAGCTAATCCTGATGAGATGATCATACCTGCACAGCATTATTCGCAAACTCCCGAAGTTTCTCAAGAATGGCTAGGTAGAGCCACCCAGTTACTCAATCAAATCGATTTCTCTCGCTTAATTGCCAAATTGTTAGAGCGATCGCAAGAATTACCCCATGAAATCGCGACAGATCTCCGCGAATTACAAACCAAATTTCTGAAGTTTCAACAGCTTCAACAGTCTCGACAAGTCGAGCAAATCCCCTCACAGGAATCTTTTCAAGGAATTTATGATCATTCCGAAACTAGCCCTTCTTTTAGTCTGACTACTGCCAAAGTAATCGCCATTGTTTCCCTCACTTTATTAGTGGCAAATTTAGCGGCTCCCGATGCTGTATTTGCTAAGGGTTCAACTTCTTCTTTTGCTAGGACTGGTAGCACTGGTAATGGTAGTGGTGGGTTAGAATTTTTGGGGCTGATGATGACTGTGGGTGGTGTTATTTGGCTGATTAATCTGGCGAGTGACAATAAAAAATAGTAATCGATAGGCGGCGCGATGCGCCGCCTATCACACAGTATTTCATAAGTAAATTTTTAAAAGCGTTGCTTCGCAACGCTTTTAAAAATTTACTTGGTTCGGGTTTAAATGCAAAGCGTTGTAAAGTAAGAAGTAAAAAAGTAAAAAGTGATTCTTAGGAAATTGTTAGATCGCGATCGCCCTGCGTGGGATCGATTAACGCAAATATCTGATCGTGGTTGTTTCATGCAGTCTTGGGCATGGGCAGATTTTCGAGAACTTGATGGCTATCAAACCTTTCGCTATGGACTTTTTGATGACTCAGATCAATTAATTGGCGGCTGCATTTTCTACTTCTATCCTCAACGCAGTTCCGCTAATTTGATCTTTGCGCCTGCGGCTCCACTATTGCCACAAAATCTGGAAATAGAAGCAATGCAGCTTTTACTGCTAGAAGCTGAGCAAATTGCTAAAAATCTGGATAATAGTGGGGCGATCGCTTTACGCATTGAGCCTTTGCGATCAGAAAAACCTGCATGGATGGGATCGGATTTCAAGCGATCGCCTGCCGATCTGATGCCTTCAGAAACGCTCTGGATTGATTTACAAAAAAGTGAATCGGAGTTATTAGCGGCAATGCACCACAAGGGACGCTATAACCTGCGCCTCAGTCAACGCTATGGCGTGGAAACTTCATTCACCAACGATGATGCGGCAATTCCTCATTTCTACGATTTGTTTTATGAAACGGCCCAACGTCAAAGTTTTTTGAGTGAACCCTACGGATTTTTTATCAAACTTTGCCAAAGTCTATTTCGTGAAGGGCTTGCCGAAATTGGCTTTGCGAAGTACAAAGGCGAAATCTTAGCAACGATATTATTAATCTATTGGGGCGATCGCTGTGTATATCTGTATGGTGGACGCAGTGAAAGCGATCGGCAAGTGATGCCCGCCTATGCCTTACATTGGGCGGCAATCCAACGGGCCAAGCAACGGGGTTACAAAATTTATGATTTCTATGGCTACAGCGCCGATCCTGATCATGCGTATTACAATTTCTCAAGATTTAAGCGCCAATTTGGAGGCAAAGTCATCACCACCATCGGCGCTCATGACTATTTCTTTTATGATTCCCTCGCCGATGCGATCGTGCAATTACTGTCTAGTGGTGTTGTGTCATCAAAATGCCATGCTGTTTTTGTTGCTTTAGCAAATAGTTCAGGATCTTTGAGTCCTGCCTTTGCCTCAATCCAATAGCGACTATTGCTCTGACTGGGCTGCCAATTTTTGCTCCCATCTCATGATACTTGTATGGGATTTTTCCAGCACTCTCCCACTTGCTCTGATTCCCATCCCCTCACTCCTCATCTTCAGAGCAAACGATACTATACTTACTGGGGTTCTCAGCCTTGATATTACGCTTCCTGTGCTTTCGCTAAATTTCTTACCGCATCCTTTGCATAAGTAGTTCTGGATGGCTTTGCCATTTTGGTGGTGGTGTTTGCCGTTTTTGATGATTTTTTCACTCTGGCACTGTGAGCATTCCATAACTTTCTCCTTTGCTCTGCCTCTATTTTCTCATACCACTAATTCACTGACCAGTGCCGTCGCTTCAGCGCTGAGAGTGTCAATTACCGCGACTCCCTCAAGGATCGCTTTGCATTTCCTTAGGATTTAACCGCTACAATGCGATTATAATGCGATCAAAAAATATCTATGAATTACCAAAAGCGATCGCGTCGTCAAGGTTTCTGGCATCGTCAAGGCTGGCAAATGTTCTTACCAAGGGCGATCGCGCTGTTATTAGCAGGTTTATGTGCAGGTTTATGTTTGTTTGCCCTCGCTGCTTGTGAGCCGATCCCTGAACCAAATCAAATGACCGTCGGGACTGCTAATCGCCTCAAAACTGTCCTAGGTCGTGGCAAATTGGTTTGCGGTGTCAGTGGCGAATTACCAGGATTTAGCTTTGTCAATAAAGAGGGGAAATATTCGGGATTAGATGTAGATATTTGTCGGGCGATCGCGGCGGCTTTGTTTAACGATCCTAACGCGGTGCAATTTCGGAATCTGAATGCGAAGGAACGCTTCACCGCTTTGCAATCGGGTGAAGTGGATGTACTAAGTCGCAATACCACATGGACATTAAGCCGCGATACTGCTTCACGGCTTGCTTTTATGCCTGTGGTTTTCTATGACGGTCAAGGCGTAATGGTACGCAAGGATAGCAATATTAAGTCCATTACCGATTTGAAGGATGCCGATATTTGCGCTCAAACGGGGACAACTACGGAACAGAATCTTGCCGATCAAATGCGAAAGCGGAATCTTACCTACAAGCCCGTAGTTTATGAAGATGTGAATGCCACGTTTAATGCCTATCAAGCAGGACGTTGCGCGGCTATTACCGCCGATCGCTCGGCTCTTGTGGTGCGCCGTACTCGTCTCTCCGATCCTGAGAGTCATGTGGTTTTAGATTTCGTGATCTCTAAGGAACCCTTAGCGCCTGCGGTGGGCGATGGCGACTCGAAATGGTCAGATATTGTGAAATGGATTATTTTTACGGCGATCGAAGCTGAAGATTTGGATATTTCTTCTGCTAATTTAGCGACTCAGTTACAGAGCAAAAATGCCGAAATTCGTCGATTTTTAGGAGTCGATGGCAGCTTGGGGAAAGATATGGGTGTTGCCAATGATTTCACAGCGCGAGTGATTAAGCATATCGGGAACTATGCCGAAATCTACGATCGCAATCTGGGCAAAGATACATCTTTCAAATTGCCACGCGGACAGAATGAACTCTGGAAAAATGGCGGTCTAATGTACGCGCCCCCATTTCGTTAGCGAAGAGGGTTGAGCATTTGCGGATGGAAATTGTCATGAAAGTTGGGAAATAGTGGCGCAAATGCTCAAACCCAAACCAAGAAAAAATTTAAAAGTGTTGCGAAGCAACACTTTTAAATTTTTTCTTATGGTTCGTTTGATCGGCAATTGCTGTGGAAATGTCGATGGATAGTTTGCTACCGCTATAGAATAGAGGAATAACTCAAGACCAGTAAATCATGCAAATATCTTTAGAAAACCTGTTAGAAGAATTGTCAGGGATTGAGGCGATTACAAATCCGCAGCAAGTTGCCAAACTTTCAGAAGATTTTGCTCATTTCAGTCCTATTCTTGTTCCGTTATTAGCGGGGAAGGTTGGTGATGTTGTAGTCTATCCAAGCAACGAAAGCGAAGTACTGAGGATTGCTCAAACCTGTGTCAAATATAAAATCCCTCTGACAGTGAGGGGCAGTGGCACAGGCAATTATGGGCAATGTACGCCTCTGAAAGGTGGTGTAATTTTAGAAACTTCACGACTTCAATCGATCAAATGGATTAAAGCAGGGCTGGCTTGTGTGGAAACAGGCGTAAAAATAGTAACACTCGATAAAAAAGCGCAAGAAATTGGTTGGGAATCGCGAATGGTTCCATCGACGTTTAGAAGTGCAACGGTGGGCGGTTTCATTGCAGGGGGAAGCGGTGGAATTGGCTCGGTTTTGTATGGTCAGTTGCGCGATCGCGGTAATCTCAGAGCCGTGCGTGTCGTCACCATTGAAGATGAACCACGCATTATCGAACTACGCGGCGATGATGTGCAGAAAGTGAATCACGCCTACGGCACAAATGGCATTATTACAGAATTGGAAGTTCCTTTAGCCCCTGCCTATGGCTGGTCAGAATTTGTGATTAGTTTTGCCGACTTCATGACTGCGGCAAGCTTTGGGCAATCTCTAGGTAACAGCGATGGCATTATTGCCAAAATGATCAGTGTTCATGCTGCGCCGATTCCTAATTATTTTGCGGCTTTACAGAGCTACATCCCTAAAGATTCCCATTGTGCTTTAGTGCTGATTGCCGAAAGCGATCGCGAACCATTTTTGAGCTTAGTTCAAGAATTTAAGGGTACAGTTTGCTATGAGAAAAGCGCTCAGGACTCAGGTAAAGGAATTAGTTTGGTGGAATTTTCTTGGAATCACACCACTTTACACGCTCGCGCCGCCGATGCTTCCCTTACCTATTTACAAAGTCTATTTCTGAATGATCCCAAATTAGAACTTTTGCAGCAAATGTACGATCATTTTGGCGATGAAGTGATGATGCATTTAGAGTTTATTCGGGTGAATGGGGTGGTGATTCCTGCGGCGATTCAGGTAGTCCGTTTTACGACAGGCGATCGCCTCAATGAAATCATTCAGTACCATGAAGCGCAGGGTGTATTTATTGCGAATCCGCACACTTACATTCTCGAAGATGGCGGCATGAAAACCGTAGATTATGAGCAGTTAAATTTCAAGAAAATGGTCGATCCTTACGGTTTAATGAATCCTGATAAAATGAAAGCTTGGACATAAAAACGTGAGTTCCCGTCATACAGCAATTGTCGCGTAAACAAATCACAAGAACATTTTTAAAAGTCTTGCTTCGCAAGACTTTTAAAAATGTTCTTGGTTTGGGTTTGAGCGCAAAGCGCTGTAACTCTATGCTCCAAAGCAGATAATCCAGACAGGTAGCATCAAAAATAAGCCAATGAATGAGAAGGCGATCGTGCTAATCAGTAAATCGCGATCAAGATTGTAAACTTCCGCCAGAATTAGCACCGATAAGCCTGTGGGTGTACCTGACATCAAGGTGAGAATTAAGCGCGGATCATTTCTTAACCCAAAAGCGGTGGCTCCTAGCCCGATCGCTAAAGGTACGATCGCCACTCTTAAAAAAGCGGCGATCGCCGCAGGTTTGAGGCTATTCCAATGCTCAATTTTGCCTAATCGTAAGCCAACTAAGGACAGCGCAAAGGCGATCGTCACCCATACCCCTGCATCCAGTCCCGATTCGATCGCCGCAGGTAAACCGATGGGGCGAGTATACCAACCGATCGCAAAAGCCCACAGACTCGGCACAGTGGCAACATCAAGCAATAATTTCCACCAAGTCGGCTTGACCTCACTCTTGCCAAAATAGCTGGCAATGAATACGGCAATCCCATAGTTTCCTGCCACATTACTCGCGATGCTATACAACACCGCCCAATCTGCATAGGTGGAACTAGCAAGAGAATTAGTCAGGGTCAAGCCCACAAAGCCCGTATTGCCGAGCATTGTCGCCAAAATAAAGCTTCCTAAACTAGAGCGATCGCTATCTGCTTGTTTCGCAAATTGCCAGCCAATTAGGGCAAGCAGCCAACTGAGAACTAAGGCGGCGATCGCCACATAGGGAATATAGGGAGTATCCGAAAATTGCGTATGTCTGGCAAGGACAAATAACTGTAATGGCACACCCACCCAATAAAGCGCAACCCCCAGAAATTTAGAGGCGCTTTGAGGAGCGAATCTCGAAAATAATAAGCCAACACCTGTCCATAGAACTAATGGAATATAGGCCTTAATCAAATCAGTAAAATGGAAGATCGACCAGAAATCATTAATATCAGTTAGCAACATTCACAATCCATTCAGTAATACCATCAGCGAGGGTCTTAGCCAATAGATTTTGCTGTTGTGGATCGATAATCCATTCAAACTCAACGGGATTGATCATAAATCCTAATTCTAGAAGTACAGAAGGAGTATTTGTGGGACGCACTAGGGCTAAGTTATTCCAATACACACCATAATCATTGCGGGTTAGCTTTTGAGAAATATAGGTGTTAATGAACTTAGCAAAATCTTGAGCCTGTGAATTGTACCAAAAAGCACTGACTCCTGATGTATTGATTGCATCACCATCATCGGGCAGAGCGTTGTAATGGAGGCTGATCGAGAGGGTGGGTTCTTCCTGCGTAATTTTGGCAACCCTTGCCGCTAAATCCAGATCAACATCATCGGTGCGAGTCATCACGACCTTTGCCCCACGATTTTGTAATTCCGCTTGCAATAGCTGAGAAATCTTTAAGGCGACATCTTTTTCAGGATATCCCGTTGGCGATCGCGATCCCAAATCCTCCTTTCCACCATGTCCTGCATCGAGGAGGATTTTAGCGCCCTTAAGAGGAGATTCTTGATTTGACGCAGAGAGAATGGGTGGATGTTTGAGAGATAGGATCAGATTTGTACCTTGATAGCGAACTTTATAACCCCATTGTTGTTTGGGTTTCAGGCTAATGGTATAGGTGATCTTGTCAGGTTCAGACTGTACCCACTCTAGGGTGTTGATAATTGATGTGGGGGCAATGGAAATTGTGTCGGTTTGGGCGGTGATATTATAAAGAGTTAGGGCGATGGTGCGATCGCCTTGGATAATCGAAATTGGTACTGGCACTTCTAAGGGAATGATCACCTCTGTCCAAACATTATCTTTATCGACAATGCGCTTGGTTTTAATACTGCGAACCGTTGAATGGGTATAGGTTTCCATCTCTTCGATTTTAGTCATGCTCTTTCTCACCCATCCGCCATAATCTAACCTGAGCCAATCACCTTGTTTTCCTGTGATCAGGGCTTTGGTTCCTTGGGGGAGAGGGGTTAACCTTGAGAAGTCTGTACTTGCGCCAGTGCGGGCATCGGCAGCGATCGCGATTATTTCTGCAACTTGGATATATTTAGAAGAGAGAATTTCTACTGTACCTTTAGCTTTTTCCTTAATCACGCGATCTCCTAGGCGCATCTCATACTCAGGCTGACCGAGTTGCCCAGAATTTTCAAAGTTGGTGCAGCCCCGAAAATATCCTGTGGGTGATTCATCGGTAGCAGCATTATTACCTGTAAGTACCGATGAATTGGGCGGTAATTGGATATTACGGCGGCGGGGTAATAGTGGAACCTCGCGATCGCCAACCCTCACCACTAATTTGGCACTAGGTGTGGCGATCGCATCAAAGCAAATTCTCTCATTGGGTTGTCTGGCAATATCGGCAGTGGGAAAAAGAGAACTCTTAATAAAACCAATCTCCTTTGGAGGCTGAGTAATTCTTGACGTTCGCGCCACCTTGACATTGATTTGGCGATCACCATTGCGATCGCTGGTGTACTTGATCTTAAAAATATTGTCGCCGATTTGAAGGGGCAAGCTCGGCGCAAAATGTCCTGCGGCACTCCTCGAAATGACTTGATCATTGATGCTGACATTACCTTGCTTAGGCGCAGTTCCAATGAAAAAGAGGCGATCGCTAGTGGTGGTATGTTCTAACGGCGGATAGGTGAGATGTAGTTGTGTCGGCGGAACAAAGTTCTGTGCGTTATTCTGTGAGTTATTCTGTGCGCTAGTTGCAGTGGCAATGAAAAAGCTCAACAAGCCAATCAAAAAAAGTCCTAACAGTCGCCGCATAAATTCTATCGCTTTCCCAAAAGAGAGATGTAACGCATCATTGTTCAATACTATTACATCGTAAAGGAATTTTTAAAAGGCTTGCAAAGCAAGCCTTTTAAAAATTTTTTGATTTTGAGACAACACAAAACGCTGTAACGCATTAAATGCATTAAATATAGTAGGACTTACGCAAAATGATTTAAAACCCGCACCGCATCGTAAGGGCAATTCATGAATTGCCCTTACGATGCAGTGCTTTGAGTAAGTCCTATATAGGACTACCCATAAAGCTATATTCTAAATTTAGTAAGCGATATAAAAATTAGTTCAATTAACTTAAATATGAAAATTTTAGTAATGGGTGGCACAAGATTTATTGGCGTGTCACTAGTCAAGCTGC
>Ga0316612_1000004_pt1 | contig 119743 bp, 125 predicted proteins | sample MIS2016226_MG_FD_207676 | JGI IMG/M metagenome (GOLD analysis project Ga0316612, IMG submission 207676) | Microbial mat bacterial communities from Middle Island sinkhole, Lake Huron, Michigan, United States - MIS.2016.226 | ecosystem: Environmental > Aquatic > Freshwater > Lake > Sediment... | reverse complement strand
AGTCTGCCTCGAAGATAGGAAACTATCTTGCCAGTTAGTACTACTACGGAGTGAGTAAAACCTGCGGATGCTGAGTAAGACCAAAACTGAGTTCGCTTAGTCTAGGCTTCGGCAAATGAAAGAGGAATCCCGTACTCTATTTTTTGTTTACAGAAAAAATGAGTGTCGGGTATGTCACATTCGCCTAAATATCTACGCTAATATCTGCATACAGCACTTTGCGCTTAATTAAACCCCAGATAAATTTGGGGAAGTGGCACTATCCCTATCTTAAAATAGAAAAAAGCAAAAAAAGCGGCGCATTGCGCCGCTTTTTTTGCTAAGAACATCTATGACATCCGACAAAACTGACCTGAATGTAATTTGACTTCACCCACATCAGGTATCCATGCAGCCCAGTAACCATCTGGGTATTGACACATCAACAACGCTTCATCGTAGCAACTAGATAGACTTGTTTCGAGTACCGTTACCCAAGTAGAAGGCAATGGCTGTAGGCATTGAGGATAATTAGAAGAATGCCGAAGATTTTTAGTCGTTGGGGAGCTTTGTCGATGTGTTGTGGTTTTCATAGTTTTATTGCCTAAATTTGAATCTTTGCAATTGGCGTATTAGGTTTTGTTAAGTTGAATATTTAAAGTTTTTTATTAAACGATCTTTTTAAGATATAAATTTGTCTATCAATAAATTATGTCATGAGAAAAGTATATATGCAAAATTTAGTATTAAAAGATACAGAATATTATTAAAAGTTAAAGATCTGAAAATACTCATAACCGAGATAAATTCGCAAATTGCTTGCTTCACAAGCTTTTTGCAAATTTATCTCGATTTGTGAAAGCGCAAATTGCTACATAGGCTTTTATTAATGCCAAAATACGGTTAAAATCTTGCCCTAGTTTGTGGATACTTGGTGGACCGAATGCGCGATCGCCGTCATTGGCAATATCTAAATCAATTTTTGATTGTGTTTATGGCAATTGTGGCGATCGCTTGCTTAACTTTGGGGCAAGCTGAGTCAGTGCAAGCACAATCTGTAGATGAGTTAAAAAACTATCAAAATTTTGTTGATCAACAACGGCAGATTATTCAGAAGCAACAGGAACAAATTAATGCTCTGGCGAAACCTGCTCAGTCGCGCCTCGAAGCCCTCAGAAAAAATGTGCGCGTGACTGAGGCTCAGATTCAAGACAATGAGAAAAAAATTCGTCTGGCTCGCAATCAATTACAAACCCTGAGTACGAAGCTGCAAGAACTAGAGTACGACCTCAATAAAAAGCGTGATGCCACTTCCGCAAGGTTGCGCTATTTACAAAGACAACAATTGCAGCGATGGTGGATCACTTTGCTCAGTAGTCGGGATCTCAATCAATTTGCCGATCGCCGCCGTCAGATTGAGCGCATTTATGATGGCGATCGCAAGTTATTGGGGGATTTGAGTCAAAAATCAGAACGGATCGAAAAACAGCGTAATCAAATAGCTGCTCAAAAAAATGAGGTTGAGCTACTAACTCAAAAGTTGAAATATCAAAAATCAAATATTGAGGCGGAAGCGGTTGCTCAACAAAACACGATTGATCGCTTAAAGAGCGATCGCAAAGCTCTGGAACAGGCTGAAGATCGTCTTGCCGAGGACTCGCGCCGCCTATCGCAAATTATTATTGCCAAAGTTCAGCCCTATTCAGGACTGGTGCTGCCTTCGGGATCAGGTCAGCTTATGTATCCTACGGTTGGTGCAGTTACGAGCAATTTTGGTTGGCGCACCCATCCGATTTTGGGAACTGAACGCTTTCACGCAGGGATCGATTTTGGGGCGGACTATGGTAGCTTGATTTATGCCAGCGCCCAAGGGAGGGTGATCTATGCAGATTGGTATGGCGGCTATGGCAATTCTGTGATCATCGATCACGGTAATGGCATGACCACTCTATATGCTCACTGTAGTGAGTTGTATGTCAAAGATGGTGATGTGGTACAGCAAGGTCAACCCATTTCGGCTGTTGGTTCAACGGGTTTTTCGACGGGGCCACATTTGCATTTTGAGTTACGCGCTAATGGCGAACCGATCGATCCTGCTGCTTATTTATAACGCTTTGCGCTCAAACCCAAGAATTTTTGTAAAAGTGTAGCGTGGCAACACTCTTACAAAAATTCTTACCAAACGTCTGGCAAAATCGCATCTTGAAAATCGGTAGTTTCTGTATTTGCCCCAGTAAAATTAGTTTTGCTAAGATTAGCGCTGGTGAAATCAGCCCGATTAAGATCAGCCCGACTCAAATCTGCGCCGATAAAATAAGCTTCATTACAATTTGTTCCGCGCAGATCTGCGCCAATCAGATCGCATCCACAGAGATTGGCCCGATAAAGATTTGCCCCGATCAAATTTGCTCGACAAAGATTTGACTCGCTCAGATCAATATCAACTAGGGTTGCGCCGATTAAATCTGTACCCACTAAGCTGGAAACATTGAGATTGCTGTGGGATAAATCGGCTTCACTCAAGTTAGCACGGCTAAAATCAGTACCTGCTAAATTGGCTTCTCGTAACTCCGCACGGCTGAGATTTGCGCCGATTAGCACCGCCCCAATCATACTTACCCCATTCAAGCTAGACATATTTAGCTTGGCGGTCGAGAGATCGGCGCGATCGAGTTTGGCAAGGCGCAAGTTAGAGCCGCGTAAATCTGCCCCACTTAAATTTGCTTGGCTCAGATTGGCTTCACTTAGACAAATCATGCTGAGTTGTGCGGAACTCAGATTGACATCACTGAGATCGATGCCCTTGAGATTTGCCATACTCAAGTCAGCACCGCGCAAATTCGCTGAAGTCAAATTGACATCCCGCATTTTTGCGCTACGCAAGTTAACCATACTGAAATCAATGCCAGATAGGTTCACGTTTTCTAGCTGGATTTCACTGAGATCAATCCCACGAATGTCAGGATGGCTCTCCCTCCATGCGTTCCAGCTAGTTACGCCTTGATCCAGCAGTTTGATAAATTCGTCGATCGCCACGGTTAATCTTTACTCGTAAAATTAGCAGACTTGCTTTGATTTTATTAATATTTGCATATTAATATTTGCGTTCTTGCGGTGTGAAGCGATCGCGATCAATGGCTTGTAAGCTCATATCAACGGGGCGATCACTAGTCTCTACCTTACCATTTTCTAAATAACCAAGGGTATGTTTGAGGTAATTAGTATCATCGCGTTGGGGAAAATCTTCGCGAGAATGTGCGCCACGACTTTCTTGGCGTGATAGGGCGCTGGACATAATAATTTCGCCGACGGTGAGTAAACTTTTTAATTCGATCGCCTGCATTAACTCCATATTAAAAACGGGGCTTTGATCATCAATGAGCAAGTCATTTTCGTAGCGATCGCGAATAGTTTGGAGTTTGGCTAAGCCATTTTTTAAATGCTGATCATCGCGAAAAATGCCGCAATGCTCGGTCATCGTGTCTTGCAATTGTTGACGAATATCGGCAATGCGTGATTTGCCTTGTTTAGCTAATATCTGTTTGAGTTTGATGTCAGCATCGATCAGATAGGGGCGCGACACGATTTGGGGCATGGCGCGATCGCTGACGTACTCGCCCAATTTTTCGCCTGCTCTTTTCCCAAAAACCACACATTCTAAAAGGGAATTTGCACCTAAACGGTTTGCGCCATGCACCGACACACAGGCGGTCTCCCCTGCGGCAAAAAATCCTGCGATCGGCTGACTGTCTCTGCCAATTACCTGACAATTGATATTCGTAGGAATTCCACCCATAGAATAATGGGCAGTGGGGCGCACAGGTAAAGGATGATCGATGCAGTCCACCCCTGCTAACCGCAAACCTTCCTCACGGGCAAAGGGAATCCGACTGAGGATTTTGTCTCTTCCCAAATGGCGCACATCGAGATAGACATAATTACCGCCGTTGATGCCACGTCCTGCCATGATTTCACAAGCAATATTCCGCGAGGTAATGTCACGGGGCGAAAGTTCCATTCTATTTTTACTGATCGGATAATTCGCCATAAAGCGATCGCCTAGGTCATTAATTAAGTACGCCCCCTCACCGCGCACTGCTTCAGAAATCAATACTCCCGCAGGATATAAGCCCGTTGGATGGAACTGCACAAATTCCATATCTTGCAACGGCAAGCCAATTTTTGCAGTTAAACAAAGTCCATCTCCTGTGGAAGCTAAATCATTGGAGGTAGTATTAAAAACGCGCCCATAGCCTCCTGTTGCCATTAATACCGCCTTTGCCCTAAAGACTTCTATTTGCGAAGTTTCCAAACTATAGGCGATAACTCCTTTTACTTCCGTTCCATTTGCGCCATCTTCATAAATCAAATCCATCACATACCATTCTTGGTAAATCGTGCCGCCTAGTCGCCGCAGGTTCATCACCAATTCATGCAGAATCGCGTGACCTGTTTTATCTGCTGCGTAGCAAGCACGACTAAAGGTATGTCCGCCAAAGGGTCTTTGAGCAATCTTTCCATCGTCGGCACGGGAAAAGAGAACCCCTAAATGTTCTAAATCAATAATTACTTCGGGAGCCGATTCGGTCAAAACCCGCACCGCATTTTGATCGGCAAGATAATCGGAACCTTTGATCGTGTCGAAGGCATGGGTCAGCCAATCATCCTGATCGACATTTTTGAGCGATGCGGCGATGCCTCCCTGTGCAGCGACGGAATGCGATCGGATCGGATGCACCTTGGAAATTAGACCCACACTAAGATGGGGGGAGTTCTGCGCGACGGAGAGGGCTGCCCTAGAGCCAGACAGTCCCCCACCAATAATTAACACGTCATGATCGATCATAGAATTTATACTTTCTATTTAAGTTTTGTGTATTCCAGATAGGTTTTGAAAAAGCGCAAAGCGCTATACCCAATTGCTAGATTTAACCACAACTACCACAATCTAGACTGCCACAGTCGCCACAACCATTACAATCTAACCCTGATAAGCAATCAGCATTATCACAATTAAGATCGGGGCAGTTTAAGCGATCGCAGTCCACAATGCCAGTGCGATCGGCACAATCAGCGCAATCAATAAAATCAGCACAGTCAATATAATCCAAACAATTGTTATTGCCTCCACCATCGTTATTAGCTTGGTTATTGGTTGTCTTATCAATTTGCGATCGCTTTTTTCTTGACCATTGTGAGCCACCCAGCTTCTTTTTATCGGTTTGATTTTCAGGACTTTCTGACTCTTTAGGTAAATTGAGATCTTCAGAACCATCATTATTTTTCGGGGTTCCTAGATCTCCCGATTCGATCGCCACCGCATTAGGAATGATTCGACTTGCATAATACTCACGCCTTGACTGACATTTTGCTCGACGTTGCTTTAAAATTTCATTGGCTTCACGACATTCCTGAAAGCGACCCTTAGCATTGGCGATCGCCGCAAAAATCCCCTCCTCCGCAATCACGCGCTTAAAATATTGGGAACAGGAATCACAGCCATACAAAACTCGATGGGCGCAAGAAAATCCTTTGTGAGGCGAAATAAATCTTTGATAGCCACTGATGGCGATAATCGCTAAGCCTCTTGTCGCCCCATTGACGACATCGGCGATCGGCAGCTTGACAATCATCTTTTTCTGCATTTATCGCCGCACTTAGGCAATTACAACGTGGATCATGATACAGGACTGATTATGCTAATCTCAATCAGTCTTAATATTTCTCAGGATCTTTGCATAGATATTTTGAGGAAGTAGATGAACCCCAGAGAAATTTTGGGAAGTGGCGCGGAGCAACGCTTCCCAAAATTTCTCTGTACTGCTCAAAGCCTCAATAGGCTGTGTGTGTTGTAAGTTAGGAAATAGCTTCAGCTTCTTTTTTGTGGGGACTAGTCATCAGTTGTTGCGCTGTTGATTGCTGACAAGCAGACATGGTTTTAATATGTTCCATCTCATCGTCACGGATCGCCACAAACACATCATATAAATTGTTGACTTCAGGTCGGCGTATTTCCGATGGGTGGGTAGTTTGAAACTCGTCAAACATATACAAATCACCATCACGATAGTATTGCAGCGCCACATCTGGAGCAGGTTGTTGCTTTAGAAATTCTGCTTCAGCATTGAGAAACTTGTCATAGCTCTCATAGGCGTGTTCTTCGACCATTTCCATAAAATGATAGGCAGATTTTGGTGAGATCATGTATACAACGATGATGATCCAGTAATACAGAAGCGCTGCGGCTCTGGCAAGCAGGCGATCGCCCCAAAAATTTGATCCGCCCAGTTCTTCCATAATCAATAGATGGTGCAGTTCATTCCATGACTCGGCGAAGTGGATTTTTAGCCAGTCGCACTTCCGCCACAAGCCAAGGGTTTCGTAAAGATGGAGGACTGATAGATAGGAGAAGTATGGGACACGAGCCACGGTTTCTAGGACATAGAAGCGAGGGTAAGGGCGCTTGGCATAAACGACATTGATTACGAAAACGAGAATGCCAACTAAGAGACGAATCATTAATTTGACCTGTAATAAAATACGAAAGATGATTTGATCAACCACATGACTAATACCAAATTAAGAAATGGCTGTGCCATTTCTTAATTTAATAATCGTTATTGGACTGCGATAAAGTCTTTAGCCGTTCAAGACATCTTTTTTATGTTGAGGAGCCGCAGCCACTGTCGCCACCTCTGCCAAAAGATCATCGGCTACGCCCATTTCTTTGAGGGTAATCATCAAATCCTCGGCAACCGCATCAAAGTGATCGCTGTTTAAACCTTGCTGTGCTACTAGATCCTTGTGAGCTTCACGCATCTGCTCGCCACTGTATTTATCAGTGCCGCCAAAAGCATAGGTGAGAAACGCTTTTTGGTGCATCCGTTGCTTCACCATGTCGGTATTCTCAAAAAAGTGTTTGATGCGATCATCCTGCAACACTCTTTCGTAAAAGCGATCGACAGCGATATCAACGGCGGCTGCGCCACCAAGTTTTTCAAATAATGTTGTCATGTAATTTCCTTTTGTTTGGTTGTAGTTGTGAGTACAAACCGAGAAGATTGTTTCGCCCGCGTAGCGGGCGGAACAATCTCTGGTTTTGATGCTTATGTCTAACTTACGCTTGACAAGGTAAGGATAAAAGCTAGATTAGAAATCGCTTCTAGGGCGTGGGGTGCGTTGGCTTCCATAAAAATAAACACACCTTGGGTTAGCGAAATCTTCTCTCCATTGAGTATGAGTGATCCAGTCCCTTCGATGACCTGTACTGTGGCATTGCGAGTAGATGTATGTTCAGAAATTTCGGTATTTGCCGCAAGACAAAACAGGCTCTGCTGACATACTTCACTTTTCCAGATCACTTTACTCAACACGCCCGACTCTGGATAGGTCAGGTGATTTTGTAGTTGGAGAAAACTGGTTTCTAAAGAAATGAGGGATTTAGACATTATTCATGCTTTTTTTCTAGCTGTTAGTATTGCAGTTTTGAAATGAGTGCGTACTCATTTCAAAACTGCAATACAGGATTAGTAAAGGTTTTGCAGTTTTCATTTTGCCGTAGGTAAAATGAAAACTGCAAAATGAAAACTGCAATAGGATATAGCCGAGGTTACTACCGTGGCGAATGAAGGTTTCCCCCATGGAAAAGATCCGCCGCCACAGTAGATGATTTGAATAATCAAACGACTAACTATTGACTTCTAGAATCTGAGGCTTAATGGTTTCCAAAGGTTGAGCTTGGGTGGGCTGTTGGAAAATAGCCACTTGCTGATCCAGCGAAGATCAGTACGGAAAAAGTAACGATACAAATTAGCACTAACCAAGCGGGTAGGCTAAATTGACGGGGACGAGCGCTGGCTGTCACCACTTTGTCAAAGGTTGGATTTGCCATAGATTCCGTTCTGAAGTACCTAGTGAAATACCATAGAGGCATACAATCTATAAATACTTTGACTTAAGTCAAAAATAACTTTAAAAAATACTTAAATAGTTTGCCAAATGAGTAAGGATGGGCAGCGCATTGCGCTGCCCATCCTTACTCATCCAAATTCTTTCCTTTGCTGGACTACCAAACAATGTTAGATAGATGTTAGATAGAGCCGACTTGAGCAACTGGTTGCAAAATATCCTAATTTTTCAAGGATTATCGTCAGCGAAACTCACTCCTTTAGCCCAAATTGCCCAACTACAAGAATTTGCAAAAGGTGAAGTAATCTTCCACCAAGATAGTGAAGCAACAGGATTTTTTGTAGTCCAAATAGGACTCGTTAAGGTTTCTAAACTTGGATTGAATGGTAAAGAACGAATTTTACATTTATTTAAAAAGTGTGATTACTTTGCCGAAGTTCCTGCCTTTGATGGCAAAGCTTTTCCTGCTTCAGCGATCGCCTTGGAATACACAGAATTAATCTTCTTCCCTCGGTTAGCTTTTCTAGATTTGCTCCATCAATATCCTGCGATCGCGATCAATATGTTGACGAGTTTGGCGAATCACTCGCGCAAATTAGCGCAGATGGTAGAGGATCTCTCGTTTAAAGAAGTTCCCCAACGCTTGGCTGTGTATTTACTAGACTTAAGCGATCGCCACAATGGCGATCAAGTTATTAATTTAGATGTTACTAAAACTCAATTAGCTGCCAGTTTAGGGACTATTCCCGCTACACTTTCTAGAGCATTCTCTCGGCTCAGTGATGAAAGATTAATAACGGTCAATGGTTCGCAGATTAAGTTATTGGATCGCGATCGCTTGCAAGATTTAAGCGATTGATGCAGAACAAGGGGCTTAAGCCCCTTGTTTCTATGGTATCTAAGCATCAAATATCGATCTCACTAAGCTCTTGACGACCCATACATCAATATCTTCGGTTCTGACGGCTTCAGCAATTTTATGGGCGCGATCTAGATCGGCAGCGATCGCAAACATCGTTGATCCCGAACCTGACATCATCGCACCGAGACATTCTTGCTCTAGCAATTTATTTTTAAGATCCACAAGTTCAGGATGCTCAGGCAATACTGCTCGCTCTAAATCGTTATACAACAGACGACCGATCTTAGTCGGTGCTGACTCGCCACCAGAAGCGATCGCCGCCACCATTTGGCTACAAATAGCTTTATGTTTAACGGGATTATTGGCTAGCAAGCCATGCGATCGGAAAGTTTGATAGGCCCATACAGTGGAGATCGAAATTTGATGGGGCTTACAAATCACTAGGACTAAATCTTTGAGATCGGGCAAAGGTGACAAAATCTCACCACGACCTGTTGCTAGAGCCGTACCACCGACCACACAAAATGGAATGTCAGAGCCTAATTGGGCAGCAAATTCACAAAGCTGGGACTGGGTAAGCCCCAAATCCCATAGGCGATCTATTCCCACTAAAACTGCCGCCGCGTTTGCTGATCCGCCAGCTAAACCAGCCCCCATCGGAATCTGCTTGTCGATCGCGATTTCGACTCCCCCAATCTCTGGGAAGTTACTCTGCATGAGCGCCGCCGCTTTATAGGCAAGATTGCTGCGATCACAAGGCACTTCAGGATTAGTACAAGCCACTTGAATGCCATCGATGCCGATTTTACGAATATCGACGCGATCGCAGAGATCAATACTTTGGAGGATCATCACTAAATCGTGATAACCATCAGGACGATTGCCCGTAATCTCTAGGTAAAGATTAATTTTTGCAGCAGCTTTGAGAGAAATACGCGAGGTCATTGGGAAAAAGTTCGCTTGTATATATGCTGTAAATTTTTCTGATCGGTGTCAGAACCGACACGACGAAGGGATCGCATTTGATTTTCCACCATTAGCTTAGCATCTGCCCGTGAGACAGGATCAAATTGAATACCTTCAGGACTACTGGTGATCAAAAAGAATAATCTTTGTGCGTAGAGCGTGGTAAATAAACTACGAAACTCATCTACCCTACATAGGCGGGATAGCAAGCCAAAAGTAGGATGATTTAGATAATGTTCGGACATTTGGCAGGCTTGGGAATGTAATAAATAAATGTTCTTGAAGGCTTATTTGATAAAAGCACAGGATTTTATCTAAGCACAAAACTTTTGGAAAGAAATGAATTTTTCTGTATCGTAAGCAACATTGGCTTGTCTTAATCATCATAACTGAGCCTTTAATGAAAATTTAAAGATCCCCAGAAATTTAATTGCACAAACTATTTGACAACATTGCCATTAACATTTTGATATGTGTGGTGCGATTAATCAGGAATTGTTATCAAACCTTAACGACTTTTTACATCAAGTTTGAGCAAATTATGGGTCAAGTTTTTAATTTTCGCTTTTTTGTGAGACTTGTTTTGAGCCTTGTCGCGATCGCCATTATTTTCGTCGCAAATCCCGCGATCGCTGCCGAGCGTCGTCCTGTGATTCCTGCTAATGGTCAGCCGATCCTCGGCGGTAATATGCATGGCTCCGATTGGCTTGCGGCTTCTAAAGATTCCAAGCAAGCCTATTGTGAAGAAGCCTTTGCCGCCTTTCGTGGTTCTGCCGCCCAGAGCTATATCATCAGCCATAATATCCAAAGTTTGAGTCCAGAAGGGCTATGCGATCGCATGGATCAGTACTACAGCCTCGAAGAATATCTTGATGAGCGTTTAGGATCTGCCGCCGCGATCGCCCCCATCCTGTTTGCAGATACGCCTCTTGGCACTAAATACTAGCTTCACCGTAATTCAAATTCCCCATTTACTCCCATTTATTTGGCGGATAGGTGACGCGATGCGCCGCCTATCCGTGTATTTCAAGCCTAGAGAAGAAACAAGGGGCTTAAGCCCCTTGTCTTTGCATATGGTCATAATATGGTCATAAAACTGATCTTCAAATGTATAGGTGTGGCACAAGCGACAGTTAAATTTATTTGGATCCGTATAATTACTCATTAGATATGTTTATGGTTCACAAAAATATACATGACATAGGATAGAATCTGAGTCATAAATACACTTGTTTATTTACTTGTTTATTTACTTGTTTATTTTTGTGACGCGATCGCAGCGTTTTGAAAGTATTTTTAAAGGAAGTATGAGCAAACAAACTGAAGCCCCAAATAAAGAGATTTCTACCTTGAACGTAACCGCTAAAAAGTTATATTCCGAAGAAGTGCAAGCCGAACTCGCGGAACTACAATCAGACATTGATGTTCTTTTACAGCAATTGCAAAGCTTAAGCCGCCAAAGATTGACCACCGCAGGGAGTGTTCAGTAGTGGTTGCCATACAAAATTCCTCACACACTCTCACCCCTGAGACGACCCTTCGCGACATCATCAAAACAATCCCTTCCGAATACTTTGAGAAAAAACCCCTCAGAGCTTGGTCTGGCGTTTTGTTTTCCCTAATAGCCGCAGCGCTTGGTTATGCCAGCATCGCTTTCTCACCTTGGTACTTGTTACCCTTCGCTTGGATCTTTACAGGTACAGCTTTAACAGGTTGGTTTGTAATTGGTCATGACTGTGGACACCGTTCTTTCTCCAATAAGAATTGGGTCAATGATTTAGTCGGTCATATTGCCTTTTTGCCTTTGCTGTACCCTTTTCACGGTTGGCGCTTCAAGCATGATCATCATCACCTCCATACCAATAAAATGGGTGAAGATAACGCTTGGTATCCTTTCACTGTAGAGCAGTACCAAGAAGGTAAAGGTTTAATTTCTAATGTTTATCGGATGATTCGCACCAATTTTTGGTGGCTTGGTTCGATTTTGCATTGGGCAAATTTGCATTTTGATGCCAGTCTCTATCCTGAGCGTCAACAGAAGCAAGTTAAATTTTCCTATCGCCTAGTTATCATTTTTGGGGTGATCGCCATTCCTGCGCTGATCATCACCACAGGTTTCTTAGGATTTATCAATTTCTTTTTGATGCCTTGGTTGGTCTATCAATTCTGGATGAGTACCTTTACACTCGTTCACCACACAATGCCTGACATCCAGTTTAAAAACCCAGATAAATGGCACGCCGCAACTGATCAGCTAACGGGAACTGTTCATTGCGACTATCCAGCTTGGGTGGAATGGTTATGCCACGATATTAATGTGCATGTGCCTCATCACGTTTCGACTGGTATTCCTTCCTATAACTTGCGCCTTGCCCATAAGTCTCTCGATGAGAATTGGGGAAAATATATGTACAAGACTAAGTTTTCTTGGGAATTGATCAAAGATATTGGCGATCGCTGCCATATCTTTGATGCTGAGAAATGTTATAAAACTTTCGCTGAAGTCGATGCTGCAAATAAGGCATAGATAATTAAACAAAAAAAGGCGGTGCTTAGCACCGCCTTTTTTTGTTTAATTACGCAGATCAGCGATCGCACTAAGCGCCACATTCGCGATCGCTTGGTCGGTTGCCTTAGGTAAATGGTAATATTTCCCACCGCCTGCGGCAGCAAGTTCCTTGGCAAAGCCCGTCGATACAAACTTGTTTTCGGTATCGATGACCAATAGCCCAAGATTCAAGGCGCGAATCTTACGACAAATATCGATTAGTTCACCTTTAATATCGGGCTTATTTTCAGGATCAATTGGTTCACCCTGCGATCGCGCTAATGGCACATTGCCGCGACCATCGGTAATCGCCACAATGGTTACGGAACCAACATCACCCGATTGACGAGCATTCAAGCCCACGCGCACGGCCTGAGTCAGACCATGCGCGAGAGGCGAACCACCACCGCAGGGCATAGTATCTAAACGTCGCCGTGCCGCTTCGATCGAACGGGTTGGCGGTAACAATACGTCGGCTTTTTCACCTCGGAAGGGAATTAAGGAAATTTGGTCACGATTTTGATAGCTGTCTGTAAGCATCCGCAAAGCCGCGCCCTTAGCCGACTGCATCCGATTAAGCGCCATCGAGCCAGACGCATCTACCAAGAAAATCGTCAATGCTCCCGCCTTACGCGCTAACTTCTTGGCTCTGACATCAGTACTTTCAACGATGACCTTGCGATGGGGTTGTTTCAATCTTCTCGCTTTTTGGTAGGGAGCCGAAGCGCGGAGGGTGGCATCAACGGCAATGCGATCGCTTTTGCCTTGAGGTAAAACTGGCTTGATATAACGCCCACGCTCTTGGGAATAAATCACATTGCGTGTCCCCGATCGCCCCTGTTTTTGCATCGACTGCGCGAAAAACAGCACTTCAGGATCGAGAATTACGCCTTCAGGATCAAAGATAAACTCTTCAGGGATTTCAGGAGATTCGTCTTCTTGCTCCTGCTCTTGCTCCTGCTCCTCTTGATTATCATCCTGATCCTGTTCACCATCATCATTGGGAGGTGGCGCTTGTTGCTGTTGCTGTTCGGGTTGTTGCTGCTGTTGTTCTGGAGAAAGAGGCGATCGCGGCACGATGACCAACTCCACCGCTTGACGTAAATCATCAGCATTAACTTGAGTACGACTTTCCAGAGCCGCCGCCGCCTTTGCCACCCGCACCGCAAATAACTCCGCCCGATGTCCCTGCACACCACCCCGCACTGCTTCCGCAATTAAATATTGCATCTGCGCTCTAGAAATGGTCACATCATTCAGCCATTCCCGCGCCAAAATAATCTGAGTTCGCAAGTCATCCACATCGGCATCATAGCCACGCAAAAAGGCTTCAGGAGAATTAGCATAATCCAGCACCATATCCACAGCTTCCACTCGCTGATCGAGGGAGAGAACTCCATCGGCAGAGAGATTAACCGCAATCCGATCCATTAAATGCTGACTTAGCGCTCCTTCCTCTGGGTTATAAGTGGCAATCAGCAAAGGTTGACAGGGATGTTGATAGCTAATTCCTTCGCGTTCGACTTGGTTATAACCTGTGGAGAGAACCGAAAGTAGTAAATTAGAAATCTGTGGATCGAGTAAATTAATTTCGTCAATATAGAGAACGCCACGATGAGCTTCTGCTAATAATCCTGGTTGAAATATCGTCTGACCTTCACGCACCGAACGGCTCACATCAACAGAACCAATCAGCCGATCTTCAGTAATTCCCAAGGGGATTTGGATAAATGGCGCAGGAATAACTTTTGTTTCAACTTCACTAGGATCTTGATCCTGCATCGCCTTGACCAGCACATCGTCCCATGTGTCGGGCTTAGTCGGATCGCAATTGCTGAGGGATTCTACCGCAACTTCAATCGGCGGCAGCAGGGCATGAATACCTCTTGCAAGGACGGATTTAGCAGTACCACGTCTACCTGAGAGGGCGATCCCACCGATCGCAGGATCGATCGCTGCAAGCAGCAAAGCGGTTTTAATCGCTTCTTGACCGACTACTGCCGCAAGGGGAAAGGTGATGGGAATATTAGTGATGTCTATGTTTAGGGGCGGCGAGGATACCATGCGATCGAGTTATAGGTTAAAAAGTATAAAAGTTTTAAGAAATGAAATTTTAAGCTTCGGCTCAATTATAGCGTTTAATAGGGTTGAGTGCAGATAGACAGACTACTCTGAAACGGCTATTACAGGCGATCGCCCTTTCTGAAGGCGATTTTGCTTTGTTGTTGGCGCGTTGTAATTCGACGGAGGTGCGTGATCGCCTTGCAACATTTTTACAATCCTTTTTACAATCCTTTTGTCACCCTGTCAGTTTGTCACCCTGTCAGTTTGTCACCCTGTCAGTTTGTCACTCTGTCAGGCTGCTTAGACTTTTTTATCTAACTCGTAAATCTTCCTGTAACTGTAATTTAATCTCAGCCCGACTAGAAGGATAAATTAATATCAGCGCACGTTCATAAATCTCTTCTGGCTGACCCCTAAGCACTTCAACTAAGAATTTAGGATTTTTCTCTGCCCATCTTGTTAGGGAGCTACCGATTGCATCAGCGATCGCGCCATCAGCATTAGCGCTATAGCGGACTAGCATATCACCTAGATACCGATTACCTTTTATAGCATTATCTCCTAGGCTGGCTATTGAACTAAAAGCCTGACTAGTTCTGCCATTACGAGGAATGCAAGTAACAGAAGTTATACCAACAGACACCCATCCTTGAAGAGGCTTACTTATCTCTAACCAAGAATTATATTGTTGAACAACTTCAATTATTGTGCCATTTTCTAGTGTGCCAACAGAATTGTTAGGATTAACTTTAGGGGTCGATCGGATGTTAGCTGGTGTACCAGAGTTGTCATTGATAATATTCCTACATGAGCCTATTAATATCGTTTTTTCATTTGTATCAGTGGTTTTGTCAATACGCCCAAAATTTTGCAATGGAAAGCCTAAAAGATACATTGTTTGACCAACATCAGTAAGCATATCTGTCTGCCCTAGCGATTGAAGCGGAAATATCAAAAGGGATGATATTAAACTTACAGAGAACAAAGATAGCGATTTTTTATTATTCATTGAATACTGACTATTTTCAGATTTCATCATAACAATTTTATCTGGTTATAATAGTTATTCACATAAATTCCTTAATTTATGGTTGAACAAATTCCGTGACGCATTCCCCGTCCTCGCGAAGCAGGTCGGGGTTAGGAACGGTCGGGGTTTTCGCTTTTAGGACTATCCTGGCTTTGGATATAATCTTGCAAAATACTGAGAGGCGCACCACCTGCGGAGAGAGCATCGATATGCGCTAGTCCAAAAAACAGGTTGACCGTAGAACTTAGGAATTTTGCAAAAATAACTTAAAGCAAGTTCTGCGAAAAGGTTTATAACGAAAGAACGAGAGTTTGGCAAAGTCAGAAAATGTTCAATGCTGAAATAATCGAAAGAATACAAAGTAAATATGCATCATTTTCACCCTATTTGAATGAGAGAACAAGGAGGATATGGGCAGGGATAGAGGCAAAATCATTGGGTTATGGAGGAGTAAGTGCCGTATCTTATGCGACAGGATTAAACCGTAATACAAGAGCAGAAGGGATCAAAGAGCCAGAGACAGGGAAAGATGACATTTTAGGGAAAGGGTCGAAAAAATAAATCCGCAAAACAGGAGGAGGACGTAAACATGTTGAGACAGTAGATAGCACATTGATAAAGGATTTAGATGCCTGAGTCGAACCAATGACCAGAGGCGATCCAGAATCGCCATTACGATGGACTTGCAAAAGCACGAGCAAACTAGCCAAAGAATTGCAAAAAGTAGGTCATCAAGTCTTTAGTAAAACCGTTTATAGCTTGCTACGAAGTATGGATTATAGTCTCCAGAGTAATCGTAAGACAGAAGAGGGAAAAGACCATCCCGACCGAGACGCACAATTTCAGCATATTGCTAAGACCGTCAGTGAGTTTCAACAAAACTGGCGTGGTAGACTATTAACCAGTCGTCAGGTCGTGGTCAATCTGATTAAACCCAGAAAAAGTACTTAGTTGATTAAGTTATTTTTACGCATTGCTTTACTCGCTGATCTAGGCGATCGCCGCACAACTTTACTTCATTACCTCAATGGGACTTTAGAAATTATGTCTCCACTCTCACATATTAAAGAAAGAAGCACCCATCGGGTGCTTCTTTCTTTAATATGCGTCTTGCAACTCGTAAAAGTCTGGCGTGACGTAATCCTTTCGCATCGGATAGCCAATCCAGTCTTCAGGCATGAGAATCCGTTTGAGATTGGGATGTCCCTCGTAGATGATGCCGTACATGTCGAAGGTTTCTCGCTCTTGCCAGTCGGCGGTTTTCCAGATCCAGTAGACCGATGGACAACGAGGATCGGCGCGAGGGAGAAATACCTTAATGCGTACTTCTTCAAAGCGATCGCTTTTGTCAACCCCCTCATCAGTAAGTTTGGCAAGGTGATAAACACTTACCAAACTGTCGCCAGCGCCAGCATCATAACCACATTGACACATCATGTAGTTGAATCCATAGGCATAGAGCGCTGTGGAGAAGGGAAGTAAAAACTGGCGATCAATTTTGAGAATGGGAACGCCTTGTTTATCTAAACCCAAAAATTCATGCTCAAAGCCATTGCTAGTCAGCCATTGTGACACGGGAGCCGTTACTTCCGTTGTCGCTAACGCTGATTCCTGTTGAACTTCTTGATTATCTGCCAACGGTTTCGACCTCCTTTTGAGCCATTTGCAATGCAGGTAACGGAATGCCAGATTCGACTAATTCCTTGGGGGGAGCCATGCGGCTAGGCATTTCTAAATATTGCCCTGTCAAGATGGGGCTAACTACCTTTAACTCATGCTTCACCGCGTAGTAGCGATGGGTGCAATCGAGGTTAGCTCTTTCTTTAAATCCTTCTGTGCCAATTTTTTTACGGAGTTTGATGATTGCGTCCATGATTGCTTCAGGACGAGGAGGGCAACCAGGGATATATACATCGACAGGGATGAGTTTATCCACCCCGCGCACCGTGCTATAGGAATCAGTGCTAAACATACCACCCGTAATCGTGCAAGCTCCCATCGCAATTACATACTTTGGTTCTTGCATTTGCTCATAAAGACGGACAAGAGCAGGAGCCATTTTCATCGTCACTGTGCCTGCGGTGATGATCAGGTCAGCTTGACGTGGGCTATTACGGGGTAGTAGTCCAAAACGATCGAAGTCAAATCTAGAACCAATCATCGCCGCAAACTCAATGAAACAACAGCTAGTGCCGTAGAGCATCGGCCAAAGGCTAGACATTCTCGACCAGTTATACAGATCATTGAGAGTCGTCAAAACAACATTGTTAGACAAGTCTTGAGTGACTTGAGGGGTGGCAGCAGGGTTAACAAGGCGTTGGGTTTGTTCTTCAATGCTAAAGTCCAGACCAACGTTTTCAGATTTCATGACCATTCTAAGGCTCCTTTTCTCCAAGCGTAGACTAGACCTAATACAAGAATACTAATAAAGATTAATGCTTCAACAAAGGCAAGTAAGCCTAGTTTACTAAATGCAACTGCCCAAGGGTACAAAAATACCGTTTCTACGTCGAAGATAACGAAGGCAAGCGCAAACATATAATAACGAATATTAAATTGTACCCAAGCTCCGCCAATGGGTTCGCAACCAGATTCGTAGGTAGTACGACCTGCGGCTCCCGACTGTTTTGGGCTTAAAAGTCCCGATAGGGCTAATCCCGATAGGGGGACTAGCGTACAAATGATAATGAACACCAGTAAGTATTCGTATCCGCTTAAAACCAAGATGGATTACCTCTTCAAGCTAGCTTGACTATACTCAACATTATGAAACCAATCTTGAAGTTTTCTTCGTTAGGTGCGATGAAAACTCCAAAATTGATTTCTAGGAGTTGAGTAGATGCTGACTACATTATACGGGCGCGGCGGTAGATGAAAAATTGTTACAGACTAGAAATTTGTCTATGGTTTGACTTATATAATGAGGGCTTATGCCAAATGCTGTTGATTTAGCGCTTTAGCCGCGATCGCTGTTTTTGGCATAGCTTGTCATCATCTTGATAAATCTTACCGATTTGTCTCAAAATATATTCTTACTCCCTTCCCACCCAAAGAATAGGCGTTACAAAGTGAATAATTAGGCGTACGCCTAATTATTCACTGGGAAGGGAGTAATAACAAATTTAACTACTAATTTTTAAATTTAGAACATAGGCTGTGGGCTGCAAAGTGCGGCATGGTCTATCTCTGAAGATATTATTCACCATCTTATTTAATTAACAGGTTTAGGAAATTTCATGAGTCAAGGTTTAGCAACATTATTGCGTGTAGGCACACAAAAATCGCACTCAGCAGCAGAGAGTACTGACTTTATCAAGTGCTTTTTAAAGGGAGTAGTTGACAAGACTTCCTATAGCAGACTAGTCGGTAATCTTTACTTTGTTTACAAAGCGATCGAAGAAGAGTTTGAAGTCCACAAAAATGATCCCGTTCTGAGCAAGCTTTACTACCGCGAATTGTGGCGCGAAAAGAGTCTTGAACTCGATATGCTGTTTTACTTTGGCTCCAATTGGCGCACCGAAGTAAAACCTACCGCCGCCTGTGAAAAATATCTGGCGCGTATCCATGAAATTTCAGCTACCGATCCTGTATTGCTAGTTGCTCATGCTTACACTCGCTACATGGGTGATCTGTCAGGTGGTCAAATTCTCAAGAAAATTGCGAAAGAGGCGATGGGCTTGCAGGATAGCAATGGTACTGCCTTCTATGAGTTTGACGATATTCGCAATGCGGGTGAGTTCAAAAAACACTATCGTGAAGCGCTTGACACCTTGCCCGTAGATGCGGCAACAGCAGAGCGCATTGTTGATGAAGCTAATGCTTCTTTCCATATGAATATGGCAATGTTCCGTGAGCTAGAAGGTAGCTGGCTCTTAGCTTTGACTAAGTTTGGCTGGAATTCTTTGCTTACGAAGATCAAAGGCGAACCTAAAAATACTTCAGTTCGTCGCGAATCAAACGCTGCTAGTTAAATAAAAAAGCCGCGCATTGCGCGGCTTTTTTAAAGTTATATGGTGACAAATTCTTCGGCGGCGGTGGGGTGCATTGCCATGTGACTTGCTGAAGATGGCGATCGCTATCAAACTCAAAATTTGTCATAGTTTAAAAAATCAAAAAGCGAAAAGTGATGTAAACTGCTGCGGCACAGAGTTGCAAGATCATTACGGGAATACCATAGCGTAAAAATGTTTTAAAGGAAATTCGTTTGCCATACTGCTCAGCAACTCCAGCCGCAACAATGTTAGCCGATGCTCCTACTAAAGTTCCATTTCCACCTAACGTCGCTCCGTACATCATCGCGTAAAACAAAGGTAATACTTCAATAGGGAATTGACCTGTAAAATCTGACGCGAGGATGCTAGAACTAGCTAAGCCAACATTAACAACATATTGTTTGAGCAGGGGAACCATCGCTACAACAAGAGGGATATTCGGGATAACGCTAGATATTAACCCTATAAAAAACAGTAGGATAATAGAAGCCGATGCAATATTTTTGCCTAAAACAACCGCAATTATTCCCGACATACTGGCAATTACGCCCGTTTTCTCTAAACTTCCAATTAGAACAAAAACGCACATAAAGAAAATCAAAGTACTCCAATCAACATCTTGTAAAATATTTTTTACAGAATCGATTTTACTGTGGTGAGCCAACATCAGTGACAAAGCCGCCCCCAATAAGGCAATAGTTGCAGGAGATATAGGTATAGGTAGAGCTTCACCAATGGCAAAAAAGACCAGTACAAAGGCAGTAATTACTGCACCCACAATCAGAGTACGCGGATGCTCAACTTTGGGATGTGGAAGTTGATCGAGAGTCTCTAATTTTTTATTCCAAATTTTACGAAATAGAAATGGCAGCATTGCAACTATTACTCCGATCGCGATCGCACCCCCAAGACTTAATTTAAGTAAATAATCGAGGAAACTCATATTAATGGCATCCCCAACAATGTAAGTTGCAGGATCACCCACAATTGTGAGTAACCCTGCACTATTAGCAACAAATACCATCAAAATTAGCAATGGCACAAAGTCCACACCAATATCTTGAGCCATAGGTGGAATTAAGGGAGCCAGCAACATTACGGTTGTTGCATTTGGTAGAACTGCACAGATTGGTGTGGTAATAGCAACAATGCCTAACAAGAGGCGATCGCCCCTGCCTTTGGCAAAAATCACCATTTGGGCGGCAAGGTAGTCAAAAATTTTAGTTGGCTGAAATGATCGCACCATTACCATTACCCCAAAAAAGAGTCCCAACGTACCATGACTTTTGCCGATGTAGCTAATCGCTTCGGGCATGGTCATGATATTCGTAACGATCAATAACAAAGCACCCAAAAAAGCGGCAACCGTAAAATGTAGCCACTCAGTAATTAACAGAACAAATACACTGATAAATATAATTAGCGAAACTAAAGCTTGCCAAGTTGCCATTGTATTTAAATATAATTTATTCTTAATTTCGCGAAATACAGCTATATAGATAAATTTATTCGATATTTAGCGATATTTAGCGATATTTAGCGATGAAGTTGAATGATGCGGCTATTTGTCGGCTGAATTGGACGTGCATCAACTTGATAAATTTTTGCAAAGGTTTCAATTTGTTCTGCGGAAACCGTGATTGGTTCTACAAGAATATTCCATTTCACGCCTTCACTACAGGGGGGTGTGGTTAAAGAACCAGAATAGCTATAGTAAGACTTGCTCTTGGGTAAGAGATTGGTAGCATTAATCAGGCGATCGCTAATAGTATTAGTTTTACCCGTAGCTGGAATATTTTCCCAAATCTCTTTAATCAAAGAATTTTCTTTCCCTTGATTTAGCAACACACCCACTACAGCAAATTTGCCCGCTTCATTACGATGAACTAGATGTAGCTCTAACGCAGAAGCTTTGTTATTAATTGTATGTTCACTAGGGGTATGGAAATGGAATTGGAGGAGAGAAAATTTTTCTCCATTAATCGTCACGCTACTACCTTGGGCGTAGTTCACCTGAATTGTATGCCCGTTATTGACAACTACTAACGGAGAATGCTGATAATCAAAACTGATGTTTGCGGGATCTCTAACTACTGCATTTTTAATATTGATAGGGGATTGGGATCTACCTGTCTCACACAATTGAAAATCTTTGCTCAGTGATCCCCATTGGGTTGGATTTTCAGATCCTCCATATCCCCAATGGGGATTTGTTTCACCTGCTAAGGCGGATGGGGTTAATAATAATAATTTTCCTATGAATAATGCTAATAGCCATGCAGCTATTTTTCCATATCGACAAAATTTATTCATCTAAACAGGATATTCCCTTTAAATTTAAGCTAAACATAGCTAAATATATCTGTAGGAATTTTAAGTATCCAAAATCCCTACAAATTTTTACAAACTTAGCGCGATTTTCAAGCTTTTAAGGCTTTGAGTGACCCAGAGAAATTTTGGGAAGCGTCGCTTCCCAAAATTTCTCTGGGGGGGGTAATTAAGCGCAAAGCGCTATAACCAAATTAAAAAATTTTAAAAATATCTTGCCTAAATGTGCAAACTGGTACTATGATAAATAACGGTTAAATGGCGAGCGTAGCCAAGTGGTTAAGGCAGAGGTTTGTGGTTCCTCCACTCGTGGGTTCAATTCCCATCGTTCGCCCTTACAGTTAAAAATAGAGAGTGTGCTTAGCATACTCTCTATTTTTTGGTATTCTGACGCTTATTTTTAGGACGGCTGTATTTTCATGGGTAAGACAGTTGTAAGGTTTTGGGCGATCGCCTTAATCGCACTTTTGAGTGTCGGATCTTTCAGTAGCTTATTCCCACAGGGCTTAACGGCTGAGGGCAATACGATCGCGATCGCGGTTGCTGCACCTTTAAGCGGTGATGGCGCTAGTGGCGGACAAGAAATCGTGGACAGTATCAAGCTATATATTGATGCAACTAATCGCGAGGGGGGAATTAATGGTCGTCAGTTTAAACTAAATATTTATGATGACAAGGGTAATGTGGATGGGGCAACTCAAGTTGCGAAGGACATTACCAAAAGTGATGCTCTTGTAGTTTTGGGCCATCGCTCCTCCGATGCCTCGATCGCGGCGGGTAGCATTTACCAAGATAAGAAATTACCAGCGATTACGGGGACAGCGAATAATCCCAAGGTTACGAGCGATCGCCCGTATTATTTTCGGCTGATTTATACCAATCCTGCCCTTGCGAAAACCCTATCGATCTATGCACAGCAAGTATTGCAGATCAAAACTGCCAGTGTAATTTATGACAAGGCTAGTAAAAATGAACTTGCTCAGTCTGAAGTAATTAAATCCGCCTTTGAAGCCAATGGTAATGGCAAAATTCAAAAAATCTGGGCGATCGACTCTGACCCAAATAATCGCAAAGCTTCAGTTCAGCAAATCGTTAATGAAATTGCGGCTGAGCCTGAAGCGGGAATTTTGTTTTTAACTTTATCTAAAGAAGAGGTTGCTGAAGATTTATTAGTAGCACTTAAGCAAAAAGGGATCAAAAATCCGATTTTGGGTGAGCAGGCTCTCGGTCGAGAAGATTTTGCTAAACGCTTTGCAAAATATGATGAAGAAAAGAAAAATGCAGGTTTCTTTACCGATGGGATGTATGTGCCGTTACCGATCTTGTTTGATAGTGCAGGAGCCGATGCTCAGGATTTCTTGACATCCTATCAAAAAGCCTATAACAAGACTCCTTCGTACTTAGGGGCAAAGTTTTATGAGGTGGCGATCGCCGCAGTGGACGCAATTCGTAAAGCTAATCCTAAAGGCGCAAACCTAGATGGCGATCGCGAACAGATGCGTGATGCTCTGTCAAAACTCAACAATCGCAAAGTCGGGATCAGAGGCTTAACGGGTTTGCTGTACTTTAATAGCGATCGCAATAGTGATCAGCCTGTGCGCCTTGCCCAATTCCAAAACCAAAAGCTGATTTCGGCATCTCAGCAATTTACGCCGATCGCCAATCCTGAACGGTTGAATTTACCCAAAGAATTGCAATCGGGCAGCATTGTCCAGTCGGGTGATCAATATTTTTGGCGGCAGCGTGTGGTTTACGCAGGCATGGATATTAATAAGCTCAATCGGATTGATAAATCCACCTTTACCGCCGATTTTTATGTATGGTTCCGCTATAGCGGCGGCGATGAGCCTACCGAAATTCAATTTCCTGAGGCGGTTAGCAATAGCGTCAATCCTACGGCTCCCGTCTTTGATGGCAAAGCCCCGATCAAGGCTCAGGTAGTCAATGGCTTAAACTATCGCCTCTATCGGGTGCGGGGTGAGTTCCGTAATGCCTTCGATTTTCGCGACTATCCCTTTGATTCGCAAAGATTGAATTTACGGTTTGATAATCCCAATTTATCGACGGAAAGACTGGTTTATGCGATCGATAAGGTTGGTTTAAAATTACCCAGATCTGAAGCCGAAGATCGTAAACCATTTCAAGGGCTGCAACTTTGGAATTTTAAAGACATTACTTACTTTCAAGATTCTTCGCGCAGTACTTCCACTCAAGGCGATCCCGATCTATTTCAATCTAATGTTCAAGTGGAATATCCTGGTTTAAGTATCCGCATGACTTTTCAGCGCAAAACCTTAGTATTCCTCTCTAAGAATGTGTTGCCGTTAATTTTACTCTCGCTCTTAACCTATTGCTGCCTATTCTTCCCCTATACAATGTTTGTCCCCCGCACAATGGCTCCTGCTTCAGCGTTGCTATCAGGAATTGTGTTGCTACTCTCCTTTAACAATCAACTTCCTGAAGTCGGCTATACCGTAGCGATGGAATATGTGTTTTATGTTTATTTCTGTCTCTGTTTATTCCCGATTCTGGTCACAGTAATCGGCACAAAACTAGAAAGAGATGGACATAAGAAAGCATTTAAATATCTAAATATCGCTTCGTGGATTATCTATCCATTGATTTTGATAATTACAATCTCGACTTTTGCGATCGCCTATAGCGATCGCCTAGTTTAAAAACCTAAAACCTGTAACGCATTGTGAGAAAGCATTCTCAGAGTGCGTTACAGGTTTTAGAGTCTAGCTATCTATTTGGTTTCTGCGAGTAAATTAGCTAGTCGAGGATATTTAGAGACTAAACCGAAGGTTTCAGGAGAAACCACATCATAGGTGAAATGCCGTTGGGCCATACAAAAACGATCCCATGCAGCAACTTCAATATGGAATAGTTTGATGATCGCCTTAACCAGAAATGGTGTCAGTTCAAATTGCCAGCCAATTTTTAAATTCAAAAATTCACACATTTGCACGATTAGTTCCTGTACGGTTAAGCGCTGCATTCCTAAAACTAAGCGAGCAGGCGATCGCGGAACTGATGGCGCAGTAAGTAAATGTGTAACTACCTGAGCAATATCGATCGCATGGACAAAATGAAAACTACCATCAGTTTTAAAAAATCTCGCATATGGCACATACTTGAGAATATCTTTTAATCCTTTGGAAAGATGGGAATAGGGCTTGTCCTTAGCACCTCCAAAAACGAGAGTCGGAAATACCGTAATTAGGCGATCGCGAATACTTGAATTTTCTAAGGTTTCTAGGCAGGCGTGTTTTGAAGCAATGTAGTCCGTGCCAATTTCACCTGCTTCAGGAATAATTTGGTTATGGGAATCGAGAATGCTTGCTGTAGAAAAATAGATAGCGCGTTCACAAACCTGTGGATCGAGCAAAGAAAATAATTCTAGGGTTTTATCACGGTTAACCACAAAAGCTTCTTGACCACCCCATCCTGCCGCAGTACTCACCACAAATTCCATCGTGCGGAGTAGGTCTTTGTGATTACCGATATTTTGCATTGAGTCTTCGATAACATGCACATTCGGGCGATCGCTTAGGTCGATTTGTAATTTGCGGCGATCGCGCACTAATAGATATAGATCATAGTCAGTTTTTTCTAAAAGCATCTCGATCAAATAATGACCGACACAACCGCTTGCACCCGTAATAAAAACTTTTTTTGGCATTAAATTCTAATCAATGAGTAGATCGGATTATAGCGTTTTCCAGTCTAATGGATTACAGAGGTTTGTTTCTCCACCTTCGTCGGGGAAATAAACCTCCGTAATATGAACTACCCCACCCTGCTACGCGAGGATGGGGTTTCTAAATTCCCATCAAGCAGAGAGAGTTTTTTACGCTTCTTCGAGCCAAGTTGCTGCAAACCGCCATAAGTAGGGATTGGAGTAGAGCTTAGCTCTCCACGTTTGACGATGCCCGTTCCAGACACCGTAGAACCATACAAAACCCAGTTGAGCATGACCTTAGCCGCCGCCACATCTCTATCTTCGATGCAACCACACTCACAGTTATGAACGCGCTCACTGAGTTCTTTTTTCTGAACACGACCGCACATAGGGCAAGTTTGAGACGGCTTAACTTTTTGAGTAGGGATCTCTGTATAGCTGCCCCCTGACTCATTGACCTTATAATCAATCGCATATTTCAGCATACCGATCCCAACATCAAGCATATTGCGGTTAAGTCCAGTTTTCTGAGCTTTACGCTTACTGCCCTTCTTTGCCTTGTGGGTCATGCCCTTAATATTGAGCTTTTCTGTAGCAATTAGGCTATTACTGCGAACTATATTGCTACTTACTTGATGCACCCAATCTTGTCTCTGCCTGCCAACCTTGCGGATCATGACAGAGACTTTGCGCTGTGCTTTTTTGTATCGATTAGAAGCTTTAATCTTCTTTTTACGATTTGGCGATCGTTTGCGGCGTTTTTCTTTGTTGGCATTTTTGATTTCCTTAGCAGCTTTCGCTAAGAATTTAGGAGCCTCAATAATTTCACCGTCACTCATGGCAACCGCATGATGTACTCCAAAATCTAAACCGATTACACCGTCACCAGTAATGCGAACTACTTCACAGTTCACCGTAATTGACGCATACCATTTCCCATTGCGATTAAGTATGGTGCAAGTACTAGGATTACCCCATTGCCTTGCTGACCCACGCATTTGAATCTTGCCTAGATTGGATAGCTCCAAACAGCCATTAACACCATCGGTTAGAGTTTTCCACCCTGCTTTGCATGGGTAAGTCCATCCTGAATAATGGCGAATTGACTTGAATTTGGGATAACCGATTTTTTGCGTAAAGAATCTTTGGTATGCAAAGTCAACTCGTTTTAGGGTTGCTTGCAATGCGTGAGAACCAAGTACTTTGTACTCAGTCCATACTTTTTTGAACTCTGGCAATTGGTTTTGTTGATCGAAATAGGTAACAGACTTATTTTCATGCTGATAACCATCTCTACGATCTGCAAGTGCAGAATTATATTCATTCGCTGTCGCTCAATTTATTTGCTGGTCGCTTTCATCCTCTCCCTGCTTTCGGGGGCGGCGAGGAAGGGGGATTTCGCTCCGTTAGGTTAAAAACAAAAAAAGAGGGTTGCGGCACAACCCTCTTTTTTTGTTAGGTATGGGAGGCGCAAAGCGCCTCCCATACCTAGCGTATAAAGCCTTTTCTTTTTTTGTTATTTAACTGATTTTACGTGGAAGTTCTCAAGACCCTCACCCCTAGACCCTCACCCCTTTTGGGAGCTACGGTGTACACATAAGTTGTCAGCTATAGCGCGAGTTACTAATGATCCCCCTCAATCCCCCTTAAAAAGGGGGAAGAAGAAAATTTAATTTATTCTCCCCCCTTTTTAAGGGGGGGCTGGGGGGATCTAAACCCTGAAACGTAGATAAAGAGACTTGTGTGTACACGGTAGCTTTTGGGAGAGGGGAACAAAAAAGTAGTCTTACTCCCCCTCTCCCTTAATGGGAGAGGGGGCTGGGGGGTGAGGGCGATATTCGTTCCATGTAACATCAGTTATTTAATAAACAACATTTCTTGATAGGTTGGCAATGGCCATAGATCATCAGCAACTTCACCTTCCAAGGCATCTACATAGCCTCGGACTGTATCCATCAAAGGACGCACAGTTTGCGAAAGAAACTGCATATGTGCTTCAGTAGATTCAAAATCATGACTAGCCAAAGCATCGCTCAGCTTGCTGACCCCATCGATCGCTAACTTGATGAGAGATGCGATTTTTTCAAGAGTGTCCTTGTCAAACTCAACACCGATTTCCTTAAGACTGAGGGCCGCATTGGCAAGATCAGACAGATAACGGGTTGCCGCAGGATAAATCAAAGTTTTGACCATGCTGATCACCAACTTTGCTTCAACTTCAATCGAGAGAATGTATTGCTCAGCGTAGGTTTCAAAGCGGCTAGCTAATTCAACAGGAGATAAAACTCCGAGCTTACTGAATAATTCTTCGACTTCTGGTTCCTTCAGGACAGGCAAAGCATCGGCGGTGGTGCGAAGGTTGCGTAAGCCGCGTTGTTCGACTGCTTCCTTGTGCCATTCTTCAGAGTAGCCATTACCATTGAAGATGATCGCGCCATGCAATTCCATGACTTGCTTAAGCACCGTTGCAATCGCATTGTTTAATCCCAAGCCTTTGGCAATTTCGGCTTCAAGCTGATCGCCTACCCAGTTGAGGGAGTCCGCCAAGATAGAATTCATCGCCACCAGAGGACCAGATACAGACTGATTAGAACCAACGGCACGAAATTCAAAACGGTTGCCTGTGAATGCAAAAGGCGAAGTACGGTTGCGATCGCCTGGATCTTTAGGCAATACAGGCAAAGTATCTACACCAATATTTAGAAAACCTCTGCTGGTGGAACTCTTGAGATCGCCTTGACGAATTTGCTCAAATACATCCTCAAGCTGAGTACCCAAATACATGGAAATGATCGCAGGTGGGGCTTCATTTGCACCTAAACGGTGATCATTGCCAGCAGTTGCCACAACTGAGCGCAACAAAGGCCCATACTTATGTACCCCACGAATAACCGCACCACAGAATACTAAGAACTGAGCATTTGAGTGGGGAGTATCACCAGGATCAAGTAAATTTCCTTGAGTAGCATTACCAACCGACCAGTTGACATGTTTACCAGATCCGTTAATGCCTGCAAAGGGTTTTTCATGAAGCAGGCAAACAAATCCATGCTTCTTGGCAGTGAATCGCATGATTGTCATGATCATTTGCTGGTGATCGGTGGCAACGTTAGCGGCTTCATGGACTGGGGCGATTTCAAATTGTCCAGGGGCGACTTCGTTGTGACGAGTTTTTGCAGGAATGCCAAGGCGGTATAGACGCTCTTCGACATCTTGCATAAATACTTGGACGCGCTCTGGAATTGCGCCAAAGTAATGGTCATCAAATTGTTGACCCTTAGCTGATGGCTTACCAAAAAGGGTGCGACCTGCGAGTAACAAGTCAGGACGAGCATTAGCAAAGTTGGAATCGATTAAGAAATATTCTTGCTCTGCACCGCAGCTAGAGTTGACGGGTGCGATTTCTTTTTCACCCAAAATCTTCAGAACTCTGGCGGCAGCTTTGCCCATAGCCGCATTTGATCGCAGCAAGGGTGTTTTTTTATCGAGAGCTTCACCAGTCCAAGATACGAAAACTGTGGGAATGCAGAGGGTGGAACCATTGTCGGTTTCCATGATGTATGCAGGGCTGGTGACATCCCATGCGGTATAGCCACGGGCTTCAAAGGTGGAGCGAATACCACCATTGGGGAATGAAGACCCGTCAGGTTCACCTTGGACTAGTAATTTTCCTGCAAATTCTGAAATGGCAGTTCCATCACTCTGGACAGAGATAAAGCCATCATGCTTTTCGGCGGTAGCGTTGGTCAGAGGATAAAAGACGTGGGCGTAGTAGAGAGCGCCTTTAGAGATTGCCCAATCTTTCATTGCTAAGGCGATCGCATCAGCAACTGAGCTATCAAGAGGTTCTCCAGTTTGGATTGTCTTTTTAATTGATTTAAAAACTGGCTTAGGCAGGCATTCCTGCATTTTGCTCAGAGTAAACACATCGGTCGCCCACAATTCTTCCAACCGCTTCGGTGCTTTTTTGGGCTGTGTCTCGCGATTGGTGATCTGATAGATGGCTTGAATGCGTGACTCGTTTCCGCTCATGGTTGTTTTAGGAGATATTGTCAAGTTTTTATAATCATACTCAAGATATATCTATCAAATAGATAAAAAAGATACCGATTTGATCGCACTTGATTGGTATGTAATCACACACAGAATCCAAAGACGTAAATTTTTTTGGTTTTCGTATTTAAATAAGGACGACACTTTGCGTTGCCCTCAATTGAATAAGATACTCGCTTCCCACCCAAAGAATAGGCGTTAGAAAGTGAATAATTAGGCGTGCGCGGCTTCGCCGCGCACGCCTAATTATTCACTGGGAAGCGAGTAGAAGTGCTGTTTGGTGATTCCTCTTTTGGGTTGTAAATCGAAAAAATCATAAACTCTTGCAAATATATCTCGATTAGTGTAAGTTAATAGCAGGGCTATCCTATTCCCCCCCGTGTAGCCCTAGTATCCCCGAAATGGCAATTACTTCCGAAAGGGGTAAGCGCAAATCAGTAGACCTAGAGCTATCCGCTACATATACGGTATGGTGGCTACTGATGCCGAAGGGATATTTTGTAATCCTAAAACCGAATAAAAAAGAAGGCTCGCGTTGCGAGCCTTCTTTTTATGTCAATTAAAATCCAAGGAAATCTTTGAAAGCGCGGCGGAGCGCCGCTTTCAAAGATTTCCTTAATAGGCTGTGTTAACCGCCAATTTGTGACATGGTGCGAAAATAACTTTTTTGTTCACCAGTGCCGCGATCGCGTTCTTTAAAATTAATTTCCTCTTTGAAATTGAGTAAATCGCGCACCGCCATCCGTAATTCCGCAAAATGTGTTCCCTGGCGCAGGGCAGTTTTAAGATCAATCTGTCCCGCTTCGTTTAATAGGCAAGGACGCAATAGCCCATCGGCCGAGAGACGCATCCGATTGCAGCGATCGCAAAAACACTCAGACATTTGACTAATAAAGCCTAAGGTTCCCTTAGCGTTGGGAATTTGGAAGACATCAGCAGGCCCATTGCCCTTGCAGTTACTAGCGTCTAAACCATAGCGATCGCGAATTTGTTGGCTCAGGGTTGCTGAGTCAACCCAGCCTTTATGGGTAAATAGGTTGTCATTCCCGATCGGCATAAATTCAATAAATCGGATATGCCAACGCCGATCAATGCTGAGGGCTGCTAGGTCTAAGATTTCGCGATCGTTTACATCGGGTACGACGACCACATTTAACTTCAGGGGATCGAAACCCACTTCATAGGCAGCAAGAATGCCTGACCATACTTTTTCCCAGAGATTGCGTCCTGTAATCTGGCGAAATACATCGCGATCGAGGGAATCGAGGCTAATGTTAATGCGCCGCAAACCTGCTTCGTATAGTGGCTTTGCCAAATCGCTTAGCAAAAAACCATTGGTGGTCATTGACAAATCTTCTACCCCTCGTAAATTAGCGATCGCCTCTACTAAATCCACCAAATCTCGCCGCAATAGAGGCTCGCCGCCCGTCAGTCGAAATTTTTTAAAACCGACGGGAATAAATACTTCTTGGATTAGATTAATTACCTCAGTATTGGTGAGACTTTCCTGTGCTTGGATATATTCGACTTCAGCACCTTCTGGCATACAGTAGGTGCAACGAAAATTGCAGCGATCGATCAAGCTGATCCGAAGGTAGTCAACATTGTTCACAGATTTTTTTTCGCATTACAGATGATAATCTCTCGTTATATCGCAAAAAAACAAAAAAGAGTTGTGGCACGAAGCGCCACAACTCTTTTTTGTTTTAAACAAGGGGCTTAAGCCCCTTGCCTGTACTGCACAAAGGGAAAAACGCTATATGATAGAAAAGCAATTAATCAAGATATGTTAAACCATGACTTCACAATACGCCTATATACGCGGGACTTTTGTTCCTCTCGAAGATGCCACAATCAGTATCCGCACCCACGCTTTTCTATATGGTACGGCTGTTTTTGAAGGAATTAAGGCGTATTGGCTACCTGAAGAAGACCGTATGGCAGCATTTCGACTCAAAGAGCATTATCAACGCTTAATTCAAAGCTGTCGGATTATTGGGCTGCAACATCCTCTTGATGTTGACACCATGATCAATATCACTACAGAATTATTGCACCGTAATCAATGTAACTCTGCTACCTATTTACGTCCGATTATTTATAAGTCTGATCTTCGCATTGGACCAATTCTGAAGGTTCCCCATACCCACGATGATTTTTGTTTGTTTAGTGTGCCGATGGATGGCTATCTTGATACTAGCAACGGCATTAAGGTTGGGGTTTCTTCATGGAGACGTTTAGATGATAACGCAATTCCCGCTAGAGCAAAGGTAAATGGAGCTTATGTTAATACGGCTCTTGCGAAAACCGATGGCTATGCGTCTGGTTTTGATGATGTGGTTGTGTTGACTAATGATGGTCATGTCGCGGAAGGAAGTGCGATGAATCTCTTTTTAGTGAGAGATGGCAAATTGATCACTAGTTCTATTACTGACAATATTCTCGAAGGTATTACTCGTGGTTCTATAATTGAGTTAGCGGCAAAGGAACTAGGTGTGGAAACAGTATCGCGCACCATCGATCGCACTGAGCTATATATTGCGGATGAGGCTTTCTTTGTCGGTACGGCTACTGAGCTTGCGCCAATCACTAGTTTCGATCATCGTCCTGTTGGGGATGGAACGATTGGTGAAATCACGAAGAAACTGCGTGACCTATATAGCAAGGCTGTTCAGGGTCTATTACCTGATTATCATCATTGGCTAACCAAGGTTTAAAAATCTATAAAAAAGCATAAAAAAGCATAAAAAAGCCTCGCATCGCGAGGCTTTTTTATGCTTTAACGAAAGCGCGATCGCCAAATTCTTTGATACTCACTGTCATTCAGTCCACCTGAACTATTCAGGTTATTTTGTTGGATAGTTTGATTGAGAGCCGCAATACGCTCGCTGGTTCCAGGGTGAGTGCTTAAAAAGGTAGGAGCGCCGCCACCACTAGAACTAGATAGTTTTTGCATGAAGGCAGGCATCGCTCTGGCGGCAAAACCTGCTCGCGTAATATTCATCAAGCCTCGGCGATCGGCATCAAATTCGGCTTCGCGGCTGTTAGGCAAACGCAGCGCTAGATCTACGCCAATGCCAACTAAGCGATCATCAGCAACACCCGCAATTGTGGCAATACCTTGCGCGATCGCCATTTGCTTCATTTGCTCCAGTGCATGACGACCTGCGATATGTCCCATTTCGTGACCAATGACACTGGCTAACTGCGCCACATTGTCAGAAGCGGCGATCGTGCCTGTATTGATGTAAACAAAGCCGCCCATGGTGGCAAAGGCATTGAGATTATTGTCGTCAACTACGCGAAAAGTGTAGGGAATATTGGGGCGATCGCTGGTTGGTACAAGCATTTGTCCTAGGCGATTAACCAGAGCATTTGCCGCAGGATCGCGACTAAGCCTAACTTGTTGCTGAATTTGGGCATCGATCTGTCGGCCTAGGGCAACTTCATCATTATCACCAATGCTAGAAAGTTGAATGATTTGAACAGCCGACGGTAAAATGCGAAATAAATCAGACAGATCAAAGGCATTCACCACAAGAGGATTGACGGTAACTGCCAACAATAATGACATCAGTGAAACAGTCGTAAATTTCCAATAATGCTGAAACTTACAATTAATTGAGTCTAATAATCGACTTGATAACTTAGCGATCGATGTTTTCATATTTACAATTACCTCAAGCTTTACTCAGCTTATACTCACTAGATTTGTGCATAACATACAGGCTTTGCCCCATCCCACTTTTAACTGTGCCAGCTTACTTAGCACAATGGCAACCTATGGCTCTAGATCTTATTATCTATGGATTACAGAAATGCTGACGAAAAATCTATCGAGAAAGTTGCAAAAATCTATAAACCCAAAGAGAGGGGTGGCGCTTCGCGCCACCCCTCTCTTTGGAATATTTTGGTGATTTCTACTATAATTAAATAAGTTTAATAAATACTTAGCAAATAATTAGCGAGGCAAACTGTGTTTCTCACCGCCCCTCCAACTACTAAGATTGCAGAAATTAGCGATCGCCAACTTGCCCATGATGCGATTCCTCAAGATCTATTTACGGCGATCGCCGATCTTAAAAAAGAACTGAACGCCGTTATTTTGGCGCATTATTACCAAGATCCTGATTTGCAAGATATTGCTGACTATATCGGCGATTCCCTTGGACTGTCTCAAGCGGCGGCTAATTGTCAAGCAGATGTAATTGTCTTTTTGGGCGTGCATTTTATGGCCGAGACCGCCAAAATTTTGAACCCAAATAAGCTGGTATTACTGCCCGACCTTGATGCGGGTTGCTCCCTAGCCGATGGCTGTCCACCCGATCGCTTTGCCGCGTTTAAAGCAGACCATCCCGATCATTTGGTGATTTCCTATATAAATTGCTCGGCAGAGATCAAAGCCTTGAGCGATATTATCTGCACTAGCTCTAATGCTGTGGCGATCGTTAATCAAATTCCGCAGGATCAGCCAATTATTTTTGCGCCCGATCGCAATCTGGGGCGTTATGTGAGCGAACAAACGGGGAGAGATCTCTTACTGTGGGATGGAGCTTGCATGGTGCATGAAATATTTTCCGAACGTAAGTTAGTGGAACTAAAAATAATTCATCCCCAAGCTGATATCGTTGCTCATCCTGAATGTGAAGCCAATATATTACGCCATGCGGATTTTATTGGCTCTACCACGGGTTTACTAAAATATGTGCAGAACAGCGATCGCCAAGAATTTATCGTAGTTACAGAATCTGGTGTAATTCACCAAATGCAAAAAGCTGCTCCCTTAAAGAAATTTATTCCCGCCCCACCAACCAGTAATTGCGCCTGTAACGAATGCCCTTATATGCGTCTCAATACCTTAGAAAAGGTTTATCTGACCATGAAGAATCGCTCGCCTGAAATCATTCTCGATGAAACAATTCGCCAAGCTGCGCTCAAACCAATGCAACGCATGTTAGCAATGTCAATCTAAGTATTGATCTTTATGTATTACAAATAAATTTCCAAAAAGCTTGCAAAGCAAGCTTTTTGGAAATTTATTTGGGTTTTAAGAAAGCGTAAAGCGCTGGATCTCATTTATAGAGATTAATATTTTTTTTCACCGCAAACTGCTTGTACTGTTGATGATTGTCGATCAATTCATCTAGTAATTTCTGCACCAAATTCCAGTCAGCAAAGCCATGACTAGTTTCAGCAATGATTTGTTGGCGCAGAACTCTAACCTTTTGGAGATTATCTTGTGTCATGGATTCATTTTGTTGTCCCAAGTCCATTTAATCTATCGTTGTTTATATCTAGTATTTAGTATCGTAGGACTCAAAAGCTAAAATAAATCTGCAAATCATGATATAAACGATTTTTGTCATATAACTTAAATTATCAAGAAAGTCTTGTTAGGAGCGAGTAGCGACCGATCGCGCCGCTACGAGTTTGTTAATTTAATGCAAATGCCAACAGCTATATACTGGGAAAAGACAAACTTTTATACTCTATATATTTTCAACTCTAGGCAGGAAAATCCATTAATGCTGATGTACACAGTCGAAATTACTCTCAAAAACAATCCGATCGCTTTGTCCGTACAGCGCAAGGAACAGGAACACGCCGATTCGCTTTATCGTGAGATTGCTAAGGCGATCGCTGATGGTAATACTAAAATTGTAGAATTAACTTGCGAAAAGCAAGAAGGTAAGAAGATCTCAGTACTTGTGAGCGAGATCTCAGCCGTACAGGTTTCCGAAAAATCAGGAGCTTCGGCAAATCTCGGTGCAGGTTTTATCCGCGGCTAACCTTCAACTCCTCACGCCCTTCCCACCCAGAGATTAGAGGTGCGGCGCTTTGCGCCGCACCTCTAATCTCTGATTGGGAAAGGAGTAAACTATAGGGAGAGTTTTTGAACTCCTCTATAGCTTTTCCCTATTGCATATTTGCCCTATCAGCTAATCCATGCTCATCGAACAACCTGTTACTACTGCGGCCATTACCGTTCGCGAACTTTCTTTTGCTTGGACTTCGGGCGAGACTGTCCTCGATCGCTGTAGTTTGTCAGTACCTAAAGGGGAATTTTGGATGCTATTAGGTACTAATGGCAGTGGTAAATCAACTTTACTTAGGCTCTTGGCAGGCTTGCTCAAAGCAAAATCGGGTGATATCGAAATCACCAATCCAGTGGGCTTTGTATTTCAAAATCCCGATCATCAATTAGTCATGCCCACAGTTGGTGCAGATATCGCCTTTGGTCTAGTCTCCGAAAATCTCTCCTATCCCGAAACCCTGCATCGAGTCAAAGAATCCCTTAGCGCCGTCAATCTCTCGCAGATGCTCCGCCGTCCCATCTATGCGCTCAGTGGTGGTCAAAAACAACGGGTAGCGATCGCGGGGGCGATCGCTCGTCATGCAGAAGTTTTATTACTAGATGAACCAACGGCTTTACTAGATAGCGAAAATCAAATTGATTTAGTTGCCTCAGTACGCGATCTGGTCAAACAAAAAAATCTCACCGCCCTATGGGTGACTCATCGCTTAAATGAGCTTGATTATGCCGATGGAGCATTTTTATTAGAGAATGGCAAAGTAATTGACCAAGGCGATCCAATACGTTTAAAACAAGTATTACTAAAACATGGATAAAACCTTGAAAGCGCGGCAAAGCCTTGCTTTCAAAGTTTTATTGGGTTTTAATCTAGCGCAAAGCACTGTAATTTTCATGAAAAATTTAAATACATGATTATAATCTTGCTGTTTGTGAAATAAAACCTTTTACTAAGTATAACTTTTAGCCTGGTGTGACATTAATTCTAAATAGTATGGATAGTCACAATGACATCGCAAAGGGGGGCTTTATGAAGAAATGTTTCACCACGCCAATTTTTCTTTAAAAATATTTATATTGATGTGCGGGTAAAATGACTGTAAAGATTTATGAGAAGTTTATGGTGAATAATCATACTTAATTATTTTTTAATCATCGATTGATCCCTTACAGCTACTCAACACTTGGCATTTAATTCTTATCTTTTTCAAGACGGGGATCGCTCATCTAGTAATGATCTCTATTTTTTGCGCTTATAATCGTTGCATAGTTAATTTGCGACTTTAAAAATGCATCAGGTTCATAATTATCTGAAGCTAAATTTTTAAACAAGTTCACTTTTTAGAGACTACTCCTTTATAAATACATTTAATTAATTCCCGCTAACTTCCTAGTTTCTAAAAAATCTAACTTATTATTGTAGTGAATCTGTGACAATCACTAAATAACTGGACAAGATCATGTATGGCACTCTAGTTCGTTAAAAAAGCATCTAAAATCACTCTAAAATTACATTTGCAATTTTTTTATAAATAATCTAACGTTCAAATTTAACCTATAAAACCTACAATAAGGAGCTATCCAAAATGATTGAATCTATTCGCTGTCCTAATTGTGGTGCGATCGCCGAGCGTCACCATCTCTCCTACCTTGGTCAAGTCAAAACCCAATGTGAAGAATGCGACTACTTATTAGTCATGTGTACTCGCAGTGGTCATGTACTAGAATCCTATGCGCCCGGTTTACCATCACCACGATCGCTACAGCCAATAGCTACTCGCCTCGCTTCCCTCCCTCAACGTCAAGTCAATAATTCTCGGACTAGAGATATTGCGGCTCTGCGCGTTTAAGCTATCACAAGAGGAAACTTGGATTTAGATGCAATTACCTACAACAAAAAATGGCTCTCTTGGATTCTGTCGCAACAGCTAATCGGATCTGAGAGAGCCAAAAATTTGAGTAGTAATAGCAGACCAAAAAAAGTTAAAATTCAAAAGCTCTAGGTCGTCAGCTACTAACAACAGCATAAAATCGATAACCCAAAGCGCGATCGGGATTTGAAGCTTACCAGATCAAATCAACCAATTACCGATAACCGATTACCCATCAACCAATAGACCACTGTTAATTAAGAAACCGAAACATGGCTCCCATCGCCAAACTACTGATTGCCAATCGAGGTGAAATTGCCCTCCGAATTATTCGGACTTGCGAAGAATTAGGAATCCCGACAGTTGCTGTTTATTCCGATGTCGATCGCAATTCGTTGCATGTACAGCTAGCCCACGAAGCGGTCTGCATTGGTGATTCTCCCAGCAGCAAAAGCTATCTGAATATTCCAAATATCATTTCTGCCGCCATTACTCACAATGCTACAGCGATTCACCCTGGCTATGGCTTCTTGTCAGAAAATGCCCGTTTTGCAGAAATTTGCGCCGATCATAACTTGCTGTTTGTTGGTCCTAGCCCTAATTCGATCCGCTCGATGGGTGACAAGTCTACAGCCAAGAAAACCATGCAAAGGGCGGGTGTACCAACGATACCTGGTAGTGAAGGCTTAATCGAGTCGGAAGAGCAGGCGATCAAGACTGCCCATGATATTGGCTTTCCCGTAATGATTAAGGCAACCGCAGGCGGTGGTGGTCGAGGAATGCGTCTAGTCGATCGTCCCGATGATTTACTACGTTTGCTTCGGGCTGCCCAAGGTGAAGCCGAGGCTGCTTTTGGTAATGGTGGGGTTTATATGGAAAAGGTCATCGAAGATCCTCGCCATATCGAAATTCAAATTTTGGCGGATATGCATGGTCATGTGGTGCATTTGGGTGAAAGAGATTGCTCAATTCAACGTCGTCACCAAAAATTATTAGAAGAAGCGCCTAGTAGTGCGGTTAATCCCAAATTGCGTGAAAAAATGGGCGATGCGGCAGTAAAAGCGGCTAAGGCGATTAATTATGTTGGCGTGGGAACAGTCGAGTTTTTACTGGATAAACACGGCAAGTTTTATTTCATGGAAATGAATACCCGTATCCAAGTGGAGCATCCTGTAACGGAAATGATTACAGGTATTGACCTGATCGCTGAACAGTTGCGGGTTGCCCAAGGCGATAAGCTCCAATTCCAGCAAAAGGATATTGAAATTCGTGGTCATGCGATCGAATGTCGGATCAATGCTGAAGACCCTGATCACAATTTTCGTCCTAATCCCGGTCGGATTAGTGGCTATTTACCTCCTGGGGGGCCGGGAGTTCGCATGGATTCCCATGTTTATACGGATTATGTGATTCCGCCCTATTACGATTCGCTGATTGCGAAATTAATTGTTTGGGGTATCGATCGCCCTTCCGCAATTTTACGCATGAAACGAGCTTTGCGTGAATGTGCGATTACGGGCGTACCAACGACAATTCCTTTCCATCAAAAGGTTTTAGATGATGAGGAATTTAGACAGGGGCATGTTTATACTAACTATGTGCCATTGCTGCAAGCAAGATTAGAAAATCAAGAATAAAGAAAAGCACCCCAAAGGGGTGCTTTTCTTTATTCTTAACGGCAATCTAAGGATAAATTAGGGGAAAGTCTTGAACATATTTTCCATCGCATTCATACTTAGCGCGAAATTCCTGTAAAACCATGCGATCGCCCTCTAGTTTATAACTAGCCGATGAGCCACAATCACCTAAGCCACGAAACTTGGTGAAGTTAGTGATAGTCTGCGATCGCACGTTAACTCTGGGCGCACCAGCAATCCCGCGATCGCTAAAGCGCTTAGGTTTTTCGCCCCCTTTCCCTTCTTGGAAACTATCAAATTCAAGGGGAATTGCGCGAGGCTTAGGTGATTCATCAATCCAAAGCACATATTCAAAAGCCCCTTGATAAGCAGCGAGAAAACATTGGATTTGGACTAGATATTTTGTGTCAGAAAGCTGGAATACCCTAGAACCCATACCTCTTGTACCGTCCTCAGCACGAAAATTGTCTTTGCAAACTCCTAAATTTTCGCGATTCTGCAAAACATATTCCAACGGCGTGGCGTTAGTAGTGCTGGATGTAGATGTACTGGATCGGGAAAGATATCTCAATAATTGCTCTTCACTTAGTTTTCCATTTGGGAAAGTTACACGCAATACAGGTTCAGGGTTTTGGGTGGTTGGTGATTCGAGGGTATAGATATATCCATCATTCTTAAATTCGATTCTTCCAGATTTTTGGGGATTATAATTCATTGCCTCCAAATCTAAACCGCCACTACCATCTTTGTTACGGCTGATGTAATAGCGAGGACGATCAGGAGCGTTAGTATCCGCACAAATATAAACTCGATAATTAGAAGTTTCCCCATAGGCATAGGTTATTTTTGACTTGCCACAGATACTATTATCTTCAATTTCTTTGATATCACCGACAGCGATCGCCTTTGCCGATTCCTTTGCCGATTCCTTTGCCGATGCAGATGGCTTTGGCTTAGAGGTTTCTGAGGTCACCGTTGGTGAAGCAGTAGTTTTAGATGTGGGAGTAGTGGTGAGCAAACTATTAGGTGATGGTGATGAATTAATCGCTTCTGGATTACCGCATCCCAGCACAGTAAGACTTATGATCGCAGTCATTAAACCGATTCGATTTGGCAACATGATTCTCGCTCCTTATGGGGAAATTGGGCTTAAAAACCCGTCCTTCTAGGACGGCTGTACTACAACATATGGTAGAGGAGTGTCAACTAAAGGAATAAGTTCCTAACCCTAATCAAAAAGAATTGCTGCGGGACTCGCAGCAATTCTTTTTGATTAGAATTAAGTGGCACTTTGCGCCACCTATTCTTTTTAACGCTTTAATAGCTATCGGTTTTGCTAACAGTTGTATTAATTAGTTGTTGATTGGCTTGATTGAGGCGATCGGCGATCGCTTCGCGGACATCCTTATTAATATCAGAATCCGCAAGAACTTCCTGCGCCATCTCTCGATATTCAGCACTAGTAGTGAGGTCTACTTGATCGAGTTTGTTGAGATTTTCATAGACAGTTTCAGGAGAAACCGACACATTACTTGCCATAATTTATTCCTTAATTGATTACAGTCAAGGGGCTTAAGCCCCTTGTTATCGCGGTTTTTTGTTTTGCAAATGAGTACATACTCATTTGCAAAACGCTATACAAAACTGATTTAGGGTAAATCGGTATCACCCATCAAATAGCGATCGCATTCACGGGCAGCACCACGACCTTCGTTAATTGCCCAAACGATCAGACTTTGACCGCGGCGACAATCTCCTGCGGCAAAAACGCTGGGAAGACTAGTCGTAAATTGACCGTGATTTGCCTTGACATTACTGCGGGGATCGCGCTCCAATCCTAGAGAATCTAGTAAAGGCTGCTCTGGACCGAGGAAACCCATTGCCAATAGGACTATTTGGGCAGGAATAACCTTCTCAGTACCAGCTACTTGCTTAGGAATAAACTGACCTTTGTCATTGCGTTCCCATTGCACCTGCACGGTATGCACAGCCTTTACCTGACCATTTTCGTCTCCTTCGATCTTAGTCGCTGTCGTGATGTAAGCTCTGGGATCGTCACCAAACTTAGCACTCGCTTCTTCCTGTCCGTAGTCCATTTTGTAGACTTTCGGCCATTCTGGCCAAGGGTTATCCTTAGCACGGGATTCTGGAGGCTTAGGCATGATTTCCAACTGGACAACACTGGTGCAACCATGACGAATCGATGTACCAACGCAGTCCGTACCAGTATCGCCGCCACCGATGATCACGACATCTTTTCCCTGTGCCGAGATAAAGTCATCTCCTGATTTGCCATTGAGAACCGCCTTCGTATTCGCAGTCAGAAATTCCATAGCGAAATGAATGCCTTTGAGTTCGCGTCCTTCGATCGCCAGATCACGAGGCTTAGTGGCTCCAGTACAAAGCACTACAGCATCAAATTCCTTGAGCAAATCTTCCGCAGGCAAATCTTTACCAATTTCGGTATTGCAAATGAACTTTACGCCTTCTTGTTCAAGGATATGCAGGCGGCGTAACACCACTTTTTCCTTGTCCAGCTTCATGTTGGGGATTCCATACATTAATAATCCCCCTGGGCGATCGGCGCGTTCATAAACCGTGACCCAGTGACCTGCTTTGTTTAGTTGAGCCGCAGCGCTCAATCCTGCGGGGCCTGAACCAATTACAGCAACTTTTTTGCCCGTGCGCTTAGCAGGTGGTTCGGGGACGATCCAGCCTTCTTCCCACCCCTTGTCAATGATGGAATACTCGATATTTTTGATCGTTACAGGTGGGCTGGTAATTCCCAATACACAGGAACCCTCGCAGGGGGCAGGACAAACACGACCTGTAAATTCTGGGAAATTGTTGGTTTTATGCAATCGATCAAGGGCTTCCCGCCAGAGTCCGCGATATACCAAGTCGTTCCATTCAGGGATCAGGTTATTAATTGGGCAACCGCTCGCCATACCACTGATCAAGTTGCCTGTGTGACAAAATGGTGTACCGCAGTCCATACACCGTGCGCCCTGATTCCGCAGATTCTCATCGGGCATATGGACATGAAATTCATCCCAATTTTTGATGCGATCGCTTGGGGGTATTTCGGTCGGTGCTTCGCGTCGGTACTCAATAAATCCTGTCGGTTTTCCCATTAGTTTCTTTTTCTAATTTTTGCTAAACAGCCTATAAGGGTTGCGCGATTTGATAAAGAACCAGTTTTTAGTGGCGCGGCGAAGCCGCGCCACTAAAAACTGGTTCTTTATTTTCCTGTAAGCCCCTAAGTCATTTTTAAACTGTTTAACTTGATTCTAAACATAATTTACGAATTTCTTTAATATTAATTAACATCAGAAAAAAGCTTTTCCCCGCCTTCGGCGGGGAAAAGCTTTTTTCTGATGTTAATTCACGTTCTGGAAGGCGGCAAAGGGAAGAGCAGCCGCGATCGCCTTGGGCATCACGCCAGCTACAGTTTTAATTGCCATATCCCACAATTTTGCAGGTTCAAGATCAGCGCTGAGCATCTGCCAGATTCGCATTAGTTCCTCTGTGTGCAGACGATTATCTTCGGTAAGGGCTAACAGGATGCGGCGGCGGATATATTCTCCATCCTTGGAAGTTAAGAACTTGAAGCCCATACTAGCAGTGGGAATAATATCAAACTGCCCATCGGATTTGGCGATCGCCAACAAATTCTCCAGTCTTGACCATTGGAATTTATCATCTTTAAACAGAACTTCCAATAATCTTGACCGTAGGCTCTCAGATTCGTCGGTGAGCAAACGTCGGGCGACGTAGGGATAGGCTACCTGCACGATCCGAAATTCAGGATTGAGGCTGAGGGCGACTCCTTCCTGTGTGATCACAGAGCGAATAATTAGCGCAAACTTGGCAGGTAAACAGAAGGGATAGTCATACATCACTTTCGAGAAGCGATCGGTCACAACTTTAAAGTTGAAATCCTTCACTTTCTCCGACATAATGTCACCTAGTACCGATTCCAGCGCATTTACAATGGGCTTCATCTCGATATCTGGTTGCAAAAAGCCTAGTCTCACATAGTCCTGACCGAGTTCGTCATAATCTTTGTTGAGTAAATGCACGACCGAATCTACTAATTGCTCTTTGGTAGAGAGATCTAATTGATCCATCATCCCAAAGTCGATATAAGCCATCTTGCCATCGTAGGTAGCAAAAAGATTTCCAGGGTGAGGATCGGCGTGGAAAAAGCCAAATTCGAGCAGTTGACGTAACCCCGACATCACACCAATGCGGACAAGATTATCGGTGTTGAGTCCTGCCGATTTGATCTGATCGATTTCATTGAGTTTGATGCCATTAATCCATTCTAAGGTCAGGACTCTATGGGTGCTGTACTGGCGATAAATAGAAGGGACTTTGACATCAGGATCGTTTCTAAAATATCCTGCAAACCTTTCAGCGTTCGTGGCTTCATGGGCATAGTCGATTTCTTCAAATAATTTCAGCCCAAACTCATCAACGATCGCCTCAAGACTATTGCCCAGATTTAGAGGTAAAAGTGGTCCCAGCCAGCCTGCAAACCAACGCAATATGAATAAATCGAGGGTCAAGGTGGGAATCAAATCAGGGCGTTGTACCTTAACCGCAACTTCTTCACCCGAATAGAGGGTCGCCTTGTAGACTTGCCCTAAACTTGCCGCCGCGATCGGCTCTTCGGAAATAGTCTGATAAACACTACTAACGGGTTTGCCCAGTTCAGACTCAATAATCTTGAAAGCTTGCTCGCTAGAAAATGGCGGTAACTGATCTTGAAGTTTGGTTAACTCGTCTAGGAAATCGACCCGCACTAAGTCAGGACGGGTCGATAAAGCCTGTCCGACTTTGATATAGGTGGGACCAAGGGCGGTGATGATGCGCCGTAACTGTTCGGCAAGCTTAGGCTGACTTACTGTGTTACCAGTCAAGACATCCCAACCGAAAGCCAAGCCAAAACTGACAGCAAAATAAATTATTTTTAAAATACGACTAATCGCTAGCCAAGGGCGACGACCGTAATATTCGGCATTGGCTGTGGCATCGTAGCGATTTAGCTCTTCTAGGGGATGCTGACTCACGCGATTAAAAACCTTTTATATATCCCATTTAACTTATCAGTATACAAAAATACACAATGTAGTTGTAATAATCTTTAAAGATATAGCGCTTTGCAAAAACTAAAGCGTACAGCGCTTTGCGCTCAAACCCAAACCAAAAAAAACTTTGAAAGCGTTGCTTTGCAACGCTTTCAAAGTTTTTCTTGTGGTTCGTTTGAGCGACAATTGCGATAAGAAAAATTAATGATGCAGTTTTGCTGCATCATTAATTTTTCTTATCGTGCTTTAGCAATTACGGTGCGATGGCGTGGAGTGTTTGCATTAATGCTGGGAGATTCAAAACCTGCGGCAACTAATTCTGATGCAAGATCAAAGGAAAAATATTGATCGAGATAGGGTTCGGTGCTTTTGAGCAAGGTTAAAATATAGGGAGGCATTTTGCGATAGATATCAGAATCGGGATTCATATCCATGAGTGTGAAGTAACCATTGGGGCGCAAGACGCGGCGCATTTCTCGCAAAATCTGGCGCGATGCATCCTGTGGCAGTTCATGAAAAATCAGGAAACAGGAGACAAAATCAAAGGAATTGTCGGGTAATCCTGTATTTTCGGCGGTGGCGTGAATCCATTGCACTTGACCATTTTTCGCAAGTTCTGGATGCTTAGTATTTGTGTTGTAATTGGCGATCGCTAAAAAATGCGGTGATAAATCTAAACCCGTAATTTTCGCTTGGGGATATTGCTGATGGAGAGCAAAGGTACTCATGCCCACACTGCAACCGATATCGAGAATATCTTGGGGGTGAGGAACTTTGTCTTTAATAATATCGAGATAGCTTTGGCGTAACCTTGCATCACCTGCGATCGATGGTTGATCATCTTTCCAGATTCTAGAATGCACAGCGTAGGCGGCAGATTCTACTTCGGTAGCTGGCAACCAGCCCAGATTGCCTTCTTCGTAAGCATGAAATGGTTTAAGGTAATATTCAGGATAGACTAAATTTGGATTTTGGACTTGAGCTAATTTGGTATCAAGATCGAGCTTTTGTAAGTCCGTGGCAATTTGTCGCCATTGTACGCCCATCGACTCCGCCCGTTCGATCATCATGTTGCGGGCGCGGCTTTTGGCAATGTTAAAGATTGGTTTGATCGATAAGATGCCATTTACTAATCGAGAAGCTAGTCCGATTTTGGGGCTAGGGTTGGAAGTTGCAACAGTCATTTTAAATCTGCTAATTATCTTAAAATCACCAACATTATAAACAAAGAAGATGGCGTGCAAAGCAAGCCATCTTCTTTGTCTACGGACGCTCGACATAGTAAGAACCAAGCACGATCGCGTCCATGCTAGTCCGCAAAAAACAAGCGATCGCTTCTTCAGGAGTCCTGACCACTGGCTCGTTTTCGTTCAGCGATGTATTTAGAACTATGGGTACACCTGTGCGCTGGGCAAAGGTATTAATCAAATCCCAATAGAGGGGATTGGTTTTGTGGCTCACACTTTGCAAACGCCCAGTCCCATCCACATGGGTTATTGCAGGAACCTGCGATCGCTTTTCAGTCTTGATTTTAAATACCTTTTCCATAAATGGAGCAGGCTCATCGATTTCAAAATATTCGCTTACTTTCTCTTCAAGAATACTAGGCGCGAAGGGTCTAAACTTTTCACGGAACTTGATTTTGAGATTGATAATATCGCGCATATCAGTACGGCGCGGATCGGCAACCAGTGAGCGATTACCCAAGGCTCTCGCTCCAAATTCCATTCTGCCCTGAAACCAGCCAATCACTTTACCATCACACATCGAGTCCACCACTTTTTCTAGCAATGCTTGACGATCGCTTGGTTGATCTAAGGGGAAATAATGCGATCGCAAATTACATCTCAAATTATGTTTAGCGATCGCCTCTAAACATTGAGCATCACTAAATTCTGAACCCCAATAACCATGCTCCAGCACAAAATTACGCGGTTGTTTCAGCACTTGATTCCATACATAAAAAGCTGCACCGAAACAAGTTCCATTATCCGCAGCACCCACAGGTACATATACCTGTTTGAAGGGAGTTTCTTGAGTGATTTTGCCATTGGCGACGGAGTTCATTGCCACACCACCCGCCAGACATAGGTTATCGGTTTTAGTCCGTTCCCACAACCGATTGAGAATGTGAAAAATAATTTCTTCGGTAACAACCTGTAATGAGGTGGCAATATTTTGATGCTTTTCCGTTAGTTGCTCTTGAGGATGGCGGGGCGCACCTAGGAGCTTTTCTAACTTTTCACTATGAAACGGTAACACTGTGGGAATGCCGCCTTCCCAATTCATCGATATGCCCTGTTTATGATGATTGAAGTAATCAAGGTTGAGTTCCATTCCATCATCTTTAGGATATGCTAACTGTCGCAGTTTTTCCACATACTCAGGTTCGCCATAGGGAGCCAGTCCCATCACTTTATACTCATCGCCATAGTTGGGGAAACCCAAATAAAGGGTAATTGCGTTATAGAGATAGCCAAGGGAATGGGGAAAGTAGGTGCGATCGAAATATTGCAATTGATTGCCTTTGCCAAAGCCAGAGAGAGTACTCACAAAATCACCCATGCCATCAATGGATAGAATTGCCGATTCTTGAAAGGGAGAGACAAAGAAGGTACTCGCAAAATGTGTTGAATGATGTTCTAAGGTATGGATTTTGGCTGTGATTTTTTCTGGTGCTAGATTGTAGGCGATCGCTAAGCTATCTCTGATTCCCAAACTTTTAGTTTGTTTACCCAAGCGATCGATTAACGAAGCAAGGGAAGGGCGTTGCTGCAAAGTGACTAATAATTTACGATTGAGATTTGCTTTAGGATTGTAAGAAACCGCAATATGATCTAACTGGGTTGCATCAATGCCGCCAGTTTGCAAACAATAGCGAATTGATTCCGCAGGAAATCCTGCCCAATGTTTGATCCTTGTAAATCTCTCTTCCTCAACCGCCGCAACCATCTGTCCATCTTGAATCAGACTTGCGGAGCTATCACCGTGATATGCGTTAATCCCTAATATATTCACAAATACTTCGCCAGTATGGGTTTTCTTTGTGGCAATCATAGAGCAATTTTGCAAAATGAGACATTATGTATTCCGCTTAAAACCCAAATAAACGAAGACAGCACTTCGCAACGTCTTCTTTTATTTGGGTTTTAATTTGGCAAGTAAACGGGTGGAAGTGGCGATCGTTGCTTTTGATACGACGGTGCGCTTTGATTACCGATGTTGCGCCCTATGGGGGAAGATGCCTATCTGTTGACTCAGGCGGCGCAACGGGTGAAGGAAGAGGAGACTAATAAACGGGTTGCTTTTTTTGCGGTGGGTGTGGAAGGTGCGGGTATGCATCAGTTGCAAATCGCCTTGTCAGGATGCCCATTTTTGGCAGGTGGTAGGCGATCGCTTTTTAGTGGCGGGTGTTGCGGATGGGGCGGGATCGGTCTCGCTTTCGGAAGTGGGATCGGTGCTGGCGGTGCAAACTGCGGTAAGGGAAATTGCTCCTAAAATAGCGGATTCAGCAATTCCTGCTACTGATAAAGAATGGAAAGTACTGCTTAATAGCGGTTTAGAAGCTGCTTTAGTGGCTATTCAGGAAGAGGCAGAATCGCGTCAAGTGAATATGCGGGAGCTATCAACGACATTGTTAATTGCGATCTCGACTCCTGATATTGTCGCGGCAATTCAGGTGGGCGATGGGGCGATTGTGTTTGCTAATCAGCAAGGAATGTCGATCGCTTTGACTAGTCCTCCCATTGAAGAATCCCTAGATTTAGCTACGTTTTTGACTTCACCAAATGGCATTGATTCTGCTCAGATTTGTCTATGGGAAGGGAAACCTGCTCAGTTAGCAATGTTTTCGGATGGGTTGCAAATGTTGGCTTTGCAAATGCCTGAAGGTGTGGCTCATGCGCCATTTTTTGCACCGTTATTTAAGTTCATTGCCGAAGCAAAGGATTTAGATGCTGCCCATCAGGAGTTAACAGAGTTTTTGCGATCGCCTAGGGTGTGCGATCGCACCGATGATGATTTGACTCTGCTGCTGGCTGCATTACCAAACGAGTTGCTATAAAATGAGTGAATGTGCGCTGTTAACTTATCGTTTTAGGAGGATTCAGTCATGACCGTTGCTAGTCCTTTGCTGACACTTGCGGAATATCTTGCTTACGATGATGGAACCGATACGCGCTATGAATTAGTTAATGGAGAGTTAGTGGCAATGGCGCAACCTACGGGACTGCATGGCGGCATGAGTGAATTTGTCAATGATTCTTTCCGTTTTGAGATTCAGCGTTTGCAGTTGCCATTGATTTCTAAGCAGGATTTGATTGCCATCCAAACGGGGCAAGTTCGGGGCAAAATCACTTGTCGAGTGCCTGATGTGGTGGTGATTACATCGGAGCAGTGGCAGGAAATGCGATTTCGAGAAGCGGTATTAACGGATTCAGTTCCCTTATTGGTTGTCGAGATTGTCAGCGATCGTACGCGCAATATTGACTACCGCAAGAAACGCGCAGAATATAATGCGATCGAGATTCCTGAATATTGGATTATTGATTTTGGCGATCGCAAGGTGACGGTTTTACTGCTCGAAGATGGACTATACGAAGAAATAGTTTATCGCGGCGATGAAGTGATTAAATCTTTGCTATTTCCTGAATTAAAGTTAACGCCAGCACAAATTTTTAATATTTGAGGTTATTTTTATGTTGTTGCAAGAACTCAAAGAACAGTCCTATAAATTATCGACAAGCGATCGCCTTGAATTGATTAGTGCGATCGCTCAATCTTTGTAAAAAACACGCGAAATAGTTGATATTGAATCTAAACCAATTCAAAATCAACGTCCTGCTTTTGGTGTCATGAAAGGAAGTGGCGAAATTTTGGGAGATATAGTTGGCTCTAGCATTGTTCTCTCATAGAAAGTAATTCCTACTCTATGAATATGCTCGATCAGGTGCAAATTATCGATGTTGCTCAAGATGGATAGATCTATGGAATGGGGTAAAAGTAAGTCATCAATTTGATTTTGGATTTGGAGTAGTTGCCGATGATTGAGGCGATCGCTAATCAAGGTTAAATCAATATCAGAGCCATTTTTATAATTTCCTTTGGCGCGAGAACCGTAGAGAATTGCTTTACTAATTTCGGGATATTCAGCAAAAATCTGATTGATCTGGGTAATTACTTCGGGTTTTAGTCCAAACTGATTCATAGAGACTCCATTTTTTCTTTTAGTTCGATAAATAGCTGAAAGTAGATATCATGAATGTCTTGATTGATTTGTTGGGCTACTTCGAGATTATATGTATGTACTGAGGCAATTCTACTTTTGATCATCTTCATCCAGTTGTCGCCATCGGTAATTAAGCCGCGTTGAAAGGCTAACCGTAGGGCATCACGACTGCCTTGGATGCTAACTTCTCCTTGTTCTTCGTAGTAGTCTTTAATCACTTTCCATGCGAGTTCATAGGTGTACTCGAAGGCTTTGATTATTCCTTGTTCTTCTAGTTCGCTTAGTTCACCTTTTTCAATGAATTTGGTAAGCTGTACGAGTGCTTTCTGATAGTTATAAAAGCGTTGCTTCCAGCGAGTGTCATTTTGCATAAAAGTTTTTGGTGATGGATAAAGGATTTATTTTAAGAGGTTTACAGGCTTTGCAGATTCAATTATTCATCCATCACTTCCACAATATTTGGATTGGCGTATATACTCCTCAAATTCTTCCATTGGCGCATTAAAATCTTCTGAAATCGAAATCTTTCCCTGCCAAATACCAAAACCATCACGTTTTTTAGGTTGTTTTACTTCTGAACCTTCTGTATGATTTGATTCAAGAGATTGAGTAACATTACTATTACTTTGCTTTGCATAATTGCTCTTAAGAAATTCAATATAGTGGAATACTTCAATCTGTAAAGAATGAGGTAGTTGCTTCAAGCTTTCTTCAATATTTTGAAAAGTTGTTTGCATCATGGTTATTTTCCTTGTTTTTAGAGAGGTTTAGAAATTTTTGCAACTATAATTTGTTGCAGCAAGTTCATTAATGACTCAATATCTTTGGTTTCTAATTTGCCAAGTTTTTTAATTACAAGATGTTTTTCAAGGGTTGTAATGATGGGCTTAACTGCTGAAAGCTTGATTAAACCTGCCTTTTCCCATTCTTCCATGAGCATTTCACCAAATTCTAATTGCGTATGGATTTGGCTGGTGACTGCAATTAAAAGGATGTCTGGCTTTTGTCGGTTGTAGGTATTTGAGCTAATAACGATTGTTGGGCGTTTTTTGGTTGTGGTTTGGTCGGTAAATGGAAATGGGACTAAAAGCACATCACCAAAACTATAGGTTGTCATAGGCGGCATCTTCGGGGTTGTCCCATATTTTGGCAAAACTAGCTTCTGAGAGTTTAGTGGATGTAGTTACTAGTGCTTGATAAGGATTTGGGCGTTGATAGAGAAGGTCGATAAAGTTTTCCAATTCGACAATTTTATCGAATGGAAGTTTGCGGATTTTTTCTAGTATTCTTTGTTCGGATTTGACATCGGATTGAATTGTATTTGCTTGCATAGTTATGAACCTAAACCACAATCTCATTATATCGTATGGCTTTTATTTGAGCTTGATGTTATGCCTTGAAGATCGCAAAATCCTTAAACTTGGACAATCGCGAAGCGATCGCACTCTTAATTCATCCGATAATCAGCAACTAGATATGCTTTAATTATAAATACTTTAGATTTATTTCAGTGCCATGACTCTTGATGCGATCGAGTTTGCGGAAAATCCAGAGCCGCGTTGCCCTTGTGTGTTGCTTTTAGACACTTCTGGATCGATGGGTGGGGAAAAAATTGCGGCTTTGAATGCAGGGTTGCAAACTTTTCGAGATGATCTGTTACAGGATAATTTGGCGAGTAAACGGGTGGAAGTGGCGATCGTGGCTTTTGATACGACGGTGCGCGTGGAGCATGAGTTTGCTACGGCTGAACATTTTCAAGCACCAACTTTGACAGCGCAGGGTTTGACTTATACGGCTGCGGGTATCAATAAAGCTCTTGATTTGTTGCAAGCGCGTAAGCGCGAGTATAAAGATAATGGCATTACTTACTATCGCCCTTGGGTGTTTTTGATTACCGATGGTGCGCCCTATGGAGAGGATGCCTATCTGTTGACTCAGGCGGCGCAACGGGTGAAGGAAGAAGAGACAAATAAACGGGTTGCTTTTTTTGCGGTGGGTGTGGAAGGTGCGGATATGCATCAGTTGCAAACAATGTCTGTGCGATCGCCTATCAAATTAAAAGGATTAAGTTTCCGCGAGATGTTTGTGTGGTTATCAGCAAGTATGCAGCGAGTTTCCCATTCTAAGCCCGATGAACAAGTTCCTTTATCACCACCTACCGATTGGATGTCAGTTTGATGAATCTTGATAATTCCTGTAATTCAGAAAATCCCGATCAATGGTCAGTGGTCGCCGTTTCCCTTGAAGGAACTAGTCATCAAAAGCGCGATCTGCCCTGTCAGGATGCTCATTTTTGGCAAGTGGTAGGCGATCGCATTTTAGTGGCGGGTGTTGCGGATGGGGCGGGATCGGTCTCGCTCTCTGAAGTGGGATCTTTGCTGGCGGTGCAAACTGCGGTGAAGGGAATTGCTTCTAAAATAGCGGAGTCGTCAATTCCTGATCGTGATGAAGGATGGAAAGTTCTACTTAACAGTGGTTTAGAAGATGCTTTAGTGGCTATTCAGGAAGAGGCGCAATCGCGTCAGGTGAATGTGCGTGAGCTATCAACGACTTTGTTAATTGCGATCGCGACTCCTGAGATTGTGGCGGCGATTCAGGTGGGAGATGGGGCAATTGTAGTTGCTAATCAGAAAGGAACGGCGATCGCTTTAACCAGTCCTCCCATTGAAGAATCTCTCGATTTAGCCACGTTTTTAACTTCACCGAATGGCATTGATTCTGCTCAGACTTGTTTATGGGAAGGGAAACCCGCCCAGTTAGCGATGTTTTCCGATGGGTTGCAAATGTTGGCTCTGCAAATGCCTCAAGGTGTGGCTCATGCGCCATTTTTTGCACCGCTATTTAAGTTCATTGCGGAAGCGAAGGATATAGATGTGGCGCATCAGGAGTTAACGGGATTTTTGCGATCGCCTAGAGTTTGCGATCGCACGGATGATGATTTGACTTTGCTGCTGGCTGCATTACCAAGTTAATAGCGCTATACTTAAAAATGAGTTTTTACTGTAAGTAGATGAGGTAAAAATTATGTTTACGCAATATCAAGTTCGGCTGTTTCATAATGGTCGCAATCAAACTCTGAATATCCCTCATGCCTTTGAAATGCCCAGTAATGATGTGGTAATTCGCAAAGATGGTGAAAGGCTAATTATTGAGCCATTCAAGAAAGGGGCTTTACTGCAATTATTAGCAACTCTGGAAGATATTGATGAAGATTTTCCTAATGTTGATAATATGTGAGTTTTCGCGTGTGCCAAATTTGGCTGTGGAGAATTGGCTAGTCTAAATATTTAGTCTTTATTTGAGGTTATTTTTATGTTGTTGCAAGAACTCAAAGAACAGTCTTATAAATTATCGACAAGCGATCGCCTTGAATTGATTAGTGCATTGGTGCAGTCTTTACAAAATTCTGGTCAAAATACGGATTGGCAATATTTGGTACAACGTGAGTATTCTTGGCGGCGACAGTTATACCTTAAAGGGCGTAGGCTTTTGGCTATGACTGTTTGGCAAGATATGTTAGCTAATGCGATGTCCCGTGAAGATGCTGCGGATAATTGGGATTTGCCTTTAGCGGCTATTGATGAGGTCATTCGTTACTGCGAAAGTCATCAAGATCTCTTGAAGATAGAGGCAGATGAGGAGTATTGCCGTTTAGTAAATACAGGAGTCTCCCTTGAGCCTAAAACTGCTGCTTGATGAGGATTCGCAAGCCAAATATTTGGTTAATCTTTTGCGGGTCGCGGGTCACGATGTTGTCACAGTCAATGAATCAAGTTTAGGAGGTTTGCCAGATGTGGCTGTATTGGATTTTGCCAGACAAAAAAGACGAATAGTGTTGACTCGTAATTGTAATGATTTTTTAAAGTTACATCGTCTGAACTCCAATCATGCTGGGATTTTGGCTGTATATCAGAGTCCAGACAAAGCTAAGAATATGAGTTATCAAGGGATTGTCAAGGCGATCGCTAATCTGGAAATGGCGGGTTATGAACTGGAAAACCAGTTTGTGATCCTTAATCAGTGGAATTGGAATTAGTACAGAAATTTTCTGAAAGTTTAACCCTATGGATAAAAGTTACATCTTCTTAAAATCTCCCATTGGATCGGGTGGTGAGGCGAATATCTATACGGTGCGGATTAGACCTGAACTGGTAGCAAAAGTTTATCATCAGCCGCATGGGGACTATGCGCGAAAGTTAGCGTTTATGGTTGCGAATCCGCCTGTTGACCCTTTGGCAAGTTCGGGACGGGTTTCTATTGCTTGGGCGACTGAGTTGGTGACGGATTTGGGTCTGGTGGTGGGCTTTTTGATGCCAAAGCTGGATACGAGCAAGGCAAAGCCAATTTTTCAATATTACAATCCTTCTGAGCGCCGCAAGGAAAGTCCTACATTTAGCTATGTTTCTTTGATGCGAACTGCGAGAAATTTGGCACGGGCGGTGCGATCGGTGCATTCGCGGGGATATGTGATTGGGGATGTGAATGAGTCGAATGTGTTGGTGGCGGAAGATGCGATCGTGACTTTGGTGGATACGGATTCGTTTCAGGTGAATGATGGAACTACGGTTTATCGCTGTACGGTGGGTAAGCCTGAGTATACGCCGCCTGAGTTACAGGGTATGAGTTTTCGGGACGTGGATCGCTCGGTGGAGCATGATCTGTTTGGGTTGGGGGTGTTGATTTATCAGTTGTTGATGGAGGGAACGCATCCTTTTGGTGGGGTGTTTTCGGGGCAGGGTGAAGCGCCAGAGTTAAAGGATCGAATTAAGTCGGGACATTTCCCTCATGGTCGGCGCAGGGTTCCTTATAAGCCAATGCCTTTGGCTCCTTCTTTTCAGATGTTACCTGTTGCTTTGCAGGAGCTTTTTCTGCTTTGTTTTGAGCAGGGGCATGGCAATCCTGCGGCGCGTCCTACGGCGGAGGTTTGGAGTAAGGCGTTGGGTGAGGCTGAGGATGGTTTGGTGAGGTGTGGGGTAAATGGTCAGCATCATTACAGTGGACATTTGGGTGTTTGTCCTTGGTGTGTGAGGGCTGTGAAGTTAGGCGGACGCGATCCGTTTCCTGCGTTGGATGTGAGTTCGGGGCAACATCTGAAGCCTACGGCGATCGGGAAGGCTTATGTCTCTGAAGAAAACTTAACCATTGATCTTGGTAATGGCTCCATCTTAGAGCTAGTGCGCGTTCCTGCGGGTAAATTTATGATGGGATCGCCAGATGGTGAACATCAGGTGATCTTGAAAGAGTTTTTGATTGGCAAATATGCGGTGACTAATGCTCAATGGCAAGCGGTGATGAAAAAACAGGGATCGGTAAATGAAGACAAAAAATTTCAAGGAGATTTGCAGCCTGTTGTTGGTGTGTCTTGGCATGAGGCTAGAGCCTTTTGTCAGAAGCTGTCGCAACAGACAGGACGAGCGGTAAGACTGCCTACTGAAGCTGAATGGGAATATGCGGCAAGGGGTGCTAATCAGAGTAAAGATTATGAGTATTCAGGTAGTAACAATCTCGATGAGGTGGGATGGTATGACAAGAACTCTGGCAGTAATACGCATCCTGTGGGGCAGAAAAAGGCTAATGAGCTTGGTATTTATGACATGAGTGGCAATGTGTGGGAATGGTGCTTAGATGAGTGGCACGATAGCTATGCTGACAAGCCAGAAAAATTAAAAAGTAACGGTAACGAAGCTTGGGGCGACCTCAATGTAGATGCTAATGATAATCGTTCTCGCCATCTCCGTGGCGGTTCTTGGGACAGCAGGGCTTGGTACTGTCGTGCTGCCTATCATCACAACGCGAGCCGCGCGCAGAACTATTATGGTGGTTTTCGTCTGCTTCTCTCTTCTGGTACACAGCAATCTCAAATAGCTTCTCTTCAGAGTAGTCCAGTTACAAATTCCCAAGTTTCAACAGCAATAAGTTCTACCACTAATACACCACAATCTATTCAAACTAATTATGTCAACAATCAAACACCAAGAGAACCAACTGACTATGAAAAAATCCTTCGATTTGCTCGTGATCCAAATTTATCATTGATTTATCGACTTTATCTTCTCTGTGTGGCTTTTGTTTGTTGTTCTTTGGTGTTATCTTGGCCTATATTAATAATTGTTTTTGGTATTCAAATAATGCCTGTAATGCCGCTTATGTCTTCATTTATCATTATTTTTGGGGTCTGGTTAGTGTGGTTAATGGTGGATGGATTCTTCCGTGGATGGACTCTTCATTGAAAAAAATGATTATCCATAAAGTAAAAGCGATTTTTGAGGGTTATAATGTGATTCTTAGATATCCATACTGGTTTTTGTTTTAATCCCAAATTCATATCACTTTGGTGCTATTCAAGTCTATCAATTTAAATAAAATATGATTAAAAAGTGGTGGAAAGAATTTTGCGAGTTATTTTCTGTACAGCTTCTTATGATTAAAAAGTGGTGGAAAAGATTCTGCGAGTTATTTTCTGTACAGCTTCTTGTAAGCTTAGTGGTTTTTGCTTGTGTCGCAATAGTCTTAATAATTTATCAAGAGAGAGTAACACATTTTGTAAATATTCGTAACAACTATACAACACAGAGTGAAAAAGAAAAATTTGATGCCTTGCTAGAAATTAATAAAACAATTGCGTCTATTATTGGAACATTTGCAACAGTTGTTGGCGGCATATTTTTATATCTAAATTTTAACTTAGCCAAAGAAAAAAACGCTACAGATAAAAAGCTGGCAGAACTGAAACTTGTCTCAGAGCGATTCAGTAAAGCAACAGAACAGTTAGCAAGTGACAAATCATCCGCACGTTTAGGAGCAATCTATGCTTTGGAAAATATTGCAAAAGAACATGAGGATTATCATTGGATAGTTATCGAAACTCTGAGCGCTTTTATTCGTGAAGGCAAAAATGGTTATAAAATAACGTTAGATTGCCAATCAGCACTTTCTGTTATTGGAAGAAGAAATACAAATCTAGACAAAGGTAGAATTATTAATTTATCTGGAGCTAACTTAAGAGGTGCTGTATTTGATGAATATGCTAATTTTAGTAAGGTTTACTTTAATCAAGTAGATCTTAGAGGGGCTATTTTAGATGATGTTCTACTTATCGGAGCAGTCATTATTAAATCTAATCTTTCAGGTATACAGATGCAGGAAGCAGATCTAACGGGTGTTCGTTTACAAGAAGTTAATCTCGAAGGAGCTATTTTAGATAACTCATATTTTGGAAGTTCAATCCTTAATAATGTTAATTTTAAGAATGCTTCATTAGTACATACATTTTTTATAGAAAAATCTACATTAGAGGATGTTAATTTTGAGGGTGCAAAACTATATAAAGCACATTTTGATAACGGCACTTTAACTAATATAAATTTCCAAGAAGCTACACTTATAAAAATAAACTTATCCAATGTGCAGCTTACAAATACCAGTTTTGTAAATAGAGATTTGACAGGTGCTATTTTAAGTGGAGCTAATCTCTCAAATGATGATCTTGAGAATTCAACGCTATGCAGAACAACTATGCCTAATGGAAGCAGAAATGATTCAGGTTGTAATAAGCACAGGTAGCAGAACCGAGTACTTACAACAGCAAAGACAGCGCAACTTGATAAGTAGTAAACCGCACTCAAATATACCCACATTAAGTATGCTTCTTATGCGATGGAAAAATCCGATGTTCAGCGTCCCACCATACTGTTTGGGCTGCTTGACTTGCTTAACCATTACTGCAAACTTCCGTAATACTCAGCGATCGCCGCCAGTGAAATCACGCGATTTAATAAGTAGTAATCTAATATTTGCCTGAAAATTATGTGATTAGCGATCGCCACGATCTAAAAAGGCTAAAATGACAGCAGACCATGATCATTACTTGACTATGAACGAACTAAAAATCTTTACTGAATACCCCGATCGCGCGATCGCCATTCTCCAAAAAACAATCCGTGCTGAAATTCTGAGAATGGAACAAGGCAAAAAACAGATAGAACAGAAATTGAAAACATTTGAGGTGAAATACCAAATTTCCTCCAGTGAATTTGCCAGCTCTTGGACAGCCGAAAATCTCGAAGGCAAAGACTTAGAATATGTCGAATGGTTCGGTGAATATCGCTGTTTAGAAAATATCACTCAAGACTTACAGATTCTCTTAAGCTTACAAAATATTAGTCCAAATGTCAGTATTTAACTATTTTCAAGATTTAGTTCATGCTGTTTCTCGTTTAGAAGACTACGGTTTAGCTACAGCAATCACATCCAAGAGCGAATCGCGTCCATCAGGCGAACTCTTTATCAACATCAAAGTAGAACTAATCGATAACTCTGTACTTTTTATTCGAGAATACATATCTGCTAAGCAGGAGCAGATCGAACATTTCAGCTATGCCTACCAATATCAATCTGCGGATGAAAGCCTAGTTTTTCGCTATGATAACGCTGCTCACAAACCACCATTATCACAAAAAGAACATAAACATTTACCAAATGGAGAAATCATCGTCTATTCCCTACCAAGCATTGAATTGATAGTTGATGAGATTTTAGCTTGGCTAACCAACTAAACTGTACTTTTTCCCTTTACCGATTGACAAGTAAGCGATCACCTATTAGCCTGAAAAGAGACGGGCATAGCGCATACTCAACACTCTCATCTAAATAAAACCGCCTACATTCCCCCCAACAACCTAGCCACCTGCTCAGGAGCAGGCAACTGTCCCTGCAACTCCAACGGCAAAGACGACACAATTTGATAAGTGGCAACCCCGATCGCCTGATTCGACTGCCGTAGCGCATACTCCACAATCGTCCGATCCTTCGATTTACAAAGAATAATTCCAATCGCCGCATTCTCACCCTCCAACCTCACGCGATCGTCCAGAGCCGCCAAATAGAACTGCATCTTCCCCACATATTCAGGCAAAAACTTCCCAATTTTTAACTCAACCGCCACCAAACACTTCAGCCCACGGTGATACAGCAACAAATCAATAAAATACTCCTCATCACTAATCTCTAAACGATATTGACTACCCACAAAAGTAAACATCCCACCCATCTCTCGCAAAAATGGTTCCACCCTTGTCAAAATTGCCTTCTCAAGTTCCCGTTCGCTATGTTCATCCGCTAATTCCAGAAAATCAAATGTATACGCATCCTTAACCGCAAGCTTAGCGCGATCGCGCATTTCCTCTGACAAAGTGCGATCGAAATTTGTTTGATTCAGCAAAGTCTTTTCGTAAGTTTTGTTCTCAATTTGGTGAATTAACACATTTTTTGTCCAGCCAAATTTTTGGGTCATGCGAATGTAAAACTCTCTCTGCAAATCGTCTTTACACTTCTCCAAGATCACCAGATTATGAGTCCAGCCAATTTCTGCCACCAATGGTGTCAGTTTTTCATTGCGGTGGTAGGTAAGGTAGAAATCTCGCATTCTCCAAATATTCCGCGCCGAAAAACCAGCCATACCATGAAACTCAACCTGCAAATCTTGAGCTAATTGTTCCACTACTGACTTACCCCAACCAGCGCTTTCTTGACGAGTAACGATTAACTCACCAATATCCCAATAAAGTGCCATTAACTCTCGATTAACCGCCTTTAAAGCCTCATACTGAGCAGCCCGAATCCGATGCTTCACCGCCACTAACAAACTTCGATAATCTTCTGTAACTTCAATTGTCATATCTTTAGATTGTTACAACACTAAAGGACTATCACTCAGCATCGATTCCCTCCCACATTTCAGAAATCGGTCTAGTTTTCCCAGCCTTAGCTTGCTGAAAAGCCCTTTTTAAACTCGCCTTCACCTCCTCAATAGGCGTATCATCAGGATCATCTTCCAATTCCTGAACTGGTTCAGAAAACAATACAATCACACGGACACGGCTAGATATGTCCTCACCAAAAGGCTGATCCAGCAATAAATGCCCTTCGCGATCGACTGTACCTGAAACTTCTACTGCTCTCATTTAGATAACCTCACTAGTAATGAGAAATAAAAATATACTCTAAATCTAATATAGCCTAGTGATTAAGCGATCGCCTATTTGCCTAAAAAGTGATTTGACTAGCGATCGCGGTTAGCTATTCTCCCAAAAATTCCGATTGAGGATGTCATTAACATCACAATTCTCAAGCCAAGAATTAGGAAAACTTACCTGCGGATATTCTTCCCTCATCGAAGCAAGGGCAGTCTCAAATACCTTAGGCAAAATCTCCACAATTTGATTTTTTAAGCTCGGTGTATCTTCCAAAATATCTTTGATATCGTTACGAAAATCTCTAATTTCTCTTTGACAACCAACATAACATTCGGGTAATGGAACATAACACCGTTTGAGTAAATGTTCGATTAACCTTCTTAATAGACTTCTCATCGCATTGCGCTGACTTTTACCCAAAGTATCTATCTCCTCAATTAAATTTTCCAAATCCAAATTTTCAAAATCATGGGCTTTCAACTTAGCGACCGTATCTTCGACCCAAAGCAAAATATCTTGGTCATAGAGAGATTGAGATGTAAGTAACTCTGCCATTTTCGACTCCATTCCTAACTCATCTACTATACCATACGGCTTATCTGAAGTTCATGGCTTGAGAACAACAGACAAAATATTCAAAATCTCAGCATAGCTAATGTCGTCGCGATCGCTCTTTGAATAGATAGTCAACTCAATCGGTGATAAATCAGGTGAATAAGTGGGCAAGAAAATCAGTTTAGCGCCAATATTCTCAATCGCAGTTCTGACCTCATCGCTACAGTGGAGATTGAGATTATCCATCAAGACGACCATCGTATCGTTTAGCGGGTTAACTCAATTTTCTGCAAGGCTCGACAAAGTAACTGGACAGACAGTACAGCAGTGGTAAGATGTCAAACATGGGCTTTTGAGGGAGATTTTGTTCTAATTAAACTTATTTTCTTCCCAAAGTCCTCTTGACTAAACGCTTTTTTAATGTCTTGGTTTGGCATAGGTGTTGTTACGCGGAGGAGATTTTTGATTTTGTTTCTTCTTTAATCCCTGAAATAACCAACTTCGCCAATCCCTAGTGCTATCAGGATTAAAATTAGAAATATTAGAACAATCTCTCGAACGCAGTCGCCAAACAAACCAATCAACCGTCACCGCATGGGCAAATGCAGCAATATGGAAATACAGTCAGCGAATTTTAGTTTTTTGCGCGAGCATGATCCACAATTGGTAAATCTTGCTGCCCGCGCTGAACAGTTTTTCCTCGACGACGACAGCAACACCTGCATCATCAAACTGGGGCAATTTGCCGAACGTCTCGCCAAGCTCATCGCCGTCAATACAGAGCTTTCTCAAGTACCAAAAGAAGCACAACTAGAATTGATACAAAGACTCAGAAGGGAAAGCATCATTTCTAGTGAAGTCGATGACCTCTTCCATAGCATTCGCAAGGCACGAAACGATATCGTCCATGAGCACCGCAATGCTGACAGCCACGAAGCCCTCACTCTCCTCAAAGATGCGCGATACTTGGGCATCTGGTTTTATCGCACCTTTACTAAGGACAAAGATTTTAGAGCAAAACCATTCGTGCGACCTGTTGCGCCCACCGATCCCACCACCGAACTGCAAGAAGAAATCAAGAGACTGCGAGAAGATCTCGTTGCTAAAACAGGCGAGATTGATGCAACCGCCGAACTGAAAGCCGAAATCGATAGACTGCAAGCGCTCGTCGCCGAATTAGGAAAGAAAATCCCTGAGCGACCACCAATTGCCAATCCCGAAACACCTGTAGATATCCCTGAGCGGCCACCAATTGCCGCCCCAAATATCGATCCCTCTCCCAAGGGAGAAACAGCCCTCACCCCCAGCCCCTCTGCGAAAAGGGGAGAGGTGAGCAAGAGAGGGGGGTGGCATCATGGGGTGATTGGGATTGTCGCTTCGCGCCTTGTGGAACGTTATGGCGCACCTGTATTTATTGGCAGTTATGAAGATGCCCATGATGATGATTCTGACCAAGTTGCCACTGTGCGCTTCTCCGTGCGGGGAATTCCAGAATTTCATGTTTTCCACGCCCTTGAATATGAACCGATTAAAACTATTCGCAACAAAGGCGGCGGACATAAGGCGGCGGGAGGGTTTACTCTGCCTGCGGCGAATCTGGAAAAACTGCGAGATGGACTACGGGAATTTGCCGATCGCGAAAATATCTTACCTAGTCACATCATGCCCCTGGTCAATATTGATGCGCGTGTTGACCTCAGTGATGTCTCCATGACTCTGCTGCAACAATGCGATCGCTTGCAGCCCTGTGGACTTGGCAATGCTGACCCTGTGTTTTATAGCGAAAATGTGCGCGTAATTTCTCAGCAAACTCGCGGCAAAGATAAGGTCAAACATCTATCTTTAGAACTGGATACTGGTAACGGCAAAATCAAGGCGATCGCTTGGCGATGGGGAGAATATTGTCCTGTGCCTAATTATGTGGATATTGCCTACAAGTTACGCGCTAACCAATGGCAAGACACAACTTCCGTAGAATTAGAAGTAGTTGGTATTCGTGAGGCAAGCAATATGGAAAATTCTCAAAGTTCGCCCCAACCTTTACAGTTGCAGTATAAACCCGCCCCCGTAATTACTAAGCTTCCCCAATGGCAAAAGCTCAGTGAAGCGCCGCGCCCATTGCCTAGACCTTTGTTGTTGTATGGTTGCGATCGCCCTGCCGATAAGTTTCAAGGTGATGTCGATTGCGATCGCCCCAATCGTAATCGCATTGGTCAGGATAAAGATTATCATGCGATCGTGTTATGGACTTTACCGCCCTCCTTCACACATTTACAATGGTTAATTGCTCTTGCTAAACCCGATTATATTTATCTTGGTTCGCATATTCCGTCCGTTCCTTCTATTGAAGAATTTCGCGCTCAAATTCAATCTCTCAATTTAGACAATATAGAAAAATTAAATCTATTAGATCTGGCTCAACAATGGTGGATTTCTCCTAGTGCGATCGTCTCGGCTTTGCGCGAATTAAACTATATTTGCGAGTTTCCAGATACTTTGCCGCTTGAAGGTGAATTACTCAGAATGCAGAGATGGTATAGCATTGCGATCGCTAAATTAGCGGCACTATTCATAAATGCTAGATAGTTAGAACTTACGCAAAAGACCGAAATATAGGGGCAATTCATGAATTGCCCCTAGGATGGAATGCGGGTTTCAAGTCATTTTTGCGTAAGTCCTAATAGTATTCTGTCCGCTAAGCGGGCAGAATACTATTTTAAAAAGTACAAGCTTGCTTTACCCACTCCCTTTCGGCATCCGTGAGCAAAGGTGATAACTTCTCAATTACTGCTGCATAATAGCTCTCTAACCATGCAATCTGTTGAGGATTAAGCTTATGGCGATCAATCAACTTTTTGTCAAAGGGAATGTAGGTCAAAGATTCAAACTCATACCAAGGCGTTTTTGGAGTATTATCATTCGCTTTTGGAGATTCCTGTTTGACTTCCTTTACAAAATAGAGATTCTCCAAACGGATACCACCCCATTTTGGTTGATAGTAACCTGGTTCAATGCTATTGATTGTACCAAGATCGATGGATTGATTGACGCGCTTACTGATGCCGTTAGGGCCTTCATGGACATTGAGAAATACGCCCACGCCATGCCCAGTACCATGTCCATAGTCCAGCCCACTTTGCCAGAGAGACGAACGGGCAATCCCATCGATTTGGCTGCCTGTCGTGCCTTTAGGAAATCTTTGCATCGCGCAGTTAATATGGGATTTGAGAACTTCTGTATAGCGATCGCGTTGTTCGGCTGTCGGCTCACCAATGCTCATGGCGCGAGTGTCATCGGTCGTACCACCATAAAACTGCGAACCCGAATCTAGCAAGAGCAAATCGCCGTTAATCAATTTACAAGCAGGATTCGGATTACTGTAATGCACAATCGAGCCATTCGCGCCTGTACCCGCGATTGTGGGAAAACTAAGGTCGATAAAGCCTTCCTGTTGCTTGTATAAACCTTCAATTTTGTGAGCAACATCCCGTTCGCTAATCACATTACCTGCGGCAACCTGTTCTTCAATCCATTTAATCGTGAGAGTCTTTGCCCAACTAGCTTTGAGGTTGGCTTTTTGCATCTGCGCGATTTCGACAGGATTTTTATGGGATTTGAAATCTTCAACGGGATGATCCGCATCAACAATTTTCGCCTTGACTTCCTTCAGTTGCAAATATGTGCCGTAAGTAGTTTGAGATGCTGCAACTAGTACATTTTGATTGATCGAAACCAGCGATCGCAATGTCGGTAAATACTGCTCATAGTCAAAGATTTGCACCTGACCAGCGAGAAATTTCCGCACCGCTTGATCAATGCGCGAGGTATTTGTAAAGAGATAAGCATCAGTCAAAGTAACGATCGCATAGCTAATAAATACGGGATTGCACTCCACATCACGACCGCGCAAATTGTAGAGCCATGCAATTTGATCGAGCTTAGTTACAGGTAAAATCATCGCCTTCTTCTTTCCTAAAGCCTCGCGCACCCGTTCTAATTTCTTGGCTAAGCTCTCACCCGTAATCTCCTCAGGCAAAGCCATCACAGGCTGATCGCCAAAGGTAGGAATAGGCTCACTCTCTGCCCAAGGACTTTGCGATCGCACTGTATCCACCAAATTTTCGAGAATCGGCACAATTTCGACATCACTAGCATTTAGGCGATCGGCAAAGCGCCGATATTGGGAAATGGTAATCGTAAAGGGATCGATGCCGAGGCGAAAGGGTTTCTCTTGCTTCGCCGCATCTGTTCCCAATCCTTCAAGAACTTCTTCAACAGTTTGATGATCTTCTAATCCCACTTTGCAGACCTTTTGCAATTTTGCGTCCACCTGCATATCTGCCTGTTCGTAATAACGCGGATCGACAAATACCCAAGCTTGTTCAGTACCGATTAAAAAATCTCCAGCCGAACCCGTAAAACCACTAATCCATTGCCGACGCTGTTTCGCTTCGGGCAAGTATTCGTTAAGATGTTCATCCGCCGAAGGAACAAAATAGGCATCGAGTTGATGTTTTGCCAATTGCGATCGCAAAGCCGTAAATTTCTGAGCAACTCCCGTTAATTCCGATAATTCCGAGGATTGTGGTGATGTAGTGGTTAAGGGCTGCAATAAAACCATGAAGTTAGATGTGGGTAGAAATTGATCTATCCAAATTTTAACCGATCTGGTTTTGTCCCGCCTGCGTAGCGAGTGGCACAAGCTTTTATTGCAGTTTTCAAATGAATACGGCGAAAGAAAGTAGGGGCAATTCATGAATTGCCCCTACTTTCTTTCCCCACACTGAACTGAACAACGCAATAGGTCTTTAGCTGGATAAAGGATTCATCGCTCCTTTGCTATAATCCCTATACTTATAGCCACTTTGGGATAAAAGTTCCCTTTAACCCAATAATTACCGCAATGTTAACCACCGAAAATCTCGAAACTCGCGATCGCCTCCCAAGCTCATTGTCAACATGGACATGGAAAGGACATCAAATCCAATATTCCGTCACAGGTTCAGGAACACCCCTTGTTTTAATTCATGGCTTTGGCGCGTCCATCGGTCACTGGAAAAAGAATATTCCCGCATGGGCGGAAGCTGGCTATCAAGTATTTGCCCTCGACCTCCTCGGCTTTGGCGCTTCCGCAAAACCTGCCCTCGATTATTCCCTCGAACTTTGGGAAGAATTACTGCGCGACTTTCATCAAGAATTAGTCCAACGCCCTGCGATCTTTATCGGTAATTCCATTGGCGCATTACTCGCCTTGATGCTCACAGCAAATTTTCCCGAAATTGCGATCGGCGCAGTTCTGCTCAATGCCGCAGGGGGCTTAAATCATCGTCCTGAAGAATTGAATCTACCCCTGCGCTTAGTGATGGGAGCCTTTGCCAAGTTAATTAGCTCCGAAGTCACAGGCAAATTTGTATTTAATCAAGTGCGCCAAAAGCGAAACATCCGTAATTCCCTGCGTCAGGTCTATCGCAATCATCAGGCGATCGATGATGAATTGGTGGATATGCTCTATCAACCATCTTGCGATGCAGGCGCACAAAAGGTTTTTGCCTCAATTCTCACGGCTCCCGCAGGTCCTCGCACCGTCGATCTTTTAGCAAAGCTAGAAAAGCCCTTGTTGGTATTATGGGGCGATGCTGATCCTTGGACTCCGATCAATGGAGCAAAGGTCTATCAAGAGGCAAGTAAAACTAAAGATATTCAACTCATTCCCATTCCCAATACAGGGCATTGCCCCCACGACGATCGCCCTGAAATTGTGAATGCTTTAGTAATTCACTGGTTACAGAAATTGTAAAATAGGTGATTCTTGACTGAGAAAATACTCAAACAAGATAAGGCGTCGCACTGCGTCGCCTTATCTTGTTAGGACTTACGCAAAAGACCGAAATGTAGGGGCAATTCATGAATTGCCCCTACGCTGGAATGTGGGTTTCTTGTTTGAGGATTTTCTGCGAAACCACAAAAAATGGAGTAAAATCATAGGTTAATAAATTGATGACTAAGTTGAAAGCACTGTGCAATCTGACTATTTAGAAAGAATCCTCAAAGCTCGCGTATATGATGTAGCGCAAGAATCTCCCTTAGAATATGCGCCAAATCTATCCGCTAGGTTGAACAATCGCCTTTTGCTCAAAAGAGAAGATATGCAGTCCGTATTCTCTTTTAAGTTGCGCGGTGCTTATAACAAAATGGCACAATTGCCACCCGATTTATTAGCTAATGGGGTGATTGCTGCCTCCGCAGGAAATCATGCTCAGGGGGTTGCCCTCAGCGCCCGCGAACTCGGTACAAAGGCAGTTATTGTCATGCCTGTGACCACGCCACTCATGAAAGTAAACGCCGTAAAAATGCGTGGTGGTGAAGTGATCTTGCATGGTGATACCTACGATGATGCCTATGCCTACGCTCGCCAATTGGAAGCAGAAAAGAATCTCACCTTTATTCATCCCTTTGATGACCCTGATGTGATTGCAGGACAGGGAACGATTGGGATGGAGATTTTACGCCAATGCCAGAAACCGATTCATGCGATTTTTGTGGCGATCGGTGGTGGTGGGCTAATTTCAGGGGTCGCGGCTTATGTTAAGCGCCTCCGTCCTGAAATCAAAATTATTGGGGTAGAACCCGTAGACTCTGATGGGATGTACCGATCGCTGCAAGCAGGGCATCGCGTCCGCCTTGAGCAGGTCGGGCTGTTTGCCGATGGTGTGGCTGTGCGCGAAGTGGGACAGGAAACCTTTCGCCTTTGTCAGCAATATGTCGATGAGATTTTACTAGTCGATACCGATAATATTTGTGCAGCGATTAAGGATGTTTTTGAAGATACACGCTCGATTTTAGAACCTGCGGGGGCTTTGGCGATCGCGGGGGCAAAAGCCTATGTGGAGCGCGAAGGCATCGCAGGACAGACCCTCGTCGCGATCGCCTGTGGTGCGAATATGAACTTCGATCGCCTACGCTTTGTGGCTGAACGTGCCGAGTTAGGCGAACATCGCGAAGCCATTTTTGCAGTGACTATTCCTGAACAGGCAGGAAGTTTACACAAGTTCTGCGATCTTTTGGGCAATCGGAATTTAACCGAATTTAGTTATCGGATTGCTGATCAAGAAATTGCCCATATTTTTACTGGCATCCAAATTATTAATCGGGCGGATGCGGCGAATTTAGCCAAAGCATTTGCCGAAAATGGATTTACGGCGATCGAATTAACCGATGACGAACTCACCAAACTGCATTTGCGCCACATGGTCGGTGGGCGATCGCCTCTTGCCCATAATGAATTACTCTATCGCTTTGAATTTCCCGAACGTCCAGGCGCTTTAATGAAGTTCGTTGGCTCCATGAGTCCTCACTGGAATATCAGTCTGTTCCATTATCGAAATAACGGCGCAGACTATGGCAGGATTGTCGTCGGTGTGCAAGTACCTCCTACGGAAATGGAAGAATGGCAAGCATTTCTCGATACCCTCGGTTATCGCTATTGGGATGAGAGCCAAAATCCTGCTTACAAACTATTTCTAGGTTAAATAATTAGAACTTACGCAAATTAAAAACTGCCCTCATCCCCCAACCCCTTCTCCCATTAAGGGAGAAGGGGAGTAAGAAATTATTCTTGTTCCCCTCTCCCTTAATGGGAGAGGGGCTAGGGGTGAGGGTCTTAGCAACTTCTGCTTAAGTCATAACTATTTAGGATTTAGATTTTGCTTCGATCGCTTCCAATCGACTCTTCAGCGATTGATTATCCTTACGCAATTGATCGAGTTCTTCGCGCAGTTGCTTTAACCCTGCATCCTTACCGATCGCCTTTTGGACACGCTGAATTGCTTCATCGGCAACCCGCCGCACCCGACCATCGGGCGTAGAGTCAGATAGCGATCGCAGGACACCAATTGCCCCCGCACTATCAATTTGTCCCAACGCGCCCACCACTGCCATTTGGGTTAAAAAGAAGGTCTCTTGGGAAATCACCTGCAAGCGATTGAGAATTTGCTCCGTTTTCGGTTTAGTTTGCGATTTGCCAATTGCACCAAGGGCGCGGATCGAGGCTAGGCGCAAGGGCTGCGGTACATCGGGTTCCGTGTATTTGAGGATGGTTTCTAGCGCCTCATCGGATTCCTTGATTTTCGCTAAACCTGCGATCGCGCCCGAACGCACTACTTCATTCCAACCTGCCCGTTCTTTGAGAACCGTCTGCAAGAGCTTGACCACCTTAGCGGGTTCCCGTTCATGGCTCAAAGCTGCCGCTAATTCACCCGTCAATTTGGCGGCAGTAGCTTCGACAGTGTAGCTAGGATCTCCCTTCTTAATGAATGGCTTAATCAGATCCAAACTCTTCTGCACCTTGTTCTGAGCTAAGCCACTGAGAACCGCATTTCTGACCTTAGGATTAGCATCTTCCAATCCCTTAGCCAAGGCTTCAAAGGCTTGATCGAGCTTAATGGAGGCAAGATTTTCGGCGATTTCCACACGCACACCCCAGAAAGGTTCATCGATTAAGGCTTGACCGAGGGCTTTCACCGCCTCTAATCCGCCCTTTTTCGCCAAAGCTTCCGCCGCTTGGATACGCGCAAGGGGATCGGGGTCAGACTGCAAACCTGCCTTCAGTTCGGCAACGCCATATTCGAGGGTGATTTGTTTGAGGTAGTGATTCCCTTGATCGAAGCTAATGTACTTAGGCTTAGTTTTTAAGGGGAAATAGAAAGCCTGTTCCTTCTCAAATACGCGCACTTTGAAAACTTGCGATTCCGTGGCATCCTCAAACCCAAAGGCAATGGGAATCTTCAAGTCAAACAGTTCATCCTGAGTTTGAGAAACTGTGACCTTCGCCAAATTATTATCACCATCCCAGCTATAACCCACCTTGTATTCAGGATGTCCACCACGGAAGACATATTGGTCAAAGAGGAAGAGAATATTGCGTCCTGTGGCTTCCTCGATCGCCCTTAATAAATCAATGGTTTCCACGGTTTTATGGGCATTTGTCCGCACAAAATGATGAATCGCTTTCCAGAACAAATCATCGCCGAGTTCGGTTCGCAGCATATGGTATACACAGCCGCCCTTTTCATAGATATGTCGATCGTATAGCTCGATCGCCTCGCGATATACATGAGTCACCATCGGACGACGATAGCGATCGCGATCTTCCGTCAAATAACTTCTAGCTTCCCCCAAACGATAATAGGCGGCTTCTTCGGCTCCATACTCATAATCTGTCCAGAGAACCTCGGCATAGGTTGCCGCACCTTCCTTAACCCATGCGTGTGACCAATGCTTAATCACCACCAAATCACCAAACCATTGATGCGCTAATTCATGGGCAACAAGGCTTTCACTAGAACGATTATCCAATGCGGCTCTTTGGTCTAGGACACAGCGATCGGTTAATAGGGTTGCGGAAGTATTTTCCATGCCACCGAAAATAAAGTCAGCTACACATACCTGAGCATATTTAGGAAAAGCATAATCATAGCCATACTTCTCGCTAAAAAATGCAATCATGCGCGGAGTTTTACCCATCGTCAAGATGGCTTCATCAGCCGTGCGGGACTTGTCTACATAATAGGTAACGGGTTTACCTTTCCATTCGTCTCGCACTTCCACAAAATCACCGATCGCTAAGGTCATCAAATAACTAGGATGAACTTCCTTTTGATACCAATGATAAATCTTCTCTTTTTTCTGTTCCTTAACTTCAATTAATTCCCCATTGGAAATTACGTTAAATTCTTTGGGTACGCGAATCCGAATTTCGGAAGTTGCCAATTGTCCGGGATAATCAAAGCAAGGGAACCAATAGCGCGAGTCTTCATCTTCGCCCTGTGTCCAGATCTGTGTGGGTTTATTGGGTTGATGCTCGGTCGGTTGCACAAAATAAATTCCGCGCTGGGGTTGTACGGCGGCATAGGCGATCGCAATCTCAAGGGGTACATTTGCCTTAGTGGGTTCATTGAGATAGATTTTCAGAAATTCACCATCATAATCAAATTTACTCTTAGCCTTATCAGGATCAGGCTTGGCTTCAATTTGATCGGTAACTGCCACTGAGTCAATCCGCAAATTTACCGCATCTAAAGTCAAATCGGTGATGCCATCGCGCACAGGACGTAAGCGGATTTTAGTAGTTCCTGTAATGGTGTGCTGAGGAATATCAAGAACTAAATCAAGGGCAATATGCTCCACCTGTCCAGGGCGATCGGGGTTGTAATGAGGTTTTGCCCCCGGAAGCTGAAAAGATTTATGCTTTTTCGGTTTGTCGCCTTCTCCATCCCCAAAAATCAATTCTGATCCTAATTCTAAGTAGCTATCCCACGATTTGCGAGTCATAAATCTTTTTCTCTAAAATATAATCTTTATTTTTATTATCATATATCACTCTTCAATACTTGTTTATCCTTATATCTTTTGAGGTTAATAAATTCTAGGAAAATGATTAATTAAACACCTGTAATCATGTACTTTAGATCATAAAAAATCAGTGTTATAAATCACTATTTTTTGTGTAAAATATAAAAATAGAAAGCATATATAGAAAACAAGCACCTAAATATCAAAGCTAACCAAAGTGTCTATAGACACTTCTGCAATTTGATTTGATAAACTCGATCTATGAAAAACAATTATATTTTAGTGGACTTTGAAAATGTCCAAAATATCGATTTGAATTCTATTAAAAATGAAAACTTTTACATTAAAATCTTTGTTGGCACTAATCAAACTAAAATTCCCATAGAATTAGTTTTAAAATCTCAAGAATTAGGAAATCAAGTTGAGTGGATTCAAATTAATGGCAGTGGTAAAAATGCACTTGATTTTCATATCACATTTGTCTTAGGAAGATTAACGCAAAAAGATCCAGACGCTTTCTTTCATATTATTTCCAAGGACACAGGCTTTGATCCATTAATTAACTATTTAAAAAATCAAAAAATATTTTGTAAGCGAAGTGAGGATATCTCTATTGTCATGGAATTGAGTGTAACTGCTAAGAATTCCAGTTCAATTACCAAAGTTCCTAATCAATCAGACAAGAAAATTTCAGACGAACCCTTTCAAATAGTATGTCAGAAACTCGCAATTATTGCTAAACAAAGTAGACCTAAAACTGAATCTTCATTGAAGAACCACATTAAATCCATACTATGTTTAAAGGAATTAACGCCTACTGTAGATGAGATTTATCAAAAATTATTAAGCACTAAAAAAATTCATTTTAATCAAGTTAAAAAAATTGAATATGGATTTTAGATATAGCAATGTAAGTTTTGCGTAGGACACAAAACCCAAGAAAATGAGTGACGGCGCTTCGCGCCGTCACTCATTTTCTTGGGTTCCGAACAAGGGGCTTAAGCCCCTTGTCAAAGCTAGTTAATCCTTAGCCGTGATAGGCATCGAGCATTAGCTGCTTGAGATCGGCAATCAATGGATAGCGAGGATTTGCACCCGTACATTGATCGTCAAAGGCTTGATCCGCCATGTCTTCCACATGAGCCATGAAGAATTCTTCACCCAGACCTTGCTCAGTAAGAGCATCTTTAATCGTGGCAGGAATATCCACCTGACGCTTGAGATCTTCGATCGCCGCAATCAGATTTACCACCTTTTCTTCTTCATTCTCACCGCCTAAATTTAGATAGTCGGCAATCCTTGCATAGCGCCATTTGCTATTGGGATATTTATTTTGAGAGAAAATTGCTTGCTTAAAGGGAACATCGGTAGCATTGTAACGAATCACATGACTAATCATCAGGGCATTGGCTAAACCGTGAGCGATGTGGCAAGTGCCACCTAACTGGTGGGCGATCGAGTGGCAAACGCCTAAAAAGGCATTGGCAAAAGCTAACCCTGCGATCGTGGCGGCGTAATGCACTTTTTCTCTGGCTTTAGGATCATTGGCTCCATTCTTGTAAGCACTGGGTAAATACTTGAATATTAAACGAATTGCTTCTAGCGACAATCCATTCGTATATTCCGAGGCTAATACGGAAACATAAGCCTCGATCGCATGGGTGAGGGCATCAATACCACCGTAAGCAGTCAAGCGCTTGGGAATATTGGCGGTCAATTCAGGATCGACGATCGCAATGTTGGGAGTCAAGGCATAGTCAGCGAGAGGATACTTAATCCCCGTTTTCTCATCGGTGACTACCGCAAAAGGAGTCACTTCTGATCCTGTTCCTGATGTGGTGGGGACCGCGACTAGCATGGCTTTTGCGCCCAAAGGTGGCAACTCATAGACCCGCTTGCGAATATCCATAAATCGCATCGCCAAGCCTTCAAATTCGATTTCAGGATGTTCATACATCAGCCACATGATTTTAGCAGCATCCATCGGTGATCCCCCACCAAAGGCGATGATCACATCGGGGTGAAAACTGTTGCAGATGGCTAATCCTTTCCGCACCGTTGCCAAGGATGGATCGGGTTCGACATCGTAGAAGGTGTAATGAGCGAGTCCGATTTCTTCTAAACTATCGGTGACTTCCTTAGTTAAGCCAAGCTCAAACAAAGGGCGATCGGTGACAATTAAGGCGCGTTTTTTGCCTGCGAGATCCCGCAGAGCTACAGGCAAGCAGCCAGACTTGAAGTAAATTTTGGGTGGGATGCGAAACCACAGCATATTCTCGCGACGTTCGGCGGCGGTTTTCACATTCAGTAAATGATGGGGAGTAACGTTTGCGGAAACCGAATTGCCGCCCCAAGAGCCACAGCCAAGGGTGAGGGAGGGATCAAGACGGAAATTATATAAATCTCCGATCGCTCCCTGCGAAGATGGTGTATTAATCAACACTCGCGAGGTTTCTAGCTTATGCTCGAAATAACGGATATGTTCCTGATTATGGGGAGCCGTATAGAGTACCGAAGTATGTCCATGTCCACCAAATAAAACGAGGGCATCGGCTTTGTCCACCGCATCATGGAAATCTTTAGCCCGATACATCGCTAAAATTGGCGACAGTTTCTCATAGGCAAAGGGTTCGCTCTTGTCAATTACCTCAACTTCACCAATCAGAACTCTGGTATTGTCGGGGATCGCAAAACCTGCCACTTCCGCAATCTTAATCACCGTTTGTCCAACGATTTCCGCATTCAAGCGTCCATCGGTCAAAATCACCTTGCGGACTTGATCCCGTTCTTCGGCATTCAGGAAATAAGCCCCGCGCTTAATAAATTCTGCTCTGACGGTTTCATAGATGGCATCAACGACAACGACCGACTGTTCCGAGGCGCAGATCGTGCCATTATCAAAGGTTTTGCTGATAATAATCGAACTTACCGCCATCTGAATATGGGCAGTTTCATCAATAATCGCAGGCGTGTTACCTGCCCCCACACCAAGGGAAGGATTTCCCGAAGAATAGGCGGCTTTGACCATCCCAGGTCCGCCCGTTGCCAAAATCAGCTTGATACTAGGGTTCTGCATCAAAGCTTGAGAGAGTGGCACGGTTGGCTGATCAATCCAGCCAATGATATCAGGGGGCGCACCTGCGGCAACGGCTGCATCTAAGACGATTTTAGCGGCGGCGATCGTACATTCTTTGGTGCGGGGATGGGGCGAAAAAATGATCCCGTTGCGAGTTTTTAGGGCAATTAGCGCCTTAAAAATAGTGGTGGAAGTGGGGTTGGTGACAGGCACGATCCCCGCTAAAAGCCCGACAGGTTCAGCAATACGCTCATAGCCAAAATGCTTGTCGGACTCAATTACGCCACAAGTTTTATCATTCTTGTACTTGTTGTAAATCATTTCCGAAGCAAAGTGATTTTTAATCGCCTTATCTTCAATTACGCCCATCCCTGACTCTTTCACCGCCGCCTTAGCGAGGGGAATCCGCGCCGCGTTTGCCGCCAGTGCTGCTTGTTTGAAAATGCGATCGACCTGCTCTTGCGTAAAATCCGCAAATTCAGCCTGAGCCGCTTTCACTCTTTGAATCAGCAATTCCAATTCTTCAATATTCGTAACTTTCATTCTCAATTCCCTTGATATTTTTGTTTCAATCTCTAAGAGATCCCCCTCAATCCCCCTTGTAAAGGGGGAAGAAGAAAATGCTCCCCCCTTGTAAAGGGGGGCTGGGGGATCTCCACAATTCTCAAATGATGTAAAAACCTACTCAGCAAATATCTTAGCTAAGGTGTCAAGCACCAATCTTTGTTCATTTTGATTAATTTGTCCCAATTTTTTGACTAATCGAGTTTTATCAATAGTGCGGATCTGATCTAGAACTATTTGCCCATTTTTACCTTGAAACTGACAATTAATACGAGTGGGATAGGTTTTCCCTTTTGTGGTCATCGGGGCAATTATGACTGTGGAAATGTAGGAATTCATTTCATCGGGGGAAACGACAACGCAGGGGCGTGTCTTCTGAATTTCACTACCAATGCTGGGATCAAGATTAACTAAGGCGATATCAAATCTTTTAATCACCAATCCCATTCAACTTGATCCCATTCAGCCATACTCATTTCATCTAAAAGCAGATCATCATAGTTTTGCGACATTTGAGCAAAGGCTTGCTCCCATCCTGCGCGGGGATGTCTAGCTTGGCGAATAGTTAGATGATCCCCTTCAAGGGCGATCTCAACTTCTGTATGAATACCACTTTGCTCTAGGAGCAATTTAGGAATACGCACACCTTGAGAATTTCCAATTTTGATAATTCGAGTTCTGATGGCAGTACTCATAATTTAGATTATGACTTAGATAGCTTAGGAAGCAAGAAGTGACTACATTGTATCTACAAGTAAATAGGTTGTCAAACACCAACTGCCCCAAGGGCATTGATTCCACGATCGCGAAAGATATCAACGGTCTGCTGTACCAATTCGGGGGGCGCAGGTGGAGTGTCTTTGAGTGAATAGGGCAATCCTAACTGTTCCCATTTATATTCTCCCATTTTATGAAATGGCAAGACTTCTAGTCTTTCTATATTTTTTAAAGTGGCGATAAAATCTGCGAGTTGATTGATGTTGTCAAGGTTATCGGTGAGATGGGGTACTAATACAAACCTGAGCCATACAGGTTTATTAATATCGCTGAGATACCTTGCGATCGCCAAAGTTGGCTCAATGGAAACGCTGGTAACTTTGTAGTAAAGTTCGGGAATATAAGACTTGATATCGAGCAAAACTAGGTCGGTTTCTTCGAGAACGGGTTTTGCGTTCTCGATCGCACAGTAGCCCGATGTATCAAGGGCGGTATGTAAGCCAAGTTCATGGCAACGCTTAAATATTTCTCTAGTAAATTCGGGCTGCATCAGTGGTTCGCCGCCGCTTACGGTTACGCCGCCTTTGCGAATGAAGGATTTACATTTTTTGATCTCGTCAATTAAATAATCAACGGTAACTTCTTTGCCATCATGGGAACTGCGACAGTCTGGATTATGGCAATAAAGGCAACGCAGGGGACAACCCTGAGTAAAAACGATAAACCTGATCCCCGGTCCGTCTAACGTCCCGAAAGTTTCAACTGAGTGAATGCGTCCAGTTTGAGAAGTCATAGGAATTCTCAGTAATTTTTCTTGGTAATTTTATTTTTCTATTTTACTACGAAATAGAGAGTTATCCAGATTTCAGAAATTTATTGGTTAATTTGAAAGTCTGAAAAGTAAGACTGGAAAGGACTAGATAAAATACCAAGTAATTTACCAATTTCTTTAATAAAATAATCTTCTTGATCAATCCAAATAGTTTTCTCTTCAAGACGTAAAAATTTCCAAATTATTCCTGTTGTCACTACTCCATAAATAGGGAGACTGTTCTCAGTTCTAGCATTAAAACGTTGAGCCGCCACCATTTCCGCAATACATTGTCCTAACCCTCCTTTAATATTTTCATTTTTTGCCTCAACAAGGGTAATTACTGGACAGGAAATTTCATAGATTTCACTGGAGGCTGTCAATAGAAAGTCACAAAATCCGTTTAAGCCAGCTTCTACATCAACGTTAAACTCTGTCCCAGAGAAGAAGCCCACTTTCTGATCGAATATCTGCCGAATTTCTAGCAGGATCGGAGCAATCAGCAACTCTGATCGCGCTTTTTCAGTATTAATGGCATTGGCGATGGAAAGATTGCGCTTAAGGGTTTGTTGCAGATATTCACTAATCGCTAAGGGCTGAATATCTTCAAATAAATTTTCCGATTCCTTAACCGTCAAGCCAAATTTTTCTTGTACTTGGGCGATCGTTTTAAATTCACTATATGACATCGGTTTAAACTCCAACTTCGTAAATTTACTAATATCTACTTTGTTATCATTATCTTTTCCAAAGTGAATACTTCCTTCATTAATTTGCACACAATATCCAAAATTATCTCTTTGAGATGCACGGTACCGTCTTTCTAACACAGATTGAAGATTGTCCTTATTCAGATCGCTACCTAACAAGTGACTTAACTTCTTCCATAAATTAGCCGCCAGTTTTTTAATATGCGACTCACTACAATGAAGTTCGTTTGATATCTGAGTATAATTCTTTCTTTCCCAAGCCCCCTTCAAAATCCCTTCTTCCAAAGATGTTAGATGTTCCTGTGTCTCTTCCGACACTAGATCATCAACATATTGCAAAACATGGTCAATGGTTTTCATCGGTATTGTGGGCTTTGACAGGAAATATTGCAGTGATTATACCAAATCCAACTAACAGTGAACCAAATCATACCTAAAAGTGTACTGAGTAAAGAATTCGATTTAAGTGAAAAGATTTATAGTTTATATGTATAAATATACTCGTAACTTGTATGAGATTTTTGCTTAAGTTTGTAGGAGCCTTAATTGGTCTAGCTGTTTGTTTAGGTGTTCATTACATAGCAGGATTCATGGGAGGAAACGCTTCTTCCGTTATGAGGCTTAACCCGGGGCTGGGAGGTGCTTTTTCTGCTGTTCTATTATTATTCGCGGGAGGATTAGGATTCATTCTTGTCAGATATGTGTTGTTTAAAAAAGATTATTACTATGAGAAAGATCGTCCATTACCACTAGAATTTGTTAGCGGCTTAGTAGGTGGATACTATCTTCCTCTAGCTTTCTATACATATGTTCTTGTGCTAATTATTTCAATTGCTTGTGGAGGTGCTGCTTCACCCGAATTTATCGTTATTATTTTTAAATAAATCTTTCTTTAATTTCTACAGTTAAGCGATCGCTGTTTGATGTTGTTGGTTTGTTGAGGGGCGATCGCTTGTGTAGTGGGAGTGTTGATATTTTTGGCGATCGCTTTGTGGATTAGGGGCGATCGCTGTTTGATTTTGTTGGTTTGTTGGGGGCGATCGCTTTGTGATTGAAATTAGGGGCGATCTGCTAGAATGATTGCCAAAGGCTAATTTGGCTAAAACCATGACCACAATAACTCTAGAGCTACCACAAAATATTTACGAGCCTTTGCAAAAAGCCGCCGCAAAAGCAGGACAATCCCCACAAGAGCTAATCACTAAATTATTGGGACAGACTATAAAAACTTTTACTGACGATCCTCTAGAAGAGTTTATCGGCGCTTTCCGTAGTGATATCCCCGACTGGGGCGAAAATCACGATCGCTATCTCGGACAAGAATTACTAGAAAACCATAATGCCTGAACTATTTGTCGATACATCAGGCTGGGCAAATCTGATAGATATCAGTCAGCCTTTTCACCTTCTCAGCGCAAAGATATACCAAGATGCGCGTTCTCAAAAACACAAAATCATCACCACAAGCTATATCGTTACAGAGCTTGTTGCGCTACTTTCTAGCCCACTTCGCATACCTAGACCCAAAGCGATCGCCTTTATCCAAAGCTTAAAAACTTCTCCCTATGTAGAAGTCATCCATATCAGCAAAGAAATAGATACAAAAGCATGGGAACTCTTAATCAACAGACAAGATAAAGAATGGAGTCTAGTCGATTGTTCCAGTTTCATTGTCATGCAAGATCGCAAAATCACCGAATCTCTAACAAACGATCATCATTTTGAACAAGCAGGATTTATTCGTTTATTGAAATAGCGATCGCTGTTTGATTTTGTTGGTTGGTTGAGGGGCGATCAAGAAATTCTAAGCTTTTGCCGTTGTGACATAAGACTTATGTGCTTCTGCATAGATTTTTAAAGCGATAGACATTTGCTGAGCCGCATTCTCACCTTGCGATTGGAACCATGCAAAAGTTTCAGGATCGATTTGGACTGATGCTGTAATTTGTTTAGGAGTTCTCAATTTTGCTTTCGCCCAAAATTCCTCTGATAATGGAGGAATATCAGATGTATCAATATCCTCATCACGCATTGCATCAATTCTCTCCCAATCAGTCTTCGAGGTATTGTTCATAGTATCTGCGTTCATAAGATAGTGCCTTTCTTAATGAAATAATCCTAATTGTTTTTTCATCAGTTTCTGTATAGATGACCACCACGACTCGACCTTGAAGTAAACCAATGCCGATATACCGATCTTCTCCATAGTTTTCTCTTTCGTCAATTTCAACAACCATAGGCATATTGAAAACTAGATAAGCGTCAGCAAAGTCAAATCCATGTTTAGCACGGTTGATCTGATTTTTACGTTCATCCCACTCAAATCTCATTTTACAATTTAGTAGTTGTGTGTTGGGATTTTCTAGATCTTAACTGGTGTTTGCCTCTGTTTGATGTTGTTGGTTTGTTGAGAGGCGATCGCTTGTTCGTGAAAGTGTGGATATTTGAGGCGATCAACATAAACACAATAGCTAGACTTCTTCTATTAGCAAGTTCTCAAACAAATTATTATTATTCCATCGGTAAATGTTAAAATCGCGGCGATCGCAAGTTAAAATTCTTCCATGCCCCAAATGTTCCGCCAAAACAACCAAAGATGCATCAGCAAGATCCATCGGTAAATTGGCATAGCGTCTCATTAGCTCAACCATGCGAGAAAGATGTTGCCTTTGGAAATCAAAAACGGGAAACGTCCCATTAGCAACTTCAGTCAAAAATTCAAACTGGACAGATAAACCAGCATCTCTCGCCAAAAGATAGCTAGTTTCTGTAATTACGGGATAAGTGGTAATTAGTGGTTCTCTGAGAGTGGAAATTACTTGGATAGCTCTAGAGTGGTAGCGATCGCCATTATTTCCCAAAGCAATGAAAAATTCAGTATCAGCGAGGAGCATACTTCTCATTCATGATCGCTTTGAAATTTTCCTTTGAATTAGTGGCTAGATCTGGTTCACCTTTAAAACAACCAATAAACTTACTTTGGCGTAGTCGCGCTAAAGGATCGGAATGAGAAGATTGAATTTGTTGGTAATAAGCATCGATTACTTCAGCAAGAGAGCGATTTAGAACAGATGCTGTATCTTGCTTAGTTTGCTGTTGAATATATTTGAGTTTATCCGCTTGCTCTTTTTCAAGATGAATAGTGATGTCCATAGTTTATTTTGCTTATGGCTAAGTCAAGTCATTGTAGCTTAACATTTAATTTATAAAGATGCGATCGCACTTTTGATGTTGTTGGTTTGTTAAGGGGCGATCGCTTTTTGATGAGATTAGGGGCGACTTTCAATCATTTTTTTCTCTTTTCTTCTGCACAAAAGCTCCAAAATCATCCATCGTCAATTGCTCTAATCCCTGATGACGCTCTTTCGTATAGTCACCAGAACCAGATTCAAACCTTAACAAAAATCTTGCAGCACCTGCATAACCCAACTCTTGAATCACAGTTAAAAAATTACTCATGACACCTCAAACCTCACATCCATATCCGCACGCACCAACATCATCACCAACTTGTCAATACTAAACCTCTCAATATCACCATTGATCAAATCACTAATCCGAGGTTGAGTTTCACCAAAAAACAAAGCAGCTTGCTTTTGCGTCCACCCTTGAGACTGAATGAACCGCTTAATATTCAACATTAAATCAGCCCGAATTTTGAGATTAAGCGCCTCTTCAGGCGCAAAACCTAAATCTTCAAATACATTCGCCCCACCTTGAATAACTTCAGAAACTTGATTCTGATTCATTTGTTTGTTCTCTGATTTGCTGTGTTATGTCTAATATACCTTATTTGGCATATTGACGATCGCTTGTGTGGTGAGAGTATGGATATTTTAGGCGATCGCCTTTTGATTGAGATTAGGGGCGATTGCTGTTTGATGATGTTGATTTGTTGAGGGGCGATCGGTGAATGTCAAAAACTAACTTTCTGGTTCGCTGCTAATTTCAACATCTAGAGTATCTTCATCAATTTGGACATACAACACATTTGGCTGGCAACATACCTGACAATCTTCCACATAGGACTGTTGCATTCCAGCGCTGAAATCAACGAATGTCATATTGGATTCCCCACAAAAAGCACAGGTATATTCGACAGTATCTACTTTCTTGTGCCACACTGAACTGAAAAACGCAATACTCTCACCATAGCTCTACCAACATAAACCAATCAGAGCGAGATTTACTTCGGTATAATTTGTTCCCTCTGGTGGTGGCGATGGTTGATGACTGGCAAGACTTTCTCTGAGAGATTCCAATTCAATATTATTTTGATTGATCGCCTTATTCAATTTGTCCTTAATTGGTTTGAGAATGAGGCGGATTTGCATCGCTCGAATTGAATCAGGGGCAAGGTCTTCAACGAGAACATGGCTTTGCAATAAATTAAGCGCTTTCAGATTTTGCTGCAACGCGATCGCCGTAATTTCTTTACTCACCTCATCGACAAATTTACGATTGACATACTTCAGCACCACAGGCTCCAGCAAAAACATGACCTCATCCTGTTCAGTAATTTTCTCAATTAGCGATCGCCAGCGCAATGACTCAAGGGCATCGATTAGTTCTGAACCTGAAGCTTGCAAATTCATCTGCGATCGCAGAGTGGCGAGAGAAACGGGACGATGCTTAATCGCTAACCAATAGAGGACATCTTTTTCTAACTTTGAGAGGCGCTCAAACTGTTGATAAAGCAAGGTGCGGAGGACATCACCCAAGGCAAGTGCCGTCTGTTTGAGAAACTCAGAAACATTACCATTAAATAATTCCTGAATTGTCCCCGCCACAATTCGTAGAGCAGAAGGATTGCCTCGATATTGCTGCACTAAAGCTTCCAATCCATTTTCCGAACCCGTAAAACCTCGCGCCCTTAATAACTCAAAGGCTCCTTGTCGCTGCAATCCATTCACTTTGTAATAGCGGATCGGCTGATCTTCTCCTTGATTCATGGATATTTCCTTCGGTTGCTCACGCCCAATTAAGATCAGAGAACTTTGATGGCGCTCCGCCCCCACGCGCTGCAACAATTCCGCATATAATTCACAACCCTGACGATAGGCTCCCACCAGTTCCCCATCTTGGAGTGTCGCCTCAAAGTCATCTAGCACGATCAGACAACGCTTTTGGCGCAAAATTTCTAGTAGGTCAGAAATGCTAACCCCTGTTTTTTGAGAATGATTGAGAAATTGTAAGAGATCTGATATTAATTGCGCCGTCGGTTGTGCGCCCCGTAGCGATCGCCAAATCAAACAATCAAAATTTGATTGGATATTTTCCACCATTTTCACCGCGAGGGCTGTCTTGCCAATGCCACCCATGCCACAAATTGCCAACAGATGACAGCGATCGCGCACAATCCATTGCTCTAATTTGGCAAGCTCTTCAGTGCGTCCATAAAAAGTTTGAATATTGGGAGCCTCCCCCCAATCTGCCACATTTGCCTGAGAATTAGGCGAAGAATTGACCGCCGTATCATGCAAATTCTGGCGTTGAGCCTTATAACCCTTTGCCTCTAGCCATTCAGGTACTTTTTCCCAGCGCAAAGTGTTCAGGGGTTGCCCAGCGATCGCCTCCAAAGAACGATATAAACCCTTATTTAACTCCACCCGCAAAGCTCCCGAAGTCCAAGCCAATTTAAACGCAAGTTGCCCAGGACGATAGCGACAAAGTAGACCACGCAAGCAGGCTTTTTCAAAGGGCTTGATTTCCTTGCCACTAGCAGCTTGTAAATCGGTATAAAGCCGATTTAAGTCCCAGCTTTGTGCCGCTTCTGGGAATAGCCCTTCAATGTGTTCATTGTCAGATAACATGACAGAATATTGCGGCGAGCGATCGCATAGAGGTGTATCAATTTATCTGAATCGTAACAAAAAATAGGCGATCGCTCGACATAATGCTTCAAGTGGCGGATTGTTTCAAGCTACGAGAGCGATAAACTGTATAAATCTTGAATCGCGTAAAATTTAAATATGTTAAGTAAACTGCAACAACTAGGAACCGAATCTGATGGACGCTATGCGAGTGACGATGAATTGCAGTTTATGGATACCTACATAAATTCCTTTGACTCACGGGTTGAAGCATATCGTCGCATTAAGCTGTCTGAGCAAGAAATTGTGGAATCTGTATTCGCCAAACTTCAATCTTCCCACCCGCAGGTGCTTGTGCTGAAGGGTGAAGACAGGAGGGTTAAATGGAAACAGGATACTTTGCGAGTATTACGCCATTCGGCAATGACGGTTTTGTTAGACGATCCTGAACTCTTACGACAACAATTTTTATATTGGTTCCAGACAATTATGCAGGCTTTTGGCGCACAGGAAGCTTGTAATGTCACTTATCTAGTTATGCAAGATGTGGTTAGGGATATTTTGCCCAAGGATATTGCCGATTTGTTATGCCCCATCTTAGAAATGAATCGCAATTTATTGCGCCCACAAAATCCACAGACGAAAACCTAATATTTATTTAAAAAGGAGCGCACCCTATAGGGACGCTCTTTTTTATTTCTTATCAGTTTTTCGTTATAATATAGGGGCAAAAAAATTGAAGCCTACATGTGAGGAGTTAGAGCTTACCTAGCTCGTTTGTTATGGGGAAAATTAATTCGGTATCTTGGCAAGCGCGATTACGCTTCCTAATCTTGACATTTTTAGGATTAGCGATCGCCTTAATGATCAATTTTCCTTTTTGGGCGATCGCTCAAACGACTGCTAGTAACGCCAGTAGTAGTAATACTATTGAGCAAATTAGCCCAATTAGTCCTATTAATCCAACAATTAGACCAACTAATAACAGCGAATTGCGTGGTATCTGGCTAACAAACGTCGATAGTGATGTTTTATTCTCCACACAGCGTATTCAACAGGCTATTCAAAGATTAAAACGCTTAAAATTTAATACCCTTTATCCAACCGTCTGGAATGGTGGACATACTCTTTATAAAAGTCAAGTTGCCGAAAAAGCCTTTGGTGTAGCGATCGATCCTAACCCTGGTCTCCAAAATCGGGATATGTTGGAGGAGGTTATCCAATTAGGGCATGAACAAAATTTTACGGTGATCCCTTGGTTTGAGTATGGACTAATGACGGAGGAAGGATCTGAGTTAGCGCGTAAACATCCTGAATGGATCTCTCAACGTAAAGACGGCTCCCAAGTATTTATTCATGGTGAAAATAATCAGCATCGACTGGTTTGGATGACTCCAGCCCATCCCGAAGTTCAGAAATTTCTGACGGATTTAATTGTGGAAGTAGTCAAAAAATATGACTTAGATGGAATTCAACTAGATGACCATTTTGGAATGCCATCGGAACTTGGCTATGATGACTACACGATCGCTTTATATAAAAAAGAGCATTTCGGAAGACTCCCATCGGAAGATTTTAAAAATCCTGAATGGATGGCATGGAGGGCTAGAAAGCTTGGTAACTTGATGCAGAAGATATCGAAAGCCGTTAGAGCCGTCAAGCCTAATTGTTTAATTTCTCTGTCTCCTAATCCTAAGGACTTTTCCTATAGAAAGTATTTACAAGACTGGTATAACTGGGTTTATCTCGGACTTGTGGATGAGATAGTCGTCCAAGTATATCGAGATAATATCGAAGACTATACAAGGGAGTTATCGCAACCTGAATGGCAGGAGGTTCGCCAGAAAGTACCTGTAGCGATCGGCATCCTGACGGGTTTAAGAATTCAAAATGTTGATATGCGCCAGATCAAAGGACAGGTTAGAATCGCCCGTGAGATGACCTTTGATGGATTTTCATTTTTCTTCTATGAAACCCTAGGCAATCGTGATGCTTCCTTTGAGTCGCTCTTCTTTGCGCCTGCGCCCCGTCCAGATATAAAAAATATTGCTTCAGTAAGAAGTTGATTTTACGAGAAAGATGCGGCGCATCTCTCTCTAATAAATAAAGGCGGCGCATTGCGCCGCCTTTATTTATGGCAGTAAAAAACTTTGGATTTGTTCGATAAATAAATCTGGATTCTCAAAATGGATATTGTGACTACAGTTAGGAATGATTACTAATTTTGCAAATTTACATAGCTGCTCCATTTGTTGATTTATTGGCACAAACTTAGAATCCATTTCTCCTGCTAATAATAATAAGGGAATCTTAATTTGAGATAGATTTTCCCATAGGCTCGGTTGCATCCCCGTACTGAGATTGCGTAAAGACTTTGCCAATTGCATTGGGGAATTATTTAACCTCTGCTCTAGCAGGTGCGGGAAATTTGGATGCGATCGCAAGCTTTTAAAAATGGTTTGCTGATACCAGTTTTCCAGAAACAGTCGAAAGTCACGATCTTTCAAATTTTCTAGTTCGGCGGCAAGTTGGTGATCTTTGGCAAGGCGATCGCCTCTTTCTGTTGCTGTGCGTAAACCTGCGGAGGCTGACTCTAAAACCACTTTCCGAAAATATTGGGGAAAATAAATGGCTAAATATAATGCTAATCTTCCGCCCATAGAGTAGCCCACTAGAAAACAGCTATCCAAACGAAGAAAATCCAAAAATTTGATAATAAGATCGGCGATCGCCTGTATTCTGTAGTAATACTCTTGCTCAGTATTTTGATCCTGAAGATAGGTTTGACCATGACCTAGTAAGTCGATCGCTACACAATAAAATTGTTTAGATAAAGTTGCGATCGCTTGTTTAAACTCATCGCGATCGCCCATAAATCCATGCAAAAACAAAATTGCTGGATGCTTAGCATTTCCTGCTGAGGAGTATGTAAACCAGCAATTATTAATTTGTACTTGTTGTACTTTAAGTACCATAAAATCCCACAATGAACGAACAGGAAATCTTGCAAGCAATTGAGACCGCTAGAGTTTCTGAGACAAACTCTCTCTATCTAAGTGAACTGCAAATGACCGCAGTTCCCGACACAATTGGTAAATTATCAGATTTAGTGTGGCTGTATTTGAGCGAAAATCAATTAATAACCCTTCCCGATGCGATCGCCAATTTACAAAGTCTAACTTGGCTACATTTAGACTGTAACCAATTTCAAAAAATACCAGATGCTGTCATGTATCTCAAAAATTTGACAGTACTGAATATTGCCGAAAATCAAATTACGCAATTGCCTCCAGAAATTAAATATTTATCGAATTTGGCAAGGCTCGATCTTAGCAAGAATTTTCTGAAGAATTTACCCCCTGAAATTGGATACTTAAAGTTTTTAACATGGCTAGATTTATGTGAAAATCAATTAGAAGCTTTGCCTTTAGAAATTCATCACCTCAGCCATTTAACAGAGCTAGATTTACGAAATAATAGACTTACTAGTTTGCCAGAAGAAATTAGTAGTCTTGTCAATTTAACCGATCTTTATCTTGGTCATAATCAATTAACTTCTCTACCTCCTGAAATGGGCAATCTCACAAATATTACAGAATTAGATCTATCCTATAACCAACTAAATAGCTTACCTCCAGAAATTACTAATCTCAAAAAATTACTACGTCTTGATCTCAGAGGTAATTCTATTCACATATCTTCTTTAGGTAATTTTCGTAATGCCATGATTTTACTGTAAAACCAAGAAGTTAGTGGAATGGGGCAAAGCCCTGTTCCACTAACTTCTTGGTTTTGGATGGCTTTTTGTGAAGCAGTGGAAAAACCACGATAAGATCTCCCTTAGTTAAACCAAGTTGTTTAGAAATCCCGATCGCATGATTTTCCCTGAGTATTCCGACTTTATTAAGCTTGCTGAGCAGGGCAATTTTGTACCTGTATATATGGAACTGGTTGCTGATCTAGATACACCAGTGTCAGCTTGGTATCGTGTATGTCAAGGTCAACCCTATAGCTTTTTGTTGGAATCCGTTGAGGGTGGCGAGAGACTTGGGCGCTATAGCTTGTTAGGTTGCGATCCTCTATGGGTATTAGAAGCAAGGGGCGATCGCACCACCCAAACTTTTCGCGATGGCACAGTCAAAGAATTTATCGGCAATCCCTTTCACCATTTGAATAATTGCCTTGCACCCATCCAGCCCGTGCATCTGCCCCAGTTACCGCCAAGTTTAGGCGGACTATTTGGCTATTGGGGCTATGAATTAATTAATTGGATTGAGCCGAAAGTGCCTGTATATCCCTGTCAAGATGGCGATACCCCTGATGGGGTATGGATGCAGGTCGATAGCTTGTTGGTGTTCGATCAGGTCAAACGGAAGATTTGGGCGATCGCCTATGCCGATCTGAGTAATGGCAATAATCCTGAATCTGCCTACAAAGCTGCCTGCGATCGCCTGACGATCCTTGTCGATAAACTGCGATCGCCCCTTGATCGCCAAAAAACCGCAATCACATGGACAAATCCGCGCCTACAGCCCCCTGTCAGCTATACCAGCAATGTCACCCGCGAAAAATTCTGCAAAGCCGTAGAGCAGGGCAAAGAACATATCAAAGCTGGCGATATCTTCCAAGTTGTCCTCTCCCAGAGATTAACCACCGAGTTTAAAGGTGAGCCATTTAGTTTGTATCGCTCTTTGCGCGTAGTTAATCCCTCGCCTTACATGGCGTTTTTTAACTTTAAGGATTGGCAGCTAATCGGCTCTAGCCCTGAAATTATGGTTAAAGCAGAAGTCATCAATGGCGTATCACGGACAGTGCTGCGCCCGATCGCAGGCACAAGACCTAGAGGCGCAACCCCTGCGGAAGATCAGGCTCTAGCCAAGGACTTGCTCGCTGACCCGAAGGAAGTTGCCGAACATGTGATGCTAGTGGACTTGGGGCGAAATGATCTGGGTCGGGTCTGCAAAAGTGGAACCGTTAAGGTCGATGAGCTAATGTCCATCGAGCTTTATTCCCATGTGATGCATATTGTCAGTAATGTGGTGGGCGAAATGCGTCCCGAAAAGACAGCTTGGGATCTGCTTCAGGCTTGCTTCCCTGCGGGAACCGTAAGCGGTGCGCCCAAAATTAGAGCGATGGACATCATCCATCATCTTGAAGGCGATCGCCGAGGGACTTATGCTGGAGCCTATGGCTATTACGACTTTGAAGGACAATTGAATACAGCAATCACCATTCGCACCATGGTCACAAAAGATGGCAAGGCAAGCGTCCAAGCGGGTGCTGGAGTGGTCGCCGATTCCGATCCTGAAAAGGAATATCAAGAAACCTTGAATAAAGCGAAAGGAATGCTAGAGTCTTTGCGCTGCTTAGGTTAGGCTCACAAAATCTAAAGGCAACAATTTTTAGTAGCGCGGCTTTGCCGCGCTACTAAAAATTGTTTTTTCCTAAACTGCGTGAGTAACGCCTTCACATTACTCAAGCAATTTAGCGGATCGCAGCCATCAATAGGCAAGTGTAATGTATTGGCATAAGATTAAAATAGCCAAGAATAGTAAAACCCTATTCACTAGTGAAACTAGGACGATTAGAGAAGTATGCTTTCGATTGCCGAACTTGCCCATAAACGAGATCCACAGGCGATCGCCGAAATTATCCGTCAGGAATTACAAGTCCTTGGCGCTGATTACTTTGACACTGAAGTCGCTATTATTGATAGCAGTTTAGAACTACAAATTCGCACAAATTCTAGTATTGACAAAGAAACAATCCTGACATTAGCCCATAGCAAACTCCACAATTTACATATAGAATCAGTAGCAAAATTTAAGGTTTACTGTTGGCGTAAGGATGATGAGACCCATGAACAGCACTTACTATGGACAGAGCAATTTATGGCAGAGTCACTAAAATTATCTTTGTCTCATACTTCAGAATTGCAGTCAGATAATTTAGCTGATCCCAAATTGCAATCCACAGAAGTAAACACTATAGAACTTCAATCCACAGAAGTAAAACCTATAGAACTTCAGTCTACAGAAACACAACTTTCTAAAAACTCTGTATTGCAACGGGCTATTAACAAACTTTCCTCAAACAACCCCAAAGCAAAAACATATTTACAGGCTGTTGAGAAACAAGAAATCATATTTGATCGTAAATCTAGCCTATTAAATATAACTTCTCCTAATCGACAAGAACAGGCTCAATTATCCTTCCAATCAAATAAAAATTTGATTAATGAAAATTGGCAGTTGTTGTTAGTAGGATTATCGATTGTGCTACTAGGATTAGGCATAGGTGCATTTGCCCGTGCAGTTACCAGTAAAATCTCCACGGAGCCAAATCCCGCAATCCCCTCCAATGCAGTCATTGATAAGTCATCCCAGCCCAGTTCTCAAAATAGCAAGAGTCAAACTGCTGAATCAGTTGGAACTAGACAGTCTGCACCCACTGGATCGCAAAAAAATCTCTCTTCGTCTCCCATTGCTACGGAAACAACATCGACATCAAACATAAATACTAGTCCGTCATTCCCATCTAAGGCCTCGCAGGAAGAGGAAAAAACGATTACCTTAGAAAAATTTAATCTTGTTCAAAAAGGAATGACAGTTGAACAGGTAGAGAAAATTTTTGGGGTATCTGGAAAAGTTATCGCTGAAAATACGATGAATGACACTGTAGGTAAGGTTTACTCTTGGAAAAATCCACAGGGTAGTAATGCGATTATTGAGTTTAAAAATGGTCAGGTTGTCGCTAAAGCTCAAGCAGGGCTATAAAAAACAATACAGCGCTTTGCGCTTAATTAAACCCAAGAGAAATTTTGGGAAGCGGCGCTCCGCGCCGCTTCCCAAAATTTCTCTGTACTACTCAAAGCCTCTATAGGCTGTAAACAGAGGCGGCGCGAAGCGCCGCCTCTGTTTATTGAAGTGCATTATTGAGATAAAATCATACCTTGGGTGATCTAACGTAGCTGTTGATTTGGCTAGTCAGTACAACCTAGTTAAATCATCGTGGGAGAAAATTTTTTGGGTATCGACTTACGCAGCTACGTCTATCTGGATAACTTACAGCGACAACATGCTGCTTATTTAGGCACGATCGCACAAGGATTTTTGCCATTACCTGGTGATACTTCACTCTGGATCGAAATTTCCCCTGGTATTGAAATTAATCGGATTACTGATGTAGCTCTAAAGTCTACCTCCGTCCGCCCAGGGGTGCAGATTGTTGAGCGTTTATACGGATTGCTAGAAATTCATTCCGCCAGTCAAGGTGAAACCAAAGCCGCAGGTAGAGCCATTCTAGAAATGCTAGGTGTCACCGAAGAAGATCGGATTAAACCGAGATTACTTTCTAGCCAAATTATTCGGAATGTAGATGCCCATCAGACCCAACTGATCAATCGCTTTCGGCGTGGACAGATGTTGTTATCTGGTCAAACTTTATACATCATGGAAGTTGAACCTGCGGCCTATGCAGCACTGGCTGCTAATGAAGCGGAAAAAGCGGCTTCGATTAATATTTTGGAAATTGTGGCTGTGGGTAGCTTTGGGCGTTTATATCTCGGTGGTGAAGAGCGTGATATTATGGCTGCCGCCGCCGCCGTCTTAAACACGATCGCCAATATTCGAGGACGTGATGTCTATGGTAGCGATCGCCAAGAATAATTAAAAATCAACAAAACAATTAAAATTTGCAAAGCAAACTTTAATTAGAGATCATCTTCCCATCCACAACACTTACAGCGCCATTGTTCGGGTGGTAGCCGCATCCGTGAGAAGGGTGTGCGACATTCAGGACATTTACCTGTAAAAATTGGATGCCATCCACATTCAGCTTCCATCGCAGGATCATAACTTTGGGGATCATCGGGTTCCCATAGTTCGGCTGAAACAAAATCGGAGCAAACTCCCCACTGTGGCCCATAGGGATGTACTGCACAAACCAATAAATTGGTATGGGCGTAAAAGTTACAGCGATCGCATAGAGATATTTTTGCCATAGATTTTGTCATGAATATATTTTATATAGCAATTGCAAGCTTTTCAATCCAAATACAGGAAGACATCGCCAAGCGCCACTTTCCTCTATTTATCCAAACCTTGCGATTTCCACACCATTTTGACGAATAATTAGCTCTAGGATCAGGGAACTTGCAGGAAAAATCGCTTCCTTAGTAACTGCTCTAATTTCGTAGGGAGATTTTAGCTCACTTGCCACTCTAAACAGTTCAGTCAAGGCTTCAGGGGCGAAGTTACCGACTTTGCCCGTTACAGGATTTGCTAACACACCCTCACGGCGGGCGCGAAAACTGACTAACAGAAACAACTGTTCAATGCGTGATGCTAGGACTTGCGGCGTAAGATTAGGGCTAAATGGTAAGGTTGCAATTTCATCGCCCCGCGCAAAAATTTGGCGGTTAAGGGTAACATCGGCGGCGATCGCTATTTGGGTTTCACGCTTTAAAAAGTTGCCTGCTGAGAGAATCCGAATCACATAGCTCTTTCCATCTTGAATCCGATTTAACAACCCTTCGATTTGGGATTCCGCAATCTTAATGATCGGTTCCTTTGGTGCTTGATCGGGAAGAAAATCGAGAAGTTCGCGAGCATTTATTTCAGCTTGTTGGATCAGTTGAATAGTAGCCTGACGTAATTCCGCTTTAGTGAGATTAGGCCGTACTACTCCGATTGACAGAATTTGATCGGCAAAAATAGCGACGTTACCTTTGCGTAATGCTTCAAGACTAACAATCAATTGTTCGCGGGCAGTTTCTAGGGAAGCAATTTCAGTGGTTAAGTCTGCGCGTTGTTTTTCGATCACCACTAAACGCTGTTCTGATTCATCTACCTTTTGTTTTAGGGTTTCGCGATCGCGAGAAATAGTTGCTAATTCACCAGAGATGCGTTCTTTCTCTTGTCTAAGTTGACTACTTTCTGTTTGCAGACTTTCCTGCTCTTTAGTCAAATTTTGAACACGGTCAAGCAATTCTGCTTCTTGTTGAGAAGCTTTTTGCAGTTCTTCATCGGCTTTTTGAAATTTACTTTCGACGGTTTGTAACAAAGCTTGGGTTTCAGCCTGTTTTCGCACCGCTTCAACTAAGAACTTATTGATTTCTGCTAAGCGTTGTTTGGCTTTTTCCTGTTCATTTTTAGCTGTATTTAACTCAGATTCAATTTTTTGCTTTTGTTCTTGACTACTAGATAGCTCTGAACGAATGCTTTCTAAGCGAAATAAGCCATCCCTCAACTGCCCACTCAGTAGCAGCAAAATTCCGAGGGTAGAAGCGGAGATCATGCCCCCTGTGGCGATCGTGACTAATGTAGCGGTGTCACGCGGTCTCAGATTGAACATACTCAGACGCGCTTTACCAACCTTAGTGCCAATGCGATCGCCTAATGTCGCAATGATTCCACCTAAGATCAAAATCGCTAAAATCAGCGTATATCCAGCCATGTAACTCCTGAGTCCTCACGCTGTTGATTTTAGCAGACAAATCGTAGTGATTATCTTTGATAAATTCAAAAAGCCACAAGAACATGAAAATTATTTCAATTGCAGTAATTTCGGCGATCGCAGCATTATCAATTCCATTGTCAGCTCAAATCAAAACAAATTTGATAGCCTCTCAAGAGTTCCACTAAATACTACAATAACGGTAGTCCTAATGATGAGGCAACCAAATGCCCACAAGCAAAGCCCGAAAATGCTACTGCATTTAAACCTTGACCAGGGAAAGTGCTATCGCCAACACAATATAAATCGGGAATAGAAGTCCGATTAAAAGGCATTCCCAAAAGCCCTAAAGGTTTTTTGGCAGGAATTGGCCCATAGGTTCCATCGGCACGACCGAGAAATCGCCGATGGCTGCGGGGTGTGCCGATTTCTTGATAGTCGAGACAGTCTTCTAGTTTCGGAAAAATTGCTAATAGGCGATCGCATAGTTTTCTTGCGGCTTCATTTTTTTTCTCTTCATAGTCCGAAGGCGATAAACCTTCCCATTCACTCATCCAGCTAGGTGTAAAGGTATGCACAATGTGATGACCTTCAGGGGCAAGGGAGCGATCGAGCAGAGTGGGAATCGAGACAAAAATTGTGCCTTGTTCTTTTTGCATATCATTCCAATCTTCGAGCAAGATATGGTGACAAGCGACATCATCGGGAATAGCAGAAGCTTCCACGCCGAGATGTAAACTGAGGAAACTAGGGGATTTTTGATAGCGCGATCGCCAGCCCTTTTCACCACGGGGTAAAGGTTCATCCTTGAGCAAGTTCCCAAAGGTATCCCAGCGTGTGGCATTAGAAACGACTTTCTTGGCATAGAGAATTTCGCCATTCGCTAGTTTTACACCGATCGCCCCTTTGCCAGACTTTGCTTTAGGGATAATCTGCGTAACCCTTGCCCCATAGCGAATTTCACCACCTGCTTTTTCTAAACCTTCAGCAAGTTTTTCGGCAATCTTGCCCACGCCGCCTACAGGATAGTTAATGCCACCATAGTGGCGATCGCTAAAGACCATCCCTGCATTAATCGCGGGTGTGCGATCGGCGGGAACCACTGACCAGCAATAGCATTCCATATCGATGAATTGCAACAACTCAGGATCGCGGATATATTTCTTGGCAATATCCCCTGCATTTTGGGGTAAGTAAGCAGCTAAGCCTAAACAAGCTAACGGATTTTGGAAAAATACGCGCATCAAATAACGCCATTCTTCCAACGACAGTAACTCGATCGCATTTAAGCAATTAAAAATTCGCCAACATTCATCGTAAAACTTGCGAATCCCCTGACGCTCATGGGGAAAGCGATCGCTTAACTCTTTAATAAACTGCTCATAATCGCGATGCACCTCAATTTCCAGCTTATTCGGCAAATGGTAATGGATCTGCACGGGATCGGCGATCGTCTCTATTTTCATATTTACGGCCGCCAGCGCACGGGTGAGGAGATTCGTCGTACCGCGATCGCCAAAGCCAAAGATCATCGATGCGCCCACATCAAAGCGGTAGCCATTGCGCTCAAAATAGCCACCGCTACCCCCCGCAATCAAGTAGCGCTCAAGAACAATTACGCTTGCCCCCTTCGCCGCCAATTGCGTCGCGGTGACTAATCCACCAATCCCTGAGCCAATTACAATTACATCCGCATCGAGTGTTTGCGTCATCACATTTCTTAATCAAAACCTTTCTTCAACTATATATTGCTTTGCGCTGCAAATAGTCATGTCATTGACAAGACAAGTCAGTTCAGCGTCACCTTTCCAACCACAATGCCCACAAACAAATCTTTTCCCATTCCTGTAGGACTCGCCTTTTACGGGATAAATATGGCTGCATTTATGGCACATCTGACTGGTATACGCAGGATGAACAAACAAAATCTTGACACTATGTTTTATAGCTTTGTAGACAAGAAATTGGCGCAGTTGAAAAAAAGCCCAGCTATTACTACAGCAATTTGTTTTCAAACCCGCCACAAATTAAAATATAAAACCCGTTGCGGGGCTTCGCCCTGCGACCCTTCTTGTGGCGGGTTTGATCGAGTTTTGCTATAAGTCTGTGGTTCTGCTTGCTTCTAGGTTGTTTGTTAGTCCGATCCCTAATCCCAGTCAAATCTTCCAAAGCAATAATTTGGTTTTTGCCTTGAGCGCTGGTTACGATGCGATGACTAATAGTGTGATTTACCCAAGACTGAAAACGCCTTTCCTTTATTATTTGAAAACTGCAATAAGTAACCTTAAAACCCAAAATACTATTCTGCTCGCTACAAAGAAATCATACCCCACAGACTCAACCGATAACCAATGGGAGATGATAAAAGACTTGATTCCTGCCGCAGGAACAGGATGTATCCTCCTCCTCAAACGCCTCACCTAACTTCTCAAACACCATCTTAGCTATGAAATTCCAAACTGTTCAATACGATTCTCTATTTACCCGCTTAGATTTTCGATCTAAGTTAGTGATCATCCTTTCGATTACGATTCTTGCCTTTGTTTGGGAAAGCCCGATCGCTGGTGTTGTCTTGATGCTGGCTGTAATTTTATCCTGTATTTTGGCAGGAGTTAAGCTCAATTATTTAAGTACTCTTTTTAAATTAATGATTCCCTTTTATATTTTTCTAATCCTAAGTATGGGATTTTTTAATGTGGAACAGGTAAAACTCCTTGCCCATAAATCGGAATTAACGACTATCTTTAGCTTTCCACAGGCATGGTGGTTAATTGGTGGCGCGAAGATGAGCTTAGAAGGAGTTCTGTATGGCTTGAATATTGTCTTTAAAACTTTGACGATGACTTTGGTGGTTCCCTTAGCAATTTTTACTACGGATGTTAATCAAATGACAGTGGGAATGGTACGCGCTAAGATTCCCTATAAGGTAGTATTTATCTTTTCATCAACCTTGCGCTTTGTGCCGCTATTACTAGAGGAAGTACAGCTAATCATTGAGTCACAGTGCTTGCGTGGTTTGGATTTTGAGAAGATGAATGGATTCAAAAAAGCACAGGTTTATGCCAAGGTTGCCGTACCCTTAATTTTAAATTCTCTAGCAAAATCGCAAAAACTAGAGGTTGTTTTGCAGTCCAAGGCATTTTCGGGAAGTTCTACTCGGACTTATCTACATGAGTCGGATTTAGCGACATCTGATTATGTTTTGATGATTAGCTCAGTGGTTTTGTTTATAATGGCGATCGCTTTATATTTTAGTTTTGGAATTGGCAAATTTGGCTGGTTAATTTATCAATAAGTATAGGCGGCGCACACCTCCTACAAACCCAAATAAAAAAAGCTTGCGAAGCAAGCTTTTTTTATTTGGGTTTAGATAGCGCAAAGCGCTATATCTAAGATTGACGAATTTGGAAATGTTGTTGAGGCACGGGAAATCCTGACTCACTAAAGCTTTCGCGGATCACACGAGTCGTATCAAAGTACACTTGCCAGTAATGGGCATTGTTGCAGAATGGACGTACTGCTAATTCAGGACCCATGGGAGTGAAGTGGAGAATTTCAATTACAGGTGCGGGACTGCTAATTACATTAGGAATATTGGTAATTCTCTCTCTGAGAACCCTTACGGCTTCACTAGGGTTGACCGAGTGATCTAATTGCACTTGGATGTCAACGCGGCGGTAAGGATTAGCGGTGTAATTTTGGATGTTGTCGGAAAATAGTTTGTTATTACCGATAATCGTTCGCACATTGTCAGGAGTATCGATGGTAGTCACAAATAAGCCAATTTCCACGACAGTACCAGTGATACCTGCAACGGAAATGAAATCGCCAACTTGGAAAGGGCGTAAAATAATTAAGAATGCGCCTGCGGCAAAATTGGCAAGTAAGCCACTCCATGCCGCCCCGATCGCCACACCAGCCGCCGCTAATAAGGCTGCAAAGGAGGTGGTTTCTACGCCGAAATAACCAAGAATGGCGACTACTAAAATGATATTTAATAGCACTGCGAGGCTAGAAATCAGGTAACTGATCAGGGTGGGATCGATACGCTGATTTTTGAGGGCGCGGGAGGTGATGCTGATCGAAAGGTCGATGAGTTTGCGACCAATAAACCAAAGGATAATTGCGGCAATGACCTTAAAAGCTGCACCAGCAAGTAGATTTAAATTTGCTGTGAGAATATTTTGAATGGTTTCGGCATTCATAGATTTGAAGTTTTTCTCTTGGGGTAAGCGACAGTTATAAAAGTTGATATTTGGGTCAATAGTTACTGACAATCATAGATTTTGACCTATGCTGACAGCATTTCTGTAGAGTCTTTTTGTTTATTAATGTTTATTAATGTTTATGGTCGTCACAGGATTATTGTCGTGAGAGTGCGCCCCTTTTGGGCGCACTCTCACGACAATTCAATTAGAATTAAAATATTTGGTGGATATGTATGAGCCGTTACCCTAAGCGCGATCGCCAAATGGCTAATTCTGAACCCATATCTCAGGATTCGACCAAGGAAAGAATTGAGATGTTTTTATGCTTGATGCCTGTGTTTGGTCTGATTCCATCGGCGATCGCTTTGGTGCGTCAGAGAAGTAGTCGTCAGGTACGCGATGTTAGCCAAGTGGCGATCGCTTTGGTGGTGACTTGGGCGATCGCCTATGGTGCGATGGGTGGTGTACCGACCGAAGGCGAAACTTTACAAGTTACCGTAGAACTGATGAAAGCGTCCTTAAGTTCAGGCTATTTCGCCTTTTGTCTATACCTAATGTATCGTCTATATCGTCATCAAGCGATCGCCCTAATTCGGTTAACGGATATATCAGAACGTAAGGAACAGCGATCGAGTAAACAAAATCAGAAGTAATAACAAATACTCATTTTTAGGAGAAGTATTCATGGCTTTGCAAAATGCTAAACGTGTTACAGGCGGTTTTTTCAAGGACTTTCAAGAATTTATCAAGAAAGGAAATGTGATCGATTTAGCGATCGCCGTAATTATTGGTGGCGCTTTCGGTAAAATTGTCACTTCCTTGATTGAAGACATCATTACCCCTGTAATTCTAAATCCCGCACTGAAGGCAGCTAACGTTGAGGACTTGGCAAAGCTACAAATCAATGGCGTTAAATATGGTGTATTTCTAGCATCTGTGATTAATTTTGTGGTGATCGCCTTTGTGATTTTTATCATGATCCGAGCCTTTGAGTCGATGAAGCGAAAGGAAGAGCGTGCAGAAGCTGCTGCGGAAGTCAAGCCCGATCCTCAAGAACGCTTAACTCTCGCTGTTGAACGTTTAGCAGAAGTGATGGAATCCCAATAGAATGATAGGCGAGTGTTTAGCACTCGCTTATCAAGAAGACATTTCTAGACTGCCTGCATACCATGCCCTTTAGACAATTCACAAGACAATTCAGAAAGAAATCTCGCTACGCCATACTTTTAATTGGCATAACTTTAGGAATTGCGATCGGGCTTAGTGCTTGCACTAGTGGCAATAATGATAAAAAGCCTAAAGAAACTAAATCTCCTGCACACATTTTCTTATACATTCAAGCTTCTCCTGACGGCAAGACCATTGAAGGGATTATCCCTTCTGATTTGGTGGAGCAGTTGGGCAGTATTGATCGGGTGATTAAATCGATCCCCGTAGGTACCAAGTTTTCATTGATGCAGTTTGGCAAGCCTTTAGGAATGTTTCAAGTAAGTGCGGTGCGTGGCTCCGATGCCTTTGGCGCGATCGCCAGTTTTAAGGTGCAAGATCCTAGTCCCAATGAAAAAGATCAAGGGGCTAAGCCTCTCGATCCCACGATTTTACGTCAGCCTAATTTAACGATTGTGGCAAGCGATCGCCTGAATAATGCTGCCAGCGATCGCACTTACTTTTTTAACTGTCCTAATAAAATCCAGCCGCTAGTGCTAGATAAATCTCGCAATTTATTTATCAAGCTCGGTGCAAATCCTGCCGCAATTCCCCAAGTGGCGATCGCCTCGCTAGTATGTGCCGATATTGATGGCGATAATCAGCCTGAAATCATTGCAGGTTTACGCCTCGATAATTCCAGCCGCCCATCGGGTATGGTTGATCCCCAAGCATGGAAAGATTTTTTGTCACGCCCCGCCCTTGAGCGTCAGGAATATAGCATGTTGGTGATGCTCCGCAAGTCTGGCAATGATTGGATTTCTGAACCGATTTTGACCCATACGCGAGCGCTCTCCTATATTAATGACAGTGTGAGTAGTTATGCCCTTTATGGTGTACAAGAGGTCAATGGCGATCGCTATCCTGAAATTATTGTTCAAGAAATTGGTCTAAATTCCCTTGATGTCCGAGTACTCACGGCAAATGTAGATGCACAGGGTAAGTGGCTATGGCGCAGTTATTACCAAAATCAGCGATCGTTAAACATTGTTCAATAATTACAGGTAATGCATGAAGGATTTATCTATTTATCAAAGAATCAAAAAGATTGGAGATAATCACTATTTTGCAGAATATTTTGCAGAAATATTCGGTGCAATTTTTTTTGTAATCGGATTAATTGGAATTATTAATCATGCAATGTGGCGTGATGAAATTAACGTGTGGCTGATGACTAGAGATAGCTCTTCAATTGCCGAGCTATTTAAAAATGTCAAATATGAAGGACATCCTGCACTGTGGTACATCTGTCTTTATATTTTAAATCAGATTACCCATGATCCAATAATTATGCAATTTTTTCATTTATTATTGGGAGTTACGTCTGCTTATATATTTGTTAGATTTTCACCTTTTACAAAACTGCAAAAAGTATTATTTTGTTTTGGATACCTACCGTTCTACGAGTATCTATTAATTAGTAGAAACTATGCGATCGGTGTTTTATTAGTTTTTGTGTTTTGTGGATTATTCGCAAGACGTACGAATAATTATATTTTACTATCTATAGTTTTGTCATTGTTAGCCAATGCAAACGCCTATTGCTTATTACTTGCGATCGCGTTAGGAGCGACTTTAATATTTGAATATATAACAACACCAATTAAAATCAAAAAAATAGATTTATTATTTAGTTTAACTATATTTTTAATTGGTATATTTTTATCTTTACTCCTATTAATTCCACCGCAGGATAGTTTATTAGCTGGTGGAATGTCAGGATGGGTACTTCAATTCGATTTTATGCGTTTGACTACAGCGTTAACTCGGATTTGGAGTGGGTATATTTCGATCATTGTTCCTAATGATAAGAACCAAATTGAGATGGCAATATTTGCATTAGTCTCATTAGGTTTTGTAGGTTTTGTAGCATTATTTTTAAGCCGCAAGCCTGTTGCTTTATTCCTATATCTCTTTGGTAATATAGAGATTTTGATATTTACCTATATCAAGTTTTTGGGTGGTCCCAGACATTATGGACATTTATATATTCTATTGATTGCGAGTTTGTGGATTGCGAGTTATTACCCCAGAAACAGCTTTGAAAATCAGAATAAAATATCGGCGATCGCAAAATTAAAACAAGCAGTTCAAGCAGGAATTACGTTTGCAGAGCATCATCAAAGAACGTTTTTTATGTTGATTTTGTATGCTCAACTTTTAGCTGGAATTGTTGCATTCGGTCGAGATTTGGTAATTCCTTTTTCTGCGAGTCGAGAAACTGCCAGATTTATTCAGCAACAAAAACTAGATAAAATGTTAATTATTGGCAGTAAAGATTATGCAATATCTCCCCTTTGTGGTTATCTCAATACCAAAATTTATTACCCAGAAATAAGTTCTATGGGTAGCTTTGTTTTATTTACAAAGCAAAGAAAAGAGGTGGATGATCAAGAAATATTAGCCCAAACTAGTCGTCTTGTTAAGGGTGAAAAAAAGCAAGCTTTACTAATTTTAAATCGAGAATTAAATAATGAAGTGTCTGCAAATAATTCTTCTCTAAGTATATCTAGCTTGTCTAAATTTACAAATAGCTTTATGTCGGACGAAAAATATTATTTGTATCTTGTACAAACGATTAATAAATAGATGATCAATACGCTAATCTAAAACTCCAAAAAGAAAAGTGGTGCTTTGCGCCACTTTTCTTTTTGGAGTTGATTGGGCTTTTTTGTCAGCACAAAGCGCTGTAGAGTAAAAAGAAAATCGTTTTGCTATGCCTTTAGAAAATTTTATCGTCGCTCCCGTTCTCTTTAAGCAAGTCCGCCTGCTCAATTCCGACTCATCATCCAACGAAACATCCAATGAAACATATATTAATGTGCTGCGCGATCGCGATCGCCAATTGCATCTTAATTTTGATGAGAATCAGATTCCCGAAAATACAAATATTGTCGATCTCTCAGGGCTTGTTTTAGGGACAGGAGCGATCGATCTTCATAGTACGAGTGGTGAACCGGGGCATGAGTCAAGGGAAACGATTGGTGAACTGGTGCAGGCAGCAAAAAATGGTGGATTTGCTACTGTTGGCATTTTGCCCAATACTCAACCCGCGATCGATGACATTGCCGCTTTGGAGTTTTGGCGCAATGTCCAGCAAAAACATGATCGGATTCTCCAACCTTGGGGCGCGATTACGAAGGGCTTAGAGGGAAAGCAACTGACGGATATGGCTGAGCTTGCCGAGTCGGTAATTGGTTTTACCGATGGCAAAGCGTTATCAAATCTGCTCCTAGTCCGCCGTGCGATGGAATATATCAAACCCTTGGGCAAACCGATCGCCCTATTTCCCCAAAATCCCGATCTGGCGGTTGGTGGCGTAATTCGTGAGGGGAAATGGTCATTGCAGTATGGGATGACGGGCTATCCTGCCGCCGCCGAAACCTCTGCTCTCGCGGCTCTGATTGAATTAGTCCGCCTCACCAAAGCACCCACCCATTTTCTCAAAATCTCTACGGCTCAGGGTGTGGAACTGATTGCCCAAGCCAAAAATGATGGGCTGCCTGTGACCGCAAGTACAACATGGCTGCATCTCTGTCATTGCGATCGCGATTTAGAAAGTTACGATCCTAACTTGCGCTTGATGCCGCCCCTCGGCAGTGAAGCCGATCGCCTAGCCTTGATTGCAGGCATTAAATCAGGAGCCATTGATGCGATCGCGATCGACCATACACCCTGCGCCTATGAAGAAAAAGTGGTTCCCTTTGAAGTTGCGCCTGTAGGGGCGATCGGCTTAGAGTTTGCGATACCCGTACTTTGGCAAAATCTCGTTCAGACAAACTTGTTAACCGCCCATGAACTTTGGCAAGCCCTAAGCATTAACCCCGCTAAAATCTTGGGACTCCCTCAGCCGAAACTTTCCACCCTCTTCGATCCAAATTTGACATGGTTAGCCAATCAAGAGGCGATCGCCTCGCAATCTAAAAACAGTAGCTACCTTGGGCGATCGCTAATTGGCAAAGTTTTGTAGCTACAGCGCTTTCTTAAAACCCAGATAAATGTTCAAAAAGCTTGCGAAGCAAGCTTTTTGAACATTTATCTGTAATAAACAAAAAAGAGGGAGCGCTTTGCGCTCCCTCTTTTTTTATGAAAACTTAACTGGCGGAGCCAAGCCCCACATAGGAACCATAAAAGAACAAACCAACAACGAGTAGTACGCCAGTACCAGCAATTGTGGCAACTAACCAAAGTGGAATCCGTCCATCTTTAAGCATGAATTTAAACCTCCTAAGAAAATGATTTTATGAGCTTTATGAAAACAATAAAAAAATTGCGCGGATATAACTTACTTGTTTTGCAACAAAAATTACTCGCCTACAAAGATTTAGTACTTAGTTGAAGAAGTAGCTGGAAAATAGCAGAACAGTTACGAAAATAAGTAATAGTCCCAAGAAGAGAGAAGTACGATTTAACTCTACAGGTTGGCTATTTGGATTTTTAGGAGCCATAAGTAAATAGTTTTTGTGTATTTTGTTTCTAGATTACGTCTGGAATTAATGGGAACTAGCGGCTAATGAATTGCATCGCGGCGATCGCACCGATAAAAAATACGGTAGGAACGCCTAGACCATGGACTGCGAGCCAACGGAAAGTAAATACAGGATATTGAATGGGTTGGTTAGGATTGTTGCTTGCCATAATGAATAAATAAAAGTGGGTTGCTCTTTGGGGTTGCTCTTTAATGTATTAAGCAGGATGCGCTGAACAGTAATCAACTGAGCTTAGCAATGCTTGGTATGAAATAATTTAGAGTTATTTTCCAGTTGCAGAAATTTCTGCATCAACATTGTAGCGATCAGTCACGATAGGAGCGGTTTGGCGGTCTTGAGAGTAGTACTCGTTAGGGCGGGGTGTGCCAAATACGTCATAGGCCAAACCTGTGCTGACAAACAACCAACCTGCCAAAAACAGAGCAGGGATGGTGAGGCTATGGATTAGCCAATAGCGAATGCTGGTGATGATGTCGGAAAATGGGCGCTCTCCAGTAGTACCTGCCATAACAGTCCTCTAATGTTGTGTAATGTCTAAAGTCTTTATTTTAAATAATAATTTACTATTGTACCAATTGTACCAAGTTGCGATCGCGCAGAGAAACAATACCCTCTCCATAATTTAGTTTTATATATAATTCAGTCTTGTGAAAACAAAAATTACTTTCTGGGTTTTACAGCGCTTTGCGCTCAAAATAGAACCAAGAAAATTTGATAAAAGAGCATCCCGAAGGGACGCTCTTTTATATATCTATGTTGATGCTCTAGGCGATCGCAAAGCCTAAAATTCTGATATCTCAGATTAATCGATAATTCTGGTATCTGGAGAGAACAAAGAAATACTCGTTGATATTAATTTATTATTGACAGATTCTATTAGTCTCTCAGATTTTGATGGATAACTTTACTAGCCTTAAATCTTGTACTTGCAATGTCTTGATTTAACTTGATTCAACATTTTGAACTTTACTTGTGATCTAACTGAAAGCTTATCAATCAATTAACAATCACTAAGGTAATGAATAAAATTAATGGGTATTCGCAGTTTCCCGTACAGGAATCACAGTGACAGATTTAACATCTTTACTCTTGTTACGAGTGTCGTTAATGCTCACAACTGTATAGGTCTTAGTATTGTCAGCACGAAAGATATCGCCGACAGAGAGGGGCTTGTTATAGTTCAATGAGCCAATAAAGCGTTGGTGAAGATCGGACATTAAGTACTGCATAAACTCCTCGTTCAATATTTTAAAGATAGAATCGGCGATCGCAATATGCGAAAAGCATTTATTGCTTCTGCCATCTGTATACCACTGTTTACGCGATTGGTATATAAAATTTCTTATATTTTTTTGTAAATTAGTCACTTTTTAGCAAACACTTAGATTATTGCTGCAAGATTTGGCTAAGAATCTTAAGTGATTGTCGATGTCCTCAAATGTAATCCTTCTATGACTTCATTGCCTGTAACCGAACTTGAGCCTGACTATGCGTTAAGTGCCTATGACTATGAGTTGCCAAGCGATCGCATTGCTCAAGATCCAGTTACACCTAGGGATACATCGCGGCTATTGGTAATTGATCAAGATCGCAACGTCCAGCATCACCACTTTTACGATTTGCCAAATTTTTTACGATCTGGTGATTTGCTGGTTTTTAATAACACTAAAGTTATTCCTGCAAGGATGTATGGGCAGAAGCTATCGGGTGTGCCTGTCGAAATTTTGTTGATGGAGCCAATTGGTCCCGATCGCTGGTTGGCTTTGGTCAAACCGGGTAAACGGCTCCCGATTGGTAGCGCGATTATATTTGCTGAAAATGTTAAGGCGACGGTTGAAGGGATTGAGACTACGACAAGGGCAAGGGAGTTGCAGTTTCATATTCCTGCGGATGCCGATCTGGACAAAATTATTGATCAGTTAGGGCAAATCCCTCTGCCTCCCTATGTCACAGATTCCCATGTGGAGCCTGAACGCTATCAAACCATTTACGCAGAAATTTCAGGGGCGATCGCTGCACCCACTGCGGGCTTACATTTTACAGATCGGCTATTTGAGGAATTGACCCAGAAGGGAATTGATAAGGCTTTTGTGACTTTGCATGTGGGCATCGGGACGTTTCGCCCTGTAGAAACCGAGGACATCACTCAACATGTGATGCATAACGAGTGGTGTGAAGTACCTGAAGCGACGATCGCCAAAATCAAAGAAACTAAAGCGCGAGGTGGGCGAGTAATCGCTGTAGGAAGTACCGTTGCGCGATCGCTAGAAAGTTCAAATTTTCAAACTTTTAAAGGAAAAACCAATTTAATGATTTACTCAGGCTATGAATGGAAAGTTTTAGATGGAATGGTTACTAACTTCCATTTGCCGAAGTCAACTTTATTAATGATGGTATCGTCATTTTTAGGTAAAGATGGTCGTAATTTGTTGATGTCGATCTATCAAGAGGCGATCGAAAAAGAATATCGTTTTTATTCCTTTGGCGATGCCATGCTAATCCTTAATTAAAGTAGAAAATAAAAAGTTACAGTCTGTTTAGGTTTTGTGTAGTACAGATAAATTTTTAAAAAGCTTGCTTCGTAAACTTTTTAAAAATTCTAAAACCAAAGGTTTTGGTTTTAGAAAATGCAATATGATTTGTTGAAATTATTAAAAGAATCTGATTTGAAGATTTAGTTTGATATATGGAGTTTGATTGCTTTCTTCAAAATATATTTCACCAAACTTATGCCTAGTAGTACTACCTCTTTCCAATTTTGTTCTATTAAATAGATAATCCTCAAAATCTTTTGGGAAAATGCTTGACACGGAAAGCCAGCAGTTAAAACATCATGATCTGGAATGTCAGCAGCAGGAATTAGAGTAATATCCCCATGAGGTGTTTCCCCAAAGTTTATTTGATAAGTTTTTCTTGAGTATCTGTCAATTTCTGAAGAAAAAATGCATTTACCACCTAGATTTTGAAAAGCGATTCTAAAACCACCTATTCCAGCAAACAAATCTATGAAAGTAAAGCTGCAAGATGGTAGAAAAACATCTTTATTTAAGCTTGTAAGTTTAGAACTGTAATTATCGTGACTTACATAAAAATCTTGCTCGTTTTCTTTGCATAAATCAAAATCTAGTTTAAGTTGTTGCAAATTTACTAACACCTGATTTCTACTTGTTTTAAATTAAATGTTTAGGGTTTCTAAGAATAGATACTATACCATTATGACGAAAGCCCTGATCGGTAACGCACTATGTGAAATTCATAACTGTACCTAAAAATGTAGATACACCAATTACACTTTAACCGTTCAGTATCTCATGTGGAATTTGAGTTATATTTCACTTATGAAATAGGGAACTAGTCTCAGAGTGTTACTGTACTAACTTAAAACTATGACATTTGCGTTAAACTAAAAGCCTAAGTCTCTTATATGTAGTTGCTTTACGATGGAGTCACTGTTTTCTACTCAAGGCATCATGGTTATGCTGCTCGGTGCATACGCTGTTGCCATGTGGATGTTTCTCACCAGCGCACCGAAAGTCCATACAATCATGGTTTCTAACCTCGATCAAGCGCGATATTTTTATGAAGGCGAGTTAAAACTGCCGATCGCCGATGTGCCGCTACATTATTACTATGGCTATGAATATGGCATGGGCGCACCTGCTGACCCCATTTATATCCCTGCTGAAGCGAGGGTTGCCAGATCCAAATATTCCGCAGACATGGAAGGGGCTTGGTATCAACTCAAGAAAAATGTACAACTACATATAGTTCCGGGCGCAAATGCCACTGATGCTAATCGTGGTCGGCATATCTGCTTTAACCGAGACTGTGTAGAGCAAATCTTATTGCAGATTCAAATTAAAGGGATTAAGCACAAAGTTCGTAGTGAAAAGCCGCTTAATTTTTTAGTCAAAGATCCCGATGGTCAAGTGATTGAGATTGCTGAAGTAATCAACTAAAAATACAACGTATTTTTAGTTGATTTAGACCTCTCGCAGAACTGATACATACAGCGCTTTGCGCTTTCTTAAAACCCAGATAAATTTTCAAAAAACTTGCGAAGCAAGTTTTTTGAAAATTTATCTATAAATAATCAATAATAGAATCAGCGACACGGTTAATTGCGCCTTTTTCGCCCAAGCTTTTCCTTACATCTGCATAACCATCGAGCATAGTTTGTCTTGCTTGAGGATTAGTTAATAAATCTAAGGCTTTTGCGGCGATCGCCTCTGGAGTTGCGTCATTTTGGACAAACTCAGGAACAACTGCTTTCATATCCACCAAGTTAACTGGAGAGATAAAGGGTAATTTTAGGCGGATGATGTGACGCGCAATCCAAGCAGTAATAGCGCTGACGCGATATAAAATCACCTGCGGCACATTGAGTAAAGCTGTCTCTAAATTTACTGTTCCCGACTTACTCAAAACTAAATCAGAGGCACTAATCGCAATTTGGGACTGTCCTGAAATAATTGTTACCTTAATCTCATATTTTGCTATTAACTTCTCAACTGCGGGACGATAGCGATCTAGGGATAGCGGCAACCAAAATTTGACGTGGGGCAGTTTTGTTTGGATGATCTTGGCAGTCTTGAGAATAATGGGCATAACATCCCTTAACTCCTGTGTCCGCGATGCTGGCAACAATGTCACCACTAATTCATCTTCAGCAATGCCAAGCTGTTGACGGGCTGCTTGGCGATCGGGAACCTTGGCAATTAAATCTATGAAAGGATGTCCCACCCATTGCACATTGCTTCCTTGATTTTGATAATAAAGAGCCTCTTTAGGAAAAATCGCCAATACTTTATCGGTAAACTTGGCGATCGCCTTAGTATTTTTGTCATTAAATGACCAAACCCATTCCTGTGGCGCAATGTAATAAACCACAGGAATTTGCAAAACATCTTTACAAAAATAACCCATACCTTGATTGGGCATCATGTAATCAATCAGCACAGCCACATCGGGCGGGGAATTTTTCAACCATTTTTTAGCATCTTCTTGGACTCTAATGGTTGGCAAAATGTAGGGTAATGCTTCAATCACGCCGATGGAACCGATGCCCACTGTATTACCGAGTAGCTTTACGCCTGCGGCTGCCATGCGATCGCCCCCTAGCCCAATAATTTCTAGCTCAATACCCTTGAGGGCGGCTCTTTCGCGCAACGCCTCAATTAAAATCGCCCCATGCCAGTCCCCCGACACTTCTCCTGTACTAATAAATATACGGCGTTTCATTTTGATCTCTGAGCTAGATTCCATACTGAGTTACTTAAGGATACCGACTGTTTAGACCATAAATAATTTTTAAAAGTGTTGCTTTGCAACACTTTTAAAAATTATTTGTAGAGTGAATTATCAAATTTCACACTTAATGCGATATGTTCCTGTCACTTATGGTACACTCGTAAAGGTCAAAAATTTGGACTAGAAATAAGTGCCTAAGCTCAAAACTCGTAAATCTGCCGCCAAGCGATTCAAGGTGACGGGTAGCGGCAAGTTTGCTCGCCGCCACGCTGGTCGCAACCACCTACTAGAGCATAAGTCCACTGCCCGCAAGAGCAGATTGGGTAAAATGGCTATAGTTGATGAGACTGACAATGACAGAGTAAGTGCAATGATGCCTTACGCTTAACTAAAGCTTTTTTAGGGCGCGAAGCGTCCTGAAAAAAATCAAATAAATACAAACGATTTCACGATAATTAACGAACTGCCATGACCAGAGTAAAACGCGGTAACGTAGCTAGAAAGCGCCGCAATAAAGTACTGAAATTAGCCAAGGGCTTTCGCGGATCGCACTCCAAGCTGTTCCGCACTGCTAATCAGCAGGTAATGAAAGCTCTGCGTAATGCCTACCGCGATCGCCGCAAGAAGAAGCGCGATTTTCGTAGTCTTTGGATTACCCGCATTAATGCTGCGGCTCGCCAACAAGGTTTGAGCTATAGCAAGTTTGCTGGTTTACTCAAGAAAGCAAATATCGAGATTAATCGCAAGATGCTTTCGCAAATTGCCATCCTCGATCCTGACGCATTTACGGCGATCGTCGAGAAAGCTAAAACCCTCGCTTAAATAAAAAATGCTTTATTTTAAAAGGGAGGCGGCGCTTCGCGCCGCCTCCCTTTTGATTTATAAATTTTTCATTGCTTGCCTTAGATGATTAACTTTGAACATGAGCTTCTCAAATTCATCAAAGGTCAGTGATTGAGGCCCATCGGATAGAGCCTTCTTGGGATTAGGATGCACTTCTACCATCAGAGAATCTACACCCGCCGCGATCGCCGCCAAGCTCATCGATGGTACAAATTCTGCCCAACCAGTGCCATGACTGGGATCGATCATGATCGGTAAATGGGTTAACTTCCGCAAGACAGGAATTGCGGATAGGTCTAAAGTATTGCGCGTATATTCGCGATCGAAGGTGCGAATACCACGTTCACAAAGAATGACATTAGGATTTCCTTCCGCCAGAATATATTCCGCCGCCATCAACCAATCGTCAATCGTAGCCGCTAGTCCTCGTTTCAGCAAAATCGGTTTATTCTGTTTACCGACTTGTTTGAGCAAAGAGAAGTTCTGCATATTTCTCGCGCCAATTTGCAGCACATCCGCCACTTCCGCAATGCGATCGATATCAGCAGTATCCATTACTTCTGTGATAATTCCTAAGCCACTAGCTTCCCTTGCTGCTGCTAATAGAGATAGAGCGCTTTCGCCATGCCCCTGAAAGGCATAGGGAGAAGTGCGTGGTTTATAGGCTCCACCTCGCAAAAACTGCGCCCCTGCCGCCTTCACCCGCAGCGCTGTTTCCACAATCATTTCTTCATTCTCAACGGAGCAAGGGCCCGCCACGATCGCTAAGGGTTGATTTTCACCGATCGCAATGTCACCATTAGGCGTAGGTACAATGACCACGCTAGATTCTTGCTGACGATATTCACGACTAGCGCGTTTGAAGGGGCGTTCCACGCGCAGAACCGTCTCTATCCAAGGACTGAGTTCTTCGATGCGATGCCGATCCAGATCTGCCGTCTCGCCCACTAACCCCAAAATCACTTTATGTTTTCCCACGATTTTCTCAGGAGATAATCCCCAACTAGATAATTCATCACATATCCGTTCAATTTCTGGTGCGGGTGTTCCAATCTTGGTTACTACGATCACGGCTAGTCTCCTTAATTTATGAAACTCGTAACTTGTGCCTATTTTATATCAAATGCTTAGGCGAAAGAGATGTTGCAGGACAACCTCTCTCCAAATGAATAAAGGCGGCGCGATGCGCCGCCTTTATTCATTTGGGTTTGCCAAAGTTGCATTGCTATACAATTAATGTATGGATTTAGATCACATTCTCAGTAATCGTTATCGTATTCAGAAAGCCCTTGGCAGCGAGAACCTAGGCGCGATCGCTGTATCTATTTATCTCGCTGAAAATCTAGAAATACCTATTATTCCTAAACCTCTATGTGTGGTTTATTATTGGCAAGTTGCAGAAAAGAATGAGATCGAGCAGGACGCGATCGCCACAAAAATTTATGAAATCGGACAAAGCTACAGCCTTGCCCCTAAAGTTCATGGCTTTTTCAAAGAAGAAGATTATTGTTGTGTCGTGCGTGAATATTTAGAAGGCTACGCATATCTAGAGGAATTTCATCGCATTGTGAAGGATGGTAGTATCACAAATAAGCCATCAGAAGGTTTAGAAATTTCCACTATTAAGGCTTTACCGATCGCGCAATCTCTCGTCAAATCCTTAGCTCAAATACCCATAAAATTAAATCGCCGCCAATTATTAACTCACGGAAGTGCGGCGATCGCAGGTTTTGCGTTGGCTCTCATCTTAGATAAGGCAAAACCTGAGCCTAAACCGATCACAATTGTTGAATCTCCAACCATTCCTGAACCACCACGCGACCCAATTTTAAGAAAAGACAAAGCCTTTCGTGATGATTTTGGGAATGGAATTTATCTAGAAATGGTGCGGATTCCATCGGGTAAATTTATGCTGGGTTCACCAACTAATGAAATGGGAAGAAGAGATCATGAATCGCCATTAATAGAAGTCACCATTTCTGATTTTTACATCGCTAAATTTGTAGTTACCCAAGAGCAATGGTTCGCGATTATGGGCAGCAATCCTGCGAAATTTCGCGAAAGTTTGCAAGCTCCCGTAGAAAATATTTCTTGGTTGGAAGCTCAAGATTTTTGTCGTCGCTTAGCCACGCGATCGCCCTATAGCTGTCGTTACCGTTTGCCGAGCGAATCGGAATGGGAATATGCCTGTCGTGCTGGCACAAATACGGCTTATCACTTTGGCGATCGCCCCAGTCAACTTAACGATTACGCATGGTTTGCTGATAATTCCAATCAGCGATCGCAACCCGTCGGACAGAAAGTTCCCAACCCTTGGGGGCTATACGAGATGCACGGTGGTATTTGGGAATGGTGCGAGGATGCTTGGCATGATAATTTTAGCGCCGTTCCTGCCGATGGCAAGCCTTGGCTAGATGAGAACGCATTGCGGCGCGTGCGAAGGGGCGGCTCATGGAGCAATGATGCGAAACTATGCCGTTCCGCTAGTCGTGAATGGCATTGGCAAGGCGATCGCTACAACGACATTGGCTTGCGTGTAGTCATTTCCGCCTAAATAATGGCAGAGGGTTGTGGCACGAAGTGCCACAACCCTCTGCCATTATTTGAATCAATGTATCGTAATATTAAGCTTACAGCCGTTTAATGCCAATTATGAATGCCAGCGATCGCCAAATTTCCGAAAATCTTATTCTTGAAGCCCATGACATTGTGGCGGGATATGTGGAAGGTGTTGATATTTTGCAAGGCGCAAGCCTATCGGTTTATGAAGGCGAACTTGTGGCGGTGATTGGCTCTAATGGGGCAGGGAAATCCACCTTTGCCAAAGCGATATTTGGACTAGTGCCAGTGCGATCGGGAGAAATATTATTTGGCGATCGCCCCTTAGTCGGACTGAAGCCAGAGCAAATCGTGAGGATGGGGATTAGCTATGTGCCGCAAATTGCCAATGTATTTCCATCCCTGAGTATCTCCGACAATCTCGATATGGGAGCCTATACCCGTGATGGCAATATTAAGGAAATCAAAGACAAAATTTATGAAACTTTCCCCGTATTAGCTAAGCGGCGTAATCAGCGAGCAGGGACGCTTTCGGGTGGTGAGCGCCAAATGCTGGCGATGGGACGAGCGCTGATGCTAGAGCCAAAATTATTAATTTTAGATGAACCTTCGGCGGCGCTGTCACCAATTTTAGTACAGGATATTTTTAATTTAATTCAAACTATTAATCAGTCAGGCACATCGATTATTTTAGTGGAACAGAATGCACGGAAAGCTTTAGCGATCGCTGATCGCGGTTATGTAATGCATTTAGGCAAGGATGAATTTACGGGCAAGGGACATGATTTATTAAATGACCCTGAAGTTGCCGAATTATATTTGGGCATGGGAAATTTCGGAAAACCAATCTCGCCTTAGGAATTGCCCTAGGATGAGTCTGAGAATACATTGCGATCGCCAATATTCTCGTTAAACTATTAGTAGTAATGGACTAACGATTTAATAATTTTTAGGACTTACGCATAAGTGACTAAGACCCTCACCCCTAGCCCCTCTCCCTTTTTGGGAGAGGGGAACAAGAAAAACTTCTTACTCCCCTTCTCCCGTTCTGGGAGAAGGGGTTGGGGGATGAGGGCAATTTTTAATTTGCGTAAGTCCTAAATTTTGAAGGATGGCTTCGCCATCCTTCAAAATTATTAAATCTCAGAAATCTGATGATGAATTTTAAGGCTTTTTGTAGAGGAATTTAATGGCGGTGACAGAGGCAAAGCTTTCACTTGATGATTTAACTAAGGCTCAAGCAGGGTTGCTACAGCTAGGCTTATACGATGGGGAAGTAGATGGCATTTATGGCAAATTAACGGAGGCAGCCTTTGTCCAGTTTACTAATGCTCTCAGTATCGACACAATTTTGGATGCTAACTCCCACGCCATTACCAATAGTCTATTGCAAATTCCTGCGGTAGTTAGGCATGTACTAGAAATTTTGGGCAATGGCGATCGCCTCTTGCAAAAATTCACCAATTCCCAACGCATTTTTGTAAATATGGGGCAGGCCGACTCCAATCACCTTGGCTTTCTCGATCGCGGCGTGAATGGTTGCATTGCAGGATCGATGAAAAGTTTACCCAATCGTAACTTTGCCCCATCGCCATTATTCAGTCATATTCCCACCTATCCCACCCGCCTAGCGAGTTTGCCCGATGGCGTAAATGTGGTGTCCTATGGCGAAGTTGCTATGTTAGCAGGTACTCAGGTGCGGGTACGCTTTCGCCCCTATCCTGACCTTGGCAAAATTCCTAATATCGAAAATATTGGTTTAGAGTTTCTCCATCCAAGCATTCAAGAAGCCTGTATCTGCATTGGCAGTGTGGTGAATGGACAAATGTTGTCTCGATGGATTGGGCGCAATTCCTTAGACAATGTTCAGTTTTGGAGTTCCACTAAAATTTTGCCTTTGTTATATACCATCTGCAAAGCAAATGAAGCACAGCCAAATCAGGCGATCGCTGGCTGTGTAATCGCCGATCCGAAGGCAAAAAATCAACAGCCTCGGACATTTTCGGAAATGGCTCAACGGATTTGTAACTACGATGAAGCTGATGGCATGACTTCCAATGCCTTAGCCGCGATGTTCAAGCAATTTGGCACACCATCGGAATTAGAAAATTGGTTCAAGGGAATTACAGGCAATCAAACTCTATCTTTTCAAGGGCGCTATGGCGAAAAGCCCTACATTGAGCAACCGACTTTGCTAGATACAATGGGGCGAGATGTGATTGATGCGGCCAAAGAGCCACATCGCGGCGACAATTTGATTTCTGCCTACGACCTCACCCGTATTGTTTCTCAGATCGCATGGCATCGACATATTCCGCCCACCAATCGTTTACCTGCGGCTCAATGGCATAGCCTCAGCAATTTAATTATTGCGATGGGACAAGATACAGCGCGGTATATAGATGCAGCGATCGCGGCTTTAGGCTTGCTATATTTCATTGATGATCCCGTGGTGATTTCCAAAATGGGATTTGGCTATAGTGAGCAACGCAAGCAATCGGAACTAACCTATACGGCCTGTATTCAATTTGTCGATCGCCTTGCCACATCCCATGAGCAGTCATTACCAAAACTCCGTTCGGTGAATATGACTTTGCGGGCCGTCCTCGATCTTAAAAATCCCAATCGCGAAGCCTTAGAGATTGATTCGATCATGGCTGCCACAGTTACCGAAATTTTGCGTAGGATTGTCAGGGAAGAGCTAATCTAGAAAATATAAGATTAATCTCAGTGCAGGATTTGAGTTTTGAGTTTGCCTTAGGCAAACTCAAAACTCAAATCCTGCAACTTGCTGATAGTGCGGAAATGGAATACACAATGCAAAAACAACGTGCTTTATCTGCTGTCGGTCTTTGGTGGCGTTGGGTACTCTCGACCTTTGTCGGCGCGGCGATCGGTAACATTTTAGGGGTTGCCGCCTGCCTTACAGGAGTCTATTACCTCAGCGATCGCCTAGTTGACCTCAGAATTTGTCACACAGGTTTTGGTAATCTGACTTGCTCTATTGCCACTGGCATTATCTGCGGGGCGATCGCTGTTGGTGCATTAGTCGGCTCAATGCAATATCTGGTTTTGCGACGATTTCTGCGATCGCCTGCATGGTGGATTTTAGCGAGTACTTTTGGATGGACTTGGATCGGCTTTGCCGCAACCAGTCTCGCCTATACGCCTCAATTTGGCTTTGTGATCAATGCCGATGGTTCCTTTGACGAAAGTAATATCATTGCTCGGATTCCTGTGCTAGCCACTGGCTCCCTATGGTTAATTTTTGCGGGAGTCTTATTAGGTATATTGCAGTGGCTGATCCTGTGGAATGGTACCAGCAAAAAAATTCCGAAGCGGCGACTATTGCTATGGGTTGTGGTGAATGTCGTTTTGGTAACTCTAAGCGCGATCGCCATTATGTTTATTTTTCGCGGCAGTAGTAGTTTGAGAGGAATTCTGCTATTTTTTCTAGAATTCACCCCCTTTTATGCCACGATTACGGGGGCAACCCTTGTCAAAATGAACCTGCATAGTGTCAAATTTACCCCCTGAAGTCCTCCCCTTGCGATCGCAACTCACCGAGGCAACCTCGATCGCCCTTGCTGACCAGATCCAATTTTGTCTAGTTTCAACCTCCTTTAGCAGTGAAGTTATTTTGACGAGCTATGTTTGTGATGGGAAAACTCAGGACAAACCAGCACCGATTTTGCTCTTACATGGTTTTGATAGCTCCCTATTTGAATTTCGCCGACTGCTGCCCCAGCTTGCGACTTCGCGCCAAACCTTTGCGATGGATCTATTTGGCTTTGGCTTAACTGAGCGCCTTGTCGATGGTCAGGTCAGCCCCACCACCATTAAAGATCATCTCTACTATTTTTGGAAAACCGCGATCGCTAAGCCGATTATTTTAGTGGGTGCATCGATGGGTGGAGCCGCCGCGATCGATTTTGCGCTGACCTATCCTGAGGTAGTTGAGAAACTAATTCTGATCGGTAGCGCAGGAATGCGAAAGGGAACGGCGGCGGGTAAGTTTTTGATCCCACCCTTAGAACGGATGGCGACGGATTTTTTACGCAGTCCCAAAGTCCGCCGCGAAGTCAGTCTCAAAGCCTATGCCGATCCCAGTTTTGTGACTACCGATGCCGAAGTTTGCGCCGCCCTCCATTTAGCGATGCCGCGTTGGAGTGAGTCACTAATTTCCTTTACCAAAAGTGGCGGCTATAGTTCCTTTGCCGATCAGTTAGCCTATTTACAACAAGAAACGCTGATTCTTTGGGGCGATCGCGATCGCATTCTCGGCACAAAAGATGCCGCTAAGTTCCAATCGATTATTCCCCATAACAAACTCATCTGGATTGAGAACAGTGGTCATGTTCCGCATTTAGAACGTCCTGCCATTACCGCCCAAGCAATTCTAAATTTTATATAGCCAATAAGTGAGTTGCGAGAAAATAAAATACCAATCCAGATTTTCCAGAATCGGTGGGGCGGCTTCGCCGCCCCACCGATTCTGGTTTTATATTTGGTACTTTATTAAGTCGCAAGTCCCTTATCGCAAAACTTGCCTTGCTATAGTACATACATGAACAATCAACCACAAGTCAGCATCATCATGGGTAGTGATTCCGACCTACCCACCATGCAAGGCGCGATCGCCATTTGCCAACAATTTAATATCCCCCACGAAGTCGCGATTATCTCCGCGCACCGCACACCAGAGCGCATGGTGGAATTTGCCAAGACTGCCCATACTCGCGGTATTCGCGTAATCATCGCAGGAGCAGGCGGCGCAGCCCATTTACCAGGGATGGTAGCGGCGCTATCGCCTTTGCCCGTAATTGGTGTACCTGTTTCCACCCGTCAACTTAGCGGCGTAGATTCTCTCTATTCTATTGTCCAAATGCCTAAGGGAATTCCTGTGGCAACGGTGGCGATCGGCAATGCGGACAATGCGGGACTATTGGCGGTACAAATCTTAGCTAGTCACAATCCTGAACTTCTAGAAAAGGTGATCGATTATCGTAAATCACTCAAAGATATGGTGATGGAAAAGCAAGAAAAGCTAGAGGAGTTGGGAAGTGAAAAATATTTACAGCAAATGTAATTGATAATGGTTGGACACAGTTTCTATTCAGAGTTACAGCAAAACTCGATCAAAGCCGCCACAAGAAGGGTCGCAGGGCGAAGCCCCGCAACGGGTTTTATATTTTAATTTGTGGCGGGTTTGAAAACAAATTGCTGTAGGACTTACGCAAAATCATTTTATCGTAGGGGCAATTCATGAATTGCCCCTAGCGATAAAATGGGGAGTTCAAGTCCTTTTGCGTAAGTCCTACAGAGTTTACAAATTTAGATAGAAGTCCTTAACTAAAGCAATGTAATCCTCTGTATAAATATGTTTGCTTTCCTCAATTGTCAGCATAGTTTCTTGAAGAGAAAATTGAGTCTTGCTAAATTCTAAGGCAATCCGCTTAATGGAACCTTGAGGCGTTGGTTTGATATTCACTTGGCGATCGCACCACAAACCAAAATTTCTAGATTTATTCAGAAAACTATAGGCTAAATCGGTCGGATAGATTACTGCCAAATGTCCATCGGATTTGAGTAATTGCTTCGCAATTTGCAAAATATTGGTTTGCAATAAACTATCGCTATGTCTGGCTAAGGTGCGCGATGCTTGGGATGCTTTGTAGGCATTTTCAAAAAAAGGAGGATTAGAAATAATTAGATCATATTGCTGAGAGCAAGTTGTGGCAAAGTTTTGAATATCACCGTGATGAGTTTGGAGGCGATCGCCCCAAGGTGACTTTTGGATATTATTGGTCGCCTGTTGATAAGCCTGTTCATCAATTTCGACAGCATCGATTTTTGTCTTGCTTGGATGGAGAGAAGTTTGCGATCGCTGAGCTAACATCAAAGCGATTAATCCCGTACCCGTGCCAATATCCAAAATTTGAGCATTCTCAGGAAGCATCACCCATGCGCCCAGCAAAATTCCATCTGTCCCGACTTTCATCGCGCATTGGTCTTGACAGATCGTAAATTGCTTAAATTGAAAAGAATGGTTTCGCATTTCTATGAAGATTGTTTCTCCCGCTATGCGGGAGAAACAATCTCTGGTTTTATTTTTGAAGAGACTGCAAACTATCTCTTCCGATCTTCTCTCAAAGCTTGTTCAATCAAGCGAATTGCATCGTTGGTTTTGTCAAGAGCCGCCGCCCGCTTGCCGCTATATCTCCTAGGCGCTCTTTCCAGATCCCGCTTAGCTTGTTTTAAATCGCGGAGAGCAGAAATCAGAGAGGTGTTATTTTTATCTCTATCATTGTCACGATTGTCTTTCTCTTTAACTGAGTAGCTAGTAAAGCTCTCAGCATTGTATTTGATAGGATTAGCAAATGTAGCCGAAACTGGACTCAGAATTAATAGCAGTCCAGCTAGGGAAGTAATGCGTGCAAGATTCATAAGATATTTATGTCCTTAAAATCAATCGACTTAACAGGCAAAATAGACGAATGTAAACCTTGCTTGTTCCCACTGCAAAACCATCTTCTCAAATGATCAGAATCAACTCGGATGGGAGCAGCTAAAACCATAGTTTGTGATGCCCCGCGTAGCGGGGCATCACAAACTATGGTTTTAATTGGATTATTTATAAACGCGATCGCATTTGCTTAGCAATCACATCAGGATGCTCGGCTTTCATGATGGAGCGAACTACCGCTACCCGCTTTGCACCTGCGGCGATCGCATCTTCTAAGGTATGTTCATCAATGCCACCGATCGCAAACCAAGGAATCTGAATATTTTGTGCTGCATAATTGACATATTCATGACCTGCGGCGGCTTTGTTGGGTTTAGTGGGCGTAGCATGAACAGGACCAACCCCGACATAATCCACTTGGTTATTGAGGGCAATTTCTAATTCTTGAGGATTAGTGGTGGATTGCCCGATGATATATCGCGAAGCATCACCACCATTAGCATTAAGGATTTGACGCACGGCCGCAACAGGTAAATCCGTTTGTCCCACATGAATACCATCGGCTCCTACGGCGATCGCTATATCAACGCGATCGTTCACTAAAAACAGCGCATCGTATTTATGACAAATATCACAAAGCTGCTGCGCGATCGCCAATCTAGTGCCATCTTCACCATCTTTTTGGCGATACTGTACAATCTGCACACCACCTTGCAGCGCCGCCTCCACCACGGAGACAATATTATCTACGGGCATTGTTACTAGATACAAACTCGCGTTTTGTAATTTTTGGCGGCGAATTTGTCCAATTTTATTTCCAATATGCTTGGCTTCATGGCTTAGCAATTGGCTTTCCAAGGTATAGACCTGATAGCGCATTTGTTTCATCGCTGCGCCTAAATTAGGATCAATAATTTTGCCGTATTCTTCCAAAACCCTGAGCGCTTCCTGCAAACGTCCCATATTTGCCCTTAAAACTGCTTGCACATCGGCACGACTCACTTCATTAGCGTGACTCAGCCCTGTAGCAGGGTCATCGGGAGTATTACGAGCGCGGCGAAATTCCTCTTTATGCCATTGAGCAAGGGTTTGGCGCATCTGTTTGCAGCGATCGCATAAATCTATATCTTCCAAACCAAAGCGACACCATTCTTCAATGGTGCGGAGAGCTTCACGGGCGCGATCGAGGTTAGCATCAAGGATGCGATAGATAATTTGTTGAGACATGGGAAAAGTTAAGATTAAATTAATAAGACTTACGCAAAATGAATCGAAACCCTGATTCTAGCGTAGTGGCAATTCATGAATTGCCACTACTTTTGGCTATTTTGCGTAAGTCCTAATTAAATGAGACAAACGAGCGAAGCTCGTTTATCTCGGTTAGAAGTCAAAATCGAAGGCGGGTTCGGCGCGTAATTTACCTAGACCGAGATCCTTATCATCCATTAGATTAATTTCATAATAACCTAAGATATGCTGAGGTGCAGGATTACCGCGTGATGCTCCTGTAATTCCCATCGCAATAATTACGCAGATATTTCCTTTTGTCTGTTTAGATCGTTGTTGCCAACGCTTATGATGCTCATTGTTGATGGCTTTTTTATCAAATTCGCCAAAGAGATGAAGATCATCATTTTCCATCACCATTAAGCCCAACTGGCAGGTATTGCCAAGGATATCTTCAGCAGGATTGAAACATAAAGCTTTAATTCCCCCAAAGTTATTAATTTTTCCAATCAATTCCAAGGCTTTTGGGCGTGAAGTCTGAATCATCAATCCTGGTAAGCCTTCACTTTTTTGAATGATCGCTTTGGGCAGCTTGTCAGCGAGTTGTCGATGAATTTTGGCACTATGTAAAAATTCCACCTGCTCCCAAGGAATCGTCATCATATGGATCAGAGTATTTTCTGGCAAGAGATCCTCATTGATCAGTGGGGAATCATCATCTTCATTATCTTCATCAATGATGTTATGCAACTCATCGGACAATTCAGGCATTGTTTTGACAACAACCTTGATGCTTTCTTCCACATCACTATCAAGGCTAGGGGCATAAATATCGTAAGTACCCGTCAGATCGCTAAAGTTAGATTTGAGGCGATCGCGATATTGCTCCCAGAATTGATTGAGTGCTTGCAGCGCCACCGTCAGGGCGATCGCCTCTTCATCATATAAATATGGTCTACCACCTTCGAGGGGATGCAATGTCCCATAGATCGGCTTCATGGGCGCTACTGTTGCAGGTAAAGCGCGTAATTTTCCACGAAAAGGAAATGGGGGCAAGTCATCTTCCATTTCCAAGTCAGTGGTCTCAAACAAGTTAAATAAACAATCTTGATGCAAAAATGTTTCTTCAATTTCATCTTCAGAATTGCCTGAGACAATGCGATGCCGAAACTTGACGAGGGACTCTTCAGTGCGATAGAAAATCACGCCTTGCTCTAATCCCATCTTGCCCATGACGATCGCATAGAGCGTTTCTAAATCCCATGCATCGAGTTGAATGGAAATCACTTGATGATCCCAAAGCGAATCCCAAGGTGCATTGCGCCATAGTTGCTCAGATTGTCGATGTAAAGCGGCGGCAAAGCGTTCTGGGACGATCGGCGGATTTGCGGAAAAGCTTTCTAAGATATGGGAAAAAATCTCATCGATTAAAGGCAATCGCTCAATATATTCGACGGAAATGCCTAAATCCTGTAGCACCCCACGCAGATAAAACTGAAGCTCGCGATCGCATACTAAAATCTTTTGGGGCAAAGATGGCTGAGCAGGGCTTTGAGGATGTTCGATCGCTTGCAACAGGGCGCGGACAAAAGCCTCATGCCCCACAGCCGAGTCAACTACATCCATTGCGCGTACCATTCCCATCGAGCCATCTACCCACAAAATGCAGTGGGGCTTAGACTCTTCATCATGGGCGTGAAGCGAAATAATATTAGAAGAGTCTTGTGGTTGGCGAATCTTAGCTGGTAAAGCACGGCGATCGCCTTCCCAAACCGCAGATGACTGCTTGAGCTTTTGGAGACGGCGAAGAGTAGATCGGTTTAGCGTGGTCATCGAAAATTTTCTCTAGATTAGCCACTCTCAGGAAATTCTTAAGAGTGCATTGATCGATTTAACTACGATATGGCAAGAAATTACTAGATTAAGACTAGAAATTATCACAATCATCTAGCTAAATGGCTAAATGGCTAGATGGCACAATCTCATAACGGGTGATTGAGATACAATCTTATTGAGTAATTCTTACAGCCATTGGCATAGTTACTAATCTTTTCAATTATCCAACTTAAATTACAATTCTGCACCTATGGATGAGCTAAAACCGATTCTCAATGAGTTCTTAGGGCAACCCGTTGCCTTTGTGGGTGGACTCGTTTCGGGCTTTCTTAAGCTCGATCTGCAACAAGACCCGTTAAAAAGTTGGCTAGAACAGCAAGGAGCAACGCCTACTACGGTGTCCTCTAGCAACAATGGCAAAACCGACGGACCTCAATCAATTTCAATCGAGTGAACTACCAGACGCTGACCGTTTAGGCGGTACAGCGCTGGCTTCCTGATTCAACGGGGATAGCGTCCAACAAAACCGAAGTTTTACCAGATCGACTTACATCCCCTCCACAGGCAGAAGCGCTAG
>Ga0316612_1000003_pt1 | contig 122271 bp, 107 predicted proteins | sample MIS2016226_MG_FD_207676 | JGI IMG/M metagenome (GOLD analysis project Ga0316612, IMG submission 207676) | Microbial mat bacterial communities from Middle Island sinkhole, Lake Huron, Michigan, United States - MIS.2016.226 | ecosystem: Environmental > Aquatic > Freshwater > Lake > Sediment... | reverse complement strand
TTACCGCAATCCCTCGCTTCAGTTCTCTGGGATCTAGTGCTTGTTGGATAAACTCTTCTAGATTTAGCATTGTCGCCTCCTCCTTTATCTTCTATCTTAGTTATAACTCATTTCGGATTGCTATAGATATTGCTACTAGAAATATGCATCCCAAAAATATAGGAATCATTGCTAAAAGTAAAAGGGAGTTAGAATCTCGATTAAGACCAAAATCGATGAATATACGGCTAAAGTCAGTACTCCAAGATTTGATCAATGGGAACAGCCCTAAGCTATTGTTTGCCCAACTTGTTCTAGTTTGTTGCTGAGCAGCCCCTTTAAAGATAATTAGCAACCATGGAGAAAAGCTTACAAGTGCTGCAATTAGTGCTGTAAAGTATTTAACTAAATCCTTTGGGAAATAAAATCTAGTATTGAACGGAGTTTTCGGCATTGCTATGTTAATGCGAAATTGCTGTGTCATCAAGACGTACAGGCTATGTCCGATAATTGTTAATACAGTAAATAAATGTGTGTAAAGACTTAGTGATAGGGTGAGGGCATAAATTCCCCAATTAAGACTTGTCTGGGTACGAATAGCTTTTAATAAAGCCGCACTACTTAACAAAACTAATCCTGTCCATAGGCTATACATACGCGCTTCTTGAGCGTATAGAACCTGAATTGGAGAGATCGCAACCATAGTTAAAGACATCCATGCAACAGGGGTGGATGACCCAAATAGCTCTTGGCATAGCCAATAAACACTTGGGAAAACTAGTAAACTAAGAACGGCTGATAAACTTCTAGTTACTGCGATAGAACCACCAAATTGCTCTGTCCAGAATCTTGCCAGAATAAAATAGAGGGGCGTAAGTTGTGGTTCTTCTTGTTCTAGTCCTTGAATAGTGCCAACCACTCCTTTATCACCAGGTGTGGGTTGTTGGAACTTATTTAAAAACTTACTATCAATTACTCGATTATTGAATGCTTGTTGAGCTATTTCTGTTTCTGTATAGCCAGAAATGCGGATCGATGTAAACACTTCGTCATACCAATAGATCTTGCGATCTAAGTTAAAAAAATGAAAAAATATGCCGATGACTAATACTGCAATGAAGAAATATTGTATTCCCCTGGTATAGGGATGAACAGAACTTTTGTTTGACATCTGTTTAAAGCCTCCACATCTATAAAATGAGCTAAGCCAAAATATTTATAAACCTGTTCGGTTGACCTCATTGCCGTTGTGATTTGCTAGCTAATTGCTAAATTTAACAGCAAGCGATCGCATCTAAACTCAACACTAAAATATCTAAATATTGTCTGATATAATAATGTGTTATACACCGATCTCTTCACAATTGTTTGTCTTTGCGATCGCGAATAATTTCTCGGAACTAAACTCGGAACTAAACAACGAAGCAGATCCAGTCGTAGTCACCTGTGTTAGGACAAATCAAAACCCGAATAGTGAGAGGCTTGGAGAATATGTGCGAGATCCCAAATGGGTTCTATAATATCTAGTTTTTGGGCGTTATTAGCTGATAATGTATTGGGTTGGGTAGCGAAAACTTCCCTATCTATGTAGCTCAAAACACCTGCACAGATAACATTATGGTTCAAAATGCCGCAAAAAATAGCTTTGTTACCTTACAAGGTGTTGGTAAGTCTTACTTACAACCAAACGGGCAGACCATCTCGATTATTGAAAATATTAATTGCCAGTTGCAAGTAGGTGAAATTATTGCTCTGCTTGGTCCTTCAGGATCGGGTAAATCAACAATTATGCGAATGATTGCAGGCTTGATCCCGCCTTCTAGCGGTAGGGTGCTGTATTATAACCGTCCTTTGGTGGGCTTAAACCCAGGTGTCGCGATCGTTTTTCAAAATTTTGCACTTTATCCTTGGCTAACTGTTTTGGAAAATGTGGAACTTGGACTAAAAGCTAAGGGTGAAGCCAAGGATACGCGATTCCAAAAGGCTTTGCGGATGATCGATGTCATTGGTCTAGATGGGTTTGAAAATGCCTATCCGAAGGAATTATCAGGAGGGATGCGCCAGCGTGTTGGGTTTGCCAGAGCTTTGGCCGTTGAGCCTGAACTTCTATGTATGGACGAGCCATTCTCGGCTTTGGATGTACTGACAGCCGAGAACTTACGGTTTGAATTGCTTGACCTATGGCTGGAAAAGCGGATTCCGACTAAATCGATTTTAATTGTGACCCATGGGATCGAAGAAGCGGTTACGCTTGCCGATCGCGTGATTGTGTTAGGTCGTAACCCTGGGCGGATTCGTGCGGACTTGCCAATTACATTACCCCACTATCGCGATCGCAAGAGTCCTGAATTTCAAGCCCTAGTTGACCAAGTTTATAAAATTCTGACTAATCCTGATTTACCTGATCTTTCTAGCCACTCAACAACAACATCTACTTCAGCACCAAAACCAGACGTGCAGCCCAAATATCAATCATTACCCCATGTACGGATTGGCTCAGTAGCTGGTTTACTAGAACTTCTCGAAGGTCGTCAAGAAAAAGATATTTATCGGATTGCTCAAGAATTGTTATTAGAAGTTGATGATTTATTGCCAATTGTTGATGCTAGTAAACTAATGGAATTAGTAGCGGTCACTGAAGGTGATATTCAACTATCTCCGAACGGAGAGAAGTTCATTAACAGCAATATTGATGAACGTAAAGCGATTATTCGTGAGCGATTGCAACAAAATATTCGCTTAGTCCAGCAGATTTGTCAGCTTTTGCAAGCCAAGCGCAATCGCCGCATTTCTGAAGAACTAGTTCTTGATATTTTAGAAAATTATTTCACTGCTAAAGAAGCACAACGTCAACTCAGGACAGCAATGGATTGGGGGCGCTATGCTGAGTTGTTTAGTTATGATGAACCTTCAGGCGAAATCTTTATCGAAGATAGTACTCTTGAAGTAGAAGATTCTGAATAAAAATTGCTTTGTCTCTAAAATCAAATAAATTTTTAAGAGCCTTATCCAAGCAAGACTTTTAAAAATTTACTTGATTCTTGTCGATCTCAAAACTGTTAAGTAGCTAGGCATAAGTAAACTAAAAACCAAACAGGTTGTTCCGCCCGCGTAGCGGGCGGAACAACCTCTGGTTTTAGGGTTTAATTATGTTGAGCTACTTACATCAATCAATTATCTAACTGATGTTACGCAGATTGAAAACCGCCCTCACCCCCCAGCCCCCTCTCTCAGAGAGGAGAGGGGGAGCAAAACCCAGAAAATTCTTATTCCCCTCGCCCTTTGGGAGAGGGGCTAGGGGTGAGGGTCTTGGGAGCTTCTGCGTAAGGTGAGTTATCTAATTCTTCTCTAACTTCTATTTGATTATTACCCAATTTCCCTTTAGTTCATTTTGTAGTCTGGATTGCTTATGTTTCAGCCCACTATCGATCCCAAGTCTGAATTTCGTACTAGATGGAGCATCGGCGATGTCCTATTACCCTTAGCAATCATCTCCCTCATTTTTATCATTGTGCAGACTGCCAGTAAATTTACTGGCAATTATGACAGTGAATATGTAATTAATCTATCGCTCAGTTTTTTACCTAACTATGCCTTGCAAACTCTAGTGAGAATGCTTGCCGCCTATGGGTTGTCCCTCTTGTTCAGCCTCTCCTATGCCTATGTAGCCTATCGTTCAACTACATGGTCAAAGGTTCTCATTCCTTTATTAGATATCTTGCAATCGATTCCTGTTTTGTCATTCTTGCCTGCGGTAGTATTAGCCCTAGTCGGAGTATTTCCTGGACAAAGATTAGGCATTGAACTTGCGTCAATTCTGCTCATTTTCACAGGGATGACTTGGAATATGACCTTTAGTTTTTATCAATCTCTGAGTAGCATTCCCAAGGAATTGATCGAGGCTAGTCAAGTTTATCGACTCAGTGCATGGCAAAGATTTTGGACTCTAGAGTTACCTTCGGGGGTAGTGGGATTGGTATGGAATAGCGTCATGTCTGTGGCAGGCGGCTGGTTCTTTTTAATGCAAACTGAATCATTTACCCTTTCCAATCGGAACTTTACATTGCCAGGGCTGGGATCATTTCTAAAAGCCGCCGCCGATCAAGGTGATAATGTTGCGATTCTCTGGGGAATTGTCGTTCTCATTGGCATTATTACAGTCATTGATTATTTTGTGTGGCGACCTCTCATCGCTTGGGCTGAGAAGTTTAAGCATGAGACAGTCGAGGCAACTCAAGTACCTGAATCGCGTGTACTAGACTTTTTAAGGCGATCGCCGACGATGCGAATCATCGGCGATCGCCTATTTGCACCATTAGCAGAATCAGTTAATCGCGGGTTTAGTAGTAAAGTAGACCACTCTGATTACGGCAAACAAAAAACATCTAAATGGATGAGTTGGTTAAACTGGATGTTGATCGGTTTAGTTGGTTTTATTGTTTTAGGGGGAACCTTAGAAGCAGTTTTACTACTTGGTCAGATGCCTTTGAGTTCTTGGCAAAAGGTTTTGACTGGTGCATTGTTTACTTCAATTCGAGTTTTAATTGTACTAATTCTATCGCTACTAATCACAGTTCCAATTGGGGTAACAATCGGTCGTAGTCCCAAATTGGCACAAATTCTTCAGCCAATTGTCCAGATTGCAGCTTCAGTTCCCGCAACAGCTCTATTTCCGATTTTATTACTAGGCTTAGCAAATATTGGCGGCGGGTTAGATATTGGTGCGGTGATTTTGATGACCTTAGGAAGTATGTGGTACATTCTCTTTAATGTGATTGCAGGAGCGCAAGCAATTCCCTCAGAACTTTTTGAAGCCGCTAGAGTTTATAAACTATCACCCCTAGAGCGTTGGCGAACTCTGATTTTACCTGGAATTTTCCCCTATCTAGTTACAGGGATCATTACTGCTGTGGGTGGTGCTTGGAACGCTAGTATTGCAGGAGAATATATTAAATTTCAGGGTAAGGTGCTTACGGCAACGGGGCTGGGTTCGACAATTACGCAAGCTTCTGATATTGGAGATTTTCCGCTTCTATTAGCTTCCACGATCGTGATGTCTTTGCTCGTTGTCACCACTAACCGTTTAGTATGGCGACCACTGTATCGATTGGCTCAGGTTAAATATCAGTTATTGGTTTAGCAAATTTAGCAAATATGGTTTAGCAAATAAAGGGCGCGATCGCGTCCTCTTTATTTGCTTGAGCGATCGCTATCACTGCCCCAAATCCTGATATGCTTAACAAGCAGAATTATTGTTGATCACTAACAAAATTCTAGCGATCATCCCTAGCAAACATCTCGGAAATATGCGTCTATCTCAAATGCTCTGGGTTACTCTGCGCGAAGATCCCGCCGAAGCAGAACTCACAAGTCATAAACTATTATTGCGTGCAGGTTATATCAGGCGAGTGGGTTCAGGCTTGTATGTATACCTGCCGCTTATGTGGCGCGTCTTGCAAAAGATATCGGCGATCGTGCGCGAAGAGATGGATGACACAGGAGCGCAAGAATGTCTATTAACGCAACTGCAACCTGCGGAATTATGGCAGGAGTCGGGACGCTGGGACACCTATACTAAGGCGGAAGGGATTATGTTTGCCCTCACCGATCGCGCTAATCGTGAGGTCGGCTTGGGTCCAACCCATGAAGAAATTATCACGGCGATCGCTAGGGATACGATTCGCTCCTATCGCCAATTACCACAGCATTTATATCAAATCCAAACTAAGTTCCGCGATGAAATTCGTCCTCGTTTTGGCTTGATGCGTGGGCGCGAATTTATCATGAAGGATGGCTATTCTTTCCATGAAAGTGAAGAGAGCCTCAAAGAAACCTATTACGAAATGGATCGTGCCTATCGCAGGATGTTCGATCGCTGCGGTCTGAAATTTCGAGCCGTAGAAGCGGACTCAGGGGCGATCGGTGGTTCGGGTTCGCAGGAGTTTATGGTTCTTGCCGAAGCTGGTGAAGATGACATTCTCTTTACCGAAGATAGCAGCTACGCCGCCAATGTGGAGAAAGCGGTATCTTTGCCGCCCGATGCTATACCTTCACATTTTGATAAATTCGAGAAAGTCCATACACCGAAAAAAGGAACTATTGAAACTGTCTGCAAGTTGTTAAAATGTAACCCCACTCAAGTTGTTAAACAGGTTCTCTATCAAGTTATTTATGACAATGGCACAACGGTTTTAGTTCTAGTTAGCACTCGTGGCGATCGCGATGTTAACGAAGTCAAGTTGCAAAATGAATTGACCAAACTCGCTGCTAATTATGGCGGCAAGGCGATCATCAATCTTCAGTTTGCTGATGCTGAATCACAACAGAAATGGGCGCATTCCCAACTTCCAATCGGATTTATCGCTCCCGACCTTGATGATTCCTATATTGATCAAAACAAAGACTTTGTACCGAAATTCCTGCGCTTAGCCGATCGCACGGTTGAGCATTTACAGAACTTTGTCACGGGCGCAAATGAAGCTGATTATCACGTTGTCGGCGCAAATTGGGGTAAGGATTTCAGATTGCCCACCGTAGTTAATCTTGATAAAGCAAAAGTAGGCGATCGCGCCGTTCATGATCCTTCCCAAATTTTGCAAACCGCTAGAGGAATTGAAGTTGGTCATATCTTCCAATTGGGAACTAAATATTCCCAAGCAATGAAGGCAACCTTTACAAATGAGCAAGGTGAAGAACTGCCGCTAGTTATGGGTTGCTACGGTTTAGGAGTATCGCGTCTCGCCCAAGCCGCCGTTGAACAATCCTACGATAAAGATGGCATCATCTGGAACAAAGCGATCGCGCCCTATCATGTGATTGTCACCGTGCCTAACGTGGGTGATGCTAAGCAAATGGATGTGGGTGAAAGGCTATATACAGCCCTCGATGCCGCAGGTGTGGAAGTATTACTAGACGATCGCGATGAGAGGGCTGGCGTAAAGTTTAAGGATGCAGATTTAGTTGGCATTCCCTATCGAGTAGTTACGGGTAAGGCGATCGCCGATGGCAAAGTGGAAATCGTTAACCGCGCCACAAAGGTGGCGACATTGGTAGACATCGACTCAGTAGTTGAATATTTGCAAAACGAACTCCGATAAAAAGAAAGCGGCGCATTGCGCCACTTTCTTTTTATTCATCGGCATAGTCGGCATATTGCTTAGGAGCTTTCCCCTTTTGATCGATGACCTCTGCTTTTTTAAACTTAGGATCAGGCTCATCAATACTCTCTAAGACCACATTAAACTCCCACCAGTCGCCAAAATCGAACACATACAGCAATTTGTTTTCAAACCCGCCACAAATTAAAATATAAAACCCGTTGCGGGGCTTTGCCCTGCGACCCTTCTTGTGGCGGGTTTGATCGAGTTTTGCTGTAGGTTAAACATATTTGGCTAATAGGTAAGTGGGCAGATTTTAACTAGGAAAATCAGAGGAATCGTGGTTATTCTCCATATATACCTCCGCTTTGAGCGCTTGATCTTCAATCAGAAGATATCTTTTGATTTGTTCGCCAATCTTATCATTTCCCGATGTTTTAGAGATAAATGCAGTTGCGCCTACAAAATGCGACCTAATGCGATCGATCAGGGTGTCATTGCTGGTCAGAATCAAAATTGGCGTATCCTTAAAATCTGGTATCCGCCGAATTTGGGCGCAAAGCTCATAACCACCAACGATTGGCATGACCAAATCTAGAATAATCATTTCTGGTTTATGGTCAACGAGCAACGATAAGACCTTAATCGAATCCCGAATTCCTAGGAAACCAAAGCCGAAACCCGTTACGATTTGTTCAATGGTTGCACAGACTTGATTGCTATCATCTACACAAGCGATAAGAGGACGCGGCATGATTGTAATCTTGGGCTGATTCCCTTCTGATAACTGTGTAGAGTCAGATGTTGGCTCTTTAGTAAATTCTTTATTAGATAAGATTGACTGAATCGGAGATTGAATATCAGCAACTTCTGCTAATCCAATTAACCCGCGATGATAATAGGCCATGAGTGACTGCACAAGATGAAATAAATCCTTCTTCAGCCATGTCGATAACTCCCGCAGCGATCGCCTGCCATCAAGGATCGTAATTAAAGTTTTGTAAGTAAGTTCTGACGCTTCTTCTTTGAGTTGTTCAGAGCGTTTGATCCAAGGGGCAAGATTTGGCGAGAAATCAGCGATGCCCACCTTACGCCAAGTCCACCATTCTTGGTAAACTCGATCAATGGCGTGTTCAGCATGGATTAAGGCAATGACAGGGGTGATTTCGTCTTCAAAATCACAATAATAAGTGATGCGCTCATTAGCTGCGTGTTGGATGATATCGAATAATACTTCATGAATAAAACTTTCAATGATCGGAGAGATTTGCTCACGGGTTAAAGTCATGCGTTTCATCAAAATGACTAGCACATGGTAATCCCATAGCTTCACTTCTTCGGGGGTACGCAGAGAAATTTTACTTAAGTCGATTTGGACATTGTGCTGTTTGATAATCCTGCGCCAACGTCGATGATTATGTACGCCCCCAGAAGCCCATACCAACCTGCCGTGACAATAGTAAATGCTCCATTTATATTCTTTGACACTATATAGCTCCAGCTTACCAGTAAACTGTTTATGACTATAACCTCGCAACTGTTCCACAAGGCTATAAACGGCTAGATTATCTGTATCCATTTGTGATCTTGACTTGTGAAAGTTGAGATTAAGCGATCGCTAAAAATTTATAATTTTTTATGGTTTTTTATAATTTATTTATAATTTATTTTATTAGCAAAATCTTACTCCACATCATATCTTTTAATCTTTTTTCATGCTTAGGGTTATTTTAATCAAGAACCAGATTTTTGGTAGCAAGGCTTCGCCTTGCTACCAAAAATCCTTAATGCTGAGGCGAAATCATAAACTCTTCACTCGTCTGTACCCGATTCTGTAGTATCTTGATGGAAACTTGGCGATCACCATCTTATAAATTTTAGGTTTAGTCCATAACCATGTCGAAGGCATCTAGAACTGACACATCTGTTCAACAAAAACAGGCAAAACTGCTTACCTATATTGGTATTGGCGCGGCTGTGATTGCCGCAGGTGCGGGAGGAGCTTATTTTTATTTTTCTCAGCGATCGCTTGCCACTAAAGGGGTTTTAGGTGCGGCCGCCGCGATCCCCCAAGAGGCGCAGGTGGTGATGGCCTTTAATACCAAATCTGAGCCTTGGAATAAATTAGCTCAATTTGGTACACCTGCCTCGCAAAAGCTAATCGGTGATGGGATTACGAAATCACCGCTTAATTCTTTACTGGTGCAGAGCAAAACAGAATATAGTCGCGACGTTCAGCCTTGGCTGGATGGTGGTCACATTCTGACGGCGCTGGTTCCCAATGCCACCCAGCCCCAAGCCCCCGCCGCCACCTTAATTATTGCTCCAACCCGCGATCGCGGTAAGTCTGATGCTTTTTTGTCTAAATATCGCGAGGCGTTGACTCAGCAAGGGGCAAAGTTTACCTCAAAGCAATATAAAGATGTGACTTACTATGAGTCTCCCACCCGCGACCCTAACAATAGTGTGATCACTGCGGATATTGGCGGGCAGTATGTGGCGATCGCGACCAGTGCGACTTTGATGCAACAAACCATTGATACCTATAAAGGTAGTAACCCTTCACTGGCGAAAAAATCTAGCTTTGCCAAGATCTATGGTTCGGCAAACCAAACCAAGATTGCTGAGCCATTGCTACAGGTTTATCTGGATGGTGCGGTTGCTTTAGAGTTTATTGGCACTCAGGCAAAGCTCAATTTAAATGAATCGGCGATTGCCCAGTCACGGCGGGAACTGGATGCGATGACCTTGACGGGTGGTACGCAAAAGGAAGGCTTACGCTTTGAGATTAATACCTATCTCAAAAATGAGAATTCTAGCCCCCTCGCCAATAATGAAGCGAAAGTTGTCAATTTCTTGCCACAGGAAACATTTCTACTAGTGTCGGGCGTAAATCTTTATCAGTCTTGGCAGTCGCTAGTGTCTCAGGCAAAGGGAAATGCTAGTTCTGCACAATTGATTGAGCAAATTCGTAAAGGTGTTAAAGACGCGACTAAACTTGATCTCGATCAGGATATTCTCAAATGGATGAATGGTGAGTTTGCGATCGCGGCAATTCCCAATAATCAAGGTATCTTAGCGAGTTCGGGATTTGGTTTTGTGGCGATCGCGCAGGCCAGCGATCAAACTTTATCGCAAACTGCTTTAGATAAAATTGATAAAGCGGCGCAGTCCTCTAGCGGTTTTTTGCCCAAAGGAGTTGAGCTAAAGCCCAAACAAATTGGTGATAAGTCTGTGGTGAGTTGGGCGATCGGCAATACCACCGTGGCGACGCGGGGCAATTTGGATAATAATTTTGTCTTCTGGTCAATGGGAGATCTTGCCGATACTTTTGTTCCCAAACCTGCCCGTAATTTACCCGAAAGCAGTCCCTTCCAAATTTTAACAACGGGATTACCCAAAGCGAATAGTGGTTATTTCTATCTAAATATGACCACGGCGCTCACCCTCGCCGATCGCCTTTTACCGACTGAAGTCAAAACCAATCCTAACTTTACGGAAATTCGTGCAGTTCTCGATGCGATTAACGGGATAACTGTTACTTCCACTAATGTTGATGCGAAGACGACCCGCTTAGATTTCTTGTTTACCCTCAAACCCACCCCCGGAAATTAGATACAGCGCTTTGCGCTAAATTAAAACCTAAAGAAAATTTTGAAAGCGCGGCGGAGCCGCGCTTTCAAAATTTTCTTTAGGTTTTAATCCTCAATAGGCTGTATAACCAATAAGTGAGGGTTGGCGCGATGCGCCGCTACCCGTTTCTGGTTTTATGCCCTAACAAGACTTGCGATTGCTATATAACCAATAAAGTGAGTGGCGGCGCATCGCGCTGCCACTCACTTATTAGCCCTAACAAGACTGGCGATTGCTATAAAATATAAAAAAGATAAAAACATAAAAATTCTTCAGAACTTCAAACAAAAATGGTTACAGCAGCACCCGATACTAAATCTGATACTAACGCCCGTGACCTATTTCAGGCGGCTTACGAAAATCGCTATACATGGGATAGCAACTTTGCTGGTATGACCGCCAATGTATCCGTAGCGATCGATGGTGTGGCGCGTACAGGCAAAGCTCGCATTAATGCCGATCTATCGGTGGAAGTGAGCATGGATGAACCCCAACTAATCGAGCGCACCAGCCGCACTCCTAGCGGTGAAGAAAAGACGATCTCGGTTGATGAAGGTCAAGAATGGCTCTACAACCAGTTGCGAGACGTGGTGACTCACCGCAAACGCAAAACCTTTGAAGAAGCTCATGGCAAATCTAGCTTTAATCTTGGTGAAACCGATGAGTCGGGAGCCGTAGAGATTTTAGTAACGGGCGACTCTATGGGGTCAAACTACAAGGTGCGCGGCAATGAAATCTCGATGGTCAGCCGTGTAATGGGACGGATTGGCTTTGTGATCAATCACCTCGGACATTTGGATACTGGCGAAGGCTATGTTTCTTCGCACTATACGGCGGTATTCCGCAATCCTCAAACCGATGAAATCGTCCGCCAAGCTCGTTTTGAAGATATCTACGAGAAGATTGGCAATTACTATGTGATGAGCAAGCAAACCGTGCAATCGAATGAGCAGGGTCAAACCAAAAACTATGAAATTATTTTTAGTGATATTCAGCTACTAGGCTAAGTAGCTAGGCGTAACTATAAAAGCTGTGGCGATCGCACAGTGATCGCCACAGCTTTTAGCTCTAGTTTTTAATTACAGCGCTTTGCGCTCAAACCCAAACCAAGAAATTTTTTAAAAGTGTTGCGAAACAACACTTTTAAAAAATTTCTTGTGGTTCGTTTGATCGGCAATTGCTGTAAGCCTCCTGACTATGACGATCGCCATGATGGTATCTAAATCTATGAGAGCCGATCTAGAACGATTATTAATTTCTGAAGCGGAACTTTTGGAATTAACTGGGTTTGATCGCCAGAAGTTCTTGCAAGCAGACCAATTGAATCCACGCCAAATCATGATGCGGCGCGTCATCGCTTTGGGAGTAGCAGCGATCGCCTTTGCCATATTTGCCAGTATTTTTTTGCCAGCCTTAAGATTATCAGGAATTGTTTTTCTGATTAGTTTTATCTTCGGAGCCTTGAGCGTTGCCATGGAACTTGTGGAAGTTACTGTGGTCTGTTTATGCGTTGCTCTAGTCGCAGGAATTTATTCCCTCTATGTGTTAATGAGTGCCACTTTAGGAACGATCCTTCTCTGTCTATTTTTAGCAACCATTAGCGGGGGATTGGCTTTTTTATTGATTAAATTCGTTGATCAGAGATGGAGAAATTCTCAGAAATCTATGCTCACAAATGGAATTTCGCGGGTTGTTTTACGCCTATTTACAGAAGTTGATAAATGTAATAAAGCAATTCGCGATATTGATGTATTTGATCAATTACAGGATGCGGGCAATCCGATTAAATTAGAGTCTAGAGAATCAGCGATCGCGGCGTTGAGAATGACTCGAAATGATATAGTGCGGGCGCTAAAAACAGAGAGAATCCTGCGGGAACATCCAGATTTTCATCCCGATCGCTTTGATATTGATTTAAATGCCTTTGAGTCAATGCAAATGCAGGATCAAGCTCAGGAATATGCCCGCATTTTTGATACGACCATGCAAATTGCGATCGATGTTCAGAAAACCATGTCTGAATTGCAACAGTCTGATGTGCAGCACTAGCCAATCTTGTTAGGACAAATCAAAACCCAGAAGAGAGAGACGGCGCGAAGCGCCGTCTCTCTCTTCTGGGTTTTATGTCCTAACAAGATTGGCTACAGCTATAAAAAGTAAAATGCTATAAAATAGAATGAGAGTAGGAAAATATTTATGCCCGATAAACTAGAAAATAAGATATTAGATGAAAGCGAATTATTTCAGTTAGGAGGGAAAAAGTCTAACTTTGTAATTCTGCCTGCTCAAATTCAATATAAACATATTAAGATTGACGACTTCGATAAGCCTGTAGCCGCAGTCCTCTACAACGGTTATACCTATAGTCTTTTTCGCACTAGTTCCGACTGGGCAGAAGTAGAGAAATTAACTAGTCGTCTTTCGGCGGCCTATATGATTACGGTAATTGCTAGGGGTTGGGCAATTTGGGTATTTGAGTATTAGCACCATAAAAAAAAGGAGGCAACGCGCAGCGTTGCCTCCTTTTTTATGGTTTTCTCTGATCGAGAATTTCTGCAAAGGCTTGTTCAAAGTCTTCATTCGTAATTCGCAGATTTTCTAGTTGATTGGAATTAGTACCTTGATGACGACGAATTGCAAAAATTGCAGCCCGATTACTTAGGAACGCGAGATCGGCTCCGTTCCAACCATCGGTCTTTTCTGCCCAGAGATCTAAATTCAGATTAATGTCCAGTGGCCGATCGCGGTTATGGACTTCTAGAATGGAACTGCGACTATCGCGATCGGGCAGATCCACCATCATATGTAGCTCGATGCGTCCCGATCGCAACAAAGCGGGATCAATAAAATCACGGCGATTGGTTGCCCCAATCACTAATAGTCCTTCGACCGATTGCAAGCCATCAAGTTCAGTTAATAGCTGACCGATTACGCGATCGCTAACGCCACTATCGCCCTGATAGCTACCTCGCGCAGGGGCAAGGGTATCAATTTCATCAATAAAAATCACACAGGGAGACGCTTGACGCGCTTGAGCAAATAACTGTCGAATCGATTGCTCCGAAGCGCCCACCCATTTGGTTAATAATTCCGAACCCGCAACGGAAATAAAATTGGCTTGGGCTTGGGTGGCGATCGCCTTGGCTAATAGAGTTTTGCCCGTACCAGGGGGACCATAAAGAAGCACGCCACGGGGAGCCTTAGCGCGAGTATAGGCATAGAGTGCGGGATCGATCAATGCTCCTGCTACGGCTTCTTGCAAGGTTTGTTTTACCTTCGTGAGTCCGCCAATTTCTGACCATTGGACTTGGGGAACTTGAATTTGCAGCGATCGCAATACGGCGGGTTGCACCTGTTTGAGTGCAAATTCAAAATCCTCAAAATTCACATCCAAATTGTCAGGAATATCCGCCACGCTCGCCACCTGTCGCCGCAGGGCATTTGTTGCCGCCACTTGGCAAAGCCCTTTAATATCGGCTCCCACATAGCCATAGGCGCGATCGGCAATATCATCTAAGTCCACATCACTGGTTAAGGGCATCGATCGCGTATGGATTGCTAAAATCTCCCGCCGAGCATGGCGATCGGGGATTGGGAAAATAATCTCGCGATCGAAGCGTCCAGGGCGGCGCAAGGCGGGATCGATCGCATCAGGGCGATTAGTTGCCGCTAAAACGATTACGCCCTTAGTTTCCGCAAATCCATCCATTAAGCCTAACAATTGCGCCACGAGACGCTTTTCAACCTCTCCTTCCACATTGGCTCGATTGGGAACGAGGGCATCAATTTCATCGATAAAAATCAAACAGGGAGCAGATTTTGCGGCTTTCTCAAATACCTGACGCAAACGGGTTTCCGCTTCACCGTAATATTTGCTAATAATTTCAGGTCCAACGATCGCAATGTAATTTACGCCTAAGACATTGGCAAGCGATCGCGCCGTAAGGGTTTTGCCTGTTCCAGAGGGTCCTACTAATAAAACACCCTTGGGCGGCTCTAAGCCCAATTTTGCCAAAATATCAGGACGTTTGAGGGGGATTTCGACTAAATCACGCAACTGCGCGAGGGTGTCGCCCAAACCACCCACTAATTCGGCGATCGCTGCGGGTTTCTCATTTGGGGCATTATCCTGAGATGGCTCAGGCTTAACGACATCAGGCGAAGTAACCTCTTGATTGCCTCCTGTTGCGGTAGCTGCACGCGGCGATCGGGGAATCGTACTACGCCGAGGGATACTAGACAATGGACGCGAAGTCACATTTACCTCAGTGCGAATTTCCCCTGACTTTTGCTTTTCATCTAATTTTTGCGCCAGATCGATGAGTTGATCGAGATTGAGTAACTGCTTAACATCATCCACTAGGGATTCTAAACCCTCTACTTTAAAGGCAAATTTGTCCTTAAAACTATCGTTATCATTACTCATCGATGCGGTTTCCTATGGATAATCTTTAGCGTGGCGATTATGATCTATGTTATAGCGGTTTTCATTTATAGCGCTGATTCTAGCTTTGATTTCAAGGCGATCGCATCAGCACAAAGTCGAAACGGTTTTTAGCAATATCCCTGTAATGAATTACGGGCTAAAAGCTTAAACCCGTTGAAACGGGTTGATCATGGGATAGGGGGCTTTTTAGTCTGCTTTAGCAGACTTTAGCTTTGAGCCAAGAACTTTAGTTCCTGGTTGGTTCGCGTAAGTTCTAACTCTAAAATATGAGGAAAACTATGAAATCAAGTCCAGATGAAACGCTATGCCGTGTTTTTGTCTATGGCACACTCAAGCCTAACCAAGAAAACTTTCCTAAATACTGTGAAGGTAAAGTAATCGCTCAACAACAGGCGATCGCCTATGGTGAATTATTTGCCTTACCAATGGGCTATCCTGCGATGATTAGGGGCGATGATCTAGTTTATGGATATTTACTCTCATTTAAGGATGTAAATATTTTAGAATCTCTAGACGAATTGGAAGATTATCACAGCGATCGCCCCATATCTGAAAATTTATACCATCGTCAACAGATAGAAGTTTTTAATCTAACTCAAAATTCTCTCGGTTTAGCATGGGTTTATTTAATGACCTCAGATCAAGTAAGTCTATTGGATGGTATTCCTCAATTTGATGGCATTTGGAATCGATAAAGGCATGCCTGTTTCTATGAGCAATAAAAGTGCTGCGAAGCGGCACTTTTATTGCAATTTTTGCGAGGTTACAAAATTTAACTTGACCCTATACATAGGTACAAAGTATAGGATGATGCTATTAAATTTGTGAGTTAATTGTCGATGAGTAACCTAGCTACCCGTCTGCGTGAAGGTACACAAAAATCGCATACTGCCGCCGAGAATACTACATTTATGAAGTGCTTTCTCAAAGGTATTGTGGAGACTGTTCCTTTTAGAAAATTATTATCAAATCTCTATTTAGTTTACACCACCCTCGAAGAGGAATTTAGAAGACATCAGGAACATCCTGTCGTTGGCAAATTATACTTCCCAGAGCTAAATCGCCAACAAAATTTAGAGCAGGATTTAGCTTTTTATTATGGTGAAAATTGGCGCTCAGAAATTGTACCTCTCAAAGCAGGACAGGTTTATGTCGATCGCCTCAAGGAAATTTCTAATACTGATCCCGCACTTCTAATCGCCCATTCCTATACACGCTATATGGGTGATCTTTCGGGTGGTCAAGCTTTAAAGCATATTGTGCGCTCAGCCCTAGATTTACCCAGCGATCGCGGGACAGCTTTCTATGAATTCGAGCAATTACCCACCATTGAAGCAAAGAAAGAATTTAAAGAGAAATACCGTCAGGCTTTGGATTCTCTCTCTTTAGATGAAGATATGGTGGCGCGAATTGTGGAAGAGGCAAATTATGCTTTTACCCTCAATCGGAATGTGGTTGATGAATTAGAAGCAGATGTTCGGGCTGTGCTTGATCCCCATGTATTTGAGCTACTCACCAAGCAAGATCGAGTCGGTAGCACGACCGCACGCCACGGTCACGCCGCTTAAGTTTTTCTTCTAGAGAATGGTCGGCGCGAAGCGCCGACCATTCTCTAGACAAGCTAAGTTCAGTTTAAAAATAAGATTTTACGATTTTTAATTTGCAGCCAAATTAAAAACCAATACATAAAAAATAAGGATTGAGTGAATGACGACAGTATCGCAAGCAGTTAAATTTGATATTAATCTATTACATAAGTACAATCAGCCTGTACCGCGCTATACCAGCTATCCGCCTGCAACGGAACTGAGTGAAGATTTTAATCCCCTTGATTTTCGTGGCGCGATCACGGCGGGTAATTTGCAGAAAACCCCTTTATCGCTCTATGCCCATATTCCCTTTTGCGATGCTCCCTGTTATTTCTGTGGCTGCAATACCGTCATTAGCACCCGCAAAGAAATTGCTGAACCTTATTTAGGTTATTTGATTCGCCACATTGAGCAAGTTTCAACAACCGTAGATCGCGATCGCCTTGTGCAGCAAATGCACTGGGGCGGCGGCACTCCTAATTATTTCTCCTTTGATCAGGTAGAACGGCTGTGGGATTGTCTCCAAGAGCATTTTACCTTCGCTCAAGACGCGGAAATGTCCATTGAAGTTAATCCGCGATCGCTGACTAAGGAATACTTACAAGGCTTAAGGGATTTAGGTTTTAATCGCATCAGCTTTGGGATTCAAGATTTTAATCCCAAAGTTCAAGAAGCCGTCAATCGGATTCAGCCAGAAGAGATGCTCTTTGAGGGAATGCGCTGGATGCGTGAGGTGGGCTTTGAAGGTGTGAATGTCGATCTGATCTATGGATTGCCCTATCAAACCTTAGCTACTTTCCGCGAAACTCTGGAAAAAACAATTGCCCTTAATCCCGATCGCATTGCCGTATTTAACTTCGCCTATGTGCCTTGGCTGAAGCCATTACAAAAGAAAAAGATTGATCCCGCAACCTTACCTTCTGCTGAAGAAAAGTTGCAAATTATGGAAATGACGATTGAAATCTTAACCAATCATGGTTATGTGTTCATCGGTATGGATCACTTTGCTAAACCCGATGATGAGTTGGCGATCGCTCAGCGTGAAGGCAATCTACATCGCAACTTTCAGGGCTATACCACCAAGCCCGAATCTGACCTCCTCGGTTTTGGCATGACTTCCATCAGTATGCTCCAAAATGTCTATATCCAAAACTCTAAGGGTATACAGGACTTTTATAAGGCGATCGATGCAGGGCGATTACCCATCGAGCGTGGTGTCACCCTCAATGCCGATGATATTTTGCGGCGCTCCATCATTATGGAATTGATGTGTCAATTTGAACTGTCTCAGCAAGAGATTGAAGCGAAATATCATTTAACCTGCGATCGCGATTTTGGTAAATATTTTGCACCAGAACGCTTGAAGTTGAGGCAATTAGAGGCTGATGGTTTAATTGAACTGAAGCTAGATCACATCGAAGTTAAACCTGCGGGAAGGTTGCTGATCCGTAATATTGCTTCGGTATTTGATAGTTATCTCACTAAAAATAAGACGGCTAAGTTCTCTACATCCATTTAAGTTGCAAAATAAATAGATCCCCCTCAATCCCCCTAAAAAAGGGGGAAGAAGATAATTCTCCCCCCTTTTTTAGGGGGGAGTCACATCTCAAACCTTATAAAAACCTCTATAACTAAATTACTACTATGGTTTCTATTCAATCTCGCCCCGACCCCGAACTTCTCCGTGATGGCATCAAAGTTCCTGTTAAAGAAACTCTCTTAACACCGAGATTCTATACCACTGACTATGACAAGGTTGCGAAGATGGATACTTCTTTGCAACAGGCGGAACTCGAAGCTGTAGTCGAAGAACTTCGCACTGATTACAATCGCAATCACTTCAAGCGTGATCAAGAATTTGAGCAATCTTGGGAGCATATTGATCAAGAAACTCGCGCTGCCTTCATTGACTTTTTAGAGCGTTCTTGCACCTCTGAATTCTCAGGATTTCTATTGTTTAAGGAATTATCGCGCCAACTCAAAGAGCGTAATCCTCTGTTGTCTGAAGCTTTCAACTTAATGGCAAGGGATGAAGCTCGCCACGCAGGATTTTTGAATAAGGCGATGAAGGATTTTCATCTGTCGCTCGATTTGGTCAATATGACTAAAAAACGTAGCTATACTTTCTTCAAACCAGAATGGGTAATTTATTCTGTTTACCTCTCTGAGAAGATTGGCTACTGGCGCTATATTCTGGTGCATTACCATATGCAGAAAAATCCCGAAAACCGCTTTTATCCTCTATTCAAATATTTTGAAAGCTGGTGTCAAGATGAGAATCGTCACGGCGATTTCTTTAAGGTACTATTGCGATCGCAGCCTGAATTATGGGGGACATGGCAAGCCAAGCTCTGGGCGCGTTTCTTCCTGTTGACGGTATTTGTCACCCACACGATCACCGTATTTGAACGAGCCGATTTCTATAAATCCATCGGTTTAGATGCTCGTCAATACAATAAAGAAGTAATTGTCAATACTAATCACACCGCCATTAGCGCTTTCCCTGCCGTGCTAGATACCAGTCATCCCCAATTTTTCCCCAGATTGGAAAAATGCGTTGATTACAATTTGAAGCTGATGGCAATTAATGAGAGCGATCGCCCTCAATTTGTGAAGAACTTACAGAAGTTGCCTTTATTTGTGGCGATCGTTTGGCAGTTGTTACTGGTCTATCTCACTAAGCCCATTGATGCTGAAGCTCAACGCGGCGAAGTTCATTAAAAAATAAAAAAAATAAAAAAAATAAAAAAAATAAAAAAAAATAAAAAAATAAAAAAAGCGGTGCATTGCACCGCTTTTTTTATCGAAAAATTGGCATTACAAAAATAGCCAGAAATATTACAGAGTCAAGGATTGAGGATTGGTTTCAATCAACTTGGCTAAATCCTGTAAGAACTGCGCCGCATGAGCGCCATAAATTACACGATGATCGGCAGTGAGGTTAACTTGCATTTGGCTACTGACCTTGATTGCGCCATCCTTAGTCGCCACCACTTGAGGACGCGATCCACCGATCGCTAAAATTGCGCCAGTCCCAGGAGGCAGAATCGCATCAAAGCGATCAACCCCAAACATACCCAAATTAGAAATCGTGAATGTGCCAGAGTTATATTCTTCAGGTTGCAATTGCTTGGCACGGGCGCGATCGACTAAACCTTTCCAATTACGAGAGATTGTATACAAATCTGTTTGATCGGCATTTTGCAACACAGGTGTAATCAAACCACCGTCATCCATCGCCACAGCAACAGCCACATTAATATTGCTCTTGTACTCGATGCCGCGATCGCTAAGGCTGGCATTTACTAAAGGATGCTTTTGCAGAGTTACGGCAACGGCTTTAGCCAAAAGCGCAGTCATAGTCACGCCTTTAGACTTAACTTGCTTGTAGAGGGCATCCAGAGCATCAGTAGTAATGGTGTAACCCACACGGAATGTCGGTACTGATAGGCTCTGATTCATATTATTGATGACCGCCTTTTGCAAAGTCGTTAAGGACTGAACCGTACCTAACGCAACGGGAGCCACAGCTTTAGCAGGAGCGGATGCAACTTTTGGAGCAGCAACAACAGGGGCAGGAGTAGATGCAGGACTTAATAATGCTTCGACATCGGCAGCAGTGATCCGTCCATTGGGACCAGTCCCCGCAATCTTGGTGAGGTCAACGCCATTATCTTTGGCAATGCGCTTGGCTCTAGGGGATACGATCTGACGATCTGACGATGCTGCTGCGGGTGCAGATTTGCGAGGAGAGGATACAACCACATCAGGGATTGCGGCGACAGATGCGGCGGTGGGTGAAGAAACTAGTTTAGAGGGTGGTTCTTCAGGTTTTGAAGACGTTGAGGAAACAGTGGCTTCTGACTGTCCAGATGCTTTTTTCTTGGCTTCTTCGATTTCTTCCTTGGTTTCCGCAACATAGGCGATCGCCGAGCCGACGGGTGCAGATTCACCTGCGGGAGTAATAATTACAGCGAGATAGCCTTCATAAAAAGTTTCCACATCCATATCGGCTTTGTCAGACTCTACGATCACGACAGTTTCGCCTTTTTCCACTTTGTCTCCAGGGGATTTCACCCAAGAGGTGATTTTGCCTTCGGTCATGGTGGAGCTAAGCGCGGGCATGAAAATTTCGTAAATCATAGGGAATTTATAAAAATTTATTTTAGAACGAACAAAGTTAATAACTGGAGTCGAAACGCCATCATAAATCTTAACGTATTTTGGCTGCTGATAGCGATCGCTGACCAATATATATCTGTCGTCCGTTGACAAATTAAAACCACAGAAGAGGAGTGGCGGCGCGAAGCGCTGCCACTCCTCTTCTGATTTTGGGTTCTAACAAGACTGGCGACAGCTATACAAGAGGGCAATTTATTCGTTCATTTCTCGATAAATGGTAGCCGTAGCAGGTGAGGCTTGGGTGAGATACTGGAAAATCCAGAATTTAAATAAACCATCTAAAAACACGGGGACAGTTGAGATAAAAGATTGGGCTAAAACTTTATTTTCTGGCAGTCCGAAATGGGCGAACACAACCGTTAATAGAGCATCCCAGCCTTCGCTAGAGTGGAAACCGACAAAGGTATCTGTTGAGATAATGATTAAAAAGGCTTTAGCATTATCATTAAGGCTATAAAGAAGTTCGTCTAAAAATTCTTTGATCGTTTTTATTTCTTTACGACCTGATAGCAGAAATAGATAAAAGACAAAAGCAGCCGTGAAATCAGCAAGGAGGTTTTTGACTCCATCAAGGCTTTCTTGATTATATTTTTTTAAAATCTTGACGGATTCCTGCTGAATTAAACTTTCCAGTTCTTCTGAAGATTTGTTTTCTGGCTGTTCAGCTATTTTCTCCTCAGACTTAGCCGTTTCAGATGGGCTGACTTCAGATTTAGGTACATTGGATTTAGCTAATTCTTGTTTTATATTTTCCTGCTTAACACGGGCCTGTTCAAGTACAACTGATTTGATCATGTAATCAAATTCAATCCTTTCTTTAGCCGATTGTAATGCTCTAAATGCTTTCTCTTCGATCGCAGGGCTAAACTTGATCGCCATGCTATTTGTATCAACAAAGCTGTTGATCATGGGACTAAAAATCAAAGCTTTAGATAAAAACTGAACAGCAATCACAGATATAACAAGGATCACAATGTAACGCAGAGCCTGATTAATCCTCTCGCGTGATTGGCGTAATTCCTCAACAATACCTTTCTCATAGTCAGAATAAGATCCACTTAAGTTTCGTTTGACGCGATCAAATGCTTTAAAAAATGATCCAGGTAAAATGCTTTTCTCAATGGGTGTAACTGGTTGAGGATTCTGCCTAGAGTTCTTGGTTTTGATATTAAACATTTGAAACTTATCATCATCATCTCTGTCTTCCTTCAAATTTTGACTACTAGAATTTGAAGGCTTGAAATCGACATCAATAATGCGATCGCTTGAATTATTATATTTCTCAAGGATATAGTCAATAAATGCGAGCTTCTGATAAATAGAAAATTTACGGCTATTCCCACTGAGTTGATTTGCCGATAACTGCCCGTTGCTGACAGGATCAAGCTCCTGATTGTTGGGGGCATATTTAGCGATCGCTGTATTTGCCTGATTGGTTGAACTTTGGGTTTGGAGGTAAGGTAATGAAGCGCTTACTTTGTAAAAATTTAGTTTGAGATTGATGGTTCTGAGATACTTCTGAAGCTGGATCTCAAAGACGCTAAATACGCTGCTACTAAAGCCGATGTCATTAGCAATTTTATTACCATTAAAGTTCTCTTCTTCAATCCGCTTGATATTAACAGCCGCATCAAAAGCCTGATCAATTGCTCGCTCAGGGGTATTTTTAACCCAAGAAAATATATTTTGGAGAGGTGATGCGTTACTATCTGGGGAATTTTGTGTCATGGTCGGGCGATCGCATTAAGAGCGCAAGATGCTGCAAGGTTGAACGGATTACTAACGAGTCTAATGAAGCCTGTGATTAAGTTTAAGGGAAAAGTTTATTTAAGAATGTTCTTGAATACCTACTAAGTTAACACCTGTAGCATAAACTATCAAAAATCTCTTAGGATGGCGTACTAATCGGAATTGCAATCTGAAACTCTGTACCTTTGTCAATAGTTGAAAAACATTCCAGCCGACCTTGATGCTTTTCCACGATGATTTGGTAGCTAATTGAGAGTCCTAGCCCTGTGCCTTTACCGATAGGCTTAGTGGTGAAAAATGGATCAAAGAGCTTTTTACAGATATTTTCAGGAATACCCGCCCCATTATCGATGATCCGAATGATCACCATTGGCTGTTGATCGTCAGATAGAGGTGGTGTTAGCTCTGTAATAATCGAAATTTCATTGACCAAATTTCGATCATTAGCCCCTTCATCGATCGCATCGATCGCATTGCTTAAAATATTCATAAATACCTGATTAAGTTGCCCCGCATAGGCATTCACCATCGGAATATCCCCATAATGCTTAGTTAAGTTAATGGCTGGGCGATCGCCAAAGGCTTTGAAACGATTTTGCAAAATCAATAAAGTACTATCTAAACCTTCGTGGATATTAAAGGGCTTGCGTCCTTCTTGATCGGTACGCGAGAAATTTCGTAAAGACAGCACAATTTGTCTGATCCTTTCCGCCCCAATTTTCATTGATGTCATCATTTTGGGCAGATCTTCTTGGAGAAAGGCAAAATCAATTTCCTCTAAAAAGCTGGCAATTTCAGGAATTGGCTCTGGATAATACTGCCGATAAAGTTTGATCAGGCTTAATAAATTTTGCACAAACCGATTTGTGTAGTTGAGGTTGCCATAGATAAAATTCACAGGATTATTAATTTCATGGGCTACACCTGCCACCAACTGACCTAGACTCGACATTTTCTCGGTTTGGATGAGTTGGCTTTGAGTTTTTTGTAAGTCGGCAAGAGCATTTTTAAGCTGGAGGGCTTGAGCTTTAGCATCCGCAGCATTAGCTTGAGCGGAGTCAAATAATTCGGCTTGGTCGATCGCGATCGCTAGTTGGTTAGCCACTGCTTGCAATAATTCCACTTCATCGGCAATCCAAGGACGGCTACCTTGGCAATGAGCCGCCACAATTACGCCCAACTTTTGCGATCGGGTTTTAATGGGTACTAATATTTGCGAAGTAAACCCTCTCTCTATCAGAAGATCGCGACTGAGATCATCAAGTTCTGGATTGATATAAATGGACTGAATTTGAATGATCTCTTGTTTGAGCAAACGCTGTCCAAACTTAGGTAATTGCGAAAGGGGATATTTATGATCGGCGATGCGTAAGCTGGCTGTGGTGGCAAAATGCACCAATTGAAACTCTGGCGGCTCCGTATTAGGCAGATGCCAAAAGAAATTACATAAATCAATCAGCAATAAATCCTGTACCTCATTGACAGCCGTGGCGATAATCGTATTGAGATCAAGGGAATTGCGAATTTGGCTCGCCAGACGACGGTTTAGCAGTTCCTCCCGTCTGACTAGATCTTTATAATTTTGCCGCGATCGCTCTAGCTCTGTCTCGGCACGACGACGTTCCCACTGCTCTAATTTGCGATCGCTAATATCATGGGCAATAATCACGATATTCTGGACATTTCCCTGTTCATCGCGCATCACACTACCCGACGATTCGAGAATACGCCAAGTCCCATCTTTATGCTGCATTCGATATTCTAAAACTTTACCCACTCCCGTTTTTAAAGTTTCTTCTGCCGCCCGTAAAACTTGGGCTTGATCATCGGGGTGGATTTTGTCGTAGGCCCATGTCCCCTGTAAGTCCGTGGCACTATATCCCAATATCCTTTCATAGGAAGGACTATTGTAGATGCGATAGCCTTGGGCATCCACCACGGCGATCAAGTCCGCCACATTTTCCATGATTGACCTAAACAGGCGATCGCTTTGTAAAGCCGATAAATCAGATTTATTCATATAAAATTTTCCCCATAACATTACAGCGATCGCGATAAATCCGTACAAGTTTAATTAACAAGTTTGCCTAACAGTGCAACCAAATGAAATAGCATTTTAAATGGCTAGTTTAGTTGTGGGTGCAATGGTGAATCTTAATTTAAATCCTAAGTTAGATCGAGTAGATCATACTTTTTATAAAATCTCTTGGTTCCAGCAAGCGACAATCCTAGTCGCCTCTCTGATGGTGACATCTTTGATCATGGTATTTGCGATCGCCACTCAACCCAGTATGGCAGCATTACCCACTAAAAGTGCGATCAAAGATGCTCGCATTATTTTACGGAATGCGCTCCCCATTGATAATGATGTATTGCGTGATGTGCAGCGCACTTTAGAGCAAATGCCCCGTCAAGCCAATCTCAAGCGATGGGGCAGTCTGAAAAAAGATATCGAAACCATCTCTCAGACGCTCACTCAAAATAAGACAGATGTAATTGCAGCAGCTAATCGCGATCGCAAGGAGATCATTGCTGAGCATTTATCTAGTCTCGAAAAAGCCCTAGTGCCGCTACAGGAAGCGATCGAAATCAAAGATCGTAATAACGTCAAGGCTTTGTCAGAAAAGTCCCTAGACTATATCGGCTTAGTCGAATCTGACCTAATCAAAGAATTTCCCTTTACCGTACCTGCTCAGTATGCGAGCTTGCCCCAACTGAAAGGACGCGCTCTGGTCGAGCTAGTCACCGAAAAAGGTAGTGCCATCATCACCGTTGATGGCTACAACGCCCCCGTTAATGCAGGTCAATTTGTCGATCTCGTCCAGAAGCATTTTTATGATGGGTTGACTTTTACCCGCGCCGATGAAAATTATTATCTGCAAACAGGTGATCCCGATGGTGCAGCCGATGGTTATATCGATCCTGACACCAAAAAAGAGCGCATAGTCCCGATCGAAGTACGTTTACCCGATCAGAAAGCGCCCAGCTATGGCAAAACCTTTGAAGAAACAGGTTTATCTGGAGTTCTTCCTGTGCTGCCTTTCGCTGCTTTCGGCACAGTGGCTATGGCGCATCCTAACGACAATCCTAATGGTGGGTCATCGCAGTTTTTTATCTATCTGTTTGAGTCAGAACTAACTCCCGCAGGTTTAAATTTACTCGATGGTAACTATACTGTTTTTGGTTATGTCACCGAGGGGAAAGAAACTTTGGATAAACTAAGGTTAGGCGACAAAATTCTGACCGCGCGTGTCATTAGTGGCGCTGAAAATTTAGTCAAATAATATTTTGTGGGCGCGAAGCGCCCACAAAATATGTAAAAGCTTTAGAGGATAAAGAACTTAATGGGTACTCCCCGCAACGAACCGTACATTTTTAGTCTGCCGAATCCTAGTAGCGCGATCTCCCTTGCAGGTAATCGCGAAGAAAATCTAAAACTACTTGCCGAAGAAATCGGTGTGCGGCTAGTACTGCGGGGACAAGACCTATTGATCGATGGCACAGCCGAACAAATCAACCTCTGTGAGCAGGTGATCAAGGCGCTCAAGCCTCTATGGTCACAGGAAAAGGCGATCGCCGCCGTTGATATTCGCGCCGCACGACAGGCGATCGCTGAGGAACGCACCACCGAATGGCGCGATCGCGCCACCATCTCTCGCAACCGTCGCGGTGACTCAATCCAGCCGCGCACTTATCGCCAACAGCAATATGTGCAAGCAATGGAAACCCATGACCTGATCTTTGGTGTGGGGCCTGCGGGTACGGGCAAAACCTATCTCGCCGCCGTTGCTGCGGTCAGTGCCTTACAAAGCAATAAGTTTGAACGGATTATCCTCACCCGTCCCGCCGTCGAAGCTGGCGAAAGTCTTGGCTTTCTCCCTGGAGATTTGCAGCAAAAAATCGATCCTTACCTACGTCCTCTCTACGATGCGATGCACGAAATGATCGGTGCGGAGAAAGTACCGCAACTCATGGAACGGGGCATTATCGAAGTCGCGCCCCTTGCCTATATGCGCGGACGCACCCTCAGCAATTCCTTCATCATTGTGGACGAGGCGCAAAATACCACAGCCGCCCAAATGAAGATGGTCTTAACCCGTTTGGGATTTAAATCGCGAATGGTCGTCACAGGTGACATCACCCAAATCGATTTACCGCGTCATCAAAAATCTGGCTTAATCATCGCCATGAATATTCTTAAAGGCGTGCAAGGTGTTTCCTTTAACTTTTTTGACAAAACAGACGTGGTGCGTCATCCCTTAGTCCATCACATCATCGCCGCCTACGAAGATGCTGAAAATCATATTGATCAATAAAGAAGCAGATTTTTGGTAGCACGGCTCCGCCGCGCTACCAAAATCTGGCTCTTTATTTTACTGCGTGTCCCTAAATTAAATTTAAAAAATTTAAAAGCTAATGTCCAGCGAATTAATTTCTCAAGATATTCAGGTCACGGTGAAGCTATTTGCAATTTTTCAGGAAGTACTAGCTACCGATGAACTCAAAATAAATCTGGAAACAGGTGCGACGGTATCGCAAATATTCGATCGCTTAGTCCAGCAACACCCCAGCCTCGAAAGATGGCGATCGCTGACCCGTTATGCCATCAACTTAAATTTTGCCGAACCCCAGACAATTCTGAATAATGGCGATCAAGTTGCCTTGATTCCCCCCGTAAGTGGCGGCTAATTAATACAGTCTATTGATATTTTGAAGGGTTCAGAAATTTTTTTGAAAGCCTCGCTTTGCGAGGCTTTCAAAAAAATTTCTGGATTTTAAGTCAGCGCAAAGCGCAGTAACTAATAATCGAACTAATAACTCGTATCCATGCGGGCATGACCAGACCAGTCGAGAAGCCCACTAAACTGGTGTAAATCAATAAAACTAAGCTGAAGCAAGATCATCAATAAGGGGCCCTCTTGCCTTTCTTGCCAGCGTTTGGCAACCGCCAACTGCTCGCGATCAACAACAGATGCCTCAAGCAGGTGACGTTCTAAATCTTCTTGGCGACTAGCGATCGCGTATGTCTGGGATTGATAACTCATTGAAATCAAATAACTATTTAATTAAGCGATTTGGATTAATAGCGTAGCGCACCTTACCACATCTATCAACGTTCGTCAAAATTATTTTTATTCTTAAGAAAAAGCGGCACATCGCGCCGCTTTTTCTTAGCTTTTTAGCAACACAAAAAATTTGCCTGCGGGTTAACTAGCAAAGCCCTGCGATCGCACATAATAAATCAAAGCAACTTTTTAGAATAGTGATGTCACAAAGTTGACCCCATGAATACTCCAAAGATTCCTGAAGCAATATCTGTGCAAGACTGGCAAGCTCTTCAGCAAGAAGTCAAAGAATTACGCATGGAAGTAACGAGACTTCAGACCGAAAATTGTGATCTGGAAAATTCCTTGTTGACGGCGATTGAACATGGAGATTTGATTGAATCAGAGTTATTAGAAGTTAATAAGAGATTAAAAAGTGAAATAATTGAGCGTAAAATGGCGCAGGCAACATTGCAATCCATTTTAGAAATCGTTTATCGCGATAAAAATGATCTCGAAATTATGTTGGCTACCGCCACCGAACATGGCGATGCGATCGAATATGAGCAGTACAATCGCGCTGTCGAGACAATGCGCCAGAGCGAAGAACAATTTCGGGCGATCGCTGAATCGACCAGTATGGCGATGCTAGTCAGCCGTCTTAACGATGGCGTGATTTCCTATGCCAATACCAGTGCGGGGACGATGCTGCAAAGATCATCTCAGGAGCTAATTCAACATTCCATCGCTGATCTTTTTTATCTGCGATCAGAATGGCAACTTTTACAGCAGCATTTTTTACAAGCCCAAAGCGTGCGGGATTATGACATTCGGCTCTGCAAGGCTAATCAAGAACCTCTATGGGTACTTGCTTCATTGCATTTACTTTGGCTCAACGGTGAGCAGGTCTTGCTCAGTACTTTCTATGACATTACGTTACTGAAAAACACAGAAATAGCTCTCCGCGAATCCGAAACAAAACTGAGGGAACAAGCCAACCTATTGGAACATCGAGTCGCAGAACGGACCCGCGATCTTCAACTTGCCAAGGAAGCCGCAGAAGCAGCAAGTCGTTCTAAGGCCGCATTTTTAGCAAATATGAGCCATGAATTGCGAACGCCACTCAATGCCATCTTGGGCTTTGCTCAACTCATGCTGTATGACCAAGAATTAAACGAGCAACACCAATCAGATCTACAGACGATCTGCAATAGTGGAAATCATCTATTAACGATGATTAACGATATTTTGGAAATGTCGAAGCTAGAAGCGGGAAGTGTCCTGCTGCGAGACAAGGAATGCTATCTCTACGAAATCGTGGATACGGCTAGAGATATGCTTGCGCTGAAAGCTCAAGAAAAGGAACTACTATTTGATTTTAAGATTGATACTAATGTACCTCCCTATATTTGTATTGATGAAGGTAAATTACGTCAAATTTTGATTAATTTGATTAGCAATGCGATCAAATTTACGGATAATGGACATATTCATGTACGGGTTTTTTACAAAAAATCTAGTGCTACAAATAGTAAAGATTTAGAAGCTATTCAACATCTATATTTTGAAGTGGAAGATACTGGCGCGGGTATTTCCGAAGCAGAACAAAAAACTCTATTTCAGCCCTTTATCCAAACCGCTTCTGGTCGGCGATCGCAAGAAGGCACAGGCTTAGGCTTATCCATTAGTTATAACTATGTAAAGCTAATGGGTGGCGAAATGTCTGTAACCAGCCAGTTGGGATCAGGCTCTACTTTTAAATTTCATATTCCTATTAAATCCTTAGATTTGTTTAATACAGGCGCTGACTCCAAATCATTACATCGAGTCATTGGTATTGAAGGAAATCAAACTTATCGCATTTTGATTGCTGAAGATATTCGAGTTAATCGTCAACTTTTAACTAACGCGAACGGGAAGTCCCGCACTCTATCCGTTTACAAGGATGAGTGACGGGATGAAAGTGAGCCAGAAAATAAATTGAGCGACAGCGAATCAATAGAAGTTATCTATGTTATAATTAGCTTATCAGTATTCAGTAATCTTGATAAATGTATAAAGCATACAAGTATAGAATCTATCCCACGAGTGAGCAAGAAACCTTGCTTGCCAAGTCTTTTGGCTGTGCGAGATGGTTCTGGAACTATGCCTTAAACCTGTGTCAAGAAACCTACAAAAATACTGGCAAAGGGCTAACTAGAGGGTACATACAAGGCTTACTTCCTGCACTCAAGAAAGAATATGAATGGCTGAAAGAGCCATATTCTCAATGCTTGCAAGTAGTCGCATTGAATTTATCCACTGCCTACAAAAACTTCTTTGATAAACGGGCAATGCCCCCTAAGTTCAAATCAAAGCATAGTAGGCAGTCGATTAGCTATCCTCAAAACGTCAAGTTTGACGGCGACAAAATCAGTCTACCCAAAATTGGATTAGTCCACTGTCAGCGTCATCGCGATTTTGAAGGTGATATCAAAACTGTCACTGTTTCGCGCAATCCTGACGGTAAATGCTTTGTCTCTGTCTTAGTTGATGATGGTAAAGCTAATCCTGAATTAGTACCAGTGGACAAAGCTATTGGTATTGATGTTGGGTTAACTCACTTTGCAATTACCAGTGACGGCTCTAAGTTTGATAATCCTAGATTCTTTATCAAACATCAGCGCAACTTAAAGCGCAAACAGCAAAAGCTATCCAAGAAAAAGAAGGGTAGCCAAAACCGTAAAAAGGCAAGATTGGCAGTGGCAAAAGTTCACTCCAAAATTGCCAGATGTCGCGAAGATTTTCTACACAAGCTATCCCGCAAGATAGTAAACGAAAACCAAGTTATTGCAGTAGAGAATCTAAACATCAAGGGCATGGTCAAAAACCACAACTTAGCCAAAGCAATTAGCGATGTTGGCTGGGGTATGTTCTGCACAATGCTTAAATACAAGGCTGAAAGTGAAGGGAAGCAATATATCGAGATTGATCGATGGTTTCCTAGCTCTAAAACTTGTCATGTTTGCCTAAATCGAGTTGATAATCTCACTCTTGATGTTAGAGCATGGACTTGTAAGCATTGCGGTACGCACCATGACCGTGATGTAAATGCAGCGATCAATATTAGAAATGAAGCCTTGCGGATTATCTCGTTAGGAACTAGCGAGTCTGCCTGTGGAGGGGATGTAAGTCGCTCTGGTAAAACTTCGGTTTTGTTGGACGCTATCCCCGTTGAATCAGGAAGCCAGCGCTGTACCGCCTAAGCGGTCAGCGTCTGGTAGTTCACTATTTATACGCTATCATACTAATAATGAAATAGTATGAACTTATAAAAATAAGTAGGATAAATGGTTAAATGACTGCAATAGCAATACAGGGAACAGACTTGGCTACGCAGAAACCACGAGTAAGCTTTGCGATTGATAGCGATTTGAAAGAAGCGCTAGAAAATCAGGCTGCAAAGGAAAGTCGTACAACCTCAAATCTAATCATTGTTGCCATTAAGGAATATTTGGAGCGTGAGGGCAAGCTTAGCGATCGCACCAATAGCAAAAAGTCATGAACACCAAAACGCCTCTACTAAATAAAACTAAATGCCTTGCTTGTGAGGGATCTGGAATTATTTACTCAAAATGGGATATCGGTAATTTTGATTTATGCGATCGCTGTGAGGGAACTGGTTACTTATGCGATCGCACCAATAGCAAAGGAGCTAAATAAATGACTGACTCACCAAGATTAGAGGCGGCTCTATTGGCTCTAACTCAGTCCGTGCAGACATTGATCGAAGAGACTAGAGCAACTAATACCAATCTCAATAACCTAGTTGAGCATCTTTACACCCGTAATGATGTGGTAGCTCTTGACGTGGTAGACATCAAAAACGAGTTGTACGAGTTTAAGGAAGTCTTCAAACAGCAAGCCTTAACCGCAGATCGCTATGCTCTTGCAGCCCAAGCACAGGCAGATATGGCAAAAGCACAAGCGGATACAGCCAAAACTCAAGCCGAAAATATTCGGTTAATGATTGAAATGCTTAACCGAAAACAGGCTTAAATATCCCTTTAAAACTGCATTGTTAAAACGCAAAACCCCCCGTAATTACGCCTGTTTTTAACATTAATGTTGGTTGACAAATAACTTTAATTTCGATATATCAAATTGACATCAGATTACTGGTATACATCCTTAAAATCTTTGATGTATATACATTTGGGATCTAAGATCCTGTTTTCATATGGTAAGGTGTTACTATGTTTTGGAATTTTACTTTATGGCTCTCAAAGTTTTGACACTAAAAGTGAACGAAAATCTTCTTGATGACTACACAAATTTAGCAAACTCGCTAAAGATGAGTCGTTCTAAAATGATTCGCACTGCTGTACATGAGTTCGCTCAAAAGCAAAACACCTCACAGGCTGCATAGCTTGCGAGGTGTTTTAATCTATTTGTAAACGCCTTACCTAACTTAATCAATTCTGACTGCCTGAGAAACTTTCAAGAATTGCAAGCGGTGTGGTTAAGGCATCAACTGGTATTACCATGATGCACCAAAATCTTACGGGTTTCAATCCCTCTCAATATTTTAGCCTATTTTCTGCCCTCTCTACCCTCTACTATCTCGATCGCCACGAACCTTTAAGCTTTGCATTGCAGTACCCTAAAACCCGCAAAGCGCTAGGTTATGGCATTGGTGAGTTTAAGGCAATCTACGCCGCCTATTTGAAGCAACGGGGGGCAATGTAATGAGAAAGCATACCTACGCCGATCTCCAAAACCGCGTACTTGAGGGGCTACTCTTTACCGAGAAATTCAGAAAGTATGAATTTTCTTCGGCTCTTGCAATGTCAGCCCAAGCATTAGGCTTGACTCGCAGGGAACTCAAGCCCGTTTACCAGAAATTTAAAAACAACTGCAAGATCTCTGATGCTGCTTTAAAAGCAAAGTATGAGGCGATCGAGCGCGAGTTTGATGAAGAATTTGACAAGGCAATGGGAGGGGTGCAATGAGTTACACCGCACCCGCGCCACTGGTAACAAACCACACATTAGAACGCGGTAAAGCATTCTTAGAGCTAATCACCCGAATTAGTGTCAAAGACCGTGCGATCGCCCTAAGCATCGTTAACCAGTTCGATCTATACGACTATAACGACTACAAAACCTCACAGGATGGCACACGCCGCCATGTGTACAAACATTGTGTGAGGTATCTACAGGAAACGGGTGAAACTTGGCAATTCATTGTACAAAGCGATAAAGACGGGCGCGGTTATCGATACCTAGCACCCGCACAAATTGGTAACAGAGCATTTTTACCCGCGATACCTTCAGACATCCGTAAGGCAATATCAAAGCGCTACGGTGTCGATATTCCCATAGAGGGTAGTTTCTGGGAATGGCTTAAAAATCATTCTGAAATACCAATTTTGATAACCGAGGGCGGCGGTAAAGCTTTATCAGGTTTATCTCATGGCTTTGTGACCATTTCACTCTATGGCTGTAGTTGCCTAGCCTCACCTGATTTATTGCCATATACCCAAGGGCGTGAGGTCTATGTCGCATTCGACAGCGACACAAAGCCAAGTGCAGTTAAAGCTGTCAAACAGGCATTATTCAAGCATCTCAAGCCATTATCTAAACTTGCAAAATCGGTAAAAGTTGTCACATGGGATAGCCAAAACAAAGGGCTTGACGACTTAATAGCCAATTGCGGCGCGGTAGCTTTTGAAGAAGCGATCGCCACTGCCAAGAGTGCAGACGATTGGCTATTTGAGCAAAATCTCGAAACTGCGAGGCAAAGGTTAGAAGTCAGCGACAAACTAACCCATGACATCGAGATAACCCATGATGAGTTTAAAGCCCTTACCCATGACACACTCAAAACCCTTACAGGCAATACTAGAGACATCGCCATTAATGCCTTTACAGGCGCGGGTAAAACTGAGTTAGCAGCCAAAATCATCGCTAAATATCTCTACGCGATCGCACCATTTCACCGCAAAGCATTAGCAAGAAGTGCATCAGGTCAACTTGGCTTAACCTATCGCACAGACTGCGATCGCAACGGTAAAGACTTGATAACCAGTGAGGGATATGTAACCAAGTTAGGGCTTTGTAATGAGGCTGTAATATCCCTTGTCAGCACTATCAATGAGTTCTTAGGTAAAGATGCTTTTGGCTTTGGTGATGAGTTCGATCAACAGTTAGAGAGCTTGGCACTGAGTAGCACTCATGGCAAAGACGGGCGGCGGCGGTTGCATCAAAGGGTATTTGCAGACATTTTTAAAATGGCAGTGCAAACCCTGATTACCAGTGCTGACTTAACCGATTACGAGATCAACCAATTCCACAAAATGACGGGGCGCAAACCCTTTGTTATTAAGGTCAAAACTGTTAAAAAAGGCTACAAAGCCTTTATGTATCAACAGTTTGCAGACTTTTGGCAAAAGTTTAATGAGGCAAGATTACAGGGCAAAAGGATATTAGTCCTATGTACCCGCAAAGAAGACGCTAAATTTTTAGCCTATGCCTATGGGGCTGTAGCTGTTCATGCTGATAATTCTGGAGACTATCAGGATTTACTCGACAGCCCAAATACTTGGCTACCAAACAATACGCCGATCCTCATGGCAGTATCACCCGTGTTTGGAACGGGCTTTAGTATCAAAGTTGATGCTTTCGATTGTGTATTTGGTTGGTTTAAAGCTGACAACATCCCCGCAAAGGGCTTAATCCAATTCCTTAATCGTTATCGTCCCCATGTCGAGAGACACATTTACTGTGATTACTCTAACGGGCGCTTTGACGGGCTAACCAGTGATGAGTTATTTAAGACTCGACTAGCAAAAGCAAAAGCTCACTCCTGTATTGAGGGTGAGGCAAGCTTTGTTAATGCTGATGATTCTAATTTCCATTACAAAGCCGAAACTAATTGGAGCTTGGCACATCTTAGAGTCGATCTATTTGCAAGGTTAGAGCGTGATGTCGAGACAGTCGAGTATGTGCGATCGCAACTTTCAGAAAAGGAGCGCAAAGCATTAACTAAGGATCTAAACGCAAAGCTCAAAGAGTATCGCGATACATACCCCGTAAAAATTTATGAGGCGCGTAACTTATCTCTATCTGAATATTTAGCTCTCAAAGATGAGTCTAATTTAAGTGAAGCGGATCGACTTGCAGTCGCTAAATTTGAGATTGCAGACTGGTCATGCCTCACGCCCGATCAATTGACCTTAGAACGTGTGCAACGCGATAGGAAGGGCAAAAAACGCAAGGCTGTAGGCAATTTAGAAATGCAAGCTTACCCACAAATTGCAGCCGCTCTCGACAAAGCATCAGTAGCCAAGCAAGTTAAACACGGTGAAGGGATTGCACATCAAGATATTAGTCACCATGCTTTGCGGGTAGAAGCTCTCGATCAACTTGGCATCGATGAACCATTGGCTTTTATTCTCAGTGGCAACTCTTGGAGCGCGATAACTCCACAGATTGAAAGCTTTGCCCAAAAACTCATCGATAACCGTGAGGCACTGGCAAAAATAGGTATCAGGCTAACTTGTGGTAAAAACGCCTCTATTAATACAGTTTTTGGGGCGCTACTTAAAAATTATTTTGGACTTGAGACAGTGCGATCGCAATTGCAAAGTCCCACAGACAAAGATAAAAAATACAGCGTGTACCGCCTCGATGCTAAGGATTTAGACCTAACTAAAACTGATTTAATCGCAAGGCTACACCGCAATGTTGAGAAATATGGCGAGTTAAAAGTCGATCCCCGAAAGTCTTTTGTAGAGAGACTCTACGGCAGTCACACACCTTTTGAAAATAGTAATATACAAAAGGTGTGTGACCAACCTCAACCCATTACAGAGCAAGTAATTGAGCAGACAGAAATTCCTGTTATGGCGATCGCACCTATTCCGATCTCACAGACAACCATAAAGGAAGATTTTCAGCCTATAGCGATCGCCCCTAGTACTTTGCTACATGAGGTCGTTTTACCGCAAGCGCCCCAAAATGAAAGCCTGTACGATCGCATCAAACGACTCAACGCACCATTAACTGAGTTTTGCCAGTCGCAGTATACGGCGCGGTATGCCTAGTCCTTGTCCACAATCATCCCCACAACATCGTTAAGCAAATCTTCCTGCTCCTGTTTTGTGAGTTGGTGTGCAGTTTTGAGTTTTTCGCTCAAACACTCAAATTTCTCTTGTTTTTCTTTGGAGGTTTCTGGGATCGGATTGCTGAATATATCTTTTTTGCTGATTTTAGCGCTGTCCATGAAATACCTGTATTGCTTACTGTGTAAGGATTTGCTAGATATATTATAGCTTGAAATTGTGGAGTTTTTTTAGAAAATCATCGTCATACATGCCATCAAAAATCTTTTGCCAATGTGGGTGGGGTTCGGCATTGCTGTTTTTATAAGCTTCGATTTGCTCCCTAGCGATCGCTCTGATTCGCTCCATAGTTTCATTCTCAATGTCCAGTCGAGCCAATAATCTAATTAGCTCAAAGCTGGAATATAAGCCAGTTTTAAGCGCATTTTGAGAAACGATCATCTTGCCTCTCAGAGTTTTCGCGCCAGAGGACTTTTCCCATGGCTTCACTTCATAAATGCGTTGGCGGCGGCGCTCTAATTCTTCGGGTGAAAATGCCATTAGTTTGTTACCTCTTTGTTTCCTAAATTCAGCGTGTTTGCAGGTGTTGGACATAAACAAAGCTAGATATAGAGCCAATCTCAGCATCACACCCGCAAACACCCGCAAACACCCGCAAACATGTGCAAATACAGCCAAAAAATCAATACTCCCCACATCCTAGCTAAGTTTTTTGAAGGTGTTTAAGCATGTTTCAGCGTGTTTTAGATACATCTTTAAAATTTCATGCTCTAGGATATGCCTAGAAAGCCTGATAGCTATAGCTTTGATGTGTTCCTACCTTAGCTAACCGTAAAGCCTACAGCATTTAAATTAGGCTATAGGCTTGTAATGATTACGGGGTATGGGTTTTAGCTTTTATTATCAAAATAAAGCCAATTTTCTTTACCGTTTTTGTGCGGAACTCTCTTTAATCCAAAAGCTTCGCCGTATCCTGATTTATCAAAGCGATCGCGAAAACTCTTGCTATTGCCTTTGTAACCGCGCTGCTGTGCGATCGCAAAAGCTTCTTGAGTATTCATGCCAGTTTCATCGTTTAAGGTTTCCACTGTCGCGATCGCCACAACTTCTTTAACTGGTAATTCAATTGAAGCTGTGCTGTCATCAGTCGCGGCGATCGCATCAGTCAAAGTCGCATCAGGTAAAGGGTTTTCAATCAAAGGAGCTTCGATAGTTGCGATCGCCTCAATGATTGGCAGTGAATCAGGCTCTACGCTGCCATCACCTTCTCCCGTGCTATTTGCATCAAGGGCTTTTTTGCGGGTGCGATCGCCTCACTGCGAACGGTTTCGAGATCGGTTAAGCGGCTGCCGATCTCCTTCATATCGCCAGAAAAAGAGTTAGTCAGATCGGTTAGATCTTTGCTCACATCCTTAATTTGCTCTCGCAATCCACCAATGGCAGTATTAACCGCGCTTTCTTGGTTAGTCACAATGTCTATAACCTTTGCCTCAAGCTTGGCAGTGGCGGCGGCGATCGCATTGGTAACAGCATCGTTAATTTTGCTGTCAATGTCTCCCATAGTGGCGGCGATCGCTTCATTGATTTTAGAATCAATATCTAAAGTACTTGACACATTACCTTGTACTTTACTTTGTACATTGTCTGTTGCCTCTCCAAAAAGCTTTTCTCGCAAAATGGCGACAATGGCGACATTCAGACTTTTATGATTACCAGAATCTTTAAACTGATTTAGCGCCGCTAGTAAGTCATCATCGGCATAAACCGATACCGTAGTTTTGTTGGTTGCCATACTTTAAAATCTCCTTTACTTTTTTAAAGTATAAAGTATTTTACTTATAAAGTAAAGCAAAATTACTTTATAAAAGTACTTTACTTTTATTACACTTTACTTTATACTTTAGAAAGTAAAGTGATTAGAGAGCGCTACAAACCTCTAATACTTACGGGTAAACGTTTCAGGGAATAGATAGGAGTTAGAGCGATGCAATTAGTTAAAGGGTTAGGGTTAGTGATTTTGGCAGTAGTGGCGATCGCATTGGTAACAGCACTAATCGCACTCAGTCCAAAATCAGGGGCGGCGGCGGTAACAATCAAGGCATTACCACAGGCAACGGTAAAGGGCTATTTAATGCCAGTGAGAGAGGCGGCGGCGGTATCGGTAGATTATTCAAAGTTCACCATCAGAGAATTGAAAGCAATGGCGCGGGGTACTGGTATCAAGTCATGGGAGAAATTACGCAAAGCTGACTTAGTGGCGGCGCTATCAGTAATTTAAAGTAAAAATAAAATACTTTATAAAATACTTTACTTTTAATGTACTTTAGTTTATACTTTAGAAAGTAAAGTAATCAAGGGCAAAGGTAATGACTAAGGCAATTGGCTATATAAGAGTAAGTACTGAGATGCAAGTAAATGAAGGGGTAAGCCTAGACGCACAGACAGCCAAAATTAGAGCGTACTGTGAACTCAATGATTTAGAGTTAGTCGAGATTATCTGTGATGCTGGCAAGTCCGCAAAAACTACCAATAGAGACGGATTACAAAAATGCTTAGCCGCGATCGCATCAGGTGAAGCACAAGCAATCGTGGTTTACAAATTAGATCGGCTCTCTCGTAAAGTACTTGATACTTTAAATTTAATTTCTGAGATTGAAAGCTATGGCGCTAGTCTGCACAGCATCTCTGAAAAACTTGATACCAGTAGCGCGTTAGGTAAGTTCTTTGTAAATATGACGGCTGCTCTCGCACAGTTAGAGCGTGACCAAATTTCTGAACGGGTGACAATGGCAATGGCACATAAAAAGGATGAAGGTCAACATTGCGGACGCGCCGCCTATGGTTTCGAGATGGTAGATAAGGAATTAGTAAAGGTTGAAAGTCAGTTTGAAGCGATCGCCATTATTCGAGAGATGAGAGCATCAGGGGCGGCGCTACGCGCCATAGCAGATCGTCTCAATGGTGAAGCCATTCCCACACAACGGGGCGGTAAGTGGCAAGCATCAACCATCAACCAAATTATTAAGCGTGAGGGACTAGCAGCATGAATCAAAAATTAAAAGCGCATTTACAGGTGCTATTCGGGCGATCAACCGTAGAGGGTGCGATCGCCTTTTGTGCTGAGATAAAAAAAAGCAATCTTGAGAGCATTGATACTGATGCAGTCATCACAGCTTCGAGAGAGATTAGAGCCATAAAGCACCCTCACGAAAAAGTTAAATACTGCCAAGCTCTCGATCCTGATATTCAGAGAGCCTTAATTGTGTCGATGTTATTCCCATAAATTTTAGGGCTGTACGTTAACCACATCCTTTATGTACAAATTACTTTATTAGTAAAGTAAAGTGCAAAGCAACTAAAAAAGTGCCTTAACTGATTAGTTAGCTCTTTCCCTGATGCAGTTTTAGAGTAAGAACTTTATGCTAAAACTGCCCGAAGTAGTGTTACTTGATCAAACTCTTCATCTCTGCGTTAGTAATTGGTAGAATAACTTCCCCTTTCTTAACTTCTTCAAGAGAGAAATTAGACTCAAAACTCCCAACACTTAGTGAATATGCGGGTGATTCTGATACATTTACTGAGCTTTTAAAAGCACAAGCTCGTCCATTACTTCCGTCCTTCACTATTTTTGGCTTTTCTAGATTACCCACCCCTACTATTTCCCCTTTAGCATTTTTTACTGTGACCTTTAACTAACGCGAACGGGAAGTCCCGCACTCTATCCGTTTACAAGGATGAGTGACGGGATGAAAGTGAGCCAGAAAATAAATTGAGCGACAGCGAATCAATAGAAGTTATCTATGTTATAATTAGCTTATCAGTATTCAGTAATCTTGATAAATGTATAAAGCATACAAGTATAGAATCTATCCCACGAGTGAGCAAGAAACCTTGCTTGCCAAGTCTTTTGGCTGTGCGAGATGGTTCTGGAACTATGCCTTAAACCTGTGTCAAGAAACCTACAAAAATACTGGCAAAGGGCTAACTAGAGGGTACATACAAGGCTTACTTCCTGCACTCAAGAAAGAATATGAATGGCTGAAAGAGCCATATTCTCAATGCTTGCAAGTAGTCGCATTGAATTTATCCACTGCCTACAAAAACTTCTTTGATAAACGGGCAATGCCCCCTAAGTTCAAATCAAAGCATAGTAGGCAGTCGATTAGCTATCCTCAAAACGTCAAGTTTGACGGCGACAAAATCAGTCTACCCAAAATTGGATTAGTCCACTGTCAGCGTCATCGCGATTTTGAAGGTGATATCAAAACTGTCACTGTTTCGCGCAATCCTGACGGTAAATGCTTTGTCTCTGTCTTAGTTGATGATGGTAAAGCTAATCCTGAATTAGTACCAGTGGACAAAGCTATTGGTATTGATGTTGGGTTAACTCACTTTGCAATTACCAGTGACGGCTCTAAGTTTGATAATCCTAGATTCTTTATCAAACATCAGCGCAACTTAAAGCGCAAACAGCAAAAGCTATCCAAGAAAAAGAAGGGTAGCCAAAACCGTAAAAAGGCAAGATTGGCAGTGGCAAAAGTTCACTCCAAAATTGCCAGATGTCGCGAAGATTTTCTACACAAGCTATCCCGCAAGATAGTAAACGAAAACCAAGTTATTGCAGTAGAGAATCTAAACATCAAGGGCATGGTCAAAAACCACAACTTAGCCAAAGCAATTAGCGATGTTGGCTGGGGTATGTTCTGCACAATGCTTAAATACAAGGCTGAAAGTGAAGGGAAGCAATATATCGAGATTGATCGATGGTTTCCTAGCTCTAAAACTTGTCATGTTTGCCTAAATCGAGTTGATAATCTCACTCTTGATGTTAGAGCATGGACTTGTAAGCATTGCGGTACGCACCATGACCGTGATGTAAATGCAGCGATCAATATTAGAAATGAAGCCTTGCGGATTATCTCGTTAGGAACTAGCGAGTCTGCCTGTGGAGGGGATGTAAGTCGCTCTGGTAAAACTTCGGTTTTGTTGGACGCTATCCCCGTTGAATCAGGAAGCCAGCGCTGTACCGCCTAAGCGGTCAGCGTCTGGTAGTTCACATAGAATTCTATCACCTCTGGGATTTGAGATTAGAGAGGTTAGTGATGGAGAAGAAGCGATCGCCGTCTGGCAGGATTGGTCGCCGCATTTGATTTGGATGGATGTCAGAATGCCAATATTAAACGGGCATGAAGCCGCATTAATAATCAGAGAACTTGAGGCGAAGAAGAATATTTTAGAATCTCAAAAAGTACGGATTGTGGCTCTAACTGCCAGCTTAATTGATCTTAGGGAAGAAGATTTATGTCTGCATGGATTCGATGGATTCGTTTCTAAGCCATTTACTGAAGATAAGATTTTCGCAAAAATGGCGGAATATTTAAATCTTCAGTATGTCTACCGATAGGAATTTGTAGGGATGCGGCTTTACCGCATCCCTACAAATTCCTATCCAAAAAATGGATAAGCTATTTAGCTGATGTAATAATCAGGTTTATTTGAGAAAGTAAAACCAGCAACATAGATGTTTCGTTAAGCCCATTAGAAGCGAGATTTGAACCCCAAGTTTAAGTCTCGCTATTTTTATGGAAATTTTTTTGCAAGTAACCTGCTGCTTGCGATCGGCTACTTACCTAAAATTATAAGATTATTTATTGCAAGTGAGTATAGTAACATGAGTTGAGAGATCTGGTCAGAAATTTTTTGCCTTTATGGATGCAACCCTTATTCGTCAACTTGTATGGCTAGACTATCGATTAGCTCTGCTATTTCTTGTTTTTGTCCCCTTCGGGCTGCTGTGCTGGTCTTTTCGCACTAACAATGAAGCTATTAAGCGATCGCTATTTTTATATTGGCGCGTCGCCAGCCTAATAATAATTACGATTTACTTAGCGATCGGCAGCTTAGGAATATCCTTTGTTTCAGGTATCATCGCCGATATGCTAATTATCTTAGCGCTCTGGTTTTGGCAAGATTTAAATGAAGATATTGAAGCCTCGCGCCAAAACTTGAGATCCATTTATCTAGGATGGCGTTGGGCAACCACTTTGTATTGCGGGATCAGCATCCTATTCCGATCATTATTTGCCAACTGTGCCTTTACCAAAATCGAGCAGCTTAGTGATACTTGTAAAATTTGGTTTGAGCCACCCTTAAGTTTTGGCACCACTTTTCATAATGGCGTTCCCGTAGAGAATTTGGCATTTGTGGGCGCAGTCGGGGGAATTGTTTACGGACTCTATCTGTTCTCCTTTCTCGCCTTTACCTTACCCAAAACAGGAAGAATCGCCTTCCGTGACTAATTCAATCTAACCGATAAAAAAAGCCTCGCATCGCGAGGCTTTTTTGTCAACAAACTTGCTTCTTCCGCTACGCGGGAGAAGCTTACGATCTATATTGATTGGGATAACGCACCCGCGCACTTGTCCATAATAGCTTTTGACGCAAAGCCTGATAGTACGAATAGTCCTCTCGCAAAACAATAAATTGCGCCTGACAATCAGACATCCGAATGTCAACTCTCTGTCCAGGGAAAACTGAAGTTGCCATTACTCCATCCGTCCATAATTTCAAACTAAAGTCTTCTGGGGCGAGCGACCAGATGCTAACCGTTAATTTGGGGGGGATCACGATCGCCCGACTTGATAGGCTTAAGGGACAGATGGGTGTAATCGCGATCGCGTGCATTCCCGAATGCACGATTGGACCGTTTGCCGCCACTGTATAGGAAGTTGAGCCAGTCGGTGTCGCCACAATCAACCCATCCCCATGATATTGATCCACCACTTCGCCATCAATTTCTAGCTCTAAGGAAGCCGTCACCATGCGATCGGGCGAGGCTGGCTTAACACACATCTCATTGAGGCATAAAAAGGGGCCGCAAGGCTGCCCCATACTTCGTCCTACAGCTTCATCGACATTGATCACCTTCGCCTCTAGCATCATCCGTCGCTCGATCGCAAAGCGATCGCAGAAGAGACGTTCCCAAATTTCGTTCGTATTTTCGCAATCTTCGATCGCATGGGTCAAAAATCCTAAATGCCCACCGACATTAATCGCCAAAATCGGCACGCCTAATCTTGCCAAATATCTAGCAGCTCCTAAAGTTGCCCCATCACCACCTAATACCAACGCTAAATCAATTTCTTGGTGCATAGATTCCAAAAAAACAGGATAGGGATTATCACTAGCCCCAGTCGGTCCGATTAATACCTTGACACCAAGTGCTTCTAATTCACAGCTACATCGTTCCGCCCATATTTTGCCAATTGCACTACCCGACTTATAGGCGATTATTGCTTTACGAATTTCCACTGAGGCCTCTTAAATTGCGATCGGCTAATGTTTAGGCTTTATTTTAGTTGTATAGTTGCCGCCAGTCTTGTTAGAACACAAACCCAAGAAGTGAGTGGCGACGCTTTGCGTCGCCACTCACTTCTTGGGTTTATTTTGAATGGCGTAATTTGTCTTTTTTATTGGCAATTTTTACGGATATTATCATAAGCTTTTGTTAATCCATGAAAATTAATGATACAAAAAACAAATTTTTGCGATAAGATTTGACATTAAGTAAAATTCTTTGTGTGAAGGGTAAGTCATGAGTCAGGCAGGATTTGGCGATTCATCATCACAAGAGAGCATCAATCCATTGCTTTCGGAACCACAATCCCAATCTCAGAGTTTAGCTTCCAATGTACTCGGAGAGCCATCTGCTCCGCTTAATGCTTTGCCCAGACAAGTTTTAGAGCAAGAGTTACAATTTTGTAATGAGCGCAGTCAGCAGGCTCAGGTTTTATTGCGCCAAGCTCAGGAACAGCTACAACTTTCACAGCTAGTCATCCAACGGCAGGAAACTTTGACCCAAACTCTGCAAGGACGCATCGATCAGCTAGAGCGTGAATTGCAAGATGTGCATACCAACTGTGACGAGTTGCGCGATCGCCTCAAGCGCCAACAACACCACACATCGCAACTCAAAGCCGCCCTCGAACGCTGCCTTGATACTTCCACTCCTACCCCCAAGGATATGGCGCTTTCGGCTTTAGAGTCTTGGTCGATCGCCAAGCTTGCCGATGAAAAGATTTCGCCCATTGAGGCAATTAGTGATTCACCTTTGCAGAATGTGGTCAAAATCGCTCCTGCACCACAACCCATGGAAATCCCTGAGGCTAATAAGATTCTCTCTAACAGTAATGAATCTCTAGAACCTGAAACTATTGATGAGACTATGAGTTGGTCAAGTTTCACCAAAAATCAGCCAATCTCACCTCTAATTGTTAGACCTCATAAGGCTTCACAGGGTTCACCGATCGCGCCAAATTTACCGAAATGGCAACCTAGCTTTGTTGAAACGCTTCATGATCACAGGGAAGAAACATCCGTTAATGCAGAAATTAACGCGCAAGTCGAAAGGCAAGATAGATTTTTCCTAGAAACCAAACCATCGCTATCCCATGACTTGCCATCCCATGATATTCCCAATTCATCGAGTTCAGCCGTAAAAAATTCAGCGATGATTTCTACCGTGGTTGCGCCAAAGTTTATTCAAGCTTTGTATGGCAATGTTGAGGAGGTCGAAGAACCTGATCAACTCGCGATCGCCAATACTGCACCTCGCAAAGCTGTCACCTCCTTAGCCGCAGTGCAGCTTCCCCAATTTCCACCGTTGACGCGCCGATGATTGGTTATTTACGCGGTGCGATCGCCGCTTGCAAAGCTGCCGACAGTTCTCGAAAAAATACGCCCACCTATTGGCTCACCCTTGATGTGCATGGTGTCGGTTACGATATCCAAATTACGGCTAGTGCTGCGGATAAGTTGCCCCTTGTCGGTGAGGAAACACAGGTATTTACGCATTTGATTGTCCGTGAAGATCAAATGGTCTTGTTTGGATTTCTTTCCCTTGCAGAGCGTGAGTTGTTTCGCCAATTAATCAGCGTTTCAGGAATTGGGACTCAAGTTGGCTTAGCTTTATTGAATAGTTTAGGAATTCAAGATCTGGTGAAGGCGATCGTTTCAGGCAATACACGAGTGTTGAGTTTAACCCCAGGCGTGGGGACTAAGACTGCCGAAAGACTGGCTTTAGAATTGAAAACAAAACTTGCCGATGGAAGATTGGCTCAAGTGGGCAGAACAACCGCCGTGGGCAATATCCTAAGTACAGCATTGCAGGAAGAACTAGAAATGACTTTGTTAGCCCTTGGTTATACACCTACGGAAATTAGCAATGCTCTCAATGCGATCGCGAGTTTACCGATCCTTGCCAAAACTCAAGATATTGAAGCATGGATTAAAGAGGCGATCGCTTGGCTATCCCGATAAGGATTTTTGATAGCACGGCAAAGCCGTGCTATCAAAAATATAAAAATCTCAACTAAAAACACTGAAAATATTAAGATGGCAGATTTTAAAATTTTTGATAACGATATTGACTTTGATACTCTCCAAGAATATCTGGGTGCTGAGGCGATCGCTATTGATACGGAAACGATGGGCTTGATTCCTCGGCGCGATCGCTTATGTTTAATCCAGATTTGTGATGATAAGGATAATGTGAGCTTGGTACGCATTGCACAGGGCATCAAAGAAGCACCAAATTTTAAATATTTGATGGAAGCACCTGATGTGACTAAAGTTTTCCACTTTGCAAGATTTGATGTTGCCATGCTAGAAGCGCATCTGGGGATCGCCACCCATCCAATTTTTTGTACTAAAATCGCCAGCAAATTGGCGAGGACATACACCGATAAGCATGGCTTAAAAGAATTGGTAAAGGAATTGGAAAAAATTGAATTAGATAAAACATCTCAGTGTTCTGATTGGGGCAGTGTCTATGTTCTGGCTGAAGAGCAATTAAAGTATGCGGCTAATGATGTGCGCTATCTGTTATCGGTATATCGCAAGTTGATTGATATGTTGATTCGCGAAAATCGTTACGATTTGGCAAAGGCGTGTTTTGCTCATATTCCTACCCTTGTATATCTAGATTTGCTAGGTTATGCAGATGTTTTTGCCCATTAGTTAAAGATAGAGGCGGTCGCCTCTATCTTTAACTAGAGCTTATTAATAAATTTTCAAAAAGCTTGCTTTGCAAGCTTTTTGAAAATTTATCTGGGTTTTAAGAAAGCGCTGTAATGTACTTTTTGTGACTATGCCGAAGGGTAAAAAATCACAGAATAGTTTTATAGCGGTAGCCTTTGGTGCTAATCCTATTCATCCTTAAAAACTATTACCTAAGCTATGCAAAGTCAGACCATAAAAGGATTTCGAGCCAGTTTTCTAGATGCGATCGCCGATCCCTTTTATGCTCCTGAATCTGACTGTATGCGTTACTTTGCCGATGGTTTATTAGTGGTCGAGCAGGGCAAGGTCAAGGATTTAGGGGATTATGCCAAGCTACAAACTAAATATGCAGATATTCCGATTACCTCTTACCCCGATCGCCTGATTGTCTCAGGATTTATTGATACGCATATTCATTTTCCGCAGACAGAAATGATTGCGTCCTACGGTGAACAGTTGTTGACTTGGCTCAGTACCTATACTTTTCCGACGGAGCGTAAATTTGCCGATCGCAATTATGCTCTCGAAATCGCTTCTATTTTTCTGGACGAGTTATTACGCAATGGAACTACGACTGCTTTAGTATTTACCTCGGTTTTTCCCCAATCGACGGATGCTTTTTTTGAGGAAGCGCATCGCCGTAATTTGCGGATGATTGCGGGAAAAGTGATGATGGATCGCCATGCGCCAGAGTTTTTGCAAGCTACGGCTGCATATTCTTATCAAGAAACTAAGCAATTAATTAAAAAATGGCATCATCGCGATCGCCTGCTCTATGCCGTGACTCCCCGTTTTGCAATCACCTCTACGCCCGAACAATTAACCAGTGTCGGGCAATTATTAACCGAATTTCCTGATGTATATTTACATACGCATCTTTCGGAAAATGTGCAGGAGGTTGAATTTGTTGAAGAACTCTTTCCCGATCGCGCAGGTTATTTGGATGTATACGATCATGCAGGTTTAGTTGGGGAAAGATCAATTTTTGCTCATGGGGTACAACTGACCGATCAAGAATTTGCGAGATTGGCTGAGGCGAAATCGGCGATCGCTTTCTGTCCAACTTCTAATTTGTTTTTAGGCAGTGGTCTATTTAAAATCGAAAAAGCAAAATCTAAAGAAACCCCTGTAAAGCTGGGATTAGGAACAGATGTGGGCGCGGGTACAAGTTTTTCGATTCTCCGCACCGCCAGCGCCGCCTATCAAGTCGCCCAGTTGCGATCGCAAAAACTTTCCGCCTTCCAAATCCTATTTCTGGCCACCTTGGGCGGTGCAAGAGCCTTATGTCTTGAGGATAAATTGGGCAATTTTGAAATTGGCAAAGAAGCCGATTTTGTGGTGATGGATCTCCATTCAACGCCGATTATGTCCTTAAGAAATCAATTACCCAATCAGCGCAATGGGGCGATCGCCTCTACCCTTGAAGAAATCTCTGATCAATTATTTGCAACGCTGATTATGGGAGACGATCGCGCGATCGCCGCCACTTACATCATGGGCGAACTTGCCCACAAAGTATAAATAAAACCCTAATAAATTTTAAAAAAGCTTGCGAAGCAAGCTTTTTTAAAATTTATTAGGGTTTTAAGTTTAAAATTCGGCACTTTGGGGGAAATCAAACATAAAAAGCGCTTTGCGCTTTTTATGTTTAAAATTCAGCGCTTTGAGGAAAACGTGGGAAAGGAATCACATCGCGGATATTGCCCATGCCTGTGATGAATTGGACTAAACGCTCAAACCCTAGCCCAAAACCAGCGTGAGGCACAGTGCCATAGCGACGCAAATCTAAATACCACCAATAATCTTCAGGATTTAGACCAACACTGCGGATTCTCGTCTCCAATACATCGAGACGTTCTTCCCGTTGCGAGCCGCCAATAATTTCGCCAACACCAGGGGCGAGAATATCCATCGCTCTTACAGTTTGGCGATCGCTTGCTGTGTCTTCATTCACGCGCATATAAAAAGCCTTGATCCCCAAAGGATAATCCATCACAATTACGGGTTTTTGGAAATGCTCCTCCGCTAAAAATCGCTCATGCTCCGATTGTAGATCTAAGCCCCACGACACAGGAAACTCAAAGGTTTTACTGCTCTTTTCGAGAATCGCGATCGCCTCAGTGTAGGTAATGCGCTCAAATTTTTGATCGATGATTTTGCGAGCATTTGCCAACACAGTATTATTTACGCGCTCTTGGAAAAACTCCATATCTTCGGGGCAGGTTTCCAACACATAGTTGAAAATATATTTAAGGAAATCTTCCGCAAGGTCGGCATCACCTTCGAGATCACAGAACGCCATTTCTGGTTCAATCATCCAAAATTCGGCAAGGTGGCGCGAAGTATTCGAGTTTTCAGCGCGAAAAGTGGGACCAAAGGTATAGACATTAGAAAAGGCTGTTGCCATAATTTCCGCCTCTAACTGACCACTGACGGTCAAAAATGCAGGCTTCCCAAAAAAGTCCTGCGAAAAATCAACGGGTTTTCCTGCCGCCGCCACTTTATTTAAGTCAAAGGTGGTCACGCCAAACATTTCGCCAGCCCCTTCGCAGTCACTCGCCGTCACGATGGGCGTATGTACCCACAAAAAGCCACGCTCTTGGAAAAATTTATGAATCGCGAAAGCACAGGCATTTCGCACCCGAAACACCGCACCGAACATATTGGTGCGTGGACGCAAATGGGCGATCGTGCGTAAAAACTCGATGGAATGACGTTTTTTCTGCAAAGGATAAGTTTCGGGATCGGCAGTGCCAAATAGCGCGATCGCGGTTGCCTGCATTTCCACCCTTTGACCTTTGCCCATAGACTCTACGAGAGTCCCTGACACCTCAATGGAGGCTCCTGTCGTGATTTGCTTAATTAGGGTTTCATAGCCATCAATTGTCTGAGGCAAAACAATTTGTAGCCCCTGCAATGATGATCCATCATTTAGCTCCAAGAATGCTATTCCCTTACCTTCTCGCTTTGTCCTCACCCAACCACGAACATTGTAGGAGTCATTAATCTGACCACTACGCAACAGGTCAATAATTCTTGCAGATGCCATACGCCAGAATAACCGCTAGAAATAACTGTGAATAGGTTGTGGAGCTATGAAATTAATTAATAAAATTAAGGATTACAAAGCTCAGGCAAGTATCCTAACATTTGAGAGTAGGATACCGATAGAAACCGTTAGAAACCCCTAGATGTTCCCCTAAAAAACGATTCCCCAGCAATTATAAGCTGGACATTAGCTTAATAATTAATCAAAAAACAAAAAAACAAAAAAACAAAAAAACAAAATATACATTGAAATTAATTAGTAATTTAGTATTACTAATTTTCATAAGCCATTTCACGGATTAAGGGCAAGCGATCGCTAATGTAATGACTGAGAGCATTTTGCTGGATACCGTCCAAAGAGGATCGTTGCTTAACTTGATCAACCAACCACCTCAACAATCCATCATCGTCAAGATTTAACAATAGATTAGGTTGTGCTTGACTCACTGAGTCCCAGAAAAGTCGTAAAATAGCAGGGGACATGACGGTTTACCTTAACCTTAATATTTTCCTAACAATTTATAGGTTAGTACATTTCTATGCTGATGTTGTCAAAATTCACACAAAATGCAATAAAGTACACCTCCCAAAGGATTGATTTAGGTTGTTTTCACTTTTTCTAAAGGCTGAGAAACATACTAGGAAAGGGTTCCCACTTCTAAGGGTTAATTTAACTTCTACAAACATCTACATAAAACGTGTCATTACTTCATTTACAGGTATTTTTTAAATATGGCTAGACAGGTAGAAATTTGGAACGATCGCGCCGAAATTGCTAACCGAGCATTGATGTTATGTCAAATTGCCTATGATCAAGCGATCGCTAAAGGCGATAAATTTACGATTGTTGCTGCGGGGGGCAGTACACCTCGCGTATTGTATGAACTCTTAGCCAGTAAGGAATGGGACTGGTCAAAGGTACATGTTTTTTGGGGAGATGAGCGCTATGTGCCTGTGACCGATCCGCAGAGCAATGAGGGTATGACCCGCGCTGCATGGCTCGATCGCGTAGCTATTCCTGCGATCAATATTCATGCCGTTCCCACTGATCAAGCTGATCCCGCGATCGCCGCCGCCCAGTACGAGCAGCATATTCAAGAATTTTTTGGTGTTAGTGTAGGGGAAATCCCCCAGTTTGATTTGATTTTGCTAGGCATGGGTGACGATGGACATACTGCCTCATTATTCCCCCATACGACCGCCCTCAAGGTGCGCGATCGCCTTGTCACTGTTGGCGAAAAAGATGGACAGCCGCGCATTACTTTCACCGTGCCGCTTATTAATCAAGCTAAAGAAATAATTTTCATGATCGAGGGTGCGGCTAAGGCAAAAGCGCTTAAGGCTGTATTAGCGCCTAGTGGTGATGTTAGTCAATATCCTTCGCGCTTGATTACGGGTAATGCTTTTTGGCTCTGCGATCGCACTGCCATGAATCAAAAGCAATAGCAAAACAAAAAAGGCTTGCGAAGCAAGCCTTTTTTGTTTTGCAGCAGTTTCTGATCAAATGAACCACAAGAGAATTTTTAAAAGTGTTGCGAAGCAACACTTTTAAAAATTCTCTTGGTTTGGATTTGAGCGCAAAGCGCTGCAATTTCTAGAATGAGAAAGTTGTTCTCAATGTGCCAACCAATAGATTAGCGTTATCAGAAATTTGGTTAGGGTTGATTAGCCAAATTACCCCTGGGGTAATCGCAATATTATTAGTGAGTTGGTATTTGTAGAAGGCTTCAATGTGCCAAACTTCACTATTAGAGACAGATAACGGAGTTCCTGAGAATGTCCGCACACCTCTTAGGGTTGGTTCAACCCCTGCAATAACGCCCAGTAAATTTCCTTCTTTGCCAAGATTGGGAAACGATAGGGCGATCGCATAGTTCCAAATGTCAGCATCGCCTAAGCTTGCTAGTCTGGCTGAGGTATAGCCAGCCCAACCGCTAACTACAAAATTGGGGCTAAAACTATAGGAAGCCTGTGCGCCATAGGAATTACTGGATATAGAACTAGTGGGGATCGCGGTAGTTGCATCGGTAGAAACTAGTCTTGCGCCTGCAATGCCTCCAATTAAATTCGCTAAAAAGCTTCCCGTTGCTTGCCCTGCGCCTCCAAAACGAAAGCCCGTCTGATCGGCATTTGTGCCATTGTAGGCAAGCACATAGGTTAAGCCCGCTGGTAGTGATCTGCAAGTAGTGGTGAATCTAATTGCTTAACTAGTACAGGTTGTGTAGAATATTTACTAATATTAAATACCCTCTAAAAATAAGCTTTGGCATCCTATTTTTATGAAAACTATTCTAGCCGTTATCTTTTTTCTGTTGGAGCAGTCTCAGCAAAATCAAGAGCAAAATCCTGAACAGATTGCTAATAACACTGATTTGAAACAATCTTGTCCTCGTTGTGGTTCTTATCACACCATTAAGAATGGTTCGACTCACAATGGTAAATCTAAACGTCAATGTAAAAATTGCGGTCGTCAGTTTGTGCTTAATCCCAATAATCAAAGCGTTTTTTTGGACATTAAACGATTGATTGATAAGCTATTACTCGAACGAATTCCTCTGCGTGGCATTGCTAGAGTTACGGGTGTAAGTTTTTCATGGTTACAAAATTACGTCAATACTAAATTTAGGCGTGTTCCCCGACAGGTGAACGTTTCAGAGAAGCCTAAAGGCAAATTAGTTATAGAATGTGATGAGATGTGGTCATTTGTTTCTTCAAAAGCAAATAAGCTTTATATTTGGCTTGCCATTGATCGAGTTACCAGAGAAATTATCGGTTGTTATATTGGCGATAGAACCCGTTGCTCTGCTCGTAAACTTTGGGCAAGTTTACCTCCTATTTATCGTCAATGTGCTGTCGCTTATACCGACTTTTGGCAGGCTTATTCTCAAGTTATTCCTAGCAAACGTCATAAAGCTGTTGGCAAAGAAACAGGGCAAACTAATCATATTGAAAGATTAAATAATACCTTCCGTCAACGCATTTCTAGATTGGTGCGAAAGAGCCTGTCTTTCTCCAAAAATTTAGAAAATCATATTGGTGCTATCTGGTACTTTATACATGATTACAACTCCCGTATTGCAATCGTTTGATTCCTTTCACTACTTGCGGATCACTACCAGCCCGCTTTAAATTGTTGCGATGGTTGAAAGACCAGTTGAGCTAAGGCGGAGTAATTTCCACCTGTCAAACCGCTTCCTGTCGATTTGGTGGGTTGATTGGCAGTATTCGCTAGATAACCCAGATCAAGTTTAAAAGCATCACTGATTTTGTAATTTAGTCCAAAACCTGCTCCATTGCCATTAATGCCATAGATGGGATTACGCTCACCAAAACGAGAGATCGCGCCTTTGCCGCCACCTTGATCATCGAGATAGGGGTTGATCGTATCGGCATAGTAAAAATGATTACCGCCATTGGCAAAAATTGTTAATCTTGCCCGATCGCCGAGGGAAAAACTATAGTCTAAAGTCTCTAGAAAAACTGAGTTGTTATTAGTTGCCGTTGTGGAATCATCAAAGCCCAAACGTCCGTCATTAGTAGCAAGTAGGCTGGCAGCACCAGTATTTGCGAAGGTGGTTAGGGGCTGAGCATTACCTGCTTGTAACCGAGTACGGAGGCGATCGCTACCCGTAAAGGTCGTTAGCAAATCGAGGCGGACACGGTTTTGGAAAACGATATTATTTCTGCTTGGGGCGCTTCCAAAAAAGGGACTGGCGATCGTGTCACGTCCTGCGGAAGCTCCACTGACAGCAAAAATTGCTTCGCCTGATAGTTTGGTGGTAGTGGAAAATTGCTGAGCTTCCAACTTAGTAGTTTTTGCTTCTAGACTGTCAACGCGACCGCGTAAAGTTGCGAGTTCAGCAGCAAATTCCTCTTGCAACTTGCGTAAGGTATCTAAGTCCTCTTTGCCAACTTTATCCGCTAAACCTGCGGAAATAATTTCGTTGATCTTGTCCAAGCAAGCATTTAATCCAGCCGCAAACTCGTAGCGACTAAGGGCTTGTTTCCCGCGAAAGGTGCGATCGGGATAGCCAGAAATACATCCGTAACGCTCTACTAAAGATTGTAAAGAGGTAAAGGCCCAATCTGTTGTCCGCACATCGCTCAATTGCGAGACAGCATTTACCTGTGCAACAACATCATTACTACTACTTTGACTACTACTTTGACTACTACTTTGACTACTACTTTGACTATTATTTGAATTTGCTGGAGATGCCTTAAGAGATGCGTTAAGAGATACATTTTGCATCTTATCGATTACTTGAGTAGCATCTGTATCGTTTGCCTTAGCAGGCATAGCGATCGCCAAGCTTAATAGCCCAAAGATAAAAAACCTAGAATAATACTGAATACGCAACATTGATATTTAACTCCTCTCACCTAAACCGAGAGCCATTCTACCAAAATCCTATAACTTCACCCAATTAAATAACTATAAATAACTATGTCTAAACTACCCCCGCAGCAGTATGAGCGACTAAGGCGCGAAGCTAAATCTCCCTATCGTGGTCTTCGTATATTTATTTACATTGCTTTGGGGGGATCGGGATTTATTGGAGCCGTAGTTTTTTTTGCCAGACTTATCGCTGGAAATGGAGAACTAGAAGCAAACTTGGGTAGCTTTGCTTTACAGGTTGGTGTACTTGCTTTGATGATCTGGCTATATCAGATCGATCGCGATAAAAAATAATTTCAAGTAATTTCCAATCTGTTGATGCTCAAAATCGCGATCGCCCCTAGAACTAATGATCTTGGAATTGGCTTGTTATAATGAGCAAATATTTAATTACAGCTTATAAAATTGCGATTGAGTAGCTGGGCGCAGTTAAATATAAAACGCTAAAACCTGTGGCGCACGCGCAGCGTGCGCCACAGGTTTTAGCTCTCAGTTTTTAATTATGCCCGACTACTTATCTAAAAAATTGTTATGGGTTGAATGGGACGTTTTTTGACTTTACTAACACTTAAATTTCATATTGGGTTTGGGAAGGCTTGAAATGCAAAGTTGCAAGAATGCCATAGAAGAACTGGTAATCACAGAAATTGATGTACAAATTTCACATTTACCACAATATAGACGCGACCAGATTAATTTAAGTGAAGTTGCGGCTTATGCACTTAATCGCCTACCGCCGATGTATGCCACATCTAAATCGGGATGGATGAGACAGCGCAAAAAAGCAATCACTGAAATGCGTCCACAGATAGAGTCGGCAGTACGTCGCGCCCTCACCAGTGTTAAGCCCGATGCGCTGCGAGATAAAAGTCCTTTACCATTTCAGGAAATTGCCAACCATGCCCGATCGCTTGCCGAGCTACAACAGATTTTAGGTGCAGAAAATGCATCATGGAAAGATATTCCCACAGCGTTAGAAAATGCCTTGATCACGATCAAGATCAAAAGCGCAGTTAGCAATACTTACATGGCTACTAGTAAGCGTGACGCGATCGCCGACAAAGACGATACGGCGTTTAGTCGTAAGCCTCCAGAAATTTCTTGGAAAGGTCGATCGATGGCGACTTCGACCAGTTTGGCTCAAGACGAACAAAAGGCAAAAGACTTCCAAACCTATATGGTGGATGTCAATTATCAATTTAGTAATGTTTTAGAAAAACTAGTACTCTCCCTTGCGTACCATCAAATTCAAAAACTTCATCCCGCGATCGCCGAAACCGTCGATTTGGGTGAAACTACGGCCTATGTTTTAAATCGTTTACCCACGATGTATGCAACGACAGAAAAAGGTTATAGGGAACTGAGATTACGCGCAAGGGAGGTTTATGGCAAGGAAGTTGTCGCGGTTTTGAAGGAGGCGATCGCGGTTTGTGTGGAAGCGCCCAATGTTGAAAAAGTGCCGTTACCTTTAGCCCGTTTTGAGGCGGAGTTAGAGGAAGCTTTAGAGCAGATACGGTGGATTTTGCAACGCGATGATATTAATTGGAGTAATGCTGCATTTATTGTGGAGGAATGTCTGCAACAGGCTATTAATAACGAAATTGAATGGCGTAAACGCAGCGATTATAATTACCCCTATAGTTCCTGATACAGCACTTTGCGCTGACTTAAAACCCAAAGATATTTTAAAAAGCGCCGCTTTTTAAAATATCTTTGGAATGCTCAAATAAAATTTTATTGCGATCGCATTTTTGACCATAGATCTTTGTATTGCAGCATTGCCGATGGAGACAATGGCGCAATTAATTCACTTTTAGCTAAAACTTCTTTGGGGAAAAATTTGATCGGATCGGCTTTAACACTGGCAGGCACTAGATCGAGTTCATTTGATGGACTCACGGCATCGGTTAAAGCTGTAATTTGAGCCGCGATCGCAGGGGTTAAGCAAAAATTCATCCATTCCGCCGCCGCGATCGCCTTTTCGCCCTTAGGCATTACCCAAATATCGCTCCATAGGGCTGTGCCATCTTGAGGGATGACGACTTTGAGCGTAGGATTTTGGCGCTTAGCTTTGTACATATCGCTTGTCCATCCCACCGCCACCAGCGCATCATCGGCGAGGAGAGACTGCAAATAGTTGTCGGAGGTATAGGTCAAAACTTGCGAATTTAGGCTGTTGAGTTCCTTTGTTAGGGTAGACGCGAGATCCTGATTTTCTAAGAGATTTTCCTGTTGATAGGATTGCCCCATCTTTTTTAAGACCAGCCCAATTACTTCCCGCGCATCATCGGGTAATGTCAGTTTTGACTTTAATTCTGCACGCCAAAGATCAGACCATTGCGTAATCTCAAACTTGAGTTTGTCGCTGCGGTAAGCGATCGCCGTTGCGCCCCAACGGTAAGGAATACCCCATACCTGATTATTGCGCGTAACGCTTTGCTGCCAGATGGGGCTGAGCTTTTGCCATTGCGGAATTTTTTCGAGTAAGTTTGGCGCGATCGGCTGGATTAATGAATTCGCGATCGCCAAATCTAACCAGCCATCACCAATGCTCGTTACATGGGGGATTTTATCTTTAGAATTTGGATAGTTTTGGAGTTCTTGCCAAAGCTTAGAGGGTAAATTTTCGGCCTTAAATTCAATTTTTTGGGGAGACTTTGCTTCAAATTGATTAATCAATTTGCTGGGGATTGACCCTAATAAACCTGTAATTCTTAGGCGATCGCGTTGATCAAAAGGATTTGATAATTGACATCCCCCCAGCGAGGCGATCGCTGCACCACCCAAAATCAAAAACTTGCGTCTATCCATAGATCTTTGAAACATATCACCTTCATTAAAGCTCAAAAAGCGGTGATTGCGGTTTTAGCGACGTGGCTTTGCCACGTCGCTAAAACCGATAAATTTTCAAAAAGCGCTTTGCGCTGTAGTGCTATTTGGAATACAAGCTTTGCAAAGTAGGAATAAAGGATGGATAGGAAATGGCAGCAGATTCAGCGCGGTTGATAGCAGTTCTGCCCTTGGCAACTAAAGCCGCGATCGCCAAACTCATCGCCACACGATGATCGTCATAGCTATCAACCTCTGCACCCGTGAGGATTTTGCCGCCGACAATTTCCATACCATCGGGACGCTCGGTGATATGTGCGCCGAGTTTGGTTAATTCCTTGACCATCGCCACAATCCGATCGCTTTCTTTGACCCGCAACTCTTCCGCATCTTCGATCACGGTTGTACCTTCAGCACAGCTTGCGGCGATCGCCAAAATGGGAATCTCATCAATCAGTCTCGGGATCACCGCGCCGCCAATTCTGCAAGCCTTGAGACTTGCTGATCGCACATGTAAATCGGCAACGGGTTCGCCTGTGACTTCCCTCTCATTTTCATAGGTAATGTCGGCTCCCATTTCCGCAAGAATTTCTAAAATGCCTGTGCGCGTGGGATTAATTCCGACATTTTCAATTATCAAGTCAGAATTGGGAACGATCGAGGCTGCCACCAGCCAAAATGCGGCGGAACTGATATCTCCCGGAACCGTAACTTCTTGCCCAATTAGTTTCGCGCCGCCTTTCACCGAAACCGCATTGCTATCAATATCTACGCTTACCCTTGCGCCAAAAGCCGCCAACATTCTTTCACTATGATCTCGCGATCGCTCTGGCTCCGTAATAATCGTCTCACCATCCACCATCAACCCCGCCAACATAATGCAGGACTTAACTTGAGCCGAAGCCACAGGTGATTGATAGTGGATCGCCTTGAGATTTTGCCCCGAAATGGCAAGGGGCGCACGCGCTCCATTGTCTCTGCCCCAAATATGTGCGCCCATTTGCCGCAAAGGATTAACCACGCGAGACATGGGGCGCGATCGCAATGAGCTATCGCCTGTCACCACAAAAAAGCGATCGGGATGACTTGCCAAAATACCTAACATCAATCGCAGGGTTGTGCCTGAATTTCCAGCATTCAGCACATCTACAGGTTCCTTGAGATTACCTAGCCCAATCCCTCTAACTGTGACCAATTCCGAGTTAAGCTCCGAAATTTCTGCCCCCATCGCTGAGAAGCAAGCCGCCGTACTACGCGGATCTTCACCCAATAATAAACCGCGAATTTTAGTTTCTCCCTCAGCTAGTGACCCAAGCATTAAAGCGCGATGGGAAATAGATTTATCTCCAGGGATGGTAATCCTGCCGCGTAAGCCCTGTGGCAATTGACTGGCATCAATATTGAGGAGATGATGGGAGTGGGTAGTATCAAGGTCAATCATATTCAAGTCAGTTAGCAATTAGTATTAGATTAAGACAAAATCACGGCAAAGTTAGACTTTATCAACGTCATCATTAGCTTTTATGAATCCCACCGAGCCAAATTCCGATGATTTAACCGCGATCGCCGCCGACAGCATGACGGCTAATGCCAACAGCGATACGCCACCCCAGTCGCCACAAAACTTAGGGACATTTCTCGATCGCCTCTATGGGACTTTGTTTTTACCAAAAGTTACCTTTGAGCAACTCAAGGCAAATCCATCCCTTGTCCAAGCCGCGATCGTGATTGCCCTTGTGAATATTCTCGAAACCCTACGCCTCGATCAGCTAACCATTTTCGGAGTTATCTGGTCAGTGATTAGTAGCGCGATCGGCTGGTTATTTTTCACGGTTTTGCTCAAGCAATTAGCTAGTGTTTTTCAAAAAAATGTAACCCTGCCTGAGTTGCTAACCCTCACAGGCTTTGCCAGTCTACCTTGGCTATTCATGGCTCCTGCCCTCAGCTTGCCCTCCCAATATCGCGTTCTCGCCGCGATCGCTGTGATCATCTGGTTTATCTTTTGGCAAATCTGGAGCGCATCGGTTGCCCTAGAGATTAAAAGCTGGACAACCTTAGCGATCATCCCTTTAGCGATCGCTGGTGGGGTCGTTGCCATTATTTGGCTAGGCAACACCTTTAAACTAATACTAAGCATCACTTTATAGCTTCATAAAAAAGCACCCGTAGGGTGCTTTTTTATTTATAAATTAGATAATGCCCCTCGCGCCCCATCACGGGAAATTTTGAGATATTCCGTATTAACACCTGATTCGCGGGTTAGCGAAACCTTGCCAGTGCGAGCAATTTCGCGAATACCAAACTTATTTAACATTTTTAAAATCGCCACCATCTTGCCTGGATCGCCCACCACCTCGATCGTCAAGAAATCATCGGCAACATCAACAATACGAGCGCGGAAAATTTGTGAGATTTCAATAATTTCCGATCGCACATTGGGAGCCGCATTTACTTTAACGAGCATCAACTCGCGCTCAACACAAGGAATATCGGTAAAATCGAGAATAGTGATCACATTGATCAGTTTATGCAATTGCTTGGTGATTTGCTCAATCGTATGATCGTCGCCTGAGACAACCATCGTGATGCGCGTAAATCCATCTTGTTCAGCAGTCCCGACCGCAAGGCTCTCGATATTAAAACCTCGGCGGGCGAACAAGCTAGCAATACGGGTAAGTACGCCTGCCTCATCTTGGACGACAACGGAGAGAGTATGTTTCATGGTTACAGATTCGGAAAATAAACAGCACAGTAGACTATATTAATGACTTTGGTTACTTTATAGCGACTACCAAGCTACATATTGCATAGCTTTTCTCAACGAATTACATCACACCGCTTTAGCTCACAAGCTAAAGCCCCGTACTCTATACGTTTACAAGGATGCGCTTACTGTTACTTCGACAAGCTCAGTAACAGTAAGCGCATCCATCAAGGGGTTCGATGCCCCGCCGATGGACAATTATCTTTGCTATAGAAAGTGTTTTACGATAAAATGAAAATCGCTGCTTCGCCCGTATTGGTGTCTGATAAGCCTCTGACCAGTAGCAATGCGATTATTGGTAAGCGAAAACCGTTGCATTTCATCCTTGAATTGGCGCTAAATATTAAGACTCAGCTCACCTAATCAAACTTAATTTATGTCACCAGATTATATAAAAGCTCAACTAATTTTGCTTATTTCTATTGTTGCGGGAATTGCTTTTGTTGGCTGCATTTACGAAATATCCTATGGCGCACCAGATTTTGGTTTTGCAACGACTTGGGCGATTTTGCTAATCAGCTTACCAGTGGGGGTCTATAGCTTTGTTAAAGCAGTTAGCTTAGCCAGAAAATCAATGAACTAATGCGATTTTTAATTAGTCAGCATTATTTTAATCTAATAAATGGGCGATCGCGCCAATCAAAAAAGGCACAGACTCCTCATCCCAAAAGCCTTCTGAGCGTCGCCCCGTTAATAACTGAAAATGCAAATTGAAAGCGTGAGGATAGCCATTCACCTCAAGGCAAAGCTCCTCGGTTTCTAAGGTGCAACAAATTTTCTCGCCATCTGACAACTCAGTAGCCATATATTGCATCGTCTCCGCCAGTTGCGATGCTAATTTACAAAAATCTTTAAATTCCTTTTCCGTTAGCTCGATCGCCCAACTGTCCGCCCCTATCAAACCTTTATATATATCCACATCTGCGCGAAATCCAATCCGCCAACCATCACCGCAGAGTAACTTTTTTGCTGAATTTTGATCCGTGAAATTTAACATAGTCCTTTTAAAATTTATAGCTTGTCGTGCTTTGCACGACAAGCTATAAATTTAAGCCTTTCAGTCGCTTAGAATCTCAGGCTGAGAAATTTCGTCCGACATTTCCATAATGGCGCGGAGGATTGGTTTCATCATGCGATCGTCATAGTCATCATCCTCGTATCGTCTGAGCTTGGCGCGATTAGCCACTTGCACAGTGATCCGATAACGGTTAGAAGAAGCGTTTATCAATTCTTCGACACGACGAATAATTTGCGATGAGTCAATAGTGTAGCGTTTTGCCATAAAACCGAAAGAAAATGGGTCTTTTAAGTCTAACGCGATCGCGTTGATGTTGAACCGAAAAATCGCAAAACCAATTTTTTGTGACGCGGCTTTGCGTCGTCACAAAAAATTGGTTTTTTTAATTGCAAAATCTTTAGTTTTGTGATGTAGTATGATGGTTGCTCACAGCTATTTGGGGCGGATTCTTCAAATCCATGACTGCAAAGAAAGTACTGGTAATTGACGACAGCATCATGATCCGCAAAATGGTTAAAAGCATTTTGGCTGGAAAATATGAGGTCTTAGAAGCAAGTGATGGCAAATCAGGTTTAGATGCGGCTCGCCGAGCCTTCCCTGACCTAATTTTGCTTGATTTCGTGATGCCCAAATATAATGGCTATCAAACTTTACAGGCTATCCGTCGTGTCGAGGGATTGCAAAAAGTGCCTGTAATCATGATTTCGGGACTCAAAGAACAAGTCACCGAACACGTTCCTGAGCCATTCACAGAGTTTGATTTTCTTGAAAAGCCCTTTGAAGCCGATGTACTGGTTTCGCGCATTCAAAACTTCTTAACTCCTGAGCCTGCCCAACCAATTTCGGCAGCAACATCGCGCTCTGCACCTGAGGCAGTCAGAGATGTCCCACATACTGAAGAACCAAGCATGCAGATGATCCTCAATCGACTCACCTCGACGGAGACATTGTTGGTACAAGGGATCGAGAATTTGATTCAGCGTGAGGTGGTGGCTAGGGTCAATGAGTTGCATCATCGCATCGAACATCAAGATCATGCAATTAAGACCTTAAATGATCGGATGGAGAAAATCTCAGAACAAATTGATCATCAAAATAAGGGCTTAATGGTGATTCTCCGCGAGTTAAAAGCCTTACAGGGCAAATAAAATAAACAATAAAAAAAGCTGGCTTTGCCAGCTTTTTTTATTGTTTATTTTTTGATGTTTTTATTTAAGCAAGTCTACTGCCACTGCTGGTATATCTTTGGATGCATTAGCGATCGCCTTGTCATCTATTTCACCGTTGGGCGTGGTGAAATAAAGCACAACGAGGGGCAATGCACCAACCACTATGCCTAGCAAAGCGGGAACATAGAAACCTGCATTAAAGCTAAGGATCAGCGCAAACATAAAGTTACCTGCATACATGATCGCAGGGAAAACAATTTGCTGGCGGTTGAGAATTGGTTGATTATTTCTGCCCCAAATCAGTGAAGCAACGGTCATAAATAAGCAACCAGTGCCGAACCAGCCAAAAAAGTTTTGGTAGGGCATTCCATAAAATTCTCCTGCTTGATGCCATTCCCAGAAAGGATAGGGGGTTTGGCTCATGGCGGGATCAAGTACGAAGTCCCACGATGTCAGCATCAACGCACCGAGGGCGATCGCGGCAATTCTATAGCCCCACCCTGTGCCGAAGCGCATCAAAGTTGCGGCAACGAGAAAGGCTGAAAAGCCCATATAGAACCATGAGAGAGGAATTGTGAAGGGAACTAGATCGGCAATCTTATAGCCCAATCCACTGAGGTAGGCATAGGCTCCAAAGGGGAAACCAGTGCTAGTTCCCAATAGTTCGCTAGTTAATGAAAGCCCAACCGCAGGAATGCAGAATGCCAGAGTGCGCTTTAATCCGATAGTTTCTTTGCCGTAAAGAAATGCGGCGATCGCGCCAAAAATCATGTAGGATGCGCCGCCATTTTGCATTCCCCATGAAAAGACTTGCAAACCAGCTTCGGATAAGCTTTCAATAAAATCACTGTTTGGCAGTACAAAGATCAAGCCAAATAGTCCAAATACCATTGAAGCTAAGTGCAGTCCTAAATTAAACCATTGTGCGGGGATCGCTCGCCTCATCACGCCATTTACTCCCAGAAATATTTGAATTTACTTAATTGTAATCTCAGGATTATTATGATCGGCGCGAAGCGCTGCCCATAACAACTTGTAGAGTTTAAGTTTTGCTTTAACTAACTTAACAAAAGTACAAGTTATCATACCATTCATTTTCAAAGAGTGTTACTACGCACTAGGTTTATTGTTTTGCCCAGATTGCTAAGAGCAATAGAAAAACGGCGATCGCCAGCAGCAAAAAATTATTGGTACTACGGCTATCAATGGGACTCGGCTTCTCAAGGGGGACTTCACGGAATGGCTTTTGATTAGAGTTATTAGAACTTTTAGGTCGAGCCGCAGGTTTAGATTGATAACGATCAGGGGATTCTAAAATTGGTACTTCTGACACCACACCCTCTAGTTTTTTGAGTGGTGGCGCTGTGAAAATTCCCAACATATAACGGGCTGATTTCCGCACCGTATTGGTGGGGTGCTTTTTCAGGCTCCGACAGAGGGCGATCGCCTCTTCGGTCTTGCCCACTGCGTCGTAGGCATTGGCGAGCCATACTAAAATGTCGCCGCCTAAGTCTGTTTCTAAAATTGCTAAGGCACGGGCGCGTTCTAGTAAGGCGATCGCCTGTTGATAATTGCCCCTTTCAAAGTCGGCAATTCCCTGTTGATATAGCTGTGATGCTAACTGCTCAGCACTGACTTCTTCCATCAGTAAATTTTGCCTCCATTATTTTTAACTATGCTTATAGCTTATTTACAGCGCTTTGCGCTGAATAAAAAACCAGAGAAATATTTCAAAAATTTCTTTGGTTTTTAGTTAGCTCCTTAAAGCTTGGACAATTTGATAATTGGCGGCAGGTAATTGATAGCTATCTAGCTCATCAACTGTCACCCAACAAAATTCTGAACAAGCATTCATCTGTGGTTCGCCTGATATATGAATGCAGTGATGCACAACTAAGCTCACCCGTAGTGTTTCATACTCATGATCGACAGTAATCAAATGATCACCCACCTCCACCTCGATCGCCAACTCTTCTTGTAACTCCCGCTTGATGCAATCCGCCGCCGTCTCATGGGACTCAATCTTGCCCCCCGGAAATTCCCAATATCCCGCCAGTTCACCTTCAGGCAATCGGCGATCAATCAAAATCCTTTGGCGATCGCGATCCCAGACCACACCGACACCAATGCAGCGATATTTTTTGTTTGGTAAATTAGCGGATACATTAGTCATCGATAAACTCCAAGCCTTTTGCCACAGGCTGCAAACCTTTTTCGGCTAACCATACTGGGTTATACATTCGGCTCTGGTATCTGCCACCACCATCACAAAGAATTGTGGCGATCGTATGTCCCTTACCGAGCTTGCGAGCTAACTTCACCGCACCGACCACATTGAGGGCTGCGGAACTGCCAATAAATAGACCATCATGCTTCAGCAAATATTGCGACATCTCGATCACTTGCTGATCTGTACCTTGGAAAGCACCATCCAATCTAGCGCGATTAAAATTCGCCGTCGCCCGATTGATCCCGATTCCTTCCGTAATCGAATTACCCTCAGCCTTAAATTCACCCGTCGTGATATAGCTATACAAACCTGAGCCAGTCGGGTCAATTAAATAAGTAGCGATCGCAGGATGCTGCTCTTTCAAATAAGCAGTCACACCGCCAATCGTGCCACCCGTGCCAGAGGACATCACGACCCCATCTAATTCGCCACCAGTTTGCCTCCAAATTTCAGGAGCCGTCGTGTAATAATGCGCGTCCGAATTAGACAAATTTTCAAACTGGTTTGCCCAAAAAGCATTTTCAATTTCTTCGGCACGTTTTCGCGCCACATGATAGTAGTTTTCAGGACTAGAAAAAGGAGCAGGATTTGTGAGTTCTACCTCTGCCCCCAAAGTTCTTAGCAGATCAATTTTTTCCTGTGATTGATTGCTCGGCATCACAATCACGCTGCGATAGCCCCGCGCATTGGCAACTAGAGATAAACCAATCCCCGTATTGCCAGCCGTTCCTTCCACAATCGTACCGCCCGCCTTGAGAGTACCCGACTTCTCTGCCTCTAAAACCATAAACAGAGCCGCACGATCCTTGACACTCCCGCCTGGATTGAGAAATTCAGCCTTACCTAAAATCGTGCAACCCGTTGCTGCCGATAGAGACTCAATTTCAATCAAGGGAGTATTACCCACAGAATTTGCAAAGCCAATCCGAATATCTCTAGTCATGGAATATTAGTGAAATATTAAAAGAAATGAACTACAGCAAAGATTTACAACTTGTTGATCAATATCAGTATATTTGGGTCTGTAATTAGTATATAGATATTCTTAAATTTGCATTCTCTCAGTCTATTTCGGGTACAGGTCATTTATTGCGAAATAACCACCAGAAACTAACTGAATTTCTAGAAATGCATGACAGTAATATCAGATCTATATCGTGACAAACATATGAAATTCTTAGTCGCCATTGATGGCTCTCAAGCTGGCGAACATGCTCTTGCCAAAGCCCTGACCCTCGCCGCACCGCTAAAAGCCGAAATTGTTTTGTTAACCGTCGTCGAGCCTCTCAGCAGCTATATTCCTGAAGTGATGTTGCCTACAGGAGATTGGGTTGGCTGGCGAGGATTGCCTGATGTGGATCTTGAACGCAAAATTCTGAATGCAGGACAAGCACTATTGCAAAAAGCGCAGGATACTTGTAGTGCTGCACAGCTAGAGAGCCGTACTCGCTTAGAAACAGGTCAACCCCGTGACGTAATTTGTCATGTGGCAAAGGAAGAAGCCCCAGATATGTTGGTACTTGGCTCACGCGGATTGGGATCAATTGAACGGCTCATGCTCGGTAGTGTGAGTGACTATGTGGTGCATCACTGTGTTGCTCCTGTTCTAGTCGTGCGCTAGGATTCTACACATTCAATTTTTTTAAGTTACAGCGCTTTGCGCTTTCTTAAAATCCAGATAAATTTTCAAAAAGCTTGCTTCGCAAGCTTTTTGAAAATTTATCTGGCATACACAAAACCTAAATAGACTGTATGCGCGTAGATTATCCACTACAACGCCAAGTTCTTGTATGTCAGCATCGCACCTGTGCTAAGGATGGTGCGGCTCAAGTGATTGCAACATTTCAAGGCAAGCAAATTCCTAATGTGACCATTGAATCTAGCGGTTGTTTAGGATTATGTGGTTCTGGTCCTATGGTTGTGATTTTGCCAGACAATGTTTATTACTGGCATATTACTCCTCAAAAAGCCCAAGAAATTATCATCACGCACTTAATTGGCAACATGAAGATCCCGTCGATGATGCATCCACGATTACATCCCAAAAAGTAGAGGCAGCGCCAAGCGCTGCCTCTACTTTTTGGGTTTAAAAAGCGCCAAATCCAGATAGCACCTTGGGGACAGTCATCAACAAAATCTTAATATCTGACCACAAGTTCCAATTACGAAGATAACTCAAATCACATTCCGTAACGGCATCTAGATCGAGCATCGTAGAACGGGCGCTTACCTGCCAAGCCCCTGTAACACCAGGCAATGATTTTAGTCTTCTTTTGCCATTACCATTAATGCGTAGAGCATCGTATAAAGCCCAAGGTCGGGGACCAACTAAGCTCATTTCACCGCGTAACACATTAAATAGTTGAGGAAGTTCATCAAGACTATATTTACGCATCCAACGCCCAACAGGAGTAATGCGGGGATCATCTTCGCATTTATGTAGTCCCGTTTGACCAGTCATGACTAGATGATGTAGTTTGTCGGCATCAGTGATCATGGTGCGGAATTTGATAATACGGAATAGCTTGCCGTTCTCGCCTACGCGCCACTGATGAAAGAAGATGGAACCACTGGAAGTGCCAGCAATAATAGAGGCTAGGACAAGCATGATTGGGCTGAGAATCAAAAGAATCACTAGAGCCGACAGCCAGTCAATGACACGTTTAATATTCCATGCGATCGCTTTATTTATTTGTGGTAACTCATCAGCATGGGGCAATTTTAAAAACACAGCCTTACCTGAGGATTGATATATATCAGCTAAGCGTTTCAGTTTTGCCTCACCAACCTCAGTGGCAACATGAATTACTCTTCCATCATGTTCAGAAATAATATCTTTCTTGCGAAATTCAAATCTTGAAATTAATATCTCAATTGTTTTTAATTTTCTGATAAACATGGAACTAATGAAAGCATTTGCTCTCTCAATCCTTACTCTTAGTTTAGGCAGCGAAGATTTTTTATTACTGTCTGTAAGTTGAGTTGCCTGAAGCTTATTTGAAACAAGACCTATCATGCCTTTCCTCTCGATTAATCTTATGTCTCGTAAATACAGAATTTGGGGGACAGATGTCTAGGAAGACTGTCTGTATCAATAAACAAACTAAGCAAACCAAACAAATTAATGTTGAGATGAGTTAAAGTTCTGGTAAAAAACTCTAGTCAATATCTAGGAGTATTCAAGAGACTTCATACATCAGTTTCACTTAGAGATTAGGAATTCACTAGACAGGGAGAAGTGAAAAGTATTTCCTAGCTATTATTTCCTAGCTATTCAGTGTGAATACTTTGGTGTAAGTATATTTATTTATCTAAAAAATTAAATTGGTTGTTAGTTCAGTATTTTTTAGAGATATATATTATTACTGAATATACTTATCCATTAATTCCGCAAACATAGCAACTACTGCAAGTTACTAAAATGTCATTCCAAAAGTTATAAAAAAGTTATAAAAAGTTATATTTTCTTCCTGTATCTATCTGAATGTATAGCTGTTATGGTGTTTTGCGCTTATTAAAACCCAAAAAAATTTTTAATAAGAGGCTGGCTACGTTAGCTTCTTATTAAAAAAGTTGGCGTTGCTGATTTAGGTGTTGAATATGTAGATCTCAAAAATTAGTGATTAACTTAACATCTAATTTCTAATATTTAAAAACCTGTTGATGCATACCTAAATCAGCAATGCCCTTTTAAATTTTTTATAAAATTCATAAATGTTGTAAAGCAAACCCTACAAGAAAATACCACGAAGCGTAAAACGTCTTAGAATAACAAAGTGAGGTTATATAAAAGTTATATTTATTCTTTAAGGCGTATCCATGACGGCTGATGAAGCGGTGACATTTATAGAGTTGTCGTTAGAAGAGCGCAGTCTGACTCGTGTTGAGCAGTCTGTCTTTCTTGGCGTGTGGCAAGGTTTGTCTTATTCAGAGATCGCCAAGCAAACTGGCTATGATGCAGGTTACATTAAGTTAGTCAGTCATAAGCTTTGGCACTTATTAACAAATACTTTTGGCGAAAAAATAACCAAAAGCACGATGCAGAACGTAGTCCGTCGTCAGATGCAGAGTAAAAAAGCTGATGACAATACAACTGCACCTAATTTAAATAATCAGTCGGGTAGCCGCCAAGACTGGGGCGAAGTAGTTGATGTAAATTTCTTTTATGGACGAGGCTCGGAGTTAAATCATCTAGCGCAGTGGATCGATCACGATCGCTGTCGATTAGTAGCGATTTTGGGCATAGGGGGAGTGGGCAAAACCACTCTATCGGTTAAGCTTGCCCAGCAATTGCAGGGTAAATTTGATTTTGTGGTGTGGCGATCGCTGAATAATGCCAAAACACCTAGCGAAATGTTAGTAGCGATCATCCATTTCCTATCGCAACAGCGAGAAATGCCCGACACAAATGATCACAATGCACTGATTTCCCGCTTACTCGAATATTTACAGCGCTATCGCTGCTTATTAGTATTAGATAACTTTGAATCAGTCTTAAAAGATGAAGCTCAAACAGGAGCCTATCGTAAGGACTATGAAGGTTATGGCTCTTTGTTAAGAAGGATTGGTGAGGTTGCCCACCGTAGTTGTTTGGTGATTACTAGTCGCGAGATGCCTGAAGAAGTGGCGACTTTGGAAGGAGATATCTTGCCCGTGCGAGCTTTGCAGCTTTATGGCATTGATGAGTCGGCGGCTGAGCGGGTGCTTGAGGCTAAGGGGATCACCGCCGTGCCTAGTGATGTCCATCGACTAGTGCAATGGTATCGAGGCAATCCCCTCGCTTTAAAAATTGCGGCAACTTCGATTAAAGATCTTTATTCGGGCAGTGTTAATCGATTTTTAGAACAGAAGACAATTATTTTTAGTGGCATTAGTAATCTGATTGAGCAGCAATATCAGAGACTAACTGCCTATGAAAAACAAATTATGCACTGGCTGGCGATTAATCGTGAGCCAGTGCAGCCTCATGAACTACATTCCGATATTGTGCCGACGATCGAACAAAATTATTTGATGATGTCTTTGCGATCGCTGAAACGGCGATCGCTAGTTGAGCATACGGCGGCAGGTTTTACGCAACAGCCTGTGGTGATGGAGTTTATTACCAATCTCCTAATTGAGCAGATTTATCAAGAAATCACCCAAGAGCATCCCCTCGGCATCTTGCCCAGCATCCAGTCTAAGCTCAATAGGCAGCTTTTTTACTTGCGGCACTATGCCCTAATTAAGGCAACCTCCAAGGATTATGTCCGCCAAAGCCAGATTCGCTTAATTTTGGAACCCTTGCTTACCAAGCTGCTAGGGCGATTGGGCAGTAAGCAAATGGTAAGTAAAGAGCTACTTCAGACTCTTGCCGAGCTAAGACGAAGAGAGTTACGGCCTGAGGGCGAAATGAAGTCCACCTTTGGTTATGGTGGGGGCAATATTATCAATTTGCTATGTCATCTTGGGGTTGATTTAACAGGTATAGACTTTTCCTATTTGGCGATTCGTCAGGCTTATTTATCAGAGGTCAAATTACACCGTGTTAACTTTGCCAAAACCGCACTCATTAAATCGGTATTTGCTGAAGTAATTGGTGGGGTCTTATCGGTTGCCTTTAGTGCTGACGGCAAACTATTAGCGATCGGCGATACCAAAGGTGATATCCATCTGTGGCGAGTCAGCGATGGTAAGCCTTTGCTGACCCACAAAGGTCACAAAGGATGGGTCGTTTCTGTATCGTTTAATCCTGCGGGAACAGTTTTGGCTAGTAGCAGTATTGATCAGTCCATCAAATTATGGGATGTGTCAACGGGTGATTGCCTAAATACGCTCCAAGGATATATTGGGGCGGTGATGTCGGCGGTTTTTAGTCCCGATGGCACATTGTTGGCTAGTGGTCATGCCGATCGCACGGTACGACTATGGAATTCAGGACAATGTATTAAGATTTTGCAAGGTCATGAAGATATTGTGGAAGCTGTCGCCTTTAGTCCCAATGGCAATTTACTGGCTAGTGGTAGCGATGATGGTACGGTGCGCCTTTGGGATATTGAGACGGGTGAATGTATAAAAACCTTAGAAGGACACCAAGATATTATCTGGTCGATCGCCTTTAGTCATAATGGCAACGTGTTAGCCAGTGGCAGCGAAGATCAAACCACGCGGCTCTGGAATGTAGAAACTGGTAGTTGTGTAAAAACCTTTACAGGGCATACTCACACTGTTTTTGCTGTTAGTTTTAGTCATGATGGTTCCACCCTTGCAACAGGTAGCGGCGATCGCACCATCCGTCTCTGGGATCTTAAAACGGCTCAATGCTTTAAAACTTTAACAGGACATAATCATTGGGTACGCTCCGTCGCTTTCCACCCCGATCATCTGATCCTCGCCAGCAGCAGTGGTGATGAGATGGTTAAGTTGTGGGAAATTGAAACAGGTTTCTGTATTCGGACTTTTCAGGGACATACAGGGCGATCGTGGTCAAATAACAATGGTAATAAAGCCAACGACAATGCGTCTAATGAGCATCTTCTAAATATGTGGGAAGTCTCGTCAGGACAGCAGTTTAGGATTTTACAGGGTTATACCAACGCGGTCAGATCCGTTACCTTTAACCGTGAGCAAACGATCTTAGCCAGTGGCGGTGATGACTCGATTGTTCGCCTCTGGGATATCCAATCAGGAGCCTGTATCCGCGCTTTGCATGGACATGCGGGGCATATTTGGCAAGTCGCCTTTAGTCCTAGCGGCACGATCTTGGCGAGTTGTGCTGAAGACTGCACGATCAAACTATGGGATGTCAGCAGTGGTAACTGTTTGACCACTATTAGCGAACATCCAGATTTAGCAAGAACCTTAGTATTTAGTCATGATTCTAAACTTAAACTGCTTGCTACGGGCGAGACTAGCAAGGTAATTAAGTTAAGGAATGTTGTCACAGGTGATTGTTTGCAAATTTTTAAAGGGCATACGGCGGCAATCTTGGCGATCGCCTTCAGCCCTGACGATCGCCACATGATTAGCAGTGGCCGAGATCATGCTGTAAAAATTTGGGATGTCCAAACAGGAGAATGTTTACAAACCCTAGAGCAACTTCCTTCTATTGTTTCTAATGTCAAATTTATTCCATCTCAACCTCATTGCGTGATTGGATGTGGTGGCAAAAATATCTACTGCTGGAATCCTCAAAAGGACGGGCTAAATCTAGAGCTAATAGAACACGATAGTAATATTTTGACCATTGATGTTTCTCCCGATGGCATACTTCTAGCAAGCGGTGGCGAAGATAACCAAGTAAATATTTGGGATTTGCAAAAGAAAGAATTGATTAATAATTTTGTTGGTCATACCGACACAATTTATGATGTGACATTTTCGGCGGATGGCAATCTAGTTGCTAGCAGTAGCCGTGATGAAACTGTTAAGCTGTGGGACATCAAGACAGGACAATGTATTAAGACTTACCGCGATCCCCGTCCCTATGAAGGATTAAATATTTACGAAGCCACAGGACTAACGCCTGCCCAGAAAACTAAGCTCATTTCTCTAGGGGCGATCGAAGAACTCAATTCTTGAGTGGCGGCATTTCGTCGCCATTCAAGAATTGGTTTTGTATCCTAACAAGACTGGCGATCGCTATAATTCATAGGAAGTAAAGTTTTGTAAAACAAAGATTGAATATGGCTTATACGATCGCATCAAATATATGTGAAGGTATAGCAGATTGCGTACCTGCTTGCCCCGTAGCTTGTATTGAACAAGGGGATGGCGCAAACAACAAAGGTACAATTTGGTTCAAAATTGATGCCTCAATTTGTATCGATTGTGGTGTTTGTTTACAGGTCTGCCCTGTTGCAGGAGCTATTTTGCCAGAAGATCGTCCAGAATTGGTGATCTAGATCTTACTCCCTTCTCACCCAAAGAATAGGCGTTACAAAATGAATAATTAGGCGTGCGCGGCTCCGCCGCGCACGCCTAATTATTCATTGGGAAGGGAGTAAAAAGAGCTTAAAAAAGAGCTTTATGAGTTTTTTTGTGCGCGATTAGAAATGAACATGATAGTATAGACTCTAGTACTACTCGGAAATCAGTAAAAACGAAACATTAAATACACTCAGTAAGTCATACTTAGTACCTTTCTGTTTCGTGTTTCACCCCTAGTACACAATCTCCTAAAAGATGCACTCAAATATTACTTGTTGCATGTTTTACAGGTAATATTTGAGTTTATAGGCAGGTAGGGCATCGCAATTGTGATGTTTTTCTTGATGTTTGGCTACAGATAAAAGCACTCAGAGAGTGGGCGATCGTCCCACTTTTTTGTTTTTAAATGGGCTTTTCAACTAGCTTTATAAATTTAGCTTTATAAATTTTTTATAAGCTTGAGTCAAAATCCATAGCCTTAACCACGCTAATAGCGTCCTTAATTTAAGCTCACTAAGCTCACATTACAAATTCTATGAGTCATCCTCTAATTCCGCAAATTTTTCAAATCTCTGAAGAAGTTGCCTCGCCCCTTGGGTTAGAGGTTGTCGATGTTGTGCTATACACCAATAAAAATCCTGTGGTGTTGCGGGTCGATATTCGTAATCCCGAACAGGATACGGGGCTGGATGATTGTGAACGCATGAGCCGTGCGCTAGAGCCAACCCTTGATGAGACTGATTTAATTCCCTATGCCTATGTGTTAGAGGTTTCTAGCCCCGGTGCAGAACGTCAATTGCAAGGCGATCGCGAGTTTATAGCTTTCAAAGGTTTTATGGTGACAGTGAGTACGACGGTTCCCCATGACAACAAAAACAGTTGGACTGGGCATCTGGTATCCCGCGATGATACCCATGTAGCCCTCAGCATCAAGGGTCGAATTGCCAAAATCCCTCGTGAACTCATCGATCGCGTTGAACTAGCGCAAGCAGAATAAACACCTCGCAATCACCTCGCAAGTTTTGGCAATTTTGGGGAAAGTTGGGATAAGTACTTAAAAGTTCACCTGTCCGCCAACTCTAGATTTAGAAATAAGTACCTTGGCATACTTAAGATCCAGATCTAGAAGCTACAGCGCAGGTGCAGCCTGCGTCGTAGCTCCTAGGGTTTTATATTTAAGTATGCCAAAGTGCTTACCGAAAATAGAATTAAAAAATTAAAAACAGAATAAACAGCGAGAAAATTTATGTCATTGTTGAATTTACCCGGTTTGGGACAAATGGTCGAAGTGATTAGCAAAGAGCGTAATCTTCCCAAACATGCCGTCCAAAATGCCCTGCGAGAAGCTCTACTCAAAGGATATGAGCGCTTCCGTAAGACTTACCGTTCTGAAGGAATTAACTTTGAAGAAGAGTACTTTAATAACTTTGATGTGGAACTAGACCTCGAAAGCGAAGGATTTCGAGTTTTAGCTACAAAAATGATTGTTGATCAAGTTAGTGATGCCGATCATGAAATTGGCTTATTAGAGGTGCGAGAAGTGGCTCCCGAAGCCCAAGCAGGTGGTACTGTGGTGGTTGATGTCACCCCTGAACAGGGAGACTTCGGACGGATGGCGGCGATCCAAACGAAGCAAGTCTTAGCTCAAAAACTTAGGGATCAACAACGCAAAATCATCCAAGAAGAGTTTCAGGATGTCGAAGGTACGGTTTTGCAAGGTCGCGTACTTCGCTTTGAGAATACCTCGGTGATCGTTTCTGTCAGTAGTGGATTTGGGCAGCCTGAAGTTGAAGCCGAACTCCCCAAGCGCGAGCAGCTTGCTGGGGAAAGACCCTATCGCCCCAATATGACCCTTAAGGTTTATCTCAAAAAAGTTTTTGAAGGTTCACGACGGGGACCACAGTTACTAGTTTCGCGAGCAGATGCAGGCTTAGTGGTCTATCTATTTGCCAATGAAGTACCTGAAATTGAAGAAGAAATTGTCAGGATTGTGGCTGTGGCTAGGGAAGCAAATCCACCCTCGTCTGCGGTGGGTCCTCGTACCAAAATTGCGGTAGATACCCTTGAGCGCGATGTCGATCCTGTTGGTGCTTGCATTGGGGCAAGGGGCGCAAGAATCCAAGCTGTGGTCGCTGAGTTACGCGGCGAAAAAATTGATGTGATCCGATGGTCTCCCGATCCTTCGACCTATATTGCCAATTCCCTCAGCCCAGCCAGAATTCAGGAAGTGCGTTTAATTAATGCCAATGAGCGCATTGCCCATGTACTAGTGCCTGAAGATCAGTTAAGTTTGGCGATCGGTAAGGAAGGGCAAAATGTCCGCTTGGCGGCGCGGTTAACTGGCTGGAAAATTGATATCAAAAACTCGGCGAAGTACGATTACGCAGAGGAAGATCGTAAGATTCAAGAAAGTACTGCAAAGTTTGCCAATTACCTCGGACAATCTGAACAGGATGATGAAAATGAATACGGAGATGAGCAAAAATAGGAGTGAACCAGCTTGGCTTTAAAGCTACACCGTCGTTGTGTTAGTTGCCAATGTATCGCCATGCGAGATGATTTTTGGCGGGTGGTGCGTGTACCGATCGCTAACAGTCATCAGATTCTGGGCGATTCTAATACTAAGCAATTTCAAATTCAACTTGATGATGGCATGGGACGATCGGCTTATTTGTGCAAAAAACTCGATTGTTTGCAACTAGCCCAAAAGAAAAACCGCTTAGGGCGATCGCTGCGTACTCCTATTCCACCTGAGATTTTTGATATTCTCAAAGCGCGGCTATAAGCAGTACCAAGGAATTTTTGAAAGCGCGGCGGAGCCGCGCTTTCAAAAACTCCTTGGGGGTTTTAATTTAGCTCAAAGCGCTGTATGTAATAGATATTAGCTAAAACCAAATAAAACTAAATCATAGTTATGCCTAAGCCAACAATTTTAGTTACAGGTGGAGCAGGTTATATCGGCTCCCATACTGTTAAAGCTCTGCAACAGGTGGGATACAAAATCGTAATTTTAGATAACCTTGTATATGGTCATCGAGATATTGCAGAAATCTTGGGTGTTGAATTGATTATTGGCGATACTAACGATCGCGCTTTATTAGATCAATTATTTAGCGATCACCAAATTACGGCGGTGATGCACTTTGCCGCCTATGCCTATGTCGGCGAGTCGGTAACTCAACCCGATAAGTACTACCGCAATAATGTCGTTGGTACTTTGTCTTTGCTAGAGGCGATGGTGGCAGCAAATATTAAAAACTTCGTTTTTTCTTCGACCTGTGCCACCTACGGCGTACCGCAGCAAATCCCTATTACTGAAGATCATCCCCAAGCACCGATCAATCCCTATGGGGCAACTAAGCTGATGGTTGAGCGGATTTTGCAGGATTTTGATGTTGCCTATGGATTGAAGTCAGTAATCTTTAGATATTTCAATGCCGCAGGAGCCGATCCTGAGGGCGCGATCGGTGAGGATCATCAGCCTGAAACCCATTTAATTCCTTTAGTTTTACAAACGGCTCTGGGTAAACGTGAGGCAATCACGGTTTATGGCACTGATTACCCGACCGCCGATGGTACTTGTATCCGTGACTATATCCATGTGAATGATCTTGCTGATGCCCATGTGTTGGGCTTGCAATATCTACTTGAGGGTAATCAGAGCGAAATTTTCAACCTCGGTAATGGTAATGGCTTCTCGGTTAAGGAAGTGATTGATGCGGCTAAGCGGATTACTGGTAAGCCGATTAATGTAATATTTGGCGATCGCCGCGCAGGAGATCCACCCGCTTTAGTGGGCAGTGCCGCCAAAGCTCAAAGCATCTTGGATTGGCAACCTAAATATGCTGATATTAATCTCATTTTGCAGCACGCATGGCAATGGCATCAAAAACGCCATGCCTAAGCAAGGCTGGCAAACCCAGCAAAATTTTAAAAGCTCGGCGAAGCCGCGCTTTTAAAATTTTGCTATGACAGTTTGTCAATTTTTTGGGCGAGATCAAAATCGAGGGCGCTGATGCCACCAGCATCATGGGTGGTCAAATCGATTCTGACTTTGTTGTAAACATTAAAAAGTTCAGGATGATGCCCCATCTTTTCAGCAACGATCGCCACCTTGCTAATGAAGCCAAAGGCATCGACAAAATTGCTAAATTTAAAGTTTTTTTGCAACTTTTGATCAACAACTGCCCAACCCGCTAGTTGGGCGATCGCGGAAGAAATCTCGACTTCGGATAATTTTTGAATAGCCATAAGGTTTCACAAAATATGGTTTTCACTATATTCACACACAAACCAAACAAGAAGGGGATGCGCGAAGCGCATTTCCCTCTTACCAAAATATTGTTAAAAGCGGCGCTAAACGCCGTTTTTAACAATATTTTGAGGTTTTAAGTAAGCGCAAAGCTCTGTATTTTAGTTACAAGAAATAAAGGAGGTACTAAGTACCTCCTTTATTTCTTATGGTTTGATCGGTGCGTCGCGATACCACCAAGCTAAAATTTGCACCCAATTCCAGCCCCGTTGAGCCATTTGTTGAGTCATTTCTTGATCGAGATGCTGACCATCGGAGACGGGCATATAGCCACCACCCCAGCTAATCCAATTGCGGGGTAAACGGGCGCGATAGTAGCCTTTAAACCCAGGACGGAGCATATAACCTGCGGTGGAGGCAACCGCCTGATCACTACGACTATTGATTAGGGGGATGGCTTGCCCTGTTTGCGAATCATAGCGGTAAAAACCTTTGTATACCTGATCGCGAGTGTCACTAACTAGATCGTAGGGAGCCTCACCCCATTTGCGCTGTCTTTGGGTATTGACCGCATAGCTACGAGCCGCCACAGCCTGCGCCATAAGTGCATCCATATGCCAGCTTGCGGGCATTTCGCTCGGTACAACGCTACGCAGATATTCCTCAAGGGACAGCACATTTACAGCGATCGCTTTTTTATTCCAAGCGCGTAATTCAATTTCACCTGGGTAAAGAGTATTGCCAACTTGGGTTAAGCCATTGTTACTAGGTGTAATGCGATAAGCAGAGGTTAGAGGTAAGGTATACCACTGACCAGGATCAAGACGACGGCTAGACTGACCTGAAATTTGTAAGGTTGCAGGCTGGGTCACAGCGACAGACATCTTAGAGCTAGATTCTTCTTTTACCAAAACCCTTAAGAAACTGGCTGCTGCGGCTTGAGATACTCCAGCAACCAGTACCAAGATCAAGGATAAAAATAGCGTATACATCCCTTTGGAGAAGTGTTTCATCATTTAGTTAGTCACTCACACCTATGAGCCAAGAATGTAGAAAATATTTAATCCATCATGAGACATTTAGGTTTTGCCTCGAATAATCAGATAGTTTAGCAAAACAATCCTATTTTGATAAACATTATTTTGACTTTTATAGTCCTAAAAAGCTGTGGCGCACGCTGCGCTTGTGCCACAGCTTTTTGATTTTTATTTGAGTTTTAAATCAGCGCTAAGCGCTGTGGTACATAATAGGTATAAGGAAGAGTAAGCGTGCAGTTGCGAGATTTATCTCAAAATGAGTTTTGAGTGAAAATTTTGAGGAAAGTCCGGGCTTCCATGAAGATCAAACTGCTGGGTAACGCCCAGTGCGAGCGATCGTGAGGATAGTGCCACAGAAAGATACCGCCAATTAGAAATAATTGGTAAGGGTGCAAAGGTGTGTTAAGAGCGCACCAGCAGAGTCGTGAGGCTCTGGCTCGGTAAACCCCAGTTGGAAGCAAGGCGAGAGGATTTATGGGTTTCGATCTTCAATAGCCCTTGAATCCGTTGCTTAAGGTGGTTGTTTGGCGAAAGCTAGGCGATCGCATTTAAGTGTGTGCCGCAGGAGGTATTTGGTAACAAATATCCCAGATAGATAACCGCTAAGGTAGTTGAAAGACTGCCGAAACAGAACCCGGCTTATGTCTTGCTCTTCCTATCAAATTCCTTGGCTCGTACTTATAAACTTTTGCCTGCCGCAATTAAATATAAAACCCTAAAACCTTTGGCTCAGGCTGCGTCATAGGTTTTAGATCGGAAAATCAAAAAAACAAAAGCAGATTTTTAGTTTTTTTGATAGAAATCTGGTAAATCTAGATCTTGTCTGCGATCGCCTTAGTTAAAAACTTAAAGATTGCAAACCTAATTGCATTTGTTGAATTTGTTCTTACGAACCATTTTTTACTAGAGTAACTAGAGTAATGAAACTATGGGAATTATTCCCAACCATGACACCGCGCTCTCTGGCATGACCAATCGCACATCTCGAAAGTGGTCTAGTCGAGCGATTGTAGGGATTACCTTTGTCTGCCTGATTTCAACACTGAGTGTTCGTTTTTATGCTGAGCCACGCTTAGCGATTGGCACATTTGTTGACCAAGATTTGCGATCGCCTAAAACCATCTCAGCTACTGACATTGAAGCAACCAAACTAGCTCAGGAACAAGCTAAACAGCAAGTTATCCCGATCTATCGCAACAACCCTGAGATGGATGCTAATGCTTTTAAACATCTAGAAGAGTTGTTAAAAGTCGGTGATGATTTACGCATATCTTCAGGTAATTTACCCTATATCGATCTTAAAATCCTGAGTGCTGAAGTCCAGCGATATTTTCGGCGAATTACCGATCTGGAGTGGCAACAGGCACAAGAAAAAGCCTATAGACTGTCAGGTAATCTCGCGGGTCAAAATAGCCCCCTGTCTACGATTGCTAATCCCGAACAAGAGCTTAATTCTTTAGCGATCGCGGAGTTATCTCTTTACAAAAACAATACGCCGACCCAAGACTATCAAAAACTAGTTAATAAGATTACAGAAGTTCGCCTTGCCTATGCAATGACGCAGGAAAAGGTGGCCAAGGGACCAGCAATGTTTCGCGATCGCCTCTTAGAAATGACTAATGAGGAATGGGAAAGCAACAAAAAACTAATTAGGCAAAGCTTGAGAGATCTCCAAGGATCAGGAGTTGTGATTGGCTTGCCCGATACCATGGTGCAGCAACGGCTCCGTAATCTCCGCAATCTGCCTAATAACGAAGAGCAGAAAATCATGGCGATCGCGCTACTGAGCGCTACCGTCAAGCCCAATTTGACCGTTGACTATATTGCGACAACCGACCGAGCCATCAAAGCATCCGAATCAGTTCAGACGCAAAAAATCAACATAAACACAGGAGATCTAATTGTTAAGGGTGGCGAAAAAATTACCGAAAAGCAATTTGTGATTTTAGATGAGCTAAAAATGACTCAAAGGCAGGTCAATCTGAAGGGATTGCTCTTGATGGCTGGTACTACCGCGATCGCCTTTGGTATCTTTGGCTATGCCAATCGGCGATGGCAATATTTACTCAAAGTCAAACTACACATCAAAGATTTTTTAAACCTCGGCATCGTTTGCACTGGCAATGCCCTCGCCACCGTGTTAATGGCTCCGAATATGCTGATGTTTGTGCCTTTAGCAAGTCTAGGTCTAATTATTGGTAGTTTTTATAGCTCCCGTCTGGCTTTGCTAGTCACCTCCTTAATCTCAGTATTACTAGGATTAGCAATTGGCTCCGACTTACTAGCTTTGACTCCTGTATTAGTTGGCGCAATTGTGGCAGCAGCAATTACCGATCGCCCGCTTACGCGATCGCACCTTGCAGCCACAGGTTTATTAGTCGCCCTATTACAAGCCGTTGTATATACAGCGATCGCCCTTGTTGGCGGCTCAACCCCCCCCGTACTCATCCTGATTACAGCCCTGAAATATGCTTCAGGAGGACTGATATCCGCGATCGTCGCTCTTGGCGCAATTCCTTACCTAGAGCATATTTCCTATGCCCTCACCCCCTTCCGTCTAGCCGAACTCGGCAATCTTGATCGCCCCTTATTACGGCGCTTAGTTGCTGAAACTCCAGGTACTTTTCAACATACTTTATTTGTGGCAAATCTTGCCGAGGCTGCGGCTCGTGAGCTAGGCGCAGATACAACCTTAGTGAGAACAGGTACGCTTTATCACGATATCGGGAAGACCATCAAACCAGAATATTTTATCGAAAACCAAATGGGGCAGCCAAACCCCCACGATATAATTGATGACCCTTGGCTCAGCACTCAAATTATCAAGGAGCATGTGTCAGGCGGTATCAAATTAGCTCAAAAATATCATCTTCCCGAAATGTTGCAAGCTTTTATCCCAGAGCATCAAGGTACGATCACTATTTCTTACTTTTACTGTCAGGCTCAAAAGCGCTCCAATTATGTGGTTGAGTCGGAATTCCGCTACGCAGGGCCGATCCCCCAATCTCGTGAGACAGGCGTTGTCATGTTGGCTGATGCCTGTGAAGCTGCCCTGCGATCGCTTGGCACAGACACCACCTTAGAAGAAGCCAAGAGCTTGCTGATGCGAATTTTTAAAACAAGGTGGGATGATGGGCAACTCAAAGATTGCAGCTTAACTTGGGAAGATCTAGATCGGATTGCGCCTGTTTTTATTAAAGTTTGGCAAGAGCGCAATCACGGCCGAATCAAATACCCCCATCTTGCCGAAAAACTTGATCCCTCTGGATCAGCTTTACCAGAACACCTATGCAAAAACAAGTCTCCTGAAGCAGCCCAAGAACAAACTGCTATTTCAGAAAAAATCGCCCTGTAATGATGCAGCAATGTAAATTTTATGCCCTAACGAGAATGGCGAGAAAATAAAATACCAGTCCAGATTTCCCAGAATCGACGGGGCGGCGAAGCCGCCCCACCGATTCTGGTTTTATATTTGGTACTTTATTACAGCAAAACTCGATCAAACCCGCCACAAGAAGGGTCGCAGGGCGAAGCCCCGCAACGGGTTTTATATTTTAATTTGTGGCGGGTTTGAAAACAAATTGCTGTAAGTCGCAAGTCCCTAACAAGAATGGCGATCGCAATATTTGGGTTTTAAGCAAGTGGATGGAGCAAGATCCATGAAAATTTCTATAGGTATTTTTACTAAAATACTTCAGTTAAATTAGCGAAAAAAATATCTTTATATTCTCTTAACTATTAAAAACAAGATTTTTGATTAAGAAAGACCCCAAAAAGATTGTTATGAAAGCATTACAGGAGTCAGTTAAAACATTGTTAAATTAATCTTTGGTTTGGGATCGCTGAAATGACTTCCTGACAAGATTTTCCGAGTAAATTACTCCTAAAACATACCCTTGATAATTAGAACTAATTAATTAAATTTTTTTAATAAACTTTGGCAAAGCCAAATATAAGACCTATGGACTCTTCAGACACATCCATTACAGCTTGCCGATTGTGTCAACATTACAATCCCGAAGGGAGAAGAGGTGGTTTTTGTGGCAAATTAGACGTTCCTGTTAGAGCTACATGGGATGCCTGTAGCTTAGCAGCCCACCCTTTTGAAACGCCTTGGCAACCTGATGGCGAGTTTAATTCACTTTTTCATGATTCCCTTGCAACAATATCTAGCCACCTAGAATCTAGTCCCCTAGAGATCCCAGCAATGCAAGAGATTATGGCGCGATCGCTTAGCTTTGCAGAATGTTAGTTTTTACTCAAGTCACTGTATATTAGGCTAAATATTAGGCTAAATTATTAATACTAAGCTTATTTTTAGGTCAAAGTGCTAGCAAGGGTCTGGAGTGCGACAATTTTAGGCATTGATGCTACTCAAGTTGGAGTAGAAGTCGATGTATCGGGAGGATTGCCTGGAATTACCTTAGTCGGATTACCCGACACTGCGGTTCAAGAAAGTCGAGAAAGGGTAAAAGCTGCCATCAAAAATGCAGGCTATGCTTTCCCTATGCGAAAAATAGTCATTAATCTTACACCCGCCGATCTACGTAAGGAGGGACCGATTTTTGACCTACCCATCAGCATCGGTATTCTGGCTGCTTCCGAACAGGTTGATCCACAACTATTAGGAGATCACTTGTTTTTAGGTGAAGTTTCCCTAGATGGCTCCCTGCGTCCTGTTTCTGGCGTTTTGCCGATCGCCGCCGCCGCTCAAAATTTAGGGATGATTGGCATTATCGTCCCCAAAGAAAATGCTCAAGAAGCAGCCCTAGTCAAGGGCTTAGCCGTATATGGGCTGCAAAGTATCACGGAAGTGGGCGATTTTCTGGCTAATCCCGATAAATATCAGCCTGTAGTTGCCAATCCTGATATAAGGTGGCAAGACAGCGAATTTAAGCTAGATCTTAAAGATGTCAAAGGTCAACAACATGCAAGACGCGCCTTAGAAATTGCCGCCGCAGGTGGTCACAATCTCATTTTTGTCGGTCCCCCCGGATCTGGAAAAACCCTATTAGCAAGGCGATTACCTAGTATTTTGCCTGACATGAACTTTGATGAAGCCCTAGAAGTCACTAGAATTCACTCAGTAGCGGGTTTACTCAAGGGTAAAGGCTTAATAAGCGATCGCCCCTTTCGCAGTCCCCACCATTCCGCCTCTGGTCCCGCGTTGGTCGGCGGCGGCAGTTTCCCCCGTCCAGGAGAAATCACCCTTGCAACAAACGGGGTGCTTTTTATGGATGAACTTACCGAATTTAAACGGGATGTATTAGAGTTTTTGCGCCAACCCCTCGAAGATGGTTTTGTCAGCATTTCCCGCACCCGCCAATCCGTCACCTTCCCCGCCCAATTTACATTAGTCGCCAGCACAAATCCTTGTCAATGCGGCTATTACGGCGATTCGATTCAGCCCTGTACCTGCACACCTCGACAGCGTGAACAATATTGGGCAAAACTTTCAGGACCACTCATGGATCGGATTGACCTGCAAGTAACGGTCGCCAGATTAAAGCCTGAGGAAATGACCAGAGCCTCAGAAGGTGAAGCCTCCAGCGCAGTCAAAGAAAGGGTACAAACATCTCGCAAAATTCAACAAACCCGTTTTCAGGATGAAGTAAGAGTTAACTGCAATGCACAGATGCAATCAAGGCATTTGCGCCAATGGTGCAAATTAGACGATCCTTCCCGAGATCTCTTAGAAGCCGCGATTAAGCGCTTAGGTTTATCTGCTCGTGCTACCGATCGCATTCTTAAGGTGTCGCGTACGATCGCCGATCTAGCCAATGCGAAAGACATTCAAATAGTCCATGTAGCCGAAGCAGTGCAATATCGCACATTAGATCGGGCGACTTGAATAAAAAATAGCGCTATCCATGCTATTTTGTGTCTTGACTTTTATCTATAAAATACGTCTCTTTATCAAAATCAAATAAGACTAAAATATGAACAGTACGAATAGATAAATAGTAGTCACAAGATTATGCTGGGTAAGTTTTCTGACTGCCCAGTATGAGCCTAATATATTGTTGAGTATATTGTTGAGTGAGTTGCTAGTGGAAGAATCCTATCGGGGCATTCATGTATGAGTACAGTTCTGGTGGTTGAAGATAGTGTCACACAGAGAGAAATGATTGAAGACTTACTGAAAGGTAGTGGTTTGATCGTCAAAACAGCAGGTGACGGCGTAGAAGCACTAGAGCAAATGCAAGGCACTTTCCCAGATATTGTAGTTATGGACATTGTCATGCCCCGCATGAATGGCTATGAGCTATGCCGTCGCATTAAAACCGATCCGAAAACTGAACGTATTCCCGTTGTAATGTGTTCTTCTAAAGGTGAGGAATTTGATCGATACTGGGGGATGAAGCAAGGCGCTGATGCCTATATTGCCAAACCATTTCAGCCTCAAGAGTTAGTTGGTACTGTCAAGCAGTTACTTAGAAAAACTTAAGGATGTTGTTGCGATCGCCAAAACCATGAACAATTCTTGATTGATTCTTGATTATTTAAAAGCGGTTCATTAACATCATTACTTTAAGATTTTCTAAAGCTTAAAACTTATAAAATTCAAGATATCAAAAGTTGCAATTTTGCAAGGTAGAGCTTCCCAAATTATGGTAGGAAACCAAGATTTCTTCCCCGGCATCGGACAAGATCAGGCAACTGACTTTGACCAAGGTATCGAAGCGCCCGAAGGCGAGCTGCATTTAAGGTTTTTTGTAGCTTCTGGGATTGAATTTGCCTTGCCTGCAATCGGAGTTAGTCAAGTATTGGAATATGCTCCAGATCGGATCAACCCCATGCCCAATGTTTCCCCTTTATTACTAGGCACAGTTAATATAAGAGGTAGAGTAGTTTGGGTAGGTGATCTCGGACAATTTTTAGGAGAAGTACCTCCCGTTAATACAGATCGGGCTGAAATCTCTATCATTGCGATCGAGGATCAAGGCATGATGCTAGGGTTAGCAGTAGAACAAATTGGTGTAATGGCTTGGCTTGATCCTTCCCAGTTAACTGTCTCTAGAAATAGCGCTGACAGTATGGCTCCATTTATCAAAGGTGAGTGGACAATGGAAGGCAGTGACCCCCTAAAACTGCTAGATCAAGTCAATATTTTACGATCAGCGCGGTGGGCATCATAGATAATTTCGAGCAAATGGCAGAGATTTTAGGGATTTTAGGAGAAGTCACATGGCATCAAGTACACAATATCAAAAAGAATACGAAAAGGCTTCCTTAGCCTATATGCAAGGAGACTATAATCAAGCTGCCAAATTGACACAGCAGCTTGTTCAAGTATGTCCTAGCGATCCTATGTATCGGTTACTTCATGCTCACATTAATCTCGCCTTAGAACGTTATCAAGATTCGATCACAGAATATGAAACTGTACTGCAATTGACTGGCGACAACTCAATCCTTGAATATGCTCACAGTGGTATTGCGGCGGCAAAAGAAAGATTAGATCTAGATGACAGCTATAGTGGCAATAACTTAGGAGACATGGTTAGTGGCTCAGGAGATGAGGTTGAAAATAATCAATACTCCTATACCGATGATAGTTACAATGCCCAATCAACCTATATGCAAGGAGCTTGGGCTACAGGGAATAATAGTGGACAGGCTAATAGCGAGTTTGATTTTGAAGATTTTAATTCTGATGTTTCCATGAATGGTTCGGGTGACTATAGCTATAGTGCCGAAACCCAGATCACAGGATCATCAGCTTTTAATTCTAACTATAAATCCAACAATTCTAATAATTCCAGTTCAGACACCGATGTTGTGTTTATGGATGAATTTGATGACTTTGATGATATTAATGAGTCATCTTTTTCTAACTCATTTAGTGATTCTGATGCAACCCAGATGGCTTCAGATCGATCGCTATCGGATTTTGGCAGTCAAGACTTTTCAAGTACTTCCACAAGAGCTAACAACACTACGGCAGTGGCTAATGCCGATATTACTTCAGGAAGATTTAATCAAGCTGGTAATGAAGCTGAATTATTTAGTCTGGGTTCAATTAATTCCTCATCGGGGTCGAAACGCGGCGGGGCTGAGGTGGTGGCGGAAACCTCTGAACAAGGTGGTTTATTTTCGCCCTTTGACAATATGCCTTTGAAAACCAAAACCATGATTACGGCGATCGCCTCAGGGGTAGTAGCGATGATCGCCGCAGGGCTAGTCACAACTTTAACTACAGGCTCGATTAAAGACAATGGAACCCGTGAACAGTTACGCAATACTGGTTTATTCATGGCGGGAGCCGCCGCGATCGCCAGTGGTTCAATGGCTTGGGCTTTAGGTAAGCGTTCCTCAAAACTGGTAGAGCAATCAACGGAAAACTTGCAATCTCAGTTTGAGTCAGTAATTCGCGGCGATATGAGTCCTCGTGCTTCAGTTTATAGCGAAGATGAATTTGGTAAATTGGCGGCAAGCTTTAATCACATGATTCAGTCAATCGTGTCCAGTACCAATGAAGCCCAACGCAAAGCGTCTGAACAGGAACAAGCTAAGGAAGACTTGCAGCGTCAGGTTATCCGCCTACTCGATGACGTAGAAGGGGCGGCGCGTGGTGACTTGACCGTACAAGCCGAAGTCACCGCCGACGTACTCGGCGCAGTTGCCGATTCCTTTAACCTCACCATTCAAAACCTGCGCGAGATTGTTAACCAAGTAAAAATCGCGGCGCGTCAGGTAAACGAAAGCTCGCGTGAAAACGAAGCCTTTGCCCGCAGTTTGTCACAGGATGCGCTACGTCAAGCCGAAGAGTTAAGCGTTACCTTGAATTCAGTTCAAATGATGACGGAATCGATTCAGCGTGTAGCCGAAAGCGCCCGTGAAGCCGATCAGGTGGCAAAACTAGCATCGGAAACAGCGATCAAAGGTGGTGAAGCGGTAGAACGTACCGTAGCTGGTATTCTCGACATTCGCGAAACGGTTGCCGAAACTACTCGTAAGGTCAAACGACTGGGTGAATCATCCCAAGAAATTTCTAAGATCGTTGGTTTGATTTCTCAAATTGCTTCGCGTACTAACTTACTCGCGCTTAACGCCAGTATTGAAGCAGCCAGAGCAGGGGATGCAGGACGTGGTTTCGCGATCGTTGCCGACGAAGTTCGTCAGCTCGCCGATCGCGCCGCCAAAGCATCTAAAGAAATCGAACAAATCGTATTGCAAATTCAGAGTGAAACCAGTAATGTGCAGCAAGCGATGGAAGTCGGTACACAACAGGTTATCGATGGTACAAAACGCGCTGAGCAAGCCCGTCAATCTTTAACCGATATTATTCAAGTATCCCATCGCATCGAAACCTTAGTACTATCTATTACCGAAGATACCGTCAAACAAACCGAGACCTCACGCACTGTATCACAGGTTATGCAGTCAGTTGAGTTAACCGCCCAAGAAACATCCCAAGAATCCCAAAGAGTGTCCGCATCACTACAAAACCTTGTCGGTGTTGCGCGTAGTCTGCAAGATTCGGTAGAAAGGTTCCGCGTTGACTCAGGCGACAAAACAACGGGAGGTCGTTAGTACTTCACCTCTAGTCTAGCTACTCATACCCTAATCTTTGAGAGGATTCTGTCATGAACTCGGAACAACAACAGCAGCGGATCATGGGTTACTTCATCGAAGAAGCCCGCGAACACCTTCATACCATCGAGCAAGGAGTATTAAACTTACAGGAAGTCTTGGATGAGCCTGAATCAATTAATGAGCTTTTTCGGGCGGCGCACTCCATTAAAGGCGGGTCTGCCATGCTTGGTGTGGGAAGTGTTCAGCATGTTGCTCACCGATTAGAAGACTTTTTTAAGATCCTCAAAGAAAATCCGCAAATAAAGGTTGATGAAAGATTAAAGAGCTTACTTTTAGCTGGATTTGATCCCCTTACGGAATTATTAGACGAGCTGCAATCTGGATTTAAGGTGTCCGATGAGCTAACTATTGAGACGAATAATCGTGTTAAACCAGTATTTGCCGAATTAGAATCCTATCTCAATCAACTAGCCTCAAGTCCTAGCGATTCAAAACCTCCTAAATTATCAATTAACACAGCCGCAGACCTATTTGATGAACCTATGTTGGATTCTTCTCAAGAATCCGTATTTCAAGAAGAAGTTACCGCAAAAATGCGAGATATGCTGCAACTCTTTCGGGGCAGTGATTCTCAAGAAAGCCGATCGCAACTACAGGAAATTTGCAATCACTTCCAAGATATTGGCAATAAATTTGATTTAAGGAACTGGGCTAATTTAGCCATGCAAACTAAAAATGCGATCGCCCAGCCTAGTAATTCCTACCGTACCCTCGCGCCCATTTTAATCAGAGAACTTAAAGAAGCACAGGACTTGGTTTTGGCAAATCGTGAATCAGAAATTGTCATATCGTCGCAAATTCAAAATTTACTGCCCTATCAATTTTCTGATTCCGAAGATGACGAGGTTAGTACGATTTTCACTACAGCCTTTGGAGATATTGATGACGAGCCAGAGGTGGAGGATTTACAAATTGCAGATATTAACAGCAATGAAAATTTAGATATATCTGCCCCTGAGCAATTAGCTCCTCAATCTACCAACATAGATGATGTAGATCTATTTGCTGATGATAGCAACGAAGAAACATTTGACTTGTTGGGGCTGCCTCAAGATCAAATTGATCAAATGGACTGGATGGATAGTGAATATGAAATCACTGAAAATCAACATATCGATGGACCCAAAGTTGGTGCATCAGAATTAAAGTCTTTAGCAGTTCTATTTGAAAATGATGATATTGATTTTGATGCCGCTTGGGAAGATATTGAGTCTAATGAAAGTCATATATCAAAGCATGGTGATGATCAGCTTTTAAATCATAATCATGATGAGTTTGCCGATCTACTAGAAAATGGTTCTAATAATTTGGGACCCTCTGCCCAAATTAGTTCAGGAACAGCAACATCTAGTATAGAACAGCTATTTGGTGATTTTCCTACTGATGAATCTGTAGTTCAGTCAAGTCGAGATTCTCAGAATTTATTTCCAGATGATATTGATTTTCTAGAAGATATTAATCTAGAGGAAGTTGATATTGCACCTCAGCAGAATTCTGTAATTGAAACTAACAATATTCACTCAGACTTCGATCAAATTATTGCTACTGATTCAATGGCAGATATTCCTATAGATGCAGATATTACTGATTTTGATTTAGGAATTGATATCATTGAAGGAATTAGTGATCGTGACAATATCATTAATATTGATGATATCAATATTAATGATGAAGTTAACGATGATGAAATCAACTTTGCAGAAGGCTTACAGGTGGATTCTTCTGAGCAATTGACAGATAATCAGCTTGTTGATGAGCTAATTAGAGAGCAAGATAATATTGAATCTCTATCGAGCGAAGAATACTTTGCTGAGATTGAAAGACAAGAAAATGCTGCTTCTGATGATTTCAATGTGGTTAGCGAAGTGTCCGAGCCATTTGCGTTAACTTTTTCGGAAGAGAACATGGCGCTGCTAGAAGACCCCTTTGCGATCGGTGAAAATTTTGACAAAGAGTTGCTAGAGTCACCGCTAAGTGCCACTAATGAAGATCTAGATACTAATGACACATCGGGCTTAAGTATATTTGATGAGCTAGGTTTTGATAATGACGAATCTTTAGTTGAAAGTTTTAACTCAACCGCAGATAGTTCAGTAAATGCTTTAACAGGCTTAATCGATATGCCTGTTATTTCTGTTGCAGATGATTTAGATAGCAATTTAGGTAACGATGATTTAAGTTTTCTTGATGACAATGCAGAGTCTGAAAGCTTTGTAGAATTTGCAGAGACTGAAAACTTCGGAGATTTCGACCAAGAGGATGTTTCTGCTCAAGAAATTAATTATGTAGATGAATTAGGGGATTTCTTTGCGGATTCCGAAGAGGCTGAATTAATTCCTAGTAGCAGTAATTTGAATAATACAGATGGGCTAGGAGATTTCTTTAACAATTCAGAATCTGAGGAGAATGATATTACGCAAGGTAATGTTATTAGCAGTTTTGAGCAAGAATTTAGTAGTGTTAATGATATCGACGAATTAGGCGATTTCTTTGCGGATTCAACAACATCTACTGAGACATCATCCGAAGATTTTGTTGATAACAATTGGAGCGATTTTAATATTAATGATCCTAATATTAATGATCCTAATATTAACGAAGAGAATAATCTTAATATAGATTCTGGATTGGGTAATGAATTTGACGGATTTGCTGACTCAAGTTTTTCTCAAGAAATCAATTCAGACCTAGGGGATGTAATTGAGGATGTAATTACAGATTCTAATTCTCTAGGCTCTTTAGAAGAAGAATTTCCTGAAGATGTTGCTGCTCCCATCACCTCTTCAGGAAAGACTGTTGATGTAGAAGGTTTATTTGCCAATGCAAGTGAAGATGATTTGACTATTTTAGAAAATGATTTTGGTGATAGTTTTGGTGATGATTTTGGTGATGATTTTGGATTTGATGAAACGCGATCGCTAACCGAATCACAGCCTAGCCATGAACTCGATCAAGATCTTGAACAAGAAAATGAAGATCTAGAAAATCTGTTTGCAACGGCGATCGCGGATCTATCGGAGCCAGCGATCGAACCAGTGGATGAAAATCTGACAACAATCCAAGATGATTTAGGGCTTGATGATTTTGCTGATGGGGATAATGATGATATTACCGCAAGCACTACTATCGATAACTTAGTGGACTTCTTTCAAGGTGATGATGATTTAGATAATGTTGAACTAGTATCATCCCAATTCTTAACTAATAATGATTTTGAAATTGACTACACCTCAGATTTAGCTGGCGTGAATGAATTGATTGATCTAAATAGCTCTGGAGCTACAATATCTGATTTGTCTGACTTTAATGCGGTAACAGCCCCTAATTTTCATGTCGAGAACCAATCGGGAGTAGAGGAACTTAATAATATTGATGATAACTTTGACTTTGATGACTTAGAAGCTATGATTGGCAATTCAGGTTCTTTGCCCCATAGTAATGAGTATAGTAATGATTCTGTCATTGGAGAAGTTACTAATCAATTAATGAATAATAGCTACGCTAAGGGCAATAGACAGCAATTGGCTGATTCTGATGACACAAATTTTGATGAACTAGAAGCTCTATTAGGGGATAGTGGTGGTTTTGACAACCTAGGACTGGGTAATTTTGGATCATCTACAGAGGATTCACAGGCTGATACTCTTACGGCGTTCATTGAGCCGACAAAGCCTGATGATGACTTTGATGAATTGGAAAATATGCTTCAGTCTGCATTTGCTAAAGATGTTGGGCCAATAAAAACAAAACCTTCTATTCGTCCTGCTGCCACTCAACGCAAGCCCAAGTTGACTGATTCAACTATGCGGGTCGATGTTAAATATCTTGATAGTCTTAATAATTTAGTTGGGGAACTGGTAGTCAATCGGAATCTTTTAGAACAAGAGCAGGAGCGATTACAGCAGTTTATTACTAACCTATTGCATCAAGTTCAATTGCTCAGTGATGTATCTCAAAGAATGCGCGATCAGTATGATCGATCGCTATTAGAGGCTTCACTAACCGCAGGGCGTGGACGTTCATATACTAGTTCCAGCTTTGAAATTGACTATTCTTATGATGGTGCAACTGCGAGTAGTAATGTTAGTAGTGAATTTGAGGGAATTGAATTTGATCGTTACAATACTTTCCATGTTCTCTCGCAGGAAATTATTGAGCTAATTGTCAAAGTTCGAGAATCTGCTTCTGACATTGAGTTTGTGGTGGGAGAAACCGATCAGGTAACTCGTCAGTTAGGAACAATTACGACGCAGGTTCAGGATGATTTGAAGCAATCACGCATGGTTCCCTTCGCGCAGATTGCCGATCGCTTGCCTAGAGGTATTCGCGATCGCGCCATTAGGACTGGTAAACAGGCTGACTTAGAAGTATATGGGCGTGAGACTTTGATTGACAAAGCTATTTTGGAATCCCTGACCGATCCTCTGACTCACCTTGTTAATAATGCGATCGATCATGGCTTAGAAGATCCTGCTACTCGTCAGGCGGCAGGCAAAGCATCTACGGGTAAACTCACAGTCCGCGCCTATCACCAAGGCAACCAAACCGTTATTTCCATTAGTGATGATGGGGCGGGGATTAGTACCGAGAAGGTGAAGAAAAGCGCTGTTGCTAAGGGTGTGCGTACTCAAGCAGAAGTCGATCGCCTCAATGATACGGAAGTTTATGCTTTGCTCTTTGAAGCAGGATTCAGTACTGCGGCCGAGGCGGATGAATTTAAGGGGCGTGGCGTTGGTTTGGATGTGGTCAAAACCTGTCTGGATGACATTCGCGGTGTGATTATTGTGGAGTCATTGGTCGGCAAGGGAACCACCTTTACGATTCGCTTACCGCTTACCCTTAGTATTTCTAAGGCGATGTTCTGTATTAGCGATCGCGCCCGAATTGCTTTCCCCGTCGATGGTTTCGAGGATATGGTGGAAGTTCCTCAAAGTCAGATTGTCCTCAATGAAAAAGGTCAACCCTGCCTACCTTGGCGCGATACGATCTTACCGTTCCAACATCTATCGAATTTGCTGTCCTATAGTCGTCATCTCAGCCGTAGTAATATTTACGGCAAACAGGATAACGATGAACTATGTATCATTATTCTCCGTAATGACACGAACTATCTTGCCTTGCAGGTCGATCAATTCCTTGGTGAATATGAAATCGTAATCAAACAACTAGAGGGACCAATTCCCCAGCCTGCGGGGATTGCAGGGGCGACAGTATTGGGGGATGGGCGCGTGATGGCGATCGCCAACGTATTGGAGCTATTTGACATTGCTAGTGGCAGATTGCGTCCTTCTACTTCGGGCATCACTATCCAGCCAACGGTCGAAGAAGATGTGGCAGCCGATCCAACGGTGCTGATTGTAGACGACTCGATTACAGTACGCGAGTTGTTGTCTCTCACCTTTGCGAAGGTGGGCTACCGCGTCGAACAGGCTAAGGATGGACAGGACGCATGGGAAAAACTGCGTGCGGGTCTGCCCTGTGACATGATCTTCTGCGATATTGAGATGCCACGGATGGATGGATTAGATCTGCTATCAAGATTGCAAAAGGATTCGCGCCTCAAGGAAATTCCTGTGGCGATGTTAACCTCGCGTGGAGCTGATCGCCACCGTCAATCTGCCATTCAACTGGGCGCTAAGGGTTACTTCACTAAGCCCTATCTTGAAGAAGAACTATTGAGTGCCTCAAAGCGGCTCTTGAATGGAGAGACTTTGCCAATTTAATTTGCTGAATCAAAATTTTTGTTAAAAGTACCGCGAAGCGGTACTTTTAACAAAAATTTTGTAGTTATTTGGATGGCAAATTGCTGTAAAAAAAAACTATGTTGTTGAGTCTCAAAATTGAAAATTTTGCCTTAATCGATCGCTTAGAGCTGGATCTATACGCAGGTCTGAATATTCTCACAGGAGAGACTGGGGCGGGTAAATCCATTGTTCTAGATGCACTAGATGCCGCACTGGGCGGTAAAGTCTCCGCCCGAATGATCAGAACTGGTACAAATCGGGCAAATATCGAGGCGACTTTTTCGACCAATCAAGCGATCGCGCAATGGTTAGAGCTTCAGGAAATTGATACTCTTGATGCCGATATTCTAGTATGCAGTCGTGAGATTACCGTGAAGAGCAATCGCACCCGTGTTAATGGTGTGGTTGTCAATAAGCTCCAAATTCAAGAGCTACGCGATCGCTTAGTTGAGATTACTGCCCAAGGACAGACGATTCTCCTCAGCCAAGCCGCCCAACAGAGAGAATGGCTCGATAGTTTTGGCGATCAGGTGTTACATCAAGCTCTATTTTTGCAGCGTCAAAAAGTCGCTAAACTATTTGACGCAAAGGAGCGATCGCGAAAGGCTCTAGTTGAGCGTCAACAGAATGAGCGTAATCGGTTGCAGCATTTGGATATGTTGCGCTATCAACTTAAGGAACTAGAAGCTGCTAATCTTGATGAGCCTAACGAATTAGAAAACTTAGAAAGCGATCGCAATCGCCTCGCCCATAGCGTGGAATTACAGAAGCAAGGCTATGCAGTCTATGAGGCTCTCTACCAAAATGATAGCGGCAATGCTTGCGCGGATTTGTTAGGGAAAGCGGAATCAATTCTCACGGATATGGTAACGCTAGATCGGGAGGCGGAAGGCATTCTCGAATTAGTTGCTAGCGCCCTTGCCCAAGTCGAAGAAGCAGGACGACAAATCAATAATTATACAAATCGATTAGATTCTGATCCTGAACAATTGGAGTCAATCGAGCAGAGAATTAATCAACTTAAGCAAATTTGTCGTAAGTACGGCACGCTCCCTGAAGCGATCGCCTATACTGAAAAATTACAAAATGAACTTGCAGAATTAATTGATCCCAGTACCTCTATTGAGGACTTAGAACGCAAGGCAGAAGCGGATTTACAAGCATTACTTAAGGCTTGTAAAAAATTTACAGAATTACGTCGTCAAACCGCGATCGCCCTTGAACAATCACAAATCGAAGCACTCAAAATGTTAGCGATGGAAAAGGTTCGCTTTCAAGTGGGGATTTATCCAGCAGAGCCTAGTGCATTAGGCAGCGATCGCATCGTTTTTGAGTTCAGCCCTAACCTCGGCGAACCCTTGCAACCCCTTGCAGAAACAGCTTCAGGTGGCGAAATGAGTCGCTTTTTATTAGCGCTTAAAACCTGTTTTGTGAAGCAGAAAAATCAAGAAACTGCTCAATCCATTGCCTCAGAATTCAGTTATGCCAATGTTGGCACAATGGTATTTGATGAAATTGATGCGGGAGTATCGGGGCGCGTTGCCCAAGCGATCGCCACGCAACTTTGGCAACTGAGCCGTAGTTCTCAAATTCTCTGTGTGACTCACCAACCCTTAATCGCGGCGATCGCTGATCGTCATTTCCATGTTAATAAAGAAGTGATTGGCGATCGGACGCAAATCCAAATTCGACTATTGCAATTGGAAGAACGCAAGCAAGAATTGGCTCAAATTGCGTCAGGTAAAACTTTTGAGGAAGGAAAAGTTCAAGGCAAAGGCAAAAAGGAAAAAGGAAAAAGTCTAGTTAAGGAAGGAACAGATAGTGCGTTAAGTCAAGCGATCGCCTTTGCCGAATCTCTGCTAGAGCAAGCCGCAGCAATTAAGACCAGTATTTGACTTGCAAAGCATCGTAAGATCAATTCATGAATTGCCCTTACGATGGCAAGTCTTAGCTGTATCAAAAAAGAGTGCCGCTTCGCGGCACTCTTTTTTCGGTAATCACAGAATAGATTGCACAAAGGCGAGTGCTTCCGATCGCGTGCTAATTTTTCCCTCTACCTGAGCAAGTTTTATACTTGCCAAAAGTTCACCAATCTTAGGGCTAGGCGGTATTTGCAGTTCCTTGAGCAGATCATCCCCAGTGATGAGCGCCACAGGATAGGCGATCGCATCATAGGGATTGAGCCAACGCTCTAGCCAAGGTGTAACCTTTTCCAATTGATAACCACTCGCCAATGCCAAGACCGCGATCGCAGGGAAAAATTCTAAAGTTGTTTGGAAAAATGTATATTGTTGTCTCGGTGAGGGGTTATCTAAAAGTTCGATAAAGCTTGGTAAATACCGTAAAATCCCCAATATCCAGCGTTGTTCAGCACGGCTCAATCCTAAAGGTTCCAAGGCTGTGGCACTATTAGTTAAAGCCGCTAGTTTAACGATTATCACTGCACAGCGATCGCCAGCCAAGTGTTTACTAAAAAATAATTCTAGATGAGGAAACTGATCTAATAGACTAGAAATTACATTTTCAACTTTAGTAAATCTTGGCAAATTCAAATGCTGACTGGGTAGCCAATCCTCAAGAATGCGATCGCTTAGTGCATTAAGCATCCATCGACTGCCATTGGTCATCGATAATAGATACCCCAATTCTGTTCGTACCCGTTCGGCTGCCATCGCTTTCAGCTTTGGCGCAAGTTTAATTAAAACCTGTCGCGTTAGACCTTCGATTTCAAATCCTAACTGAGCCACCTGTCGATATCCCCGCAAAATCCGCAAGGGATCTTCCGCTAAGTTCTCAGGAGCAACCATCCTAATCATCTTGGCTTTTAAATCCCCAATTCCATCAAAAGGATCTATAAAATGTTCTTTTTCCTTCAGAGATAGAACACTTTCAGTAACTTGATGACATTCGATCGCGATCGCATTCATACAAAAATCGCGCCGCCCCAAATCCGCCTCTAAACTACTCCCCATCTGCTGAGCAAAATCTGCGGTTCCATTCTTAAACACAACCCGCGCAATCTGACGCTCCGCATCTAAAATCACAAATCCTGCTTTATATTTACGCGCGATCGCCTGAGCAGTTTCCACCGCTTTTTCTGGTAAGACAAAATCTAAATCTAGATATTTACCTTGGCGATTTAACAGGCGATCGCGCACCCATCCACCCACCAAATAAGCAGGTGTGGGTAAGTCATTAAAATCAAAGGGAAACTGTTGCAAAATCTATTTATAGCCGACTTGGATAAAGGTTTTGAGTGCTTAAGATATATTATGCGATCGCTGCGCCAGTCAGTATCGCACTTATGTCTGAAATATTGTCATTTTGCAGCAAAAAAGCTAAAATCAATCTAATTAATTTAGTCAACCATCGCTAAAACGCTATGACTGCTTTTCCTGATTTCGCGGCGCATGGTTATCAAGTTACCAAAGAGTTAGGGCATAACTCAGAGGGGGGACGGTTTACATACCTAGCTAACCGCCTTGTGGATAATATTCAAGTTGTGATCAAGCAATTTCAGTTTTCTAAGGGTACGGGGTGGGATGGCTTTAGGGCGATCGAGCGTGAGATCCAAAGCTTGCAGGGTTTAAATCATCGCGGCATCCCCAAATATTTAGACAAATTCGAGACGGATAGCGGCTATTGCTTAGTTACGGAATATTTCCCTGCGGATACTTTGGCGGTGGGTCGCAGTTTTACGCCTGATCAAATTAAGCAAATTGCGGTGCAGCTTTTAGAAATTTTGGTATATCTGCAAGAGCGAATGCCGCCAATTATCCACCGTGACGTTAAACCCGAAAATATTCTGGTGGACAATAATCTCAATGTTTACCTAATTGATTTTGGCTTTGCGCGGGTGGGTAGTGGCAGCGTGGCGATGAGCAGCGCGGCGGCGGGGACGTTTGGCTTCATGGCTCCCGAACAAATCCGCAATCTCAAGTTAACCAATGCTTCCGATCTCTATGGTTTGGGTTTGACGTTAATCTGTTTGATTGGGGCGATCCGTTCGATCGATATCGGCAATTACATCGATTTCAGCAATCAACTAGATCGCAGCAAAATTGATCCGAAGTTGAAGGGATGTAGTTTAACCTTTGTGAAGTGGTTAGATCAAATGGTCGCGCCCGATCCGAGTAAGCGTTTTACTGATGCTAAGACTGCATTGGATGCGTTGAAGCCTTTGTTTGTGGTGCGTATACCTGAAGTCAAATTTTTCAAAGATGGTGTGGAGTTCGATCCAAGTAAAGATGTTTTGGAATTTAAGGCGACTAAGTTAGGTGAAAAGCTGACACAGACAATTACGCTAGTTAATTCTGTTCCTGAAACTATTCTAGAAGGTCATTGGGAAGTTTCTCCTCATCCAAACGATCCGCCACATAGTCCAGATAATCATGCTTGGATTTCGTTTGGCAAGAAAATTTTTGAAGGTAATCATATTGATTGTAAAATTTCGGTAGATACAAGTAAGTTAATTGCTCAAGCCAAAGGAAAAAGAAATATAAGTATTCATCTCAATACTGCTCAGGGAAAGCAAAATATTGTAATTGCTACTGAAACTGCTGTATTACCAATTGAGACTGAAAAAGTTTCTGTTTTGTTTGCTTGTCAGATGGCTTTAGTTGTTGTTTTAGGTGGAATTATTGGAACATACACTCTGTTACTTATATCTTCAAATATAGGTTTTCCTCAACAAGTGGTATCCTCTTTTAAGTTTACTACATTGATTGCATTGGGAAGCTTTCTGATAACTTCTGTTGTATCAATTCCTCTTGGTTTAATAAATGGTTTATCTATCCCAAAAATGAGATCAGGATTCAAATCAGTTTTGCAACTTTCAGTCGTATGCACATCTTTGATGTTAGCTATATCTTCATTAGTTCCTCCATTAGCATATGATCCCAAAAATTCATTTTATTTTAATACTATATGGCAATGTAGAGTTTTCCTATCTTTAATCATATGTTTTGTGAATTCAATTAATCAAAGTTTGAAGAACAAACTTATTCTTCTGGTAATTATGATAATAGGATGTTTGACTGGAATGACTGTTCTTTTATGGACTAGCGTAAATTGGAATGTAAATTTATATCTAAGTTCATGGATAGAATCAGAGAGACAGATAACAATATCTAGCTTGGAATTAGTAATTAAAACCCTAACTACATATAGCGCGTATCTCTATTTGAGTATTATTGCTATTGCTATTTACTTAGGTAATCTTTTGTTCTATCCATCCATTGAACGACAGCGTAAAATCGTTGCCTACCGCCGCAAAGAAGAACACTTGATTAAGCCCTAAGTCTAAAATTATGGAAGACATTCTTCAACAAGTTAGAGAGGCAGCAAACAAGCAAATATTATTTCTTCCCCATGCACTCCGTCAAATGTCTCGACTAGACCGAATGATTACTAGTCAAGAAGTTAGAGAAACTGTCATGACAGGAGAATTGATAGAAGACTATCCCGAAGATGCGCGAGGACATAGTTGCTTATTGCTCAAATCGGTAGAAACAGATCGAATAATTCATGTAGTTTGCGCCCCTAAGCCAGAATATCTTGCAATTATTACGGCTTACATACCCAGTAGCAGTCAATGGACAAACAATTTTAGAGAGAGGTTATAGACATGGAATGTATTTACTGCAAAGGTCACATGGAGAAAAAGACCGCACCATTTAGCATTCAGAAAAATGGTTACTATTTACATTGGGATGCAATTCCTGCCTTTGTTTGCGAGCAGTGCGGCGAAGTATATTTTGCTGAACATGAGGTTGATATCATCCAATCAGCTATTTCAGAATTAGATCGCAAAAATGTTGAGTTTTACACACCCGAAAAAAAAGCTGCATAAATCACAAAAAAATGATTAAAGAATTAGACCGTGTTGTATTAGCCGATCGCATTGATGAAGCTGACTTAGAAATAGGTGACATTGGCACTGTGGTATTCGTTTACAAACAACAGAAAGGCTATGAAGTTGAGTTTATGACACTTACAGGCGATACGGTTGCCGTTGTCTCTGTGTTGCCATCGCAAATTAGAACAATCCGCGATCGCGAAATTGCTCATGTGAGGGCGATCGCCTAGATTGAAAAAATTAGAGGACTTAAAGTAATGCCACACTACAGCATGATAATTATCTGGTCAGAAGAAGATAACTGCTATCTCGTCCATCTTCCCGACTTTCCCTTCCAAAAATTTCATACGCATGGCGATACCTATGAAGAAGCCGCTAAACATGGACAGGAGGTAATTGATAGCTATCTTGAGATTTATCGCGAAGAGGGAAAATCTCTACCACAGCCGAAAAATACATTGCAAATCTTGCAAGCAGCATAGAGGTGTAGGGTCTTATAGTTAAAAAATAGAGGATCGATTTATGTCAATTACTAATGAATCACTGTTATCAAGAATTACTTTCGATCGCAATATTTTGGGCGGTAAGCCAATCATTCGTGGCATGAGAATTTCAGTGGCGATGATTTTGGAACTTTTGTCTAAGGGTGCAGCGATGCAAGAAATTTTGGAAGATTATCCAGATTTAGAAATTGCTGATATTTATGCAGCATTGCTCTACGCTTATCGCCTAGTATCTAATGAGGAGATTTTTGAAAGAGCGGTTGCATCATAATCATGAGATTTTTACTTGATATGAATGCAAGCGGTGCTTTATTGAGTTTATTGCTAGATTCTGGTCATGATGTTGCTTGTGTGCGTGATGTCGATCGCAAGATGAGTGATAGCGAGATTTTGAATTGGGCGGTAAGAGAAAAGCGTATTATCATTACGACAGATTCTGATTTTGAGCAAATGATTTGGCTACAGGGCAGACAGCATTGTGGAGTTTTAAGACTGGAAAATTTACCTCGTTCAGAGAGAATATCTCTATTTCAAGATGTACTGTCTAGTTATGGTCAAGATTTAGAATCTGGAGCCGTTGTGATTGCGACAAAGCAAAAAATTCGGATTCGTAGGAGCTAAAATTAATGAATAATCATCAATCGATGCGATACACAATTCTTATTCAATGGTCTGATGAAGATAACTGCTTTGTTGTCTTTTTACCCGAATTTACAAATGTGATGCAACCCTGCACCCACGGGAGTACCTACTTAGAAGCAATCCAAAATGCTCAAGAAGTGATTGAACTGCTAGTAGAAACTGCCATAGAAAATGGCGAACCATTACCCCAGCGTCAAAAATTTCAAACGGTTCCAGTTTTACAAGCTGCGTGAATTTAGATAATGATTAAAGAATTAGACCCTGTTGTATTAGCCGATCGCATTGATCAAGCTGACTTAGAAATAGGTGACATTGGCAGTAAGTAGTTAAGCATAATTAAAAACCTGAAAGCTATGGCGATCGCGCAGCGTGTGCCACGGCTTTTAAGTTCTTATATTTAATTGCGCCCAGATATTTATAGCGATCGCTGCTAATCATTGCAATTAATTAGCGCGATTAATTAGCGCGATTAATTAGCGCGATAAAGTGCGAAACTTATCTTTGGTGAATTGCAAACATTTGAGCTACGAGTTTGAAACAAGAATCTTTAGGGTCATCTTCGGGAAAATCTTTAAAGCGCTCTTCTTATTGGCAGATGCGAGATTACGTTTATCCCCAACGTTTTCTAATTGGTAAAGCCTTTTTATGTACCTTAGTCTTTATCGGCACAATGCCCCTCTTAGCGGAATTACTGGGGCGAGTCGCGCAGGCTTTAGGCAAAGGCGATGTCAATGCTATTTTGCAGATCGCAGCTTTTACGGTGGTGATGTTTGTATTTCGAGGGCTGGGTCAATATGGACAGGACTCGATGATGGCTCAAGCCGCGCTCAATACCGCCAGAGATTTGCGCGTTGATGTTTATTCCCATTTACAAACCCTTGATTTGGAATATTTTGCTGAATCTCGAACGGGTGATTTGTCCTATCGACTCACGGAAGATATCGATCGCATTGGTGAAGTAATCGGCAAGTTTTTCCATCAATTCATACCGTCAGTATTGCAATTGATCTTTGTACTGTCGTACATGATTTATTTGAATTGGGTTTTGACGCTGACAACTCTAGCCGTAGCCCCTTTGATTGCTTTGTTAATTGCATGGTTTGGCGATCGCATGTTACGCCTTAGCCGTCGCAGTCAAGATCAAGTTTCTAACCTCGCCGCCTTACTATCAGAAACCTTTAGCGGAATTCGCCTCGTTCGCGCCTTCGCCACCGAATCCTATGAAATCGAGCGTTTCAAAGAGGAATCCGAACAAAATAGCCGTCGCAAATATGCCGCCGATCGCGTGAAGGCAATTCAATATCCTGTGATTGGTTTATTAGAAGCCGCAGGAATTTGTTTTCTATTTTTACTCGGTGGTTGGCTCATTTCCAATAATTGGCTCAAGCCCGAACAATTCGTTGCCTTTGGTGCAGGTGTTGCCCTACTAATTGACCCAATTTCCTTAACAACGAATAGCTACAACGAACTCAAGCAAGCAGAAGCCTCTGTCGATCGCATTTTCGAGATTTTTGAAATTCAACCCGTCGTCATCGAAAAGCCTAACGCGATCGCCCTTCCCGAAGTCACAGGCAAGGTCGAATATATTAATGTGGGCTTCCATTACCAAAGCGATCGCTCGGTTCTCACCGATATTAATTTAGTTGCCAATCAAGGAGAAGCGATCGCCCTAGTCGGTGCATCGGGTGCAGGTAAATCCACCTTAATGAATCTCTTGATGCGCTTCCATGATGTCAAGTCAGGAAAAATCCTGATCGATGGCTATGACATTCGCGATGTCCAAATCAAGAGCCTCCGCAATCAGTTAGCCCTTGTCCCTCAGGAAAATATTCTCTTTTCAGGAACCGTTGCTTCTAATATTGCCTTTGGTCAAAAGGATTACGATGCTGAAGCCGTGGAGCAGGCCGCCAAAATCGCCAATGCCCATGATTTTATTATGGAACTTCCCCAAGGTTATGACACATGGGTGGGTGAGCGTGGTGTCAATCTCTCTGGTGGTCAACGTCAACGAATTTCCATTGCTCGCGCCGTCCTCCATAATCCCAAAATCCTGATTCTCGATGAAGCAACTTCCGCCCTAGATACAGAATCAGAAAGCCTCGTTCAAGAAGCCTTACAACGCCTCATGCAAGGACGCACCGTATTTATCATTGCCCACCGCTTAGCCACCATTAGAAACAGCGATCGGATTATCGTTTTAGAGCAGGGTCAAATCGTCGAATCAGGAACCCATGACGAGCTACTGCAACAAGCAGGACGCTACGCTCAATTGCATTCTCGCCAATTTGATACCATTGGATAAGAGACTCGAATAAATTTGTGGCGAGGTGAAGCCGCGCCACAAATTTAGGACTTACTCAGAAGTTGCTAAGACCCTCACCCCTAGCCCCTCTCCCAAAAAGGGAGAGGGGAACAAGAAATTTTCTTACTCCCCTTCTCCCAGCAAGGGAGAAGGGGTTGGGGGATGAGGGCAATTTGGATTTTGCGTAAGTCCTAAAATTGAAACCCTAAAGACTCATAATGTTTTGCAAAGGTAACTCGCGATGATCTTCATTAATCCCAAAATAGATTTTGCCTTCAAAAAAATCTTCGGCTCCGAAGATAGTAAAGACATCTTGATTAGTTTTTTGAATGCCATCATCTATGAAGAACAACCTGTCATCCAAGATTTGGAAATTCTGAATCCCTATCTTGCTCCCAAGATTCGTGGCGTTAAGGATACCTATCTGGATATCAAAGCCAAAATCAAAGACGTGGATGGTAGCGATCGCAGTGTCATTATCGAGATGCAGGTCTTGAATGTGGAAGGCTTTGAAAAGCGAATTTTGTATAATGCTGCCAAGTGTTACTCCACACAACTCACCACTGGACAAGGCTATCACCTACTTAATCCCGTTATCGCTCTGACCATTACTGATTTTGTGATGTTTGAGGAACTCGATAGCGTCACCTCAAGATTTGTGTTAAAAGAAAAAGATTTCTTGATTGACTATCCCATCTATGACATTGAGTTAATTTTTGTCGAACTTCCTAAGTTCAAAAAACAATTGTTAGAGCTAGAAACTGTCGTCGATAAATGGTTTTATTTTCTCAATCAAGCGAGATCCCTTAAGGATGTGCCTGAAGTCATGGGTAATATTCCTGAAATCAAAAAAGCCTTTTACATCGCTAATCAGGCAAATCTCACCCCTGACGAACTAGAAGATCAAGAGAAAAGTGAAATTTTTATTCAAGATCAGCGTGGCGCTATTTCTAAGGCTGTCAAAGATAGTTTTCAGCAGGGCATCCAACAGGGCATCCAGCAAGGAATCCAGCAAAGTAAGGTGGATATGGCTAAAAAAATGTTGAATCTTGTAGACGATCGCACGATTTCTCAAGTTACAGGTTTAGCGATCGCCGAAGTAGAAGCTCTAAAAGGCGCAAATCCTTAGCGTAGTATGATCAAGATCCTGTGATTTCACAGCCTTGTAGTTAATAAAATTTTAAGTTAAGTAACCTTTTAGAATGCCTCAAAGCCAAACCAATCTCGCAACTCTTTTAGAACGTGGCGTTGTCGAAATATTTCCCAATAGCGAATCCGATAATTTAGCCGATCGCCTCCCAAAAAGCGATCGCCCCCTGCGGATTAAACTGGGGATCGATCCCACCCGTCCTGACTTACACCTCGGACATACCGTTGCTTTGCGGAAACTGCGCCAGTTCCAAGACGCAGGACATAAAGCCGTTTTAATCATCGGTGACTTTACGGCTCAAATTGGCGATCCCACAGGGCGCTCAGAAGCTAGACCTAGACTCACCCCCGAAGAAGTCGCCTACAATGCCGAAACCTATTTAGATCAAGCCAAGAAAATTCTTGACTTTTCCAGCGATCGCTTCGAGTTACGCCGCAATGGTGAATGGTTAAACAAACTCGATTTGCAGCAAATTATTACTTTGCAAGCCAGTATGACCGTCGGGCAGATGCTTGCCAAGGAAGGCTTCAGCGATCGCTACGAAAAGGGTAATCCCATCTATCTCCATGAGTTTCTCTATCCCCTATTACAAGGCTATGATTCCGTAGCGATCGACTCGGATGTGGAGCTAGGCGGCACTGACCAAAAATTTAATATTCTCGTAGGTCGTGACCTGCAACTCAAGGACAAAAATCGTCAAGGTAAACCTGCTCAATTTGGTTTATTGCTGCCTCTATTAGTCGGTTTAGACGGTGTGCAGAAAATGTCCAAATCCCTCGGTAATTACGTTGGGCTCACCGATGAGCCATTGAGTATGTATTCCAAACTAGAAAAAGTGCCTGATGCTCTAGTTGATACTTATTTTGAGTTACTCACCGATATCGACATTGCCACTTTGCCAGCCAATCCTCGCGAAAAGCAAAAACAACTAGCAAAAGCGATCGTTGGTCAGTACTACAGTCCTGACATTGCCCTCCAAGCCCAACAGGATGCTGAAAGCATCGTTCTAGCGGGTAATACCACCAATCTAGGCGATATCCCTGAATTTGACCTCAAGCAAATTAATTTCCCTGCGCCTTTGCATTATCTTGTTAAAGCCTCAGGACTTTGTAAAAGTAATAGCGAAGCCCAAAGTCAAATCAAGAATGGAGCAGTCAAGCTGGATGGAGAAAAACTAGGCGATCGCACCTTTGCAACCGTTGAAGAACTATCGGGCAAAGTATTGCAAGTTGGCAAGAAAAAGTTTTTACGCTTAATTTGATCCAAGAATAAAAAAATAAGTGGTGGCGCTTTGCGCCACCACTTATTTTTTATTCTTGGTTTTATATTTCTAAAGCTTGGCTTCTACAGCAGATGTTAACTCTTGTAGAAGTTTTCTCACTTCTAAAAATTCGGGAATTTTCGCAAGTTTTTGGAGAACCTCAGGACTACTCTGTGAAATGATGTTGTTATATGCTTCAATTGCCGCGTTTAGTTTTTGAACATCAATGGATATTGTTTCCTGAGATTGAGAAATCAATTCATTAGAATTTAGAGAATTTAGAGTTTTCTCTTTAGAGATTAGGTTAAGTTCTGAGTTGGACGATACATTATTCTGTTGAGCTAATAAAGCTCTAATATTGTTGAACAATGCCTCAATTTTATCTTGAGGAACACCAGCACTCAAAAAGAGGGAGGAGACTTGCTGAAACCTACCAGTATTAGCATTGATTATATTCAGTACATTGCTCAAACTGGGTAAGTTGCCATTCAGGATAGCAGCTATCAAATTGATTTTTTGTTGTGGTGTATAAGCCCCACCAGCAATATCGGAACCAGTGACGATCGCACCAGTCACATCGGAAGCATTACCCGTTTGCGCTCGGACTTGCGGAACTGTCCATTGCATACAGAACGAAGCGACAGAAAGAACTAAGCCCAAAGGAAAAAAATGTTTAAGATTCATAGAAACTCCAAATAGAAAAGGAAGAATTAAAACTTCAGAGCATAACCGACACTCATCGTAAATCTTGCGCCATCACCAGCACCATTCGTGACATCAACCACAGCAGGGTTAATACTTAGAGGCACATCACGGAAAGGCACGATCGACATTCCTAAACCGAGGGTTTGACCACTCCAATCAGCAATCACCGATACGGGGCGAAATACTCGTAAACCTGCCGACCCAAACACATTGACGCTGCCAGTATTATTCGTCACATCCGCCTGCGATCGGAATCGTCCAGTTCCTAAACCGAGGGTTGTCGTCAACGAACTGAAAGCTTCATCGGGACTGTTGGTAAATCGAAAAACCTTAGTTGCCACACCATATACACTTGTGCCACCATCAGTACCGCCCCAGGGCAATACATTTTCGACACCCACAGCGACTGCCGTACTGTCATCTAGTGCGCGATGCAACTTAGCACTGATCGAGCCATTTTTAAATATGCCCTGCCTGATAGTCGAGACTGAAGCAATCGCAACTTCTAAACCCACAGATTCACGGCGATCGCCCAAACCAAAACCAACCACAAACGCGCCATCACTGAGATTGGTGAACCTTGTTCTGCCCTGATAGCTCACCCCACCAAAGACATCCTGCCACTGCGCTCCAAAAGCTGTTGGTGAAGTGATCGTACTACCTGGAGTGCTGTCGCTCTTATTTGGAGTTTTCAAAACCACATAGGGCAAAGGAAGCAAGCTTTCTTGAGCCGAATCTACGGGCGCAACTGGATTCTGTGACACTCTAGTATCATTCAGTCTCAAATTCTTCGTGGAAGAAATTGGTTTAAAGACAGTCCCCTTCGGCAACAAATCAGCTTCAGGGGCTTTGAGATCCCTAGCAGAATCAGGCAACCGATTAGTCACTACTGGAGTTTTGACAACTTTACCCTTTGCAACTGGAGCATTGGTAACTTTGGGCTTGGCTGATCTGCTGGCATTAGTTACTTTCTCCTTAGCAACTTTTGGGTTCTTGGTAACTTTGGGCTTGACAGATTTATTTTGTGACTGAGCGAATCCTTCATTAATTTGCCCGATCGCTCCTAAACCAATTACTGCTGTAAAGGTGAGCAGCAGTTTATCAAACGTAAAACTTCTATTTAACATTACTTATACAGTCCTCACCCACAAGGTAGTTTTGTTGAATTTACTGAAATTGCTTAATTCTAGACTTAAATATACTTAGAGATGCTAGTGCTTCTCAGTAAAACAACACAAAAACGCTATCTAGAAATACATAATACTTTGGTTTCAATTTTAGCACGAATCATTTACAGCGCTTTGCGCTTACTTAAAACCCAGAAATATTTTTAAAAGCGGCGCGAAGCGCCGCTTTTAAAAATATTTCTGTACTACTCAAAGCCTCAATAGGCTGTAATAATGAAGGTGCTACCATACAGCGCAGGGCATGGAGTTAAATATCAAAATTGATGAGGCAATTTACAGGACAATTTACGAAGCGATTAAGGGCTGAATTAAACACTGTGTTGCGATCGCAAGTTGATTTATTGCCCAGCAACGCCAGTCTTTTAATTGCGGTATCTGGTGGTCAAGACTCCCTGTGCTTAGCCAAACTTTTGTTGATGCAGCAAGCAAAATTTAACTGGAATTTAACGATCGCCCATTGCGATCATCGTTGGCGCAGTGACTCCAGCGCTAATGCCAATCATGTAGAAAAGATAGCAAGGGAATGGGGAATAGATTTTTGTGTAAGAACTGCGGAAATAGCGCCCAAAAATGAGGCGATGGCGAGGGAATGGCGCTATGCAATGCTAATCGAAATGGCACAGATTTATAAATGTAACTATGTGATTACGGGGCATACTCGCAGCGATCGCGTGGAGACTTTGATGTATAACTTGATGCGCGGTAGTGGTGCGGATGGCTTGGCTTCTTTAACTTGGCGGCGATCGCTTACTCCTGAAATAAGTTTAGTCCGACCTTTATTAAATGTCAGCCGCCATGAAACCGCAGAATTTTGTCGAGAAAATCAAATTACTATTTGGGAAGATAGCACCAATCAAGATTTAAATTATCGACGTAATCGCTTGCGTTTAGAAACTCTTCCCTATCTCCAAACCCATTTTAATCCACAGCTAGAAACCGCGATCGCCCAAACAGCCGAACTTTTACATAGTGATGTGATCTATTTGGAGGAGCAGGCTAGTCAGTTTTTTAAAGAGAATGTCTCCGTGATTTGGGATGATCAATCTCCTTGTTTACATCGCCAACTTTTACAGGCTCAACCCTTAGCTTTGCAAAGAAGAATCGTCCGACAGTTCCTATCGCGCTATTTAATCCATCAGGTAAATTTTGAAGATGTAGAACGATTTTTAAATTTATTAGCTGCTCAAAACCGATCGCAAAGTTCTCCCTTTAATGGCAATATTTCTGCTTTTATAGAACATCCTTGGATCTTCCTTCGCAAATAAATTTAAGGTTCGCTTTGCGAACCTTAAATTTATTTACCACCAAGGGCGATTAGCGCCAAGAAGCTGCCGCTATTCCAGAGGCAATGCAGCAGCATCGAAGACAGGAGATTTTTCGATCGCCAATAGACAAAACCCATCACCATTCCTAAAACCGTTAGGGGAATAATATCAGCGAGATTTAAATGGGCTATAGCAAATACAAATCCACTGAGCGCGATCGCTGCCCAGACTGGCAAAAACTTAGTCAGGGAAGGAAGTAAAAATCCGCGAAACAAATATTCCTCAAAAAATGGCGCAGCGATCGCAAGGGTTGACCAGAGTAAAAACTTGGGCAGAACATTCTGGCTTTGAGTCAAAATTGGTAATAAAGGATTGCCGCCACCTTGACCTTGCAAAAATTTTTGGCTGATTACAGAGACAATTAGCACTAAGGGAATAGCCGCGAAGTAACCACCAATTCCCCATGCTAACCATTGTGGTGAATTAAACTTGAAACGAAACCAACCTTCTGGTAAAGGGCGATAGGAAGCGAGACTAGTTTGAATAATCGGTAACATGGGGATAACGGAAAGTGTGTAGGGGATTAACACTAGCAATGCTTGTACTGTGAAATTGTCACTAGCCCTTGATTCTATCCCTAACAACTCAAAGCCCAATGGCAAGAATAATTGAGTGGTGAGACAAAATGCGGTAAACCATAAAATCATTACCTCCCAAGTTGTCCCCAGTCCCCAAGGCACTTGCCAATTAATTTGCTGGGGATTTTGATCGAGATCGGTTTGAGAACCTGTGTAAAAAGCAGAAGATTTACGAAAGAAAATCCATTGGATGAATAATCCTACCCAGAGCAGTAAACCAATACTGCCACCAATGAGAGGAATGGAATTGATAACAACTAAACGACTAATTGCTAAATTAACTTCTATCTGTGATTGCTTTTTTAATTCGAGAATCTTCTCAGTTCTTTGTTGAGCTTCATACAATTTTGCCAGAGAAAATTGACGATACCAGCCATCAAGGGTATTGCGGAGTTGGCTTTCTGCATTGGGAAATAAGGTGGTCGGCTCTGACCATAAGCCTTTGAGGATTTGGGCAGTTAATCCATGAGTAGTTATCGATTGGTCTTCTAATTCGCTAACACTTGCCCATGTCGCGATCGCCCCTTGAATATCGCCAGTTCGTACTTGCAATAATCCTGTCCGCACGCTAATTTCGCTAACACTGGTTAACTTCTTTTGACGTTGTTTAGAGAAATCTTGAGAATTATCCGACTGTTTACTCTCACTTTGAGATAGTTGATCGATGCGCTCAAGGGCGGACTTATTGGCGCGAAGTACTTCCTGATAACTTCTTAGGGATGGTGCATAAATATCCTGCGAGTCTTGAGGATTGCCATCGCTGATTAAGGATTGCAACAGATTCCCCACTGGATCATCTTGATTATCTTTTGACTGATCAGGAACTTGAGTTGCTTGTAAAATCAAGTCTGTCTGTAATAAATCTAATTTGGTCTGCTCCTGTGGATTATTCCAACTTGCCTGTAAAGTGAAGACAATAAAAAAAACAGACAATAAGCTGAGAATACTTAATAGTAATGACTTAGCGTTCAGAGCATTCAAAGATTTATCGTTTAACGGTTTAGAATCCATTCGTTTATTTCTGTTATTTCTTTTGTTTTAGGCAATAGGGCAGATTGTGGTTTTCTTGGGACTTACGCAAAATGACTTGAAACCTGCATTGCATCGTAAGGGCAATTCATGAATTGCCCTTACGATGCGTTCTTTTGCTTAAGTCCTATTTCTGCTAATTACCTTTGATCCTATCATTTCGATCCTACAAATCGCAAACCAACTATTCCCAAAACAATCAGACCAATAGAGATAAATCTCGGCAAGTCGCGGGGTTCACCTAAAAATATGGAACCAACGATCGCCGTACCCACTACGCCAATGCCTGTCCACACCGCATAACCTGTTCCTATGGGTAAGGTTTTTAAGGCTTGAGCGAGGAGGATGAAACTGGCGGTAAGGGTTGCGAGAGTAATTAGACTGGGTATGGGTTTGGTGAGTCCATCGGTATATTTCAAGCTACTTGCCCACACGACTTCTAATAGTCCTGCGATAATTAAATTAATCCAATCCATTAGGTTTATCTATTGTTATTGCGTGGTACAGAGCTTTCTTAAAACCCAGATAAACTTTCAAAAAGCTGGCGAAGCCAGCTTTTTGAAAGTTTATCTGTAGTACACAGGATGTAATTCTCCCCAAAGGGGCGATTTCTCACTTTAACTGTGCGCGTCGTAAGGATAATGAACTTAAAACTACGCTGACAGAACTAAGTGCCATCGCTAAACCTGCGATCGTGGGATTGAGAGAGAATCCAAAACTGGGATAGAGAACCCCTGCGGCGATGGGAATTGCCAAAGTATTATAGGCAAAAGCCCAAACTAGATTTTGGCGGATCTTGTTGAAGGTGGCTCGACTGAGATTAATCGCGGGTACAACATCACTAAGTCCATGACGCATTAATACTATATCCGCAGTTTCCATTGCCACATCGGTTCCTGAACTGAGGGCAATGCCGACGGTGGCACTGGCAAGGGCAGGAGCATCATTCACCCCATCTCCCACCATCGCCACGCGCTGACCTGTGGCCAGTAATTTGAGAATGGCGGCGGCTTTGCCATCGGGCTTTACTTCAGCGATCGCCCTTTCGGGTGGGATGCCTAGCTGAGCCGCGATCGCCTTGGCAGTTTCTTGCCGATCGCCTGTGAGCATCCAGACTTGCAGACCCATCGCCTCGATTTGGCGAATCACTTCTGGGGCTTCAGGTTTTAGGCGATCGCGAATGGCTATTAGACCCAAGAGTTGATTGTCCAATGCTACAAATATCGGCGTTTTACCCGTTTGGGCTAACTGCTGCGATCGCTCTGAAATCTCGCTCGAAATTTGCACTTGGCACTCATCTAACCAAGTCGCATTACCCACTAAAATATTTTCGCCCGTAGTAAGTAACGCTTCCACGCCGCAACCCGCCACGATTTGCGAAGATTTAGTTGGTAATAACTCAATCTTTAATTCCTGAGCTTTGGCAATTGTCGCAGCCCCAAGAATATGATTTGCGCCAACCTCAGCACTAGCCGCGATTTGTAAAACCCTTAGGGCTGATGTCGGCACTTCGCGATCGACGAGGCTTTTAAAGGTAGTTTGATCGATGATTTTGCGCCCAAAAACGATTAAATCATTGGTGATCACATCGGTGACTTCAGGCTGACCCGTGGTCAAAGTGCCAGTCTTATCAAAAACTACTGCTGATAATTGATCAATTTTTTCAAGACTTGCCCCACCCTTAATTAAAATCCCCTTTTCTGCGCCCATACCTGTACCCACCATGATCGCCGTTGGGGTCGCCAAACCCAAGGCGCAGGGACAAGCCACGACTAAAACCGCGATCGCCAAGCGCAAACTAAAGACAATTTCTGCATGAAGTAACCCATACCAGACTAGAAATGTCAAAGCCGAGATTGCCATTACCGAATAGGCAAAATAGCCCGCCACGCGATCGGCTAGGTACTGAATAGGAGCTTTGCTCGCCTGTGCTGATTCCACTAAGGACACAATTCTTGCCAAGGTTGTCTCTGCCCCAGTTTGTAAGACTTGGACGGTGATCGCGCCTGTGAGGTTTAGGGTTGCGCCTGTAACCTCTGCCCCCACTTGCTTAACTACGGGCATCGATTCCCCCGTGAGCATGGACTCATCAATGCTAGAACTGCCGCTAATAATTTCACCATCGACAGGAATTTTTTCGCCAGCCCAAACCACAACCCGATCGCCTACTTGCAAATCCTCCACCGCCATTGGTACTTGGATCTCGCCATCATTAGAACTGACGACTAGTCGGGCGATCGCGGGTTGTAATTTCATCAGGGCATGAATGGCACTAGAAGCCCTGCCCTTAGCGCGTTCTAACAAAGCTTGCCCTAGCAACACAAAACCCAATAGCATCACAGGCTCTTCAAAAAAGCATGGCCAGCCCAATTGAGGGATATACAAGGCGATCGTACTAGCCACATAGGCGGAAATAGTACCTAGCCCCACTAAGGAGTTCATGTTTGGGGCGCGATACCATAGGGATTTCAAACCATCCCACCAAATTGGACGACCGACCCAGCCTAAAGCCACAGTGGAAATTACCCAATGGGCATACATATTTCCTAATATCGGTAAATCAATCGCCCCAATCAATCCCAAATGCCCGACGATCGCTAAAATTACTAACGATGCAGGAATCGCTACTTCTTGGCTAATCCCAAACCAAAGAGTTTTAGGAATGGCAACCGAATTTTGAGATTGCAAATTTGCTTGGCGATCGCGCTTATCAATAAACTCTGCCGAAAATCCTGCCTTCGCGATCGCCTCAATTAAAGGTAACGCCAAATCCTGCGGTGAGATTTCTGATATTTCATTGCCATAAACTACGGTTGCTTTCTCCGTCAGCAAATTTACACTCGCCGCCTTGACACCATCACAGGCAAGCAAACGTTTTTCCACCACCGCCACACAACCCGCGCATTTCATACCTGCGATCGCCAAGGTCAAGGAATCAGATGATGAATTGTTGGTTGCCGTTGCTATTAATTGAGTTACCACCACAAACTTGTATCCAAAATTTACAAAAAATCTATAATTTAATGGCTAGTACTAAAAGCTGATAGTCACAAAGCAATACATAGGGTTAGCATATACTCAAATCTAGTTAAATTGGTTAGATAGTTACTTTTGGTATAAGTACATCGGCATAATTAAAAACCAGATCTAAAACCTGCGGCGCACGCTGCGCGTGCGCCGCAGGTTTTAGGGTTTTATATTTAATTAAGCCTACATACTTAGCATCTCATCGCAATCCTTATTTCTATTGTCTTGACTGTCTTGCACTTTAACTGTCTTGCACTCTATATCTGACTGCTAAACTTAAATAAAAGTATTTGAGCCAAGGTTATGATGAAATAGCTACAACTATTACTCATACCTATTGCCCCAATAGAGGTGTAGCGTTTTAGATAAGTATATGTAAGTTTTGGGAACTCACTAGATGTTCGGTCTTGCCCCAATGGTTCAAAATTCCCTGACACCGAGTTAGCTAATGTCCATTTCTGACAGCAAGTTTTCTATTCATTTTTGGGGTGTACGTGGCAGTATAGCCACCCCTGGTCCAAGTACAGTCCGCTATGGGGGCAATACGCCCTGTGTAGAAATGCGCTGCCAAGGTAAGCGACTGATTTTTGATGGAGGAACAGGGATCAGGGTTTTGGGGCAGCATTTACTTAAACAAATGCCTATTGAAGCCAATATCTTCTTTACCCATAGTCATTGGGATCATATCCAAGGATTTCCATTTTTTACACCTGCTTTCATCAAGGGAAATTTGTTTCAAATTTACGGCAAGGTTGCACCGACGGGGCAGACGATGCAAGAACGCCTAGAAGAACAGATGCATCATCCTAATTTTCCTGTGCCATTGAGGGTGATGGGGTCATGCCTAAAGTTTTTTGATGTAGAAGTTCCCAGTGTGATTGACATTGGCAATGGAGTAACCGTTGAGGCGATATTGCTCAATCATCCAGGGGAGGCGACAGGGTATCGGGTGAATGTTGGCGATCGCTCCGCAGTTTACGCCACAGATACCGAGCATTATCCCGATCACATTGACGAGAACTTAGTACATTTGGCTCGCAATGCCGATGTTTTGATTATGGATGCTACTTACTCTGATGAAGAATATTGGTCTCCGACCAGTCCTAAAGTTGGCTGGGGACATTCAACATGGCAAGAGGCAATCAAGGTAGCTGAGGCTGCAAATGTCAAAACCCTAGTAATTTTTCATCATGATCCTCTACACAGTGATGATCAACTAGATGCGGTGGCAAAGTTGGCTAAAGAGAGATTTGCGGGGGCGGTGATGGCCAGGGAAGGGATGTGTATTTCTATTCCCATCCATGAGGGCGCTAAACCTTTAGTGCAAGTTTGATAGCTCCAAAGGATAATTGGCGGCGCGAAGCATCGTCAATTATCCTTTTTGAGTGGCGCGGCGAAGCCGTGCCACTCAAAATCTGATTTTTTCTCTATGGGTTTAATTTATGTCTAACAAACTTGGATTTTGGTTAATTTGGGTTCTATTTTCAGTTTATGCGTTTATATTTGCACCGCCCGATCGCCCTGAAACGATGACGCTCATCCAAAAGCTGATCGCAGGGGATTGGCAAAGTACTAATGCTTATATTGTGGCGCTATTTAACTTAATGGGCGTATTTCCATTAATTTATGCCTGTATTTTGGCAAGTGATGGACGGGGGCAAAAAGTTCCTGCTTGGCTATTTGCGACGCTTTCGTTTTTGGTCGGAGCCTTTGCGTTATTGCCTTACTTTGCTTTGCGGGAGCCAAATCCCACGTTTATAGGCAAAAAGAGTCTGATCATTAAACTGCTCGATTCCCGATGGACAGGGGTGGGAATTACGGCGATCGCGATTTACTTTTTGGTATATGGATTCTCTTCAGGGAATTGGGCGGATTTTGTGCAGCAATGGCAAACTAGCCGATTCATCCATGTGATGAGTTTAGACTTTTGTATGTTGTCGCTGTTGTTCCCTTGGTTGCTCAGTGACGATATGGAACGACGGGGAATGACTAGCGATCGCTTTTTTACAATCATTGCCCTTGTTCCTTTAGTAGGAGCATTGCTCTATTTATGTTTGCGATCGCCCTTAATCGAAATTGAACAAGTGACAGCATAAATTCAAATAATCTATGAGCGTTGCTGTGCAACGCTCATAGATTATTTAAGTAAATCAGGAAAAGCTTCCGCAACTGCATCGTAAACAATGCGACCATTCTGAATGTTTACGCCCTTCGCCAAGGCGCGATCGCGTTCAATGGCGGCTAAACCAAAATCCGCTAGGGCGCAAGTATAGGGAAGTGTGGCATTGACTAGGGCTTGGGTCGCTGTCCAAGGCACAGCCCCTGGCATATTGGGTACACCATAATGTAAAACCCCTTCTTCTTCATAAACGGGAGCCGTGTGGGAAGTTGTCCGCACCGTTTCAATGCATCCACCTTGATCCACAGCCACATCAACAATCACAGAATGCGATCGCATCTTTTGGACAAGTTCGCGTTTTACTAAGGTTGGTGCGCGTTTCCCCGTAATTAACACTGCGCCAATTACCAGATCTGCCGACATCACCGCTTCAGCAACATTGCTAGCGGTGCTATACAGCAATTGCACGCGTGAACCAAAGAGCGATTCCAATTCCCCAAGGCGATGGAGATTGACATCTAAAATCGTCACCCTTGCGCCCAAGCCGATCGCCATTCTTGCTGCCTCAGTGCCAACTACGCCACCACCAAGCACCACCACATGTCCCGCTTTTACGCCCGGAATCCCACCAAGTAAAACACCACTACCGCCCTGTTGTTTCGTCAAATAATGCGCTCCAAATTGGACTGATAAGCGACCAGCGATGATGCTCATCGGCACTAGCAAAGGTAATTGACCATTATCTAACTGCACGGTTTCATAGGCGATGCAGGTTGCACCCGACTTGATCAATGCTTCCGTTAATTGGCGATCGGCGGCGAGATGCAGATAAGTAAAGAGAATTAATTGGGAATGGAGTAATGGATATTCACTGGGCAGGGGTTCTTTGACCTTAACCACCATGTCTTGGGCATACACTTCTTGGGGTGTTGCCACAATTTCTGCACCTGCTGCGATATATTCGGCATCACTGAAGCCAGAGCCAATTCCTGCATCTGTCTCGATAAAAACTTGGTGCGATCGCGCTGTTAAAGTCGCCACACCCGCAGGCGTAAGCCCGACCCGAAACTCACGATCCTTAATTTCATTTGGTACGCCAATCTTCACTGATATCTCTCCTAAAAGAATCTTGCTGATAAGTAGCTCAGCATAGTTAAAACCCAAAATCAGAATTTGTGCCTATTATAAGCTTGACTCGTTTGGGGGCGATCACCATATGTCATCATCAATTCATAAAAGACCTCTCGATACGCGAGAAACTCCGCGCTTTAGCGCTGAGAGGTAAGCGAAGGTTGGTTTCAAACCGCCAGTAGATATTAGAAACCATAGCTATAGCCATCCTTACGATGAATAGTTTTGCAATACTTATGACTGATACCTTGAATCAATGTTGATGCTGAGATATTGAAACTACCCGTAGAACGGACAGCAAATCTGGCTTGACGATAACGGGTTTTACGGTTACGTCTATTACGTCTCAGAGATCGGCGCGATTCAAGACTATTTTTGATAGCTTGCCCACGGTGACTAAGTTCTGCACCAAAGATAACTTTTTCGTCTTGAACTAAAGCTAATCCCGTTGTCTTGGAGCCAGCATCAATTTTTATCTCGATTGGCTCTGGGTTAGCAACTACTTCCTTTTTTAAGATAATCGTGAAGGGGAATTGACGGAATACCGCAGCTTTATTTGCATTGAGTAACTTACGCGCCATAGATGGCTTGCAAGGTGTCAGTGGCTTGAGATTGGTGTCTAATACGAAGATTTGGTTTGACATGGTTGTGTCGCCTACAAAAGTAATGTTTGCTTCGCCAAGGTTATCTAGGCTTGTGTTAGGCTTGCAACACTGTTCCAGTGACCTTAGAACTGTTTAATTACAAACGACAGAGCGGGGAACTAGCAAGCATTCCGAGGTGTCGTGACCTAAATAACGTAGTCAGTTAAGACTTAGGCTGGTCGGCACGGCTCCAAGCTTTAGGCTCGAAGCCCCGTCACTTCAGTGCGGGGTTGCTGACAGATTGATTAGTGAGCCAACTTTATTTACTAATTCTGAGGTTGAAAAGCCCTTAGTGAGATAGTCAGTCGCGCCGAGACGACTAGTTTCCCTTGACCACTCCTCCGCAAGTCGCGATGAAATCACCAAAATCGGCATTGTAAAACCTGCTTGACGGCAGCGATCGATTAAGGTGAAACCATCCATACGTGGCATCTCAATATCTGTAATCAATAAAGCTGGTTGAGGATGACGTTGTAACCATTGCCAAGCCTCCATACCATCATCACAGGTTTCAACTTCATAGCCCTGTGGTGATAGGCTGCTTTCAATGCGACGGCGCATTAGAGCCGCATCATCAACTACTAAGATTTGCCGATCGCTAGATACTTCTAAGAAGGATGAACTTGATAGTGAACTCGTAGTAATTGAGTCAATGGATGATGAGAAGAACGCTTCCACAAAGGAAAGGGCATCGATAACAGGAATCATTTTGCCATCGGGCATTAAACTCATGCCAATTAAGCCGATGGGAGCAACTAGGGGCGATGGAATGGGATTAACCAATAAATCGCTCTGTCCGATTAGGGTATCGGCAATTAGCCAAATGTAATGATCGCCTGATGCTTGCCCCTCTAATATTTTTGTCCTCACCGCGATCGCCGTTGGCAAAATTGGTCTAGTTTCCGATGAGCCTTGCCAATATTGATAGAGATCGATCGCGGGTACATTACCCTTTTCTTCTTTTATCTCAATGGCATAATCCGAGCGTTCTGTCTTTTGCCAGAGTAAACCCTCAACTAAGGTGGTCGTATAAATCTCTGAAGTAGGAATTGCAAAGAGTCGGTCAACTGCTTGCAACAGCATACAACGTACAAATAAATGCGGTACAGGTAATAGAATTGTAAAGGTAGAACCTTTATTGATTTGAGTGTTAAGGCTAATCTTCCCATTCATCAGGGCGACTTGACTCGCCACCACATCCATGCCCACTCCCCGACCTGAAATGTCACTAACAGATTTTGCGGAAGTGAAACCCGATTGGCAGAGGACGCTGAGTAATCGCTCAGGCGTACTGGTATCGGTGAGTGGCAATCCTTTAGATTGGGCAATTTGACTAATGTGATCGCTGTCTATCCCTTTACCATCATCATGAATGCTGAGTTCAAACATACTGCCCCGTCGTTGCAGAACCAGTTCGATTCTCCCTTGGCTGGGTTTCCCTAGCTTTTGACGTTGCTCGGTATCTTCCAGACCATGATCATAGGAATTACGCAATAAATGAAGTAGAACAGGTTCTAAATTCCGTAATGTCCCTGCATCTAGCTCTAGCTGTTCACCAGTGATGGCTAGGTCAACGATTTTTCCCACGCGAGCCATGAGATCCCGTAGAATCCCTCTTGCTCTAAAAGCTAGACTTTCAAAGGAAACAAGGCGGCTCTCCTCAATGGTTTGTTGGAGGTTGCGTAAACTGCGATCAAGGGTTTGGATACTCTCCGCAGTTTTTCGCGCTGATTCACCTGTTTCTGAGCCTAGCTCAATTAAACGCAAACTAATTTCTAATAAACGGTTAATCGCTGTGTAGCCTTGACGATAGCGCTCCACTTTCAGCCCATCATGTTGTCCCGAAGCATCTAAGAGCGCATAATCATCTTGAACTTCGCGCAATTGGGTAATGTACTGCACACTGTCTTGAGCAAGGGAAACTAGGGGTAAGAGATTTGAGTATACCGATTGATAAAAACCTTGGGTAGCACGGGTTGCCATCAGGGTTTCGACGAGATATTGTGATGATTTTTCTAAGCGATCGAGTGGTACTGGGATTTGAATATCCGCAGATGGGGAAATGGGAACATTAGTATTAACTGATGCTGAGGGTTCATTTTCCCTAGATAAAGAATCCTTACTTAAAGAATCAATTGGCTCTTCATCGGGTATTACAATTCCGCCTTGACGGGCGCTGTGCTTGACTTTTTGCAGGAAGGGCATCCACTCAGCACGCCAGATTTCACAATCAGGGCGATCGCATAGTTCTAATCCTTTTTTCAAGAAATCTTGCCAAGCTGTCGTTAAATTTATTTCTGCACCAATTTCCTGTAATTGAGCAATGGTTTGCTGGGCAATTTCACAGGCTTCTAGAGGCACTTCCCCCGATTCTGGCAGATCTTCGATCGCCATTTCGAGATCTAAGATCACTAAGTCAAAACCCTGATCGGCAAATTCCTGCTGCACTTGGCGCATTTCATCCCATTCAGGCAAGTACTTTGACTGAATGCGATCGCGGAGGTTCTGAATGTATTGCACCGCAAAATCAGATTCCCCTAGTTCTTCGGTCTTTTGACCGCCCATCTGGACAGTACCGATCAGCAATTCCCCTGCTTCAATTAAAAATTTGGATAATTCTCCATCTGCTAAAGGTGGAGCAATATCGAGGTAGCGGAGATCTGATAGTAAGTCTTCTAAGATTGCGGAAACTTGGAGAACAGATTGAAACCCCACCGTCACAGACCCACCTTTAATCGTATGCACACAGCGATATAGCTGCTGAATATCTTTACGCCAATTAGGAGCATTTAATTGGTTTACCGTCTGGACATATAGCTGCAAATCTTTCTGTGTATCTAATTCAAATAGATTACGCAGTTCTTCTTGGAGTTGTAAATCATCAAATTCAGAATGTGCCATTATTTTGCTATGGAGATACTCTCAACTTCGATGGAATCCAAATCTTCATTTTCGATATCGTCAGATTGAATCATGGGGGGTAAACGGAAAAACTGGACTCTTTCTAGCAATTGCCGCGCTAATTTGCCCATTTTCCCCGATTGATTGCGAGTAAATTGAGCCTGAGAAGCAGAACGCTCGGCGATCGCTTCAATATCTTGAATTGAGGCTAAGCTAAATTTTACGGCCTCGGCGATCGAGCTAGATGAATCGGTGACGGCGACACCAATGTCAGACAATTCTTCGGTAACTGTGGCAATATTGGTGAAGGACTGCTCGGAACTGTCAACGCTTTTTGTAAAGTCTGACACAAGGCTATTCACATCGCGCACATCCTGTTCGATACCTGAAACGACCACATCCACAAAGCCCGTGCGTTGTTGTAACACCACTAGCCCCTGATTGGTTTGTGTTGCTAGAGTATTGACCTGAGAGGCGATCGTCTCAAACTCCTTTGCGACAGATACAAATTGCTGAGGATCTCTTTGTTCTAATGCTCGTACTGCCACCATCGAAGCATTGGTTGCCAATACCTGAGTTAGGGATGCTAACCTTTTTTGATCTAACACAAACTGTTTAGCAAGCGCCACGAATTCCCCTAGATTTTTAATCCTCTGTACCATCTGTACTGTTGCGGATTGCAGTGACTCAATCGAAGCGGTCAGATAAATAATTTGTTCTTCCCCTTGTCTGACAGCCGATCGCACCCTTTGGACGGCTCGGTTGGCGGCGATCGCCTGTTGTGACGCATTCTGAGCTAGTTGGTTCACATCCTCAATGCCCAGACGGGCTTGCACAACTAGCGCTTCCTGCTGTTCTGCATTTTGAGATACGGCGATCGCTAACTGCTCAAGGCGATCGGTACGGAGGGTTACTTGCTGGGCGGTCTGTAGCACGGCGGCAATGACTTCCGCCAACTGTTCCGACAGACGATTAAGGGTATCGGCGATTAAACCCGTCGCATGGGGACTCACCTCCGCCTTTGCGGTCAAATCCCCCAGCTCCAGATCTGACACGACATCTAACAAGTGGGAAATTTCATCTTGAAAAATATTGTTTTGAACTTCCGCATCCATTTGGACGGCTGATTGAGCTTGCCGATTTTGATTGAGGTTAATGATCATTAAATTCAGCACATCAGCCAATTTGCCTATTTCATCGGCGGCTCCTAGTTCTATGAGCTTACTAAAAGTCCCCACCTCAAAATTATTTGCGGCATAGCCTCTGGCGATCACCGCCAAATTCCGAATCCGTTTGCTAAGCGTTCCCGCGATGACTAGCCCTGATAGCACACTAACTATTAGGAGGATAAAACCGAATCCCAATACGAAGAAGGTGACATTGGCTAGTTGTTGTTGGGCTTCGTTGCTTAAAGTCGGGACAAGGCTAACGTTTAAATACAAAGCCGCGATCGCCATGCAAACTAAGGGCAAAGAACTCGCTAGGGCGATCGCGCCCAGAATTTTAGTCTTAATCGGTAGGTTGTTTAACCAATTACTTTGACTAGAAGCTTGTCTGGATATCGGGGCAGCAGCAACGGCAGCGTTCCTCTTTTTTTTTGCATGCAACTTTTTGCGTGAAAAGGGAGGTTTGTTTGCCATATCTTTCCATATTTAACTAAGGCGACGGGGAAATCCTTACTCTATCCGTTGACAAGATGAGTATTGGGTATCTTAACAACATACAGCTTACTGTGAATTAGCTTGAGTGTGCTTCGCCACAATGGCGCAACAAATCCCCAAAAAAGGAGATGTAGCCCCAAGTACAGCATCTCCTTTCTGCGATTTATGTAGAATTTTGATGGCGCGGCAAAGCCGCGCCATCAAAATTCGGTTCTGTATTTACCTTGGATTTATGAAAATTATCGCGATCGCCCTTGCTGGTGGTAAAAGCTCACGCATGGGCCGGGACAAAGCTTTATTAAAAATCAAGGGTGAAACCCTCTTGTCTCAAACTAGTCGGATCGCCTTAGCGATCGCCGACTCTTTGTATATAGTGGCGCGGAGTCCAGAGCAATTGCCGAATCTGGGCAATGACGCTGTAAATAAAATGAATTTTATGCTTGATCAAAAATTTGATGGAGCCTTGGTTGGCTTTTGGCAAGGGATCAACGCGATCGCCGATCCTGTTGATTGGATTTTATTGCTTGCCTGTGATTTACCAAATCTGCGAGGGGATATTTTAAAAAAATGGGCTAGTCAATTAATCGATTTACCTGAACAGGCGATCGCCTATTTGCCAAGCTATCAGCAAAATACTCCCCAATCAAATTCCCACTTAAAAAAATGCTGGGAACCTCTTTGTGGTTTTTATCGATGGCAATGCCGAGATTCACTAAGCGAATTTATCACACAGGGGGGGCGATCGTTTCAAAAATGGCTAGACGATCAAGAAGTGGTAGAAATCCCCAATGTGCCGACATCGATGCTGTTTAACTGTAATACCCCAGAAGATTTACGCTCCATTAACTAGCTTAGCGCTGCCCATTTGTAAACATTAGGACTTACGCAAAATCCAAATTGCCCTCATTCCCCAACCGCTTCTTCCAGAACGGGAGAAGGGGAGTAAGAAAATTTCTTATTCCCCTCTCCTGTTTTGGGAGCTACGGTGTACACACAAGTATCTCTGTCTACGTTTGAGGGTTTAGATCCCCCCCAGCCCACCTTAAAAAGGGGGGAGAATAAATTAAATTTTCTTCTTCCCCCTTTTTAAGGGGGATTGAGGGGGATCATTGGTAACTCACGACATAGCGGATAACTTGTGTGTACACGGTAGGTTTTGGGAGAGGGGCTAGGGGTGAGGGTCTTAGCAACTTCTGCATAAGTCCTAACCATCCTAAAATTGAGGTTTGGTGGGCGGTGGAGTAATAAAAATAGCGATCGCATTGTGAACAGGCGCAATCTCGGTTATCGGACGATTGAGAATATTGCCACCGAGGAATAGAGTCGCAGAACTACCTCCATCGAGATTAAGGGCATCAACCGCGCCAAGCTTTTTAAGAACTTCCGCAGTTTGCAAAAGATTGGGATTCACACCTTCAGGAGCCGCTTGGACTGTGGCGAGGAGCAGTTTGCCTTTCTCTTTTATGGTCGCGATCGCACTGCGATCGGCGGCTTGGGTATCAAAACCTGCTTGAAAAGCTTCTAATTTGCCATCTAGAGCAATACTTCCATTTTTGAGCAACAGGGGACCCGCACCAATCAAGTTAGGGAAACTGGAAAACTTTTCTGGAATAAAAGATTGACGACCGCGCACAGTCATCCCTACAGATAGCTGTTTTGCCGCTTCAGGGGTTTGTCTTGCCACTAAAATATAGCCATCACTGGGAATGATCACCTGTCCGACACCGACCGCACCACCTTGATATTGAGCAACGACGCGATCGCCTTTGACGACAATTAGTAGTTCATTTTCGGTTAAGGGGCTATAGTTACTGCCCCAATTGGGCGTATATCGGGCAATACCTCTCTGCACATAGCCACTATTGAGATTAGTGAGAACTATTTTGTCTTGAGTAGCGGTAGTAATTTCTTCTTTAAAATTTAGGCGATCAATCAGCGTTTCACCCTTCTCATTCCAAGCGATCGCCCCTCTGACTAAAGCCGTTCCCGCAATCCAGCGATTTCCTTCACGGATTGCCCCAACAGGTAATTGGCGAACTCGATTAAAAAATCCTCCATTAATTGCTCCCACCGCTTGCGCTTTTTCCACCATTTGCGGCACTGGCAACAAACCGAGAATTCCATTTGGTGAACCATCGGGATTACTCCAAATCGGGCGTAATCTTAATTGCGGTTGCTTGAGATCAACCTCCAAAGCTGTAACCGAGAACTTAATTGTTTTGGGATCTTTATCGGTTTTCGGTTTGTTGGGAATTTCAACAATTTTTTCAATCCTTCGCAGCCCATCCGCCCATTGCACCGTTAAGCTCGGTGGCACATAGTCCCGCCGCAAATCAATCACCATGCGCGGCGTAGCACCACTCAGCA